>WNGF01000940.1_pt1 | contig 45490 bp, 48 predicted proteins | sample 5400641 | NCBI WGS metagenome assembly WNGF01 (sample SAMN13153371, study PRJNA577476) | soil metagenome | isolation source: 80 cm soil or saprolite under grassland replicate 2 | place: USA:California | collected 2016-06-15 | reverse complement strand
GCTCTGCGGGGCGGGATTCATCCTGACGATCTGGCTCCGTCTCGACACCGCGCTCACGCTCATTCTCTGTGGCGCGGCGGCCGTCATCGGGAGGCGCCTCGCCGACCGCGCCGCCACGGCCGGGGCCTGGGCCTTGCCCGTGATCGTGACGGCGGCGCCCGAGGTCTACGCGCGGCTGGCCTGGCTCTGGATCAAGATGGGCGCGCTCGTCTACGGTGGGGGCTACGTGATCATCCCGGTCGTGCGCGGCGAGGCCGTGCGCCATTCGGCTGGATGTCCGACCGCGTCTTCCTGGACGGGCTGGCCCTCGGCCAGATGACGCCCGGCCCGATCGTCAACCTCTCGGTGTTCGTCGGCTACCAGGCCGGCGGTCTGCTCGGCTCCGTCGTGGCCGCGCTCGGCGTCTTCGCGCCGGCCTTCGCCGTCGTCCTGGTCGCGGCGCCACTCATGAGCCGGCTCAAGCGCCTGTCGTGGACCAGGGACTTCCTCGCCGGCGTCAATGCCTCGGTGGTCGGCGCCATCGTGGCGGCGACTCTCCCGCTGGCGCGGAGCGCGGTGGTCTCGCCCTTCACGGCCGCGCTCGGCCTTGCCTCGATGGGCGTGCTCTGGCGCTTCAAGGTGGACACGGTGTGGCTTGTGCTGGGTGCCGGTGCGGTGGGCTGGCTCTGGAGTTTCGTGGCATGACCGGCTTCGTCACGGCGTGCTGAGGATCGAGCGACGCTCCTCGAGCTCTGGTATCCTGCCCGGGCGTGAGGGCTCGCCTCTCTCTCGAGAGGAACGAGCCGCACGGCGACGGGCTCACGTGTGGAGCGAGCCCCTGTAGCCCTGGCACAAGGAGATCGCACATGAGATGTCTCACCGGCCGGCTGGCGTGGATGATCGCTCTGGGCCTCGTGGGCTGTCTGCCGGCCGCGGGGCCGGCGGCGGCAACCTCCATCCGCGGCGCCGTCCTCTATGCCGGCCCGGCGCCAGAGCGCAACCAGATTCCCATCAACATCGACCAGTACGTATGCGGCAAGAACCGGGAGACCGACGATCTGATGCTCGGGACCAATCGCGGCATACGCTGGGCGGTCGTCTCGCTCCAGGCGCCGCCGCCCGGGGCCCGCTGGGAGCCGTCCTCCAAGCCGGTGCAGGTGGACCAGCAGGCGTGCGTCTACGTCCCGCGGGTCGTGGTCGTGCCGGTCGGGGGGACCGTGGAGTTCCTCAACAGCGACAGGCTGCTCCACAACCTCCACAGCGTCAGCACGGAGAACCCGACTTTCAACCGGACGCAGCCGAAGGGACGCACCATTCCCGTGCTCTTCAAGAAGCCCGAGATCGTGAGGATAGACTGCGACCTGCATACCTGGATGCGGGCGTGGGTGGTGGTCGCTGACCACCCGTTCGTCGCGGTGACCGGCGCCAACGGCGAGTTCGTGCTCGAGAACGTGCCGCCCGGCAAGTACGCGCTCAAGGTCTGGCAGGAGCTTCTCGGCACGACCACGCGCGAGGTGACGGTCGGCGACAAGGACACCACCGGCGTGACGGTGGAGATGGGCAAGCGATAGCCTCTGCGCTCAGGGCGTGACCTTGATGGGCTTCGAGGACTCCCACGCCGCGGAATGGGTGGGCTCCTCGACGGCCTTGAGCACGCCCCCTTCGTCCAGGGCAATCGTGAAGGTGACCTTCGGGAATGAAAAGACCGGATGCAGGTATGCCCTCGAGATCTCCGCGCCGTTGATGTAGAGCGCGATGTAGCGCACGAAGTGCTCGCCGAGCGACGGATGGTCCGCGCCGGCGCCTACGCTGATGGTGACGTCGAACCACTGCCCGCGCTTGACGCTGTCCGGCGCGACGATCTTCGGCGAGTGCTTGGGATCCTGCACGCTCCGCACGTCCTTGTACTCCGGCGTGAACTGCTCTTCCTGGCCGGCCCGTGCGGGCAGCGCCGCCAGGACGGCCGCCAGGGCGACGGCGGTCCATACGCTCGTCCATCGGCTCGTCATGCTCATGGCTCTCGGCCTCCCTCTCTCTCGGCTCACGCGTCGCCCAGCATCTTGCGGATGGCGTCCAAGAGCTGTCGCGGGCTGTATGGCTTGGCGAGATAGGCCGAGGCGCCCGCGTCCATGGCCTTCTTGTCGTCGCCGCTGAGGGCGAACGAGGTGACCACGATGATCGGGATCTTGGCGGTCTCGGGCTGCGCGCGGATCTGTCGGGTCGCGTCGAGGCCCGAGATCTTCGGCAGCTGGACGTCCATGATGATCAGGTCGGGCTTCTCCCGCCGCGCCGCCGCGACGCCCGCCTCGCCGTCGTGGGCCTCCGTGAGGTCGTAGGGCTGGCGGACGAGGAGGTCGCGGACGATCTTCCGGTTGAACTCGTTGTCCTCGACCAGCAGGATCTTCTTCTGGCTCATGGTTTCTCCGTGGCTTCTGCGACGCGCAAGGGTATCGCGAAGTGAAAGGTCGAGCCGCGTCCGGGCTCGCTTTCGACCCAGATGCGGCCTCCATGCAGCTCGACGAAGGTCTTGGTGATGCTCAGGCCCAGGCCGGTCCCGCCGAACTCGCGGCTGATGCTGGCGTCCACCTGGCGGAACTCGCCGAAGATGTGTTCGAGCTGATCGCGGGGAATGCCGATGCCCGTGTCGGAGACGCTGTACACCACCTGGTCGCCCTCGAGCGCGGCGCGGATCGCCACGCCGCCCTGCTTGGTGAACTTGAGCGCATTGCCGACGAGGTTGGTCAGACACTGGGTGATCCGCTTGCCGTCGCCGTAGGCCAGCGGGATGTCGGGCTGGACCTCCGCCGTGAACGCGAGCTCCTTCTCCTGGGCCAGCGACCGGAGCGAGGTCCGTGCCGTCTCCACGACCTCGTGCACCGAGTAGTCCGTCAGGGAAAGCTCCATGCGGCCCGCTTCGATCTTCGACAGGTCCAGCACGTCGTTGATGAGCCGCAGCAGCTGGCGTCCGCAGGTCTGGACGTCCTCGATCGGGCTCCTGACCGCCTGAGGCACCTCGCCGTAGATGTCGTCGAGGATCATCTCGGTGAAGCCCAGGATGGCGTTCATTGGCGTCCGGAGCTCATGGCTCATGTTCGCCAGGAACTCGGACTTGGCCTGGCTCGCTCGCGCCAGCTGGGTATTGAGGGCCTCGAGCTGGCGGGCGGCCGCCCGCTGCTCCTCGTAGAGCCGGTTGAGCTCGGCGCTCATGTCGTTCATCCGCGCGGCCAGCGCGCCGAACTCGTCGCGGTTGTCGACGGTGACGGTGGTGCTGAAGTCGCCCTTGGCGACGCGGCCGAGGAAGCCATGGGCCTCTCGCACGGGCAGGATGAACGACCACGACGTGACGAAGCCCAGGAGGAGCGCGAGCAGGATCGACGCGAGAACGAAGCCGCCCATGAGGTACAGGGCGTGCAGGTTCGCGCGGGCGGTCGCCTCGCGCTGGCGGGTCATCCCCACTTCCTCCATCCCGACGACCTGCTCGACCAGCCCTTCGACCTGACGGAAGAGCGGATAGCCGGTCGTGAGCTGGAGCTCCATGGCCTCGTCGATCTTGCCGTCGCGGACGAGGTTGGCGACGTCGGCAACCGTCGCCATGACTTCGCCCTGCGCCGTGCGGATGCGCTGGATGATCTCGCGCTCCTCCGCCGGCGCGGCGTCCTCGATCTCGGCCAGCATGGTGTTCAGCCGGTTGTTCTCCCGCAGGATGCTGCCGATGGTTGCCTCGTCCCTCAGGATGAGCGCCATGGCGGTGAAGCTCATCTGCATGGCGAGCGCGTGCTGGGCCTGGCGGGCGGCCGTGACGCGCTGGTGGGCCTCGTGCATGGCCTCTGCCTGCCGGGACATGCGCGTGATGATCTCGAGGCTCATGGCGCCCATCACGGCGACGACGAAGGCGACCAGCAGGAAGCCCGCCAGCAGCTTCCCGTGCACGGAGATGCGGAGGCGCGCCACCGCGCGGACGAGCAGCCCCAGGGGCGTGTGCGAGAGGAGCAGGCGCGCTAGGCGCTCGCCCAGCCCCGGAGGGGCCGCTGGGGCGGAGGCGGCTAGATCACCGGAGAATCCGGCCTCGTGGAGGGGCATGAAGTCGGCGCGGCGGCCGCGAGCGAAATGCTAGCAACGGGGATGGAGCGAGTCAAGATCGCTCCTCCGAGGCAAGCTTGACACCCGGTGCGGGCGCCGTTAGCGTCAGGGCATGCCTCCGAAGAAGATCCTCATCGTGGACGATACGCCCCACAACGTGAAGATGCTGGTGGACCTGCTCTCCGCCAAGGGCTACGCGACGGCGACCGCGGGGTCCGGCCAGGAAGGGCTCGAGCGGGTAGAGGCGGAGCGGCCCGATCTCGTGCTGCTCGACGTCATGATGCCCGGCATGGACGGCTACGAGGTGTGCCGGCGGATCCGAGCCAACCCGGAGTACGGCATCCTGCCCGTGGTCATGGTGACGGCGCTCGACCCCGCCGGCGAGCGTATCAAGGGGCTCGAGGCGGGAGCGGACGATTTCCTCACCAAGCCGGTCAACATGGCCGAGCTGGTCGCGCGAGTGCGCTCGCTGCTCCGGATCAAGGATCTCTACGGCACGGTCCAGGCGCAGGCGGCCGAACTCGCCGACCTCAACAGCAATCTCGAGCAGCGCGTCCAGGCGCAGGTCGCGCAGCTCGAGCGGCTCGGACGGCTCAAGCGCTTCTTCTCGCCTCAGCTCGCCGAGCTCATCGTCACCGGCGGCGCCGCGGACCCGCTCAAGAGCCACCGGCGGGAGATCACCGTGGTGTTCGTGGACCTGCGTGGCTTCACCGCCTTCGCGGAGACGGCGCCTCCCGACGAGGTCATGGGCGTCCTTCACGAGTACCACAGCGAGATGGGGCGGCTCATCCTGGAGAGCGAGGGCACGCTCGAGCACTTCGCCGGCGACGGCCTCATGGTCTTCTTCAATGATCCGGTGGAGATGCCGGACGCCGACGAGCGCGCCATCCGGATGGCGCTGGCCATGCGGGAGCGGGTGGAGGCGCTCGTGCCGCGGTGGCGGCAGCGCGGCTACGATCTCCACTTCGGCGTGGGCCTGGCGCAGGGGCCCGCGACGCTCGGCGCCATCGGCTTCGAGGGCCGGTGGGACTATGGCGCCATCGGCTCGGTATCCAACCTCGCCGCACGACTCTGCTCGGAGGCCAGGCCCGGACAGATCCTCATCCCCGAGCGCCTCCTGCAGAAGGTCGAGCGGCTCGTGACGTGCGAGCCGATGGGCGAGCTGACGCTCAAGGGCTTCGCCAGGCCCGTGCCCGCCTTCAATGTCCTGGGCCTTCGAGCGGGGTAGCCGCGCCGTGTTACACTTTGCTGGCGAGGGACCATGACATGGCGATCCTGAAAGTTGCCCGCCTGGGCCATCCCGTGCTGCGCCAGAAGGCGCTCCCGGTGTCCGTGGACGAGATTCGCGCTCCCGAGACGCAGCGGCTCATCGACGATATGGTCGAGACCATGCGCGAGTACAACGGCGCGGGCCTGGCGGCGCCCCAGGTGCACGTCCTCAAGCAGATCTGTGTCATCGAGGTCAACGCCAACCCGCGCTATCCGGAAGCCCCGGCCATCCCGCTGACTGTCCTCATCAATCCCGTGGTGACGCCGCTCACCGACGAGACGGACGATGGCTGGGAGGGCTGTCTCTCGGTGCCCGACATGCGCGGGATGGTGCCGCGCTGCACAGCGGTGCGCCTGGATGCCTACGACCGCGAGGGCCGCCGCATCGAGGGCGAGGCCAAGGAATTCTTCGCGCGCGTCATCCAGCACGAGATCGACCATTTGCACGGCGTGGTGTACCTCGACAGGATGCGCGACCTCTCGACCCTGACACATCTGGCTGAATGGAATCGCTACTGGCTGGGATCTCAAGGACAGGATGACTGACGTTGCGCCTGGTTGAGATCATGGCCTCCACGATCAACATGCCATCGGCATGTTGAGGACGCATATCGATGAGAGCTGTCGCGGTGGTCAAGGACCTCTTCTTCGTCGCCCGCATCCGGGAAACAGCCCGCATGGTCGGCACGCCGCTCACCTTCGCCCGAACTTCCGCTGACCTCACCGCCACCCTCACCGAGCCGACGGACCTCGTGATCATGGATCTCACCAGCGGCGACTTCGACTATGACGCGCTCTTCGGGGCGCTCGATGCCGCCACGCCGCGGCCCTCGGTCCTGGGCTTCACGACCCACGCGCTGGCTCGTGCCACCCAGCCGCTCCACGCGCGCTGCACGCGCGTCGTCACGAAGGAGACCTTGACCCAGGACCTCCCCCGCATCCTCGCGCCAGGAGCTGCGGCATGACAGCCACGGAGTTCGTCGAGGATCTCGAGGCGCGCAACCAAGCGGTGCTCAAGCGGCTGGAGCCCGACGCGACGCTCAAGCCCGAGGTCGAGGGCGAGCTGACCGTGCTCAACCTCCTCAAGGTGGCGCTCCGGAACGAGATCGAGGCGACGGACATCGCGGCGCGCTGGCAGGTGAGCACGGACGACGTGGACGTCAAGATGGCGTTTGCCCGGCAGGCGGGCGACGAGGCGAAGCACTACCGCATGATCGTCCACCGCCTCCTGGAGTTGGGGTTCGACGCGAGAGGCTTCAACCCCGTCGCCAAGGGCTACGGCCCCCTCTTCCAGTACCTCGACACGCTCAAGACCACGGTCGAGCGCGTGGCGGCTGGGCAGTTCACGCGCGAGGCGATAGCCGTGGTCAAGAACCGCCAGTTCATCGAGTTCTGCGAGCGGGCGGGGGACACGCTGACCGCGAAGCTCTACCGCGACGTCATCGAGCCGGACGAATACTTCCACCATCAGCTCGGCCGCTCGTTGCTGCTGCGCTTCGCCACGACGCCGGACGACCAGGAGGCCGCGCGCCGGGCTGCGGCCCGCACGATGTCCCTGGCCGAGGAGATCCAGCTCGCGGCTCTCAAGACTGCCGGCATCCACCACGCCCCCGGCTGCTGATGATCGCCGACCCGTCGCTTCACGAGCTCGGCCGGCTGCTCTCGCAGCCCGACGGCCGCATCGATCTCGCCCGGACGGCCCTGGCCATCGCGCGGTGGCAGTATCCCGCGCTCGACGTCGACGGCTACCTGGACTGCCTGGACGGTCTCGCGCGCGGCGTGGACGGCGCGCGGCGCCCGGCCGACGCCTTGGGGCGCCTGCACCGCCTGCGCGAATATCTCTTCGTGGAGCAGGGCTTCGCCGGCGATCGCGAGGACTACTACGACCCGCGCAATAGCTTCCTCAACGAGGTGCTGGACCGGCGGCGGGGCATCCCGATCTCGCTGTCGCTCGTGCTGATCGAGGTCGGCAAGCGGCTCGGGCTCGAGATCGAGGGCATAGGGCTGCCGGGCCATTTCATCGCGGGGGCGCGGCTCGACGGCTCGCGGATCCTGCTCGATCCCTTCAACGGCGGCGCGCTGTTGACTCCGGGGGCCTGCGAAGAGCTCGTGGGGCGGGTGCTGGGCCGCAAGGTGAGGCTCGAGGCTTCGCACTACGCTCCTGTGTCGAGCCGGCAGCTCGTGGCGCGCATGCTCGGTAATCTCAAGGGCGTCTACTGGCGCCGCGAGGCCTGGGAGAAGGTCGTGGGCGTGATCGACCGGCTGCTCCTGCTCGACCCCAAGGCCGCGGGCGAGTGGCGGGACCGTGGGCTGGCGTGGAGCAACCTGGGGGAGGTGCGACGCGGCCTCGCGGACTGGGAGCGCTATCTCACGGAGTTCCCCAATACCGCCGACCACGAGGCCGTCAAAGGGCACCTGCGCAAGGCCCGTCAGAAGCTCGCTCAGCTGAACTAGCCAGGGGACCGGCATGCGGGTGCGCGGCGGGCAGAATATCTACGGCTATTCGGTGGGCATTCTCATGCTCGACACCAAGTTTCCCCGCATCCCCGGCGACATGGGCCATGCGGCGACCTTCGATTTCCCGGTGCTCTACCACCGGGTGCGCGGGGCCTCGCCGAACCGCGTCGTGCGTCACGGCCAGCGGGAGCTGCTGCCGGCCTTCATCGACGGCGCCCGCGCCCTCGAGCGCGAGGGCGTGCGTGCCGTGACGACGAACTGCGGCTTCCTCGCCAAGTTTCAGCCCGAGGTGGCGGCGGCCGTCTCCGTTCCGGTCTTCACCTCGAGCCTCATGCTGGTGCCGCTGGTCCACCGCATGCTGCCGCCCGGCCGGGCCGTCGGCATCATGACCGTGGATGCTTCGTCGCTTCGTCCCGAGCATTACACGGGGGCCGGGATCACGACGGACATCCAGACCGTGGTCGCCGGGATGGAGACCGAGAAGGAGTTCAGCCGCGTGCTCCTGGATGACGAGCTCGAGCTCGACGTGGAGCTCGCGCGCCACGAGCACCTGACGGTGGCGCGGCGGATGCTCGATGGGCACCCGGAGCTCGGAGCCATCGTCCTCGAGTGCACCAACATGCCGCCATACCGCGCGGACATCCAGTCGGCGACCGGCCTGCCGGTCTTCGACATCACCACCCTCGTGCGCATGGTCCACGATGCCGTGAGCCAGGGGCTGCCCCCGCGACCCACGTGACGCGCAACCCGGCGTGAGCGCGACCACGAATGTCCTCATCATAGGCGGCGGCTTCATGCACTCGTCCCCCATCGGGCTGCTGATGGCCGAGATCGTGCTTGACGGCCGCGCCAGCAGCATGGATATTGGCGCATTATCTCTCGCCCGCTTCGGCGCCGGACGCATCTACGCTGAAGCCAACATGTTCTGAGGAGGTCACGAGAATGTTGAAGCGCACCGTGGTGGCTATACTCACGCTGGCGTGGGTCGCCGGGCTCGCGCCAGGCGCGCCGGCCCAGCAGTCGCTCACGTGGACGGCCGGGGCGGTTGGCGGCGGCTGGTACGCGATCTCGGGCGGCATGGCGGAGCTGATCCGGGAAAAGGCCGGCCTCAATATCAAGGTCATCCCGGGTGGCGGCACGCAGAACCCGGTGCTGGTCGAGAAGGGAGATGCCGAGCTCGGCATGGGGCTGCCACCGCTTCTGGGCGCCGCCCTCCGCGGAGAGGATCCGTACGCCGGGCAGAAGCACCCGAACCTCCGCGCCCTCGCAGGCAACATGAGCCTCAACACGTTCCACTTTTATGTGGCGGCCGACTCGCCGTACGCCAAGATGTCGATCGACGAGATCGTGCAGGGCAAGAAACCCATCCGCGTCGCTATCTCGAAGCCGGGCTCCTCCGACGTCTGGGTCTTCGAGAAGATCATGGAGTTCTACGGTCTGTGCGCGCCGGGGAAGATCGCGGACTGCTACAAGAGCTGGGAGGCGGCCGGGGCGAAGTTCTTCCGCGGGTCCTACTCCGAGCAGGCGGGCGCCTTCAAGGACCGGAACGTGGATGGGACCTTCACGTTCCTCGCGCTGCCCGGCGCCTCCATCACCGAAGCTTCGGTCGGCCGCGAGTTGAAACTCCTCGCGTTTCCCAGGCCATTGATCGACCACCTCGCCAAGTTCGGCATGGGCGCGGGCACCATTCCGGCCGGCACCTACCCGAAGGCAGCCAATGGCAACGAGGCCGTGGCCACGGCGACCATGGGTACCACGATCACCGTCAATGCCAAGATGCCGAATGACACCGCGTATCTCATCACCAAGACCATCAACGACAACCCGGATCGGGTGCACAAGATCCACGGCAGCCTCGCCGACTACGATCCGTCCAAGGGCCATCTCTATCTCGGTGTGGCGCTCCACCCTGGGGCGGAGAAGTATTACAAGGAGAAGGGCTGGATCAAGTAGGACGGGGTGGCGGGCCTATCGGCTTCGCCATCCTGGACGTGAGCGGCCGGGGCGCGTGGCGCCTGACGGCTGAATCGAGCCTCCCGGCAAGTCGCCAGCTTGCCGGGGGGTTTTGTTTCTCTCGCTGGCTGGCAAGCATGGGGACTCGAGGAGCGTGGCACCTGTCATGACACGCGGATTCCGCGCGTTGAGCTTCGGTGTGCTGGCGTCCGTAGGCGCGGCTGCGCTGGCCGCTTCGACGGCCGAGGCGCAGTTCCTCCAGGAATGGCGCTGGTGCGCTGGCCAGGACGGCGCGTCGCCCGAGCTCGCCGTCAAGGGGTGCACCGCGGTCATCCAGTCGGGTCGCGAGACGAAGGCCAACCTCGCAGTCGCGCATTACAACCGCGGGACCGCCTACCGGCTCGAGGGCTGGTCCGATCGGGCGATCCAGGACTACGATCAGGCCATCCGCCTCGAACCGACGTATGCCGTCGCCTACAACGATCGCGGCACCGCGTACAGTCGCAAGGCCCAGCCGAACCGGGCCATCCAGGACTTCGACCAGGCGATCCGGCTCGATCCGAACTACGCCCTGGCTTACAACAACCGGGGGAACGCCTACAGCAGCAAGGGCGACCTCGACCGGGCGATCCAGGACTACGGCCAGGCGATCCGGCTCGATTCGAAGCTCTCGTTCGTCTTCGGCAACCGCGGGCTCGCCTATACCTCGAAGGGCGACTACGAGCGGGCGATCCGCGACTTCGATCAGGAGATCCGGCTCAGTCCCACGGACGCGTCCGCCTTCAACAACCGGGGGAACGCCTACAGCGGCAAAGGCGATCTGGACCGGGCGATCCAGGATTTCGGCCAGGCGATCCGGCTCGATCCGAACGATGCCTCGGCCTTCAGCAACCGGGGGCTCGCCTATGGCCGGAAGGGCGACCCGGACCGGGCTATCCGGGACTATGACCAGGCGCTGCGCCTCGACCCGAGCCTGGCCTTCGTCTTCAACAACCGGGGGAACGCCTACAGCACCCGAGGCCAGCCGGACCGGGCGATCCAGGACTATGACGAGGCGATCCGGCTCGATCCGAGCTACGCGTTTGCGTTCAACAACCGGGGGAACGCGTACCGCACCAAGGGCGAGGTGGACCTGGCGATCCAGGACTTCGATCAGGCGATACGCATCGAGCCGCAGTACGCGCTGGCCTACAACAACCGCGGAAACGCCTACAGCCGCAAGGGTGAGCCGGACCGGGCCATCGAGGACTTCGATCAGGCGATCCGGCTCGAGCCGAAGTACGCCTTCGCCTTCAACAACCGGGGGCTCGCGTACACTTCGAAAGGCGAGTACGACCGGGCCATCCGCGATTTCGACGAAGCGCTCCGGCTCAATCCGAGGGACGCGTCGGTCTTCAACAACCGGGGCAACGCCTTCAGCAGCCGAGGCGAGCTGGACCGGGCGATCCGGGACTACGACCAGGCGATCCGGCTCGATCCGAAGTACGCGTTTGCTTTCAACAACCGGGGCAACGCGTATCGAGACAAGGGCCTGCTGGATCGGGCGATCCAGGATTTCGATCAGGCGATCCGGCTCGATCTGAGCTATGCGCTGGCCTACAACAACCGGGGCAATGCCTACAGCGGCAAAGGCGACCTGGACCGGGCGATCCGCGACTACGACCGGGCGATCCGCATCGAGCCAAGCCTCGCGCTGGCCTTTAGGAATCGAGGGTTCGCCAACAGCCGCAAGGGGGAGCTCGAGCAGGCGATCCAGGACTTCACGGAGACGATAAGGCTCAATCCGACGGACGCGGCCGCCTTCATCCACCGGGGCAACGTCTACGTCCGGAAGAGCGACTACGATCGAGCGATCGAGGACTTCGGTCAGGCGCTCCGGCTTCATCCGACAGACGAAAGCGCCTGGAACAGCCGGTGCTTTGCGCGGGCCATCGCCGGGAGACTGGAGGCGGCGCTGGGGGATTGCAACGAGGCGCTGCGCCTGCGACCCGATTACACGAATGCGCTCGACAGCCGGGCGCTCATCTACCTGAAGCTCGGGGAGCTTGACCGGGCGATCGCCGACTACGATTCGGCCCTCCGGCTGGACCCGAGAAAAGCGCATTCGCTCTTCGGGCGGAGCATCGCCAAGCGGAGTCAGGGCGACGTCACGGGCGCCGATGCCGACCTGACCGCGGCGACCGAGATCGTTCCAGGCATCGCTGCGGAGTACGCGGGCTACGGAGTCCGACCCTGAGCGCGCTCACGATCTATGCGCTCAGCGACGGGTATCTCGACCTGGACCGCGACATGATGATTCCCGACGGGAGCGCCCCCCGGCGCTGGACGGTGCCTGTCTCGTGCTTTCTCATCGCCCACCCGCGCGGCCGGGTCCTGTTCGACACGGGCGTGCACTGCCAGGCGATCGCCGATCCGGTGGGCAGGCTCGGCGAGGAGCGGGCCAAACGGTTCGCGCTCGCGTGATCGGCTAGGCGCCCGGAGGACGCGCGATCAGGACCCTGCGCGGTCCAGTCTGGTGGGGGGTCGGGGCCTATGCCGCGGCGGCCTCGCTGTTTCATCTCTACACCGCGGGATATGGGACGCTCGAGCCCCGGCTGCAGCGCTCGATCCACCTGTTGTTCCTGGTGCCGCTGGTCTTTGTAGTGTTCCCGTTCAACACGCGGTCGCCCCGGGACAGGCCGAGCGTCTTCGACTGGCTATGGGCAGCGGGCACGGCGCTGGCGAGCCTCTACCTGATCGTCGATGCCGACAGGCTGAACCATCGCTGGGAGGGCGCCTCGGCCGTTCTGCCGATCGAGGTCATCATCGGCACCGGCATGGCCCTCCTCGTCATCGAGGCGTGCCGACGATCGCTGTCGCCCTGGATGGCTGTCACGATCAGCCTCTCGCTGATCTATCTCGGCACGAGCCAGTGGTTCCCGGGCGTCCTCCACTTCAAGGGCTATGCCTATCCGCGCATGGTCGACTTCGTGTACCTCGCGGGTGACGAAGGCATGTACGGATTCCTGACGGGAATCTCTGCGAACATCCTCTTCATCTACGTGCTCTTCGCCTCGGTGATGATGAAGGCCGGGGTGGGCGCGTTCGTGATCGACGTGGCCGTCCGGCTGGCGGGCTGGGCGCGTGGCGGCCCCGCCAAGATCGCGGTCATAGGCTCGGCCCTCTTCGGCACGATCTCGGGCTCGACCGTGGCCAATGTCTACGCCACTGGCTCCTTCACCATCCCGCTCATGAAAAAGGCCGGCTATTCGCCGAGGAACGCCGCGGCCATCGAAGCGATCGCGGGAACGGGGGGCCAGATCATGCCTCCCGTCATGGGCGCCGGAGTGTTCATCATGTCCGAGGTGACGGGCATCTCGTACTTCGAGATCATCAAGGCCGCGGCCATCCCGGCCATCCTCTACTACGTCGGGCTCCTCGCCATCGTGCACTTTCTGGCGCTCCGCTCGGGCATGAAGGCCGTGCCGCGCGCCGAGCTGCCGTCCTGGGGGCCGGTGCTGCGGCACGCCTACTTCGCCGTGCCATTCGTCATGATCGTGTATCTGCTCGCGAAGGGCTATTCGCCGACGGGCGCGGCCTTCTACACGATCATCGTGACGTTCGGCCTGTCATTCCTCGACCGAGAGACCTGGATGACGCCGAGGAAGTGCTGGGAGGCGCTGACCGAGGCCGCCTTCAATGCGGGCACCATCGCCGTGGCACTGGCAGGCTCGGGCATGATCGTGGGCGTGCTGACCCGCACGGGCGCGGCGCTGGCCTTCGGCGGCGTCGTCGTGCAGGCGGCGCAGGGCGTTCTCATCATCGCCATGATCCTGATCTTCGTCGTGGTGTCGATCCTCGGCACGGGCATTCCGACGACGGCGGCCTACGTGATCTCGGTCACGGTGGGCGCGGCGGCCATGGGCAATCTCGGCGTGAGCCTGCTGGCCGCCCACCTCTTCGTCTTCTACTACGCGGTGCTCTCGGATCTCACGCCGCCCGATGCCGTCACGGCCTTTGCCGCAGCCAACATCGCGGGCGCCGACATGTTCGCCACCGGCATCGAGGCCTTCCGTCTCGGCATCGCCGGTTTCCTCGTACCCTTTGCCTTCGTCTACCACCAGGAGCTGCTGCTCAAAGGCACCTGGACGCAGATCCTCAGCATGACGGGCTTCGCCGCGGTCTCGGCCGTGGCCCTGGCGTCGTGGATGATCGGCTATGGCTGGGGCAGGCTCGGCCTCTGGCTTCGGTGGCTCTGCTTGCTCGCGGCGGGGATGATGGTGGTCCGCGCGCTCATCCTGCAGATCGTGGGGCTCCTGCTCTACGTCGTGATCATGGCCTACGCCGCCTGGACGGCCCACAGGGCGCGCGTCGCGTCAGACCTGGCAGTTACGCCCGGCTAAGCCGGGCGATCAGGACCGCGTCGGCCTCCGGGAAGCGGTAGCCCGGCAGGTCGGCAGCCGCCACCCAGCGCATCTCCTGACCCTCGAGGGGCCTGGGGTCGCGGTCCAGAGTGCAACGGAAGAACGAGAGCCGAATCGTCTTCTGCGGATAGTTCCAGTCCACCGCCTCCAGAGCCTCGCCCACCACGGTCTCGACGCCCAGCTCTTCCCGAAGCTCGCGCTGGAGCGCCTCCTCAGGGTCCTCGCCCGCCAGGATCTTGCCGCCCGGGAACTCCCAGAGGCCCGCGAGATGTGTGCCGTCGAGCCGGCGGGTGATGAGGTAGCGGCCGTCGCGCTCGACCACCGCGGCCACGACGACTTCGGTGGCTTGCCCGGGCGGGAGATCCTCGGCCTTCGGGGCATCGAAGAAAGCCATCGCACACCCTCCTGAGCGGGGACCGGGGTGTCCGGGAACGTACCACGACGCGGCGGGCCGGACAAACACCCGAGCTATGGTACCGAGCTACGAGGCGGTCCAGCCCCCGTCCACGGGAATGATCGCCCCCGTCATGTATTTCGAGGCATCGGAGGCAAGGAAGAGGCAGGCCTGGGCGACGTCGTCCACGTGGCCGGCGCGGCCGATCGGGATGCGGTGCTTGAGCAGATGCCGACGGAACTCGGGCACGCCGAGTCCTATGGGGGTGTCGATGGTGCCGGGGGCGATCACGTTGACACGGATCTCGTCCTGCACGAGCTCGACGGCCGCAGCGCGCGCGAACTGGTGAAGGCCGCCCTTGGAGGCGACGTAGGGGGAGAAGTCGGGCGCCGCCACCGTGCCCAGGGCCGAGCCGATATGGATGATGCTGCCGCCGCCGCGCTCGCGCATGGCGGGCGCCGCCGTCTTGGTCAGGATGAAGGCGCCGACGAGGTTGACGTGAACCACCTTGGAAAAGTCCGCCGCGCTGATCTCGAGGAGCGGAGAGCGGAGCCTGATCGCCGCGCAGTTGACCAGGACGTCCATGCCACCGCACTCGGCTCGCGCCATGCCGACGAAGGCCGCGACGTCGGCTTCGCTGCCGACATCCCCCGTGACCATCTGGGCGGTGCCACCGGCCTTGACGATGGTATCCACCGTGTCGGCCAGGGGCTCGGGCCGGCGTCCGAAGACGACCACGCGGGCGCCCTCGCGGGCGAAGAGCTCAGCGGTCGCGCGGCCTATGCCGGTGCCGCCGCCGGCGATCAGCGCGACTTTGCCGTCAAGCGCTGCCATGGCGGCAGCTCCTGCAGAACGTCTTCATCGGACATACCAGGCACCTGGGCTTGCGGGCCGTGCACCACGTCGCGCCGAAATCCATGAGGGCCTGATTGTAATCGTAGGCGCGCCCCGCCGGCACGAGAGATTCCGCGAGGTCCCACATGGCCTTCTGGCCGCGCAGCTGCCCGAGACGCCGGGTGCCGAGGAAGACCCGCCCGAGGACCCGTCTCACGTTGGTGTCCACCAGGGCGGCGTCCCGGCGGTGGGCGAAGGCCAGGATGGCTCCCGCCGTGTAGCGGCCGATGCCGCGCATGCCCCGAAGCTCGGCGCCATCGCCCGGCAGCCGTCCGCCGTACCGGGCGATGGTCTCCCGGGCTATACCGTGCAGGTTGGTCGCGCGACGGTAGTAGCCGAGGGGATGCCAGATGCGCGTCACCGCGCGGACCGGGGCACGGGCCAGTCGGTCGAAGCTCGGGTAACGATCGAGGAACTCGTGGTACTTGGGGATGACGCGGTCCACCTGGGTCTGCTGGAGCATGATCTCGGAGACGAGAATGTGGTAGGGGTCGCGCGTGCGGCGCCACGGCAGGTCGCGGCCGTGCCGTGCATACCAGGTCAGGAGGCGCCGCTGGAATCGGCGACGCGCGGCGGTCTCGGGGGGCGTCACGGCGGCCATTGTGTCACAATGGGAGCGTGCCGAACGAATTGCCGCTCAACGAGCTGCATCGCGCCGACGGAGCCATCTTCGAGGAGCGCGAGGGCTGGCTCCTGCCGTCCCGGTACGGAGATCCTGCCGCCGAGCACCGCGCGGTGATGACCGGCGTCGGCCTCGGCGACCGCTCCATGGTCGGCAAGGTGACGGTGAGCGGGCGGGACCGGGCGGCCTTCCTTCAGGGCATGTTGTCGAATGACATCAAGGCGCATCAGCCCGGACAGGGCTGTCCCGCCGCCTTCCTCGACGCCCACGGCAAGGTCGTGTCGCTCCTCACGGCCTTCGTGCTGGAGGACCGCATCCTGCTCGAGCTGCCGACGGGCTCGACCGAGAAGTTTCTCCAGGCCATCGACAGGTTCCTCATCTCCGAGAAGGCCTACTTCGAGGCCTCGGACGGCGCCTATGTCGTGCTGGCGGTGCAGGGGCCGGCGGCCGAGAGGATGCTCGAGGGCCTTTCCGGCGCTCGCTTCGACGCCGCGCCGTACTCGCATCAGGAGGTCACGATGGCCGGCGCGCCCGTCCGGCTCGTTCGCAAGGCCGACGGCGTCACGCCGGGCTTCGAGTGCTGGACGGCGGCCGGGCATGGCGCGGCGCTCTGGAGGACGCTCCGCGTTGCCGGCGCGGTGCCCGTGGGGACCGAGGCGGCCGAGGTGCTCCGTCTCGAGGCCGGCATCCCGTCCTTCGGCCACGACGTGGACGACAGCGTGATCCTGCCTGAGACACGGCTCGACCATTTCGTCAGCTACACGAAGGGCTGCTACATCGGCCAGGAGACGGTCGCGCGCGTGAAGTACCGCGGACATATCAACCGCGGACTCTCGGGTCTGCTCCTCGACGGCGATCGGGTGCCGGCGTCCGGCGATCCCATCCTGGCGGAGGGCAAGGAAGTCGGGCGCGTCACCTCCGCGGTACGCTCGCTCGCGCTGGGAAGGCCCATCGCCCTCGGCTACGTCCGCCGGGAGCACTTCGAGCCTGGCAGCGCGGTGACCGTGGAGATGGACGGGAGCCCGGGCTCCGCCCGCGTGGCCGAGCTTCCCTTCGTGAAGCCCGCCTGATCAGCCCGCCGTGACTGAGCACACGCGCACCAATCGCTTGGCCGAGGAGACGAGCCCGTATCTCCTCCAGCATCGGCACAACCCGGTCGACTGGTATCCGTGGGGACCTGAGGCCTTCGAGCGGGCCCGCGCCGAGGACAAGCCCGTGCTCCTCTCTGTCGGTTACTCGGCCTGTCACTGGTGTCACGTCATGGAGCGTGAGTCGTTCGAGAACGAGGAGATCGCCGCGCTGATGAACCGGCTCTTCGTGAACATCAAGGTGGATCGCGAGGAGCGCCCCGACGTGGATCAGATCTACATGCAGGCCGTCCAGGCCATGACGGGGCATGGCGGCTGGCCCATGACGGTCTTTCTCACGCCTGAAGGCGTCCCCTTCTACGGCGGGACGTACTTCCCGCCGGTGGAGCGGCAGGGCATGCCGGCCTTCCCGCGGCTACTGCAGGGCATCGAGGAGGCGTTCCGCTCGCGCCGCGGCGAGGTGGTGGAAGCCGGTCGCCAGCTGCTCGAGCAGATGCGCCAGGGCGAGCGCCTGAAGAGCTCGGCCACGCTGCTCGGCGAGGAGATCCTGCAGGGCGCCTTCCAGGCCTTCGTCCAGGAGTTCGATGCCCGCGAGGGCGGCATGGGGCGCGCGCCGAAGTTCCCGCAGCCCATGAACTGGGACTTCCTGCTGCGCTTCTGGAAGCGCAGCGGCATCGAGGGCGCGCTCGGCATGACGCGCCTCACGCTGACGAAGATGGCACGCGGCGGGATGTGCGATCAGCTGGGCGGCGGATTCCACCGCTACTCGGTGGACGGCCAGTGGTTGGTCCCTCACTTCGAGAAGATGCTCTATGACAATGCCCAGCTCGCCTCGCTCTACCTCCACGCCTGGCTCGCCACGGGCGATGCCGAGTACCGGCGCGTCGCCGAGGAGACGCTCGACTACATCCTGCGCGAGATGACGCATCCCGCGGGCGGCTTCTTCTCGGCTCAGGACGCCGACTCGGAGGGCGTCGAGGGCAAGTTCTTCGTCTGGTCGCCCGAGGAGATTGCGGCCGCGCTCGGCGATCCCGAGATGACACGGGCGGCGCTCGCCTACTGGGGCGTGGACGAGCGCCCCAACTTCGAGGGACGCAGCATCCTCTGGGTGCCGCGGTCGCCGTCGGCGGTGGGGGACACGCTCGGCATCAGTGTCGAGCGACTGGCCGAGCTCATCGCGGCGGCCCGCACGCGCCTGTACGAAGTGCGGGAGAAGCGCGTGCATCCGGGCCTCGACGACAAGGTGCTGGCGTCGTGGAACGGTCTGGCCCTGGCGGCTTTTGCCGAGGCCGGGCGGGTGCTGGGCCGGGCCGACTATGTCGCCGCGGCGATGCGGAACGCCCTTCTCTTGACCACGCAGATGCGGGACGGCGACAGGCTGCTCCGGTCGTGGAAAAACGGTCAGGCGAAGATCAAGGGCTATCTCGAGGACTACGCCATGGTCGGCGTGGGGCTACTCGCCCTCTACGAGGCGACCTTCGACCGTCGGTGGCTCGACGAGTCGCGCACCCTCGCCGAGCAGGCGCTCGGGCTCTTCTGGGACGCGGAGGGGAAGGTCTTCTTCGACACCGGCAGTGATCAGGAGGCGCTGGTCGTCCGGCCCCGGAACCTCTTCGACAATGCCGTGCCGTGCGGTACCTCGGTGGCCATCGAGTGGCTCCTGAGGCTGGCCATTGTCTTCGGCGAGGAGCGCTACGAGGCCGTGGCGCTCACGGCCCTCCGGCCCATCGCCGACCTCCTGCATCGCTACCCCTCAGGGTTCGGCCGCTATCTCTCGGCGCTGGACTTTCACCTGGGCCCCGTCGCGGAGGTCGCGCTGGTCTGGCCCGGGGCCGACGGTGCGGCCGCCGCGCCCCTGCTCCATGCCGTCTTCGATCGTTACATGCCCAACCGGCTCGTGGTCGGCGCGCCTGAGGGCTCCCGTGCTGGGGTCGGGCTGCCTCTGCTGGCCGAGCGCACGGCCGTGGACGGGAAGGCGACAGCCTATGTCTGCCGGCGCTACGTGTGCCAACTGCCCGTCACGGAGCCCTCGGCTCTCGCCTCGCAGCTCGAGCCTGGGGTATAATCCATTTGGCGTCGCTGGGGGAGGTTTCCTGAGAACCGGGTGCGGCCCGGGACCCCTCGAACCTGCACTGGGTAATTCCAGCGAAGGGAACGCGACGCCGGGACGAGGTCGTCTTTCCACCGCACCCGAACGAGGTGCGGTTTTTTTATGCGCGTGACGGTGAACGGCGAGGCGATGGAGCTGCCCGACGGCCTCAACGTGGACGGCTTGCTCGAGCGCCTCAAGGTGAAGCGCGAGTATACAGCCGTGGCCCTCAACCGAGAGATCACACCCAAGACGCAGTACGCCGACACGCGGCTCAAGGACGGAGACAAGGTCGAGATCGTGCGGCCCATGGGTGGAGGCTGACGAGACGACCCCTCACCCCGCCCTCTCCCCAGAGGAGAGAGGGGAATTCTCATTCGTATCCCTCGCCCCCGCAGGGGGAGAGGGCTGGGTGAGGGGGAACCAATAAGGGGTGAGGACGAACCATAGGGAGGTAGCGCCATGTACGACACGTCGCTCTGGCTGGGAGGCAAGGAGTTCAAGTCGAGGCTCATCGTCGGCACGGGCAAGTACCCGTCCTTCGAGAACATGCGCGAGGCCATCGAGGCCTCGGGCGCCGAGATCGTCACGGTCGCCGTGAGGCGCGTCAACCTGCCCGGGCAGGGCGAGTCGCTGCTCGACTTCCTCGACACGAAGAAGTACACGCTGCTGCCCAACACCGCGGGCTGCTACACGGCCGACGAGGCCGTGCGCACGTGCTATCTCGCGCGCGAGGCCGGGCTCGGCACCTTCGTGAAGCTCGAGGTGATCGGCGACTCGCGGACGCTCTTCCCCGACGTGGAGGGGCTGCTCGAGGCCACGCGCACGCTGGCGCGCGAGGGCTTCAGCGTGCTGCCCTACACCAACGACGACCCGGTGCTGGCCAAGAAGCTCGAGGACGCCGGCGCCTCGGCCGTGATGCCGCTGGGCGCGCCGATCGGCTCCGGCCTGGGTATCCGCAACCCGTACAACATCAAGATCATCCTCGAGACCGTGAGCGTGCCCGTCATCGTGGACGCGGGGGTCGGCACGGCCTCCGACGCCGCCGTCGCCATGGAGCTCGGCTGCGACGGCGTGCTGATGAACACCGCCATCGCCGGCGCCAAGGATCCGGTGGCCATGGCCACGGCGATGAAGCTGGCCGTCGAAGCCGGCAGGCTCGCCTTCAAGGCCGGGCGCATCTCGAAGAAGCTCTATGCGACCGCCTCGTCCCCGATCGAAGGCGTGCCGGATTGGTCGACGAGCTAGGCTTCAGGCTCTACCTCGTCACGGACCGCTCTGCTGTCGCGGGGCCTCTGGAGGACGCGGTCGAGGGCTGTCTCGAGGCCGGGCTCAAGGCCGTCCAGCTCCGCGAGAAGGACCTGCCCGTGCGCAGGCTGCTCTCGCTGGCCCAGGGGCTCCGCGAGGCCACGCGGCGCCACGGAGCCAAGCTCTTCATCAACGATCGCGCCGATGTGGCGCTCGCGACGGGCGCCGATGGAGTGCAACGCGCCGGGACCTCGCTGCCCGTGCCGGCGCTCCGATCGATCAGCCCGCCGGGCTTTCTCATCGGCGCCTCGGTGCACTCGGTCGACGAGGCCTGCGAGGCTCAGCAGGGCGCCGATTTCCTGGTCTTCGGGCCCGTCTACGACACCCCGTCCAAGCGACAGTACGGCGCCCCTCAGGGGCTCCGAGCCCTCGAGCGCGTCGTCGCCGCCGTGAGCCTGCCCGTCTTCGCCGTGGGCGGCATCACGGCCGCACGCGTGCCGGAGGTGACGCGGGCGGGCGCCTCAGGCGTCGCCGTGATCGGCGCCGTGCTCGGGGCCGCGCGGCCGGCCGACGCCGTCAAGACCCTCCTCGACGCGCTGGGCCGCGCCTGATGCCGCCCTCCGTCATCGTCGTGGGCGGCGGCATCATCGGCTGCGCCACGGCCTACGAGCTCGCCAAGTCGGGCTGCCGCGTCACGCTCTTCGAACGCGCGACGCCCGGCGCCGAAGCCTCGAGCGCCGCCGCCGGGCTCCTGGCGCCCGTGGGAGAGACGCGGCGCTCCGACCCCTTCCAGAAACTCGCCCTCGACAGCTGGGCGCGCTACCCGGGCATCGCCCGCGAGCTCCGCGATGTCACGGGCGTGGACGTGGAGCACATGACGACGGGCACGCTCTACCCCCTCTCCGGTCGAGCGGAGCATGCGCAATCGCAGGAGCAGACGCGCTGGCGGCTCGCGGAAGAGATGGGGATGCGGGTGGTCGAGGGCCAGGAGCTTCGCGGCATGGAGCCCGGGCTCTCGCCCGATATCACGGCCGCGCTCTTCGTGCGCGGCGACCACTGGGTCAACAACCAGCGTCTCGTCATGGCCTATGCCGCCGCGGCCGCGGGACGCGGCGTCCTGATCCGGACCGGGACCGAAGTGACGCGGCTCCTTGCCGATGGCGGCCGGGTGATCGGTGTGGCGGCGGCGGGGGAGCGCGTGGCGGCCGAGCGCGTCCTCCTGGCGGCCGGTGCCTGGTCCGCCTCGCTCGCGGCCTCGCTCGGGCTCGATCTGCCCGTCACGCCCGTGCGCGGCCAGATGATGGCGGTGAGCAACGTCCCGCCGCTGCTTCGCCACGTCGTCCACGGCCATCAGGGCTATCTCACCCCGCGGCCATCCGGCGAGCTTCTGATCGGCGCCACGGTCGAGCATGTGGGCTTCGAGCGCGCCATGACGCCAGAGGGCCTGGCGCACCTGGTCAACGGGGCCATCGCCGTGCTTCCCGCGCTCAGGGGACGCCCTGTCACGCGCACCTGGTGCGGCTTCAGGCCCGGCACGCCCGATGACATGCCGGTGCTCGGGCCTTGGCCGGGCCTCGAGGGGCTGTACGTCGCGACCGGACACTATCGCAATGGCATCCTGCTGGCGCCCGCCACGGCCGCGCTCATGACAGAGGCGATTCTCGGCGGCGGCGTCCCCGACCTGATCACGCCCTTCCTCCCAGATCGACTACTCGACAGGAGCCCCCATGTCCACACGCGATGACCTGAAGCGCGCAGTCTGCGAGGCCATCGACCGCCAGAGCGACAGGATCGTCAAGATCGGGGACACGATACGCAGGAACCCCGAGCTGGGCTTCAAGGAGTTCAAGACGGCGCGGCTGGTCGACGAGACCATGCGCGAGATCGGGCTCGGGCCCAAGGGCGGGCTCGCCATCACGGGCGTGCGCGGCGAGGCTCGCGGCGCCAAGGACGGGCCAACCTTCGCGCTGCTGGGCGAGCTCGACGGGCTCGTCGTGGCCGGACACCCGGCGGCTGACCCGCAGACCGGCGCGGCGCATGCGTGCGGCCACAATGCCCAGGTGGCGAGCGTGCTGGGCGCGGCCATGGGCCTCATGGCCTCCAAGGCGCTCGAGCACCTGGCCGGGCGCGTGGTCTTCTTCGCCGTGCCCGCCGAGGAATATGGCGACGTCGCCTGGCGCGTCGAGCAGGCGCGCGCCGGCAAGCTCGAGTTCCTGGGCGGCAAGCCCGAGCTGTTGCGCCTGGGCCATTTCGACGACGTGGACATGGCGATGATGATTCACCTGACGCCGCAGCGGGAGTATAAAAAAGCCGGTCTCGCTGCCTCGAACAACGGCTGCATCGTCAAGACGGTGCGCTACGTCGGGCGGGCCTCTCACGCCGGCGGGGCGCCGCATCTTGGGATCAACGCGCTCTACGCCGCCCAGATCGGGCTCGCCGCGCTCAACGCCATCCGCGAGACTTTCCGCGACGAGGACTCGATCCGCGTCCATCCGATCATCACGCACGGCGGCAGCCAGGTGAACGTGATCCCGGCCGACGTGCGCCTCGAGACCTACGTGCGCGGGAAGAGCGTCGAGGCCATCCTGGACGCCAATGTGCGCGTGGACCGCGCGCTCAAGGCGGGCGCGATGGCCCTGGGTGCCCAGGTCGAGATCGAGACGCTGCCGGGCTATCTCCCGCTGTTCAACCACGAGGGCATGGGCAGGTACTTCGTCGCGAACGCGTCGGCCCAGCTCGGCGCCGACAACGTCACGCACCTCGGGCACCGCAGCGGCTCCACCGACATGGGCGATATCTCCCATGTCATGCCGACCCTGCACCCCTACATCGGCGGCGCCTCGGGCAGCGGTCACGGCGCCGACTACATGATCGCGGACGCCAGGCTCGCCTACATCGAGAACGCCAAGCAGCTCGCCCTCATGGCCGTGGACATGCTCTCCGACAACGCCAAGGCGGCCAGGGAGATTCTCGGCGCCTTCACGCCCCGCCTGACCAAGGAGGCCTATCTCTCCTTCCAGCGAGGCATCAACAAGACCGAGCTCTACGACGGGGCGACGTAGCTCCCGACCACGTGATCAGCCCATGAGCGGCGCCGATCCCACCTGACCCTGCCGCTACGGCTCTCCTCGCGAACCGGCTGGTTGCGGTATCGTAAAGATCCATGTATGGCAAGGGCTCGAGCGATTTCCCGCGGCGCATCGTCTGTCTCAGCACCGAGCACGTGGAGATCTGCTACGCGCTCGGGGCGGGAGACCGCGTCGTCGGCGTGCCCGGCACGGCCCAGAGGCCGCCCGAGGCGCGCGACAAGCCCAAGGTCGGGGGCTTCACGACCTTCCGGCTGGACAAGATCCTCGGCCTCGAGCCCGACCTCGTCCTCGCCTTCTCGGACCTGCAAGCCGACATCAGCGCCGAGCTGGTCCGAGCAGGGCGACCCGTGTTCTGCTCCAATCAGCGCTCGGTGGAGGAGATCCTCGGCACCATCCTCATGGTCGGCGGGCTCCTCGGTCTCGAAAAGCCCGCGCGGGACGTCGTGCAGGACATCCGTGATGACATCCGACAGGTGCGGGAGTTCTCGAGCGTGTGGCCCGACAGGCCGCGCGTGTACTTCGAGGAATGGCACGACCCCCTCATCGCCGGCATCCGCTGGGTATCGGAGGTCATCGAGCTCGCCGGCGGCCGGGACATTTTCCCTGAGTTGAGGGAGAAGCCCTCGGCCAAGGAGCGGATCGTCGACCCGGCCGAAGTCATCCGCCGCGATCCGCACATCATCCTGGCGTCCTGGTGCGGCAAGCCCGTGGACGTCGAGGCCATCCGATCACGGCCCGGCTGGGCGGCGATCAGCGCGGTCAGGACCGGGCGCATCCACGAGCTAGACGGCGCTGATATCCTGAGTCCAGGGCCTTCGGTGATGACCGGGTTGAGAGTGATTCACGAGATCGTCCAGCAGGGGCTGACCGGCTAGCAAAAGATCCCCTGAACGAGGATCTTCGGTTTCAAGGCCTAAGTAGGCGGAACTTCAGGGTCGACAGCTCGCGTGTACGGATATCGAACACGCTTCGCGGCGCCGCAGAATTACTGGAAGGGCGCCCGGGACCCGATGCTAGGATGAAAACCCTTCGCCCTCTATGGAGACTCGAATGCTGGCCCGTCCTGACCACTTCTTCGAAGAGAGGTTCGGTCTTTCCGCTTCCGCGCTCGAGCGTCTTCTGGGGACCGAGCTGACAGGGCGTGTCGACCACGCCGATCTCTTCCTGGAGTACCGCGTCAGCGAGGAGCTGATGCTCGAGGAGGGCGCGGTCAAGAAGGCCTCGCGTCACGTCAGCCAGGGCGCCGGCATCCGCGCGCAGTCCGGCGAGCGCACCGGCTACGCCCACACCGACGATCTGGCGCTGCCGAATCTTGAAGAGGCCGCGCGGCAGGCGCGGGCCATCGCCGATTCTGCCTCGGGCTCGGCCGTGGTCGCCGTGGGCAGCGGCGGCAAGCCTCACGATCTCTATCGGCTTCCAGAGCCGCCCATCGGCGCGGCGCTCGAGCGCAAGCTCAGGCTCCTCGGCCAGGTCGACACGGCGGCTCGCGCGGCGGACCCACGGGTTCGCCAGGTCATCGCGAGCCTCGGGAGCGAAGACGTCGTGGTGCTCATCGCCACGCCGTCCGGCTGGACCGTGGGGGATGTCAGGCCGCTGACTCGCCTCAACGTGACGGTCATCGTCGAGGAAGACGGCAAGCGCGAGATCGGCAGCTACGGCGGGGGCGGGCGCGTGCCCTTCGACTTCTTCCTCGAAGAGGAGCGCTGGCGTCGCTTCGCCTCGGAGGCGGTACACCAGGCCGTGGTCAAGCTCGCTGCCGTCGAGGCGCCCGCGGGAGAGCTCACCGTGGTGCTCGGCCCGGGCTGGCCGGGCATTCTCCTCCACGAAGCGGTGGGCCACGGTCTCGAGGGCGATTTCAATCGCAAGGGCACCTCGGCCTTCTCGGGACGGCTCGGCCAGAAGGTCGCCTCGGAGCTCGTCACGGTGGTCGATGACGGCACCATTCCCAACCGGCGCGGGTCGCTGAACGTAGACGACGAGGGCAATCCGACCCGCCGCAACGTCCTCATCGAGAACGGCATACTCCGTGGTTACATGCAGGACCGGCTCAACTCGCGCCTCATGGGGATGGACGCGACGGGCAACGGCCGGCGCGAGTCGTACGCCCATCCCCCCTTGCCGCGCATGACCAATACCTTCATGTTGGCGGGGCAGGACGATCCCGCCGACATCATTCGCTCCGTTCCGCGCGGTCTCTACGCCGTCAACTTCGGCGGCGGCCAGGTGGACATCACCAGTGGGAAGTTCGTGTTCTCGGCGAGCGAGGCCTACCTCATCGAGGACGGCGCGGTCACGAAACCCGTCAAGGGCGCGACGCTCATCGGCAATGGCCCCGATGCCCTCACGCGCGTCAGCCGGGTCGGCAATGACCTCAAGCTCGACGAGGGCGTGGGCACCTGCGGCAAGGACGGCCAGTCCGTGCCGGTCGGCGTCGGCCTGCCGACCATACGCATCGACGGCATCACCGTCGGCGGGACCCAGGTCTAGGCCATGCTCGACCTCGTCCAGGAGGTGCTGAGGCGGGTCGGGGAGAGCGGCGCCACCTCGGCGGATGCCTTCCTCCTGGAAGACCAGGCCTTCTCCGCGCAGGTCAGGCTGGGGCAGGTGGACACGGTCAAGCACGCGCGGGAGCAGCATCTCTCGCTCCGGGTCTTCGTCGGCAAATCGGTGGCCGCCGCCTCGACGTCGGACCTCTCCCGAAGCTCCGTCGAGCGCCTCGTGGAGGAGGCGGTCTCGCTCGCGCGCGTCACGGCCCCGGACGAGTTTGGCGGGCTTCCCGATGTGGGGGACCTGGCGCGCTCGGTTCCGGCGCTCGACCTCGACGACCCCACGGGGCACGATCTGGCGCCCGAGGAGAAGATCGATCTCGCCCGCCGCTGCGAGGCGGCGGCACTCCAGGCCGATCCGCGCATCACCAACTCCGAGGGCGGCGACTTTGGCGACCGCCGCGCCCGCTACGCGTACGCGACGACGCACGGCTTCTCGGGCGAGTACGAGACGTCCTCGTTCAGCCTGTCGGCCTCGCCGGTGGCCTCCCAGAACGGACAGATGCAGCGAGATTCCTGGTACCACGTCACGCGCAAGCGCGCCCGGCTCGACGCGCCCGAGGAGATCGGCCTCACGGCAGCCAGGCGTGCGCTCAGGCGCCTGGGGGCGAGACGGATCAAGACCTGCGAGGTGCCCGTCGTCTTCGATCCCGAGACGGCGGCGAGCCTGATTCGCCACATCGCGGGCGCCGCCGCGGGGCCCTCGCTCTATCGCGGGGCGTCCTTCCTCGTGGGCAAGCTCGGCCAGCAGATCGCCTCCGCGGCCGTCACCATCGTGGACGACGGCACCATGCGGGGCGGGCTGGGCTCGCGCCCCTTCGACGGCGAGGGGTTGCCAACGCGCCGGACCGTGGTCGTGGACAAGGGCGTGCTCGCCTCGTACCTCCTCGACACCTACACGGCGCGCAAGCTCGGCTTGTCCTCGACGCACCACGCCGCACGCGACGGCGCCGGCGTCACCGTCGGCACGACCAACTTCCACCTGGCGGCCGGCACGTCCGACCCGCGCGCGCTGATCGCGAGCGTGAGGCAGGGCCTGTACGTCACCGAGCTGATCGGATTCGGAGTCAATGGCGTCACGGGCGACTACTCCCGCGGCGCCGCGGGCATATGGATAGACAACGGCGAGCTGACCTACCCCGTGGAGGAGATCACGGTGGCGGGCAACCTGCTCGACATGTTCCGCGCTATCGAGGGCGTGGGCAACGACCTGGTCTTCCGCGACCGCACGGCCTCGCCCACTGTCCTGGTCGGCAGGATGGTCGTGGCCGGGGCCTGACAGGAGCCGCCGCCTCAGATGATCATCGACAGTCACTGCCACCTGCACGATCCCGCCTTCGAGGACATCCGCGGCATGCTGGCCCGCTCCGCCGAGCATGGCGTCTGGGGCGCCATCGCGGTCGGGTGCGACCAGGCGACGAATGCCCGCACCCTCGACGCGGCGACCGCCAACGGCAAGGCCATCTGGTCCGCCCTGGGCTTCCACCCCGAGTGGCACCAGCTCACCGACGAAGACCTGGCCCGGGTCGAGGAACAGGTTGCGGCGCATCACGGGCGGCTGGTGGCGCTGGGGGAGATCGGACTGCCCTGGTACAGCCTCGAAGGGGCAGGCGATGCCGCCGACCGCATGACCCGCGCGAGGCAGCGGCTCGGACGCCTCCTCGAGCTGGCACGCGGCTATGACTTGCCGGTGATTCTCCACGCGCCCCACGGCGCGGCCGTGGGCGCGCTGGAGGCGCTCAGGACCCACGGTGTCGAGCGGGCGGTCTTTCACTGGCACAAGGCCCCGGCCGAGGTGACGCGCGCCATCGTCCAGGCGGGCTACATGGTGTCGGTCACGCCCGAGGTCGTCTATCGCGAGCGCGACCGCGAGCTGGTTGAGGCCGTGCCGCTCGAGTCGCTCCTCGTCGAGAGCGACGGGCCCTGGCCCTACAACGGCGAGTTCGAGACCATGCCCTCGGGTCCCTGGCTCGTCATGCGGGTGGCCGAGGAGATCGGCAAGATCAAGCGCGTGCCGATGGACGAGGTCCTGAGCCAGATCGGTGCCAACACCTGCTCGCTCTTCGATCTGCCGTGGTCGTGATCACCGGGAGATTCAGCCTCCGGTCGACGCCGTCCCGCTCCACCATCGCCTCTCCGACCCGCTCCACCGAGACCGTGAAGCGGAGCCGCGACTGGTTCATCCGCCACCAGCTCACGGATCCCGCATGATCAATCCCGCCCGGATGAAGGACGAGTTCCTCGATCTGGTCTCCATCTCGAGCCTCTCGCGGCGCGAGGGTGCGATCGCCCGCCGCCTGGAGACGACTCTCAAGGCGATGGGCGCGCGGGTCGAGGTGGACGACGCGGGAGAGAAGGTAGGCGGGGAGACGGGGAATCTGCTGGCCCGCTTCGCCGGCACCAAGCCGGGAGCGACCCCGTTCCTCCTCTCCGGGCACATGGACACCGTCGGGCCGGCCGAGAAGATCCACGTCCGGGTCGAGGGCGACATCGTCCGCAGCGACGGGACGACGGTGCTGGGCGGCGACGACAAGGCGGGCATCGGGGCCATCCTCGAGGCGATCCGGGTCCTCCGCGAGCAAAAGATCCCGCACGGGGACATCGAGGTCGTGCTGAGCATCTGCGAGGAGACGGGGCTCCTCGGCGCCAAGCACTTCGACACGGGTCGTCTCACGGCCCGGCGCGGCCTGGTCCTCGACGTGGACGGCGTCTGCGAGCTCATCACGCGCGCCCCCGCCGCCAACCGGCTGAGCGTGACGGTGACAGGCCTCGAGGCCCACGCCGGCGTGTGCCCGGAGCGGGGTATGTCCGCGATCCAGATCGCTAGCGAGGCGATCGCGGGGATGAAGCTCGGGCGGGTGGACGCCGAGACCACGGCCAACCTGGGCGTGATCGAGGGCGGACTCTCGACGAACATCGTGCCCGCGCGCGTGTCGATTCGCGGCGAGGCGCGGAGCCTGTCCCTGGAGAAGCTCCAGGCCCAGACGGAACACATGCGACGGCGCTTCGAGGAGGCGGTGGCCCGCCACAGCGTGAAGCTGGAGGACCGCGTGCACCAGGCGCGCGTGGACACGAAGGTCGAGCGCCAGTACGAGCGGCTGGACGTCCCCGAACAGGCGCCCATCGTGGGGCTAGTTACCGAGGCTGCCCGCAGGCTCGGCCACGCCTTCAGGACGCGCGCCACAGGGGGCGGCTCGGACGCCAACGTCTTCAGCACGCGCGGGCTCGAGATCGCCAACCTCGCCTGCGGCATGCGCGACATCCACACGGTGAACGAGTGGGTGGACCTCAAGGACCTGTACACGACGGCAGCACTCGTGCTGGAGACGCTGAGGCTCCACGCCGCCCTGATCGTGCCGCGGCCTCCAGGTCGCGCCTGAGGTAGGATAGGGCCTGTCGGCGGTACTGCCGACAGGAGGTTCAGCCATGGCGAAGCTCCTTTCGGTTTTTCTGACCGCCGTCTGTCTCGTCTGGTGGGCATCCGTCGCTCTGGCGCAGGTCGGCCAGCCGCCAACCAATGCGCCGTCTCCCGTCGCACCTCCGCCGCCAGCCAATACGCCGCCTAATCCGCAATTGCCCAATCCGTTCCCGAATCTCTTCAACCCGCAGTCCCCAGACCCGAACCTGAGGAATCCACTGATCCCGCCCTCGAATACGCTTCGGACACCGCAGAATAACCCGTATCCGGTGCTGCCCTGGGGCGATGGCCAGCTCGGTGCCGCGGGCGTCTACGGCACGGCCATTCGCAACTGGGAGATGCCGGAGCAGAGCTTCACGCTCGAAGTCATGGTGCCGCAGCCCGGCAGCCTGCCCGCGACCTGGGAATTGGTGCCTGTCACCGTCCCCGCATACATCGTGGTGGAGACAACGCGCGGCTATGGCTATCCCGGACGCTGGGCGGTCGTGCAGGTCGCGGTCGGTGGCTATCAGTGGCAGTGGATGCCGCCGGCCTTCTACCCTAAGTGACCCGGATCGGAGATCTCGTCCTCGAGCACGCTCCGCCCGCGGGGCCGCCCAAGCCCTGTCCGCTTCTCCTCATCCACGGCATGAACGGCGGTGCCTGGTATCTGCGCTCATGGCTCTACGCCGCCGCCCAGGTGGGCTGGGATGCGTGGGCCGTCAACCTTCGCGGACACCACGGCAGCCGACCGGTGCCGGCCCTCGGCCGCGTGTCGATCTTCGAGTACGTGGAAGACGTCCACGACTGCGTGCGCCACTTTCGCGAGGCGGTGCTGATCGGGCACTCCATGGGTGGGCTCGTGGCCCAGAAGGTAGCGGAAGGAGGACGCGTCCGTGCTGCCGTCTTCGCGGCGAGCGCCGCACCCCATGGCATCCGCATGGTGAGCTGGCCCCTGCTGCTCTCGCTTCCGCGTTACGCGCCGGCTCTCCTCGGCAACCGTCCCTTCACCCCGACCGCTGACGATGCCCTCAGGATGCTTGGCAACCGGCTGTCGCCCGAGCGTCAGGCGTGGGCATTCCCGCACCTGGTGCCGGACTCCGGTCGCGCGGCCCGCGAGATGGCCCTGGGCCGAGTCACGGTGGATCCGGCCGCCATCCGGTGCCCCACCATGGTTGTCGGCGCGGAGGACGACCGGATCACGCCGGCCTCACTCCAACGGAAGATCGCCGACCGCTACGGCTCGCGCTACCTCGAGGCGGCCGGGCACGCCCACATGCTGATGCTCGAGGACGGCTGGGAGCAGCCGTTCCAGGCCGTGCTGGATTGGCTCGAAGAGGTGACGAAGCCGGGCGGCTGAAAAGGCCTGGGAGCTTGTCGACAGCCGGCTAGGACCTGCGTATCTGGGAAATCGACGCTGCGTGGCAGAGCCACGCGAGCGGGACCAGGAAGCCGGGCAGCCAGATATAGGGCCACTGGCCGATGAAGGTCACCGGCGGGTCGGTGGCGAAGACGCGGAAGGGCGACGGCGTCGAGAGCTGGGCGTGAACCACCACGTTGAGCAGGGTGACGATGCCCGCCAGATTCCACCACAGCGCGACCTGCCTGGGCCACGCCTTCCTCACGAAGCAGAGGTAGGCGATGGGTATGGCCGTGAGCCCCACCAGGATGTCCACGTTGCGGCCCTCGAAGGTCATGATGGCCGGGACCCGATGCTGGACGAAGAGCAGCCAGAGAATGACCTCCATCACGATGCGGAAGGATTGGAGGTAGATCGGCCCCTGAGGCCCGGTGCGGGCGAGAAGGGCGCGGACACCGGGGGAGCGCAGGACCAGGAAGCCCCCGATCAGGGGCACCAGCAGGGCGGGCAGAATACGAGGCGGGACGGACGCGAAGTCGGCGAAGAAGCCACGTATGGCCAGGACGCCCGTGAGCGCGAGCCACGCGACGAGTCCGAGCACGGCCAGGCGCGGCACGCGCACGGGCGCCGCCCAGCGCATCAAGATCCCGACGAGGACGACGACCTGGGCGAGGAAGAGGACGTCGGTCAGCTTTTCCATGCCGCTCAGAAGAGTCGCGTCAACATCGCGAGGCCGAGGCCGATGCGGTACCAGCCGAAGACGGCGAAGCTGTGCGTCTGTATCCAGCGCAAGAGCCATCGCACCACGAGGAAGGCGGTGACCGCCGACACGAGAGTGCCGAGCGCCAGGAGCCCCCAGTCGGTCGGCGCGGGGCCCGGGTGCCTGAGCGCCTGATAGGTCTCGAGGGCGCCGGCCGCCAGCAGCGTGGGGACGCCGACCAGAAAGGAGAACTCGGTCGCGGCCGGACGGCTCAGGCCCAGCGCCAGCGCGATCAAGATCGTGGCGGCGGCGCGGGAGGTGCCGGGGAAGACCGCGGCGAGAAGCTGGGCGAGCCCCACCGCCACCGCCATCAGCCACGTGACGCGCGAGCTCAGCGGCCGGCCGCGCACCGCCCACTCGATCAGCAGGATCACGATGCCGCCCACGAGAGTCGCCCAGGCGATCGGGTCGGTCTCTTTCGGGAGCGTGAAGCCCAGCTTTTTGACCGCGAGGCCGCCGATGCCGGTGATGACAAAAGCGAGGACGAGCTTGAGGAGGTAGTCCCGGGTGTCGGGGTCGCCCAGCCGGAGGAAGAGGTCGCGTACGCGCGTGGAAAAGGCCAACAGCACCGCGACGGCGGCGCCGGACTGGATGGTGATGTTGAAGAGATCGGACTGCTGAGGCAGCCAGTGAGCGTTCTCGACCAGGAGCAGGTGCCCTGTCGAGGAGATCGGGAGAAACTCGGTGACGCCCTCGATGATGCCCAGGATGATGACGGCCAGCCAGGCGGGCACGGGATCTCAGCCCACGATCTCTTCGCCGCCGTCGACGCCGATCACGTTGCCCGTCATCCAGTAAGTGTCCGGGTGCGAGAGCACGACGATGGCCCTGGCGACATCGTCGACCGTGGTCAGCCGGCGGTGCGGGTTGCGCTGGGCGGCCTTCTGCGAGAACTCCTCGTAGTTGGGGATCTTCTGCGCCGCGGGCGTGGCGGTCACGCCGGCCCGGATCGAGTTTGCGGTGATGCCGTGGCCCGCGAGCTCGGCGGCCAGCTGGCGGATGTTGGATTCGAGCGCGGCCTTGGCGGCCGAGACCGGGCCGTAGTGAGGGAGGACGCGCGCCCCGCCGGCGGAGGTCATCGCGAAGATGCGGCCGCCCCGGCCCATGAGGCCGCGGCCGACCAGCTCCTGCGTCCAATAGATGAGGCTGTGCGCCATCACGTCGACGGTCATGTCCATCTGTGCCTTGGAGACGGCCTCCTTCATCGGGTCGGCCACGAAGAGCTTGAGCGTGCCGAACGCCAGCGAGTGGAGCATGACGCGGAGCTGTCCCATCTCGTCCCGCTCTCGCAGGACGCGCTCCATCTCCGCCGCCGTCTCGGCGCGCTTCTCCTCGTCCGCCGCATTCACGTTGTAGAAGTGCGCGTCGCGGCCGAGCGCCTTGATGTCGGTCGCGAGGCGCTCGGCATTCGGCAGGGTCGCCTTGCGGTCGAGGTGCACGCCGAAGATATTGAGGCCGGCCCGGGCCAGGGCCAGGCTGGTCGCCGCACCGAAGCCGGAGGAGGCCCCGAGGACGAGCGCCCAGCCGGTGAGCCTGATCGGTTGCGCCTCCGTCGCCATCGTGTGCGCCTCCTTGGGCCGCCCGCGCCTGTGTTTGCCCGCGGCCATATCCGGTAGCTTCGGCGCGAGCATTCTATCATTCCGGACTTTGCCGCCCGGCTGGGCTTTCCCACCGGGCGGTACTGGGCCAAGTTGCGAGCCACATCTACTCAGCCCGAGGTGTACGTGGCTGTTCGAGCCGAGCGGCCCTGCCGTAAGGCGAGGGCTCAGATAGACGTACGTTGAGGGTGCCCCTAAAACACGTCTCTGCCGGTTCGCTGGTTCAAATCCGGGGCCCGCAACCATGAATGCTACACAGTGACGGATATTCTCTGGATTTGTGTTGGGCCGCGAAAAGTACCGTATGCGAGCGTACTGCTCCCGTCCATAGGGCAAAGGACCAGAAAAATTGCAGTTGGCCCCAACTTGCGTCGAACTATTGAATGGAGAGAGAGACTACCGGTTGGATTGGCCGAAAGAGGCGGCCGCTAACTGGATGGATCCTGTCAAATCGGGTCTGACGGCGTCCGGTGGTCACGAGGCGGTGTTCCACTGTCAATCCAGAGGTCGCGGGTTGAGGTCCCGTCGAACCCGCCAATCAAGTCAGCGAGTTGCGCCCGGGGCGGCGTGCGGCCTGTGCACGTACTGTGCACGAACCGGTCACGCGCCGCCCCACGCCCGCCGCCACCGCTCCGCCCTTGCGCGGCCCATCCGCTCGTCGGCCTCGACCAAACATCCGATAGCGAGCTGAGCGGGAATCTCCGGCTCTTGCAAGTGACGCAGAGGAGCTTCAGCAGGCTATCAGTGTCTTCGACGAGAAGCGGACGTGCACCGGATAGTGGCCCAACGGAACCCGCGACGTCGCAGACGTCGAAGCGCTTCGCGCGGCTCGCGCGCGGCGCCGTCGGCCTCAGAAAGCGGTGAGCAAGTCATCGACCAGGCGCACGAGACTGCGGCCATCCTGGACCCGCAGCCGAAGGGAAGTCCAGAACGGTTGGGGCCCGGTATGGTGAAACGTCTGGAGAATCGCGACGCGGGCGCGCCCGTCCGCCGCCGCCGCCAGCCGCAGGCTCTCGGTGAAGGGGATGGAGTCGTCGTCAGCCCCATGAGCTATCAGCAGGTGGCCGGAGAGGCGCGAGACGGCGCGAAGCGGCGAGAGGCGGTCGAGGGCCTCTCGACCTGGCGGGGGAAGCTGGGCCAGCAGGGAGGCCACCTGGTCCTCGCGCCGGTTGAGCGCGAGGGCCAGGACGACACGCCCGTCCGCCACGAGCTGGCCCTCGAGATGGCCGGTGTCCTCTTCGGGGTTGGCGAGCCTCCGTTCGGCGATGCGGCGGAGGAGGCGGCGGTCCTCGTCATGCTCGACGAAGCCGCCCAGCAGGGCCAGCAGCTTCCAGCGATTGTACGCGAGCGGCTGCTGGAGATAGCGGCGCCCCTCGAACTCATGCGCGCCGGTCGTGATGTAGACGATGACATGACGGAGGTCGGTATAGCCACCGAAGCTGCCAACGATTCGCAGGGAGGGCAGATCGGCGGCGGCCAGGAGGGCCGGCCCGGCGCCGAAGCTGAAGCCCGCGATGCCCACGGAATCGCTGAGCCCGGCGACATAGCGGAGGCCGGCGCGGATCTCCGCCACCTCCGCCCCGCCGAGGGCGAACGTCGCCAGCCCGGGGAACTGGGGAACCAGGACGATCAGTCCTTCCCTGGCGAGCAGACGGGCGAGCCGGGCCAGGTCCGGCTGGCGCCGCCCGGCGGGCGAAAGCCCGTGGACAAGGAGGAGCCCGCCGCGCGGCTTGGCCGGGCGGTAGAGATCGGCGTCAAGCTCTTGCCCGTCTGCGACGAGGATGAGTTCCTCTCGCGCCGGATCCCGGCCGACAGGAATGAGCCACGCTTCGCCGCCAGAGAGTCCGAGGGCAAGGGAGAGGCCAAGGGCCGGCCCGAAGCGGACGGCCAGGCCCACGACGACGACAACCCCGGCCGCGACAGCCCCGCCGATCAGCCACCCAGATAGTGGTCGCATCGCCTCCTGGCGCCCGGCGGGTCCGCGCGGAGCGTTCCCTTCGTCTCGTGACCGGCAGCTCCCGGCCGAAAGCCTACCACGTGGGCCGGTTTGGCATACCGACGGCAAGCATCAGGATGAGAGTGAGGCTAGAATGCAAGGCTGGCTGGGACCGAGCCAGGCAACCCTCGAGACCAAGAAGAAGTAGAAAATCCAGGCGGCCCCCCACCCCGATCAGTGATCCGCGGCGTCCAGCCGACCCTTGCGGCTCGCCAGCATGCTAAAGCCGGCGCCCCAGCCTCCGGCCAGCCCGGCGAGGAGCAGGGGTGTGGCCTCGTCCGCTCTTGTCAGCGCCTTCCAGGACACTGCCGTCCCGAGGACCGCCGCAGCGAACACTCCGATGGCAACAATGAAGATGAGCCCCGTGACCTTCGTGATCTCCTTGGAGTATGCCCGCTCGACCTCGTCGACGGTGTAGCGCCACTGAAGGTAAACGTTGAGGGTTGCTGCCGACCGAGGGCGTGGCAGTTGGATCTGAGCGGCCGCGCGAGGCGAGGGCTGAATAGATCTGGCGAAGCGAATTGGCCCAGTAGCCGTCGGGCGGGGCGCTCCCACCGGCAGTGTCGGCGTGCTACCATGGCCCGGCCATGGGGCGGACGGCGGGCATCATCCTCATCGGAAACGAGCTCCTCTCCGGTAAGGTTGTGGACGCCAATGCGGCCTACCTCTGCCGGGAGCTGCGGGGGCTCGGGGTGGACGTCCGGAGGATCGTCGTCATCCCCGACGAGGTGGATCGCATCGCCGCCGAGGTGGCTGAGTTCAGCCGAAGCTTCGACGTGGTCTTCACCTCGGGTGGTGTTGGGCCCACCCACGACGACGTGACGATCGAGGGCGTGGCGCGCGCCTTTGGCGTCTCGGTGGTCCGCCACCCCGGCATGGTGGAGGTGATCGAGCGCTTCTCGGGTGGCCGGCTCAATGCCGCGCGACTGCGCATGGCGGAGATCCCCGAGGGCGCGGAGCCCATGATGGGCGACGGGCTCGTCTTTCCTGCCGTCGTGATGAAGAACGTGTACGTGCTGCCAGGGGTGCCGGAGCTCTTCCGGCAGAAGTTCGAAGGACTCAAGGAGCAGTTCCGCGACGAGCCCTTCCACCTGGCCAGCGTCTTTCTCAGCGTGGGTGAGGGCACCCTCGCGGAGCACCTCAACGAGGTCGTGCGGAGCTACCCGCTGCTGATGCTGGGCTCCTACCCGGAGCTCGCGAACCCGGAGTACAAGGTCAAGGTGACGTTCGAGTCCAAGGACCGGGCATACATGGAGAGGGCGCTCGAGGACTTTCTCGGCCGGCTGCCAGTCTCCACGGTGGTACGGATCCAGAAATAGGCCCCGGGAGGATTAGCGCCCCGATGGGCCTTCGAATCTCGTGGCGATCCGCCCCGAGCCGGGTGCTATCCTGTTGGCATGCCGGATGAGCCCAGCAATCTCGAGACCGGACACCGCGTCGCCGCGATCATCTACGGCGCCATGGCCGGCAGCGTGGTGCTCTATGCCGTCGCGGTCGAAGTGGTGAATGCCACGCAGGCCCCGTTCACCGGCTTCGCGTCGCGCCCCATGGACCCGATGGTCCGCTATGGTCTCTGGGGGGTGGCGCTCCTCCAGGCCATGCTGATCGGCGCCGTGCGCCGCTCGCTGCTGGCCAGGTCGAGCGGCGATCGGTCGAGCTCCTCGGTGGGCAAGCTCATCACCGTGGCTATCATCACTGCTGCGCTCGCCGAGATCCCCGTAATCCTGGGTCTCGTGCTGTTCATGGCCTCGGGGCTTCGCGCCGACTTCTACGCGCTGCTGGCGCTGTCCCTGGGGCTTCTCGCCACCTGGTTTCCGAGGCTTGACTCGTGGCGCCAGTGGGTCGCCGAGCCGCCAGCCCGAGGTTGCTGACAGGCCCGCGAGGCACATGAGCGGCGCGCCCTATCAGCTCAAGTCGGACCTGTACTCGAGCCACGCGCTGATCCTCTCCTTCCTGGGCGAAGGGCGCGGGAGGCGGGCGCTCGACGTCGGCGCGGCCGACGGCTTCCTCTCGGAGCTCCTGACCCGCCAGGGCTGGCAGGTCACGGCGCTCGAGCGCGATCCCGACCAGGCCGCCAAGGCGCGCGGCCGATGCCACGAGGTGATCGTGGCCGATCTCGACCAGGCGACGCCGAAGCTCTCCGGCGCCTTCGACGCCATCGTCTACGGCGACGTGCTCGAGCATCTGACCGATCCGCTGCCCGTGCTGGTGGGGCTGAACCGGACGCTCGCCGCCGCGGGGCGCGTCGTGGTGTCGGTGCCCAATGTCGCGCACCTCTGGGTGCGTCTCCAGCTGCTCCTCGGGCGGTGGGAGTACGACGACCGCGGCATCCTCGACCGCACGCACCTGCGCTTCTTCACGCGGCGGACCCTTGTCCGCTTCCTGGGGGACGCAGGCCTCGAGGTCACGGATCTGGCCTCCACCCCGGTCCCCCTGCCGCTGGTCGTGCCGCCTCGCCTGCACGGCGCGGGGCTCGACGCCGTCCACGCCGCGAGCGCCGCCGCCGCCCGGGTCTGGAAGGGAGGGCTCGCCTACCAGCTCGTGGCCGTGTGCCGGCGGGCCGGCGCGGGCGGGGCGCGCTGATGCCCCAGCCGAAGGTCGTCGTGGTCATGCCCGCCTACAACGCGGGCCGCACGCTCAGGCTCACGTACGAGGAGCTGCCGAAGGAGTCCGTCAACCTCGTGATCCTGGTGGACGACGGCTCCCGCGACGCGACGCTCGAGATCGCGCGGGAGCTCGGGCTCGAGATCTTCGTCCACGACAAGAACTACGGCTACGGCGCCAACCAGAAGACCTGCTATACCGAGGCGCTCAAGGCGAGGGCCGACATCGTGGTCATGGTCCACCCCGACTATCAGTACGACCCGACCCTCGTGCCGAAGATGATCGAGCCCATCGTGCGCGGCGAGGCCGACCTCGTGCTGGGCTCGCGGCTCAAGGGCGGAGGCTCGGCTATCGCGCAGGGCATGCCGTGGTGGAAGTACCTCGCCAACCGCTTCCTGACGGGCGTCGAGAACGTCTGCTTCGGTCTCCACCTCTCCGAGTACCACACGGGCTACCGGGCCTTCAATCGAGAGGCGCTCGAGGCCGTGAACTTCCGGATGAATTCCGACGGCTTCGTGTTCGACCAGGAGATCATCGCGCAGGTCGTGGCGGCGGGCTTCCGCATCGCCGAGATCGCCGTGCCCGTCCGGTACTTCGCGGAGGCTTCGTCGGCAAGCTTCCTCGCCTCCTGCGGCTACGGACTCAAGATCCTGTGGGTCGTGACGCGCTACTCGCTCCACCGGAGCGGCATCAAGCGCTCGCGCAGGCTGCAGACGCTGCGCGGTCGGTACAGCAAGCTCAGTCCCGGACCCGGGACCACCGCCGGCAGTTGAGGCCGCTCCGTCAGGTCTGGAGCGGTCGCCTCGCCCGCGGCGCCCGCTCCTCCTTCCTGCTCGACCTGGCGTGTGCGCTGGCCGGGCTCGCCTTCCTCTCGACGCTCGTCTGGTGGTGGCAGCGCCCCGAGGACGTCTTTCTCGTTCTCCTGGGGCTCATCACGCTTCGCCTGCTCGTCGTTCCCGTGGCCCTGCCGGCGCTGAGGCCGCGGCGCGCGCTGCTGGTCGGCGTGGCCACGTACGCCGGGCTCTTCTCCTTCGTGACGGTGACCCGTCACTTCACGCTGCACACCCACGCCCTCGATCTCGGATACTACGTGCAGCTCACGTGGAACCTGGCGCGAGGCGCGGGGCCCTCTGTCAGCCTGCCCGAGATGAACGCCTGGGGCGATCACTTCTCGCCCATCATGTACCTCCTGGCTCCGCTCTTCTGGATCGCGCCGGGCCCCGTGACGCTGCTCGTCGTCCAGTCGGTTGCGCTGGCTCTCGGGGCGCTCGCGGTCTTCGGCATGGCGGCGCGGCGGCTGGGTGATGAGCGGCCTGCCGCGGCATTCGCCGTCCTCTATCTCGTCAATCCATCGCTTCACGGCATCAATGTCCGCGACTTCCACTCCGCCGCGCTCGCTGTCCCGCTGCTCCTGGCGGCGCTCTACTTCGCGGAGAGCGATCGCCCGTGGCTGTTCTGGATCGCGACGGGGCTGGCGCTCGCCACCCGCGAGGACGCTGCCATCGCCGTGGCGGGTCTGGGAGCCTGGGTCGCGCTCGCCAAGGGGCGCAGGCTCCGGGGCGCCATCACCGCCGCCGGGGCCTTCGCCCTGCTGGTGGCCGAGACGCGCTGGCTCATACCGCACTTCCGCGGCGGGGCCTACCCGCATCTGGGGCGCTACGCGCATCTGGGGCGCTCGGTGCCCGAGATCGTGACGGCGATGCTCCTGCATCCGTTCCGGCTCCTGCGGGGACTGCTGACCTCGCAGCGGCTCCTCTACCTAGGCGCTCTCCTCGCTCCTCTGGCCTTCCTGCCTCTGCTGGCGCCGGCCGAGCTGCTGGGACTCCTGCCGCCGCTGCTGGAGAACCTCCTGGGTCAGGATCGGGTGCTGTTCAACCACCGGACGCAGTACCAGTCCTTCGTGCTGCCTTTCCTCTTCGCCGGGGCGATCGCGGGATACGTCCGGCTGGCAGCCAGACGGCCGGACGCCTGGCCACAGCGAGTGCTCGTGGCGGCGGTGATCGTGAGCCTCGCGCTCTCGTCACGCACCCTCAACGATCTTGCCGTCGACCGCTTCTGGCCCACGCCGGAGCATCGCGAGGCCCGGGAGGTCATCGCGAAGGTCCCACCCGAGGTGGCCGTCTCCGCCCAGGACCAGTACGTCGCGCACCTCTCGCTTCGCCCTCTCGTCTTCGTGTTCCCCGCGGGCATCGAGAAGGCCGACTACGTGTTGGTCAACGCCGCGATCTATCCGTGGCGCAGCCTGCCGGACGTGACGATGCGGCAGGAGGACGCGGAGACCATGACGATTCGGGCGACCGCGGAGGGCTCGGAGCGGCGGTTCCGGATACGATACCGCTCGGGCCCGCATCTCCTGCTGGAGAGGCGATAGCCCGACGAGCGTCGCGACGGGAAGTCACGAGGGGCGGCACCGGCCCCGGGACGTCGGGGGTCGGCGCGAGGCCGCAGCCGCCATCATGTCTCGCTGTCGGGCTCGCGCGTCAAGATGTGGGAGGCGTGGTGTAGCACCATGCGCCAGCGCGTCCCGCGTCGCTCGAAGACATTGGTCACGAGCACCGCCGTGACGGAGATATTGCCCTGGGCCTGCGAGAGGATGTTCTCGGTGCCCGTGACCCAGGCGAGGTCGCCGGAGACCTGCAACTGCACGTCGGAGAGCGTGAAGCGGAGTTCGCGGCTGTCCTTGAAGATGGCCTCCCACGACTGCCGCACCGTCTCCCAGCCCGTGATGAGACACCAGCCGGGATGGATGCAGCGGACGTAGTCGGCGTGGAGCCACAGGGCCTCCATCGCGTCCAGGTCTCGGGCCTCGAGGGCGCGGTAGAAGCGCGCGTTGGTCTCCTTGACCTCGACCGCCTCCTCGTCGGGCGTCAGCTCGGGCATCTGACCACCACGGACACGGCGTCGGCCTCGACCGGCAGAGACTCGAGGCGCGCGCCGGGACAGGGGCCTTCCACGCAGAGGCCGGTGTGCGTCTCGAAGACGGCGCCGTGGGTGGAGCAGACGAAGCGCTGTCCGTCCTCGCTCAGGAACTCGTTGGGCCACGTGTCGAGCGGGGTGCCTGCGTGGGGGCACCGATTGACGTAGGCGTGGTACCGGCCGTCCACGTTGACGATGAATCCCTCGAACGGCTGGCCGCGCCGGATGAGACGGAACTTCGCCGTCTGGCCCGCGGGGATCGCCTCGACGGCGCAGCGCCAGACGCTCGGGCTCTCGGCGGTCGGCTCCACGGGTTGGTTCTACCAGAAGGGTCGAGTCACTTCAACGCGTCGCCATGGGTGCCGATCGAGAACCATACCGGCCTGTCGGGCGCTTCGACAGCCAAGGCGCGGTAGTGATCCCCCACTCGGACTGACCAAAAGCGGCCGACCTTCTTGAAGTGGAGCGATGGATGACGGGGATCTTCCTTCAGCCGCGCGTACGCCTGGTCGGCGAGGTTCTGGACATGTGACGGCAAGGACCGTCCGTCACTCGATGACCTTGTCCGCTCGCGCCAGCACTGACTGCGGGATGGTGATGCCAAGGGCCTTGGCGGTTTTCAGGTTGATCACCATTTCGAACTTCGTCGGCTGCTCGACCGGCAAGTCGGCAGGCTTGGTGCCCCTAAGAATCTTGTCCACATAGGTGGCGGCCTGGCGAAACTGCTCGGCTCTATTGGGCCCATACGACATGAGAAGGCCGGCTTCCACCTCTTCCACTCGGTTGGCCATCGTCGGGAGCCGGTGCTGCCTCGCCAGCTCGCTTGTTCGGTGGCGGCCCGGGACGACAAGGGGGTCTCCCAGCCTGAGTACCCCGTCGGCTCGGTGCCTGACGATCGTCTCGAACGCGCGGTCGAGCTCACTGATGGCGCGGATCTCCACTGGGAAGACCTCCACGTCGAGCGATCGAGCCACGGCCTTCGCGTGTCGCTTCTGAACCGCGAAAATGGGATCGCCCGGAAATCCCAGAAGCGCAACGCGCGAGAGACGCGGGACGAGGACGAGCTGTTTCAGGAGCTCGAGCCGCTTCCCGGCCATCTCGCCGATGATCGTGGTGTTCCCCGTGATGTTTCCGCCGGGTCGGGCGAGACTGGCCACGAGCCCGGTCCCCACGGGGTCACCGACGCTGGTCATCACGATGGGAATGGTCCTGGTGGCCTTTTTCGCGGCCAGCACTGCTGGCGTGCTGGCCGCGAGCATGACGTCCAGCTTGAGCGCGACCAGCTCCGCGGCCAGACTGGGAAGACGCTCAAGTCTGCCTTCCGCCCATCGTGTCTGGTACGCGATATTCCGCCCCTCCTCGTAGCCGAGTTCCCGCATACCCTGCCGAAACGAATCGAACAAAGGCGCATCGGCAGTGCTTGAGAACGCGGTGAGAAAGCCAACACGGAATGCCTTTCCCGGCTGCGCCTCTGCGACGAGCGGCGCTGCGAGGAGGCCGAGCATCAGGCTGCCCCTTAGGACTTCGAGACCGATCTGAACGAGAGCCCTGCTCACGGCTGCTTCATTCCCTTGTCCGTCGAACGCGCCGGATCAGGCACGGCGGGCGACGCCTGACCATGGATTAAGAGCCACGCACCCGCCGCCCGCCGTCGCCTGAATCCGGAAGTTATCCGTCCCGTCTGCGCCTCCATGCGCGAGGGTTCCTCGCGCAGTGGAATACTCCATACACCACGATGTCCACGGCTTCCACTTCATAGAACACCGCGTAAGGGAAGCGCCGTAGGAGTGCTCGGCGCATCGTAGGGTCGACCAATTGATACGCGTCCGGTTGGCGGCGGATGGACGCCATGCAAGCCTGAACGGCGGCAAGAAAGTCCGCGGCAAGGCTCGGGCGCTGCGCGTGATACCAGCTATAGGCGTCGTCGAGATCAAGCTCAGCCTCCGGGGTGAGGCGAAGCCGCTTCACTTGCGACGTCTGAGCCCGGCTCGAACCTCCGCCCAGGATTTCGCCGCCGCCGGATGCCGAGCGTGCGCCCGTCGCCGCCGCGCGAGTTCCTTCCGCTGCGCGTCGAGGCTGTCCCAGATCTCCTCGAGGAGGCGTAGCCGATCAGCGACGCTGAGGGAACGGATTTCCGTGCGCACGGTGCTCATGGCCGCATTTTCCGCTTCTCCTTCTGGAGCCGCAAGCCTCATCTCAGTACGGATAACGAACGTATCAGCTGCGGCGCGAAGCGCCGTCAGCTGAATGCTGATGTTAGATGGCATGGATGAACCGCGCGCTGCTGACATCACTCGATGATCTGGTCCGCCCGCACGCGTACCGACTGCGGGATCGTCAGCCCGAGTGCCCTGGCGATCTTCGAGTTGATGACAAGCTCGAACTTGGTGGGCTGCTCGACCGGGAGGTCGCCCGGCTTTGCTCCTTTCAGGATCTTATCCACGTAGGTCGCGGCGCGCCGGAAGTTGTCCCGCAGATCGGCTCCATAGCTCATGAGCCCGCCGGCCTCCGCGAACTCCCGCTGCCCGAACATCCCGGGTAGGTGACGCTTCGTCGCCAGCTCCACGATCCGCGAGCGTTGATACCAGAAGATCGGGTCGCCGAGGACAAGGAGGGCGTCCGCGCGCGCTCGGGTCATCGCCTCGAAGGCGCGGTCGTAGTCGTCGGGGCCACTCGCCGACAGTCGTTCAAGTCGGAGTCCTAACGCTCGGGCCGGTGCCTCTGCCTCATTCAGCATGCGAGGGTGGGTTCGACTGGTGGGGTTCCAGAGGATAGCCACCCGGACGATTCGGGGGACGGCCTTCTTGAGCAACTCGAGTTGCTTCCCGACCAGTTCGAGGCTGAGAAGGGACAGCCCCGTCACGTTCCCCCCGGGTCGCGCGAGGCTGACAACCAGCCCGCTTCCGAGCGGATCGCCATGATAGGTGAAGATCACGGGCAGCGTTGTCGTGGCCGACTTGGCAGCGTGCGGCGTCAATGAACCGCCCGCCACGATGACGTCGACTTTGAGACGAACGAGGTCGGCCGCAAGTTCCGAGAGCCGGTCGGGTTGCCCTTCAGGGGCGTATCGACGCTCGATGACGAGATTCTCACCTTCGACGTACCCGAGCTGCCGCAGGCCCTGCATAAGAGGCTCCCAGAGATGCGCCACCCCTGAGGAGCCGGGAGGCAAGGTGCTCAGAAAACCGATCCGGTACACCTTGGCCGCTAGCTGAGCCCCGGCGGCGAGCGGCGTGGCGACGAGGCCGCCGGTCACGGTCGCAACGAATGTTCTGCGCGAGATCACGGAGTCACCTTATCCGCCCGCCGCAAGCATCGCCGGTAGGTGTACTTCACTCGGCTGACGGCTTCACGTTGACCATCTAACGTATCAAGGTTAAGCTGCGCGGCGCCAACGCGGAATGGCGTTACACGAATCACTTACGCGCCGTGACAGCTTCAACCGCTTGTTAGACGCCGCCGCGGTGAATGACGCGATCAGAATTGGACACACTTCTGAAGGACTTCCAGCGGGATCTTTGTACCTGTGACATGTGCTCATCGGGAAATCTGCTGCCCGAGTTCTTGGGCAAGCCCGATGAGAATTCCTTCGGGGCCCCGGATGTAGCAGAGCCGATACGTGTCTTCGTATTGGACCACTTCCCCGACGAGTTCCGCGCCGCGTTTGCCGAGCCGGGCGACTGTATCGTCGATGTCCTCCACGGTGAACATGACGCGCAGGTAACCGAGCGCGTTCACCGGGGCACTGCGGTGATCGGCGACCACAGGCGGCGCGAGGAATCGGGACATCTCGAGCCGGCTGTGACCGTCCGGCGTACGCAACATGGCAATCTCGACGCGCATGTCGCGCAATCCAGTGACGCCATCTGCCCAGTCTCCTTCGATTGGGGCGCGCCCCTCGAGCTCGAGGCCAAGTTCGGTGAAGAATTCAATGGCGGCGTCGATGTCTTCTACCACGATGCCGACGTTGTCCATACGCTTGACCGTCATGATGTCTCCTTGGCGTCTAACGATTGCCGCTCAACTGCGGCCGCCCGCCGCAGTCGTCGCGTCTCCCAATTTTGAAACGGCCGTCAGTTGCAGCGGCTTGTTAGACGGCGATCTTCAAGCACTGCCTGAGGTCCACGTCTCGATATGATGTCCAGATCCTCGGTGGCTCTGCAGAGTAGCTGGAATTGCGCTAAGGGTACATCAACTGTTCGATCCTCTGGACTCTTGCGAAACTCATTCACCCGCAGGACCATTTTCGCAGACTGAATGTCTTTGTGCGGCCATCCCAGGAAGGTAGGTATTAGTGCAGGAGGAATGGACAGACCGGACAGCGTGTCCTGTCCAGCCCCTACCACGTGTGACCCGGCGATCTCAAGCTGGATTGGACCGATTTGTGTCTTATCGCGCCTCGTCGCTATCAGATGAGCTGACAGCAATTGCGCGTTTCTGTTTCCATGGTTCGACGCAGCCAACTCCAGGCGCTGACCAAATACCTGCCGAATATTCAGCGTCAGCTCGGAGACATCGCGACTAAGCAACTGCGCGACGCGAGGTCCGCTCGCGGCAACCACCGATACAAGTGCGACCAGTAGAGCGAGTGTGGTTTGAGAGATACCTAACCATCTTCGCCAATCCAGAAAGGAATCGCAGTGGATGCATTTCTTGGCGCCGATGCGGATCGGTTCGCGGCATACTAAACACGGAGTTTCGCGGGGAGGCGTGCTCTCAGCAGTTTCTTCACTCATCAGAACTCCTCA
>WNGF01000852.1_pt1 | contig 45490 bp, 35 predicted proteins | sample 5400641 | NCBI WGS metagenome assembly WNGF01 (sample SAMN13153371, study PRJNA577476) | soil metagenome | isolation source: 80 cm soil or saprolite under grassland replicate 2 | place: USA:California | collected 2016-06-15 | reverse complement strand
GGGCGTATGTCACTCCCCGGGCCACGGTGTACGCCATCGAGCGCGGACGCGGCTACGCGGAAGCCTCCGCCATCCTGGGCAAGGACTACTCGGGGGTCATCGGCGCGGACGGCTGGGGTGCCTACCGGCGCTTCCAGCACGCGGAGCACCAGACCTGCCTTGCCCATCTGCTGCGACGCTGCCGGGAGATGATCGAGATCTCCTGGGGTGCGGGGCTGAGCTTTCCCCGGCGTGTGAGCACGCTTCTCCACGACGCCCTGGACCTGCGGGATCGCTATGTCGCCGGGGAGATCAGCCGGCACGGGGCGCGGGTCGCCCGGGGCTTCCTGCGCAGGCGCCTGGACGCCCTGCTGAAGCCGCACTTCACGAGCGGTTCCCCATCCGTCCGGCGGTGGTGAACCGCAAGGTCTGGGGTGGGAATCGAACCGTGGCGGGCGCACGCGCTCAGGCGATCCTCATGAGCATCTTCCGAACCTGTCAGCAGCAGATGCTCGATCCCTTCCTGGTCTTCGCCCGGATGCTCCGAAGCTCGGTCGCTCGCCCACAGTCGCTCACGCACTGAGCTGATGCGGTAAACAATTACTACCTATGCTGGCAGCACCGACTGCAGCGGCCGTCCGAATTACAAGCCGTTGGCCGCAACGGACGTGGAGCGTGCGGGCAAAGCCACGCTCCAATACGTGCTGCGAACCAGCGGGGGTCTTTCCGGCAGCCTGCCCGTCAACTTGCCGCAGGTAGATGCTGAGCTCCTTATTCAGAGGACGTGGTTCCCATACTTTTCCAGATCCATTCAGTACACGCAGGCCGGTTGGGAGAATCCAGCGGCTCTGCTCAACTTCAACCTCGACCAGGGCATAGACCAGGGACAGAAGGAATTGCACGATGCATTCCAGAGCGTGCTCGCCGCGGTTTTCGATGTTCCGGGGAAGGCCTATTTCGGGGGTGGGGTGCCCGTTTATGAAGACAGGTGCGCCGAGAAGACGGGGCGGAAGAACTGTGGCTCTCCGCCGCCGTCGAACCCGGGCGGCGACACTCCAGACGACAGCGTATCCGCGGGTTCCGCCACCACCCTCGGCCCTGGCGGCCTGAGTGATCCGAGTGCCACGTTCACACGCCTCGCAACAAAACGTGGCGACGCATGGCCCGGGCTTGCGACTCGGAACGACCGCGCGATTGATCAGGCCCTGCCGCTGCTGAGCGCGGGAGACGAGTCCGGCCTTGCCTTGGCGCGGAGCTTGTTCCAGCAGAGCATCAGTGATTCCAAGTTTGCAGCCTTCTTCAATGCGCCGCGACCGGATCCAAGTCTCCTGGACGCGACGGACGATGTTGCACTTCTGGCTCATGGTTTTCTCGAGGAGTCGGAGCGGACTGTCGAAAGCTTTCAGGAACCGGTTCGGCAGGTCCTGCCAGGCGATCTCGCACGGGGGACAGTGGCGCAGCACCCCGTCTTGATTGTTTCCACAGGCGGCCTCTATGGCCTTTCCGAGAACGACCAGTTCAAGAGTGGACTCGAAGCCTACGTCCACACCGGCGGCACTGTCATCATATTCGCCCAGCAGCACGGCGCCGACTACTCGGTTCTCCCGACTCCCAGCGGCCGTCCGATCCACGCCTGGGGCTGGCTCGAGGACAACTCCTGCTACACGAACGCGGCCTACATCGACACGTTCCATCCCATGCTCGCCTCTCAGGCGAACGCCCTCGTGACCTCGAACCTCGACGGCTTCTTCGACGACATCCCGGGGGAGGCGACGGTTCTTCTCCGGCGGGTCAAGAACGGCCAGCCCGCCATGTTCATGTATCCCTACGGCGCGGGCTGGGTGATCGTAACGTCGAGCTACGACGACTGGGGCGGGTTCAATGAGGCGGGTCCGGGGGCCCGGGCGATCATCCGCGACGCGATCGCCTGGGCCAAGAAGCCCGTGGACCTGCCGGTGAACGCCCCAGGCTCGACCGTCTCGATCACGCTCCACGTCAAGAACCTGACGGACCTGCCGGGAAGCCAGGTGAAGCTCAGTCTCATGAGCCCGTCGCGCGATCGAGTTGTCACGACCCAGACTGCTTCCTTCTTCCTGGCGGCCGGCGGGACAGCCGATGTCCAGTTCGCCTACACCTTCCCGGCAGACGCCGAACTCGGAATCTACCACGTGGAGTACGAGCTCCTGGACGACGCGGGTGTGACGATCCAGCCCACGGCCGAAGAAGACAGCGGGAGGATCGTGGTGGCCAAGCCTCCCAGCTCGTCCGCGTACCAAGCGCCCGATCTCTCGTTCTCGACGGTGATGCCCGGAGGCGAGGACCTCCTGATCGGCGACCCTGCGGTCTTCCGCTATCGCCTGGTCAACCGGGCGGCGACCCAGCGGCACTTCCGGATCTGGCGGGATATCAGCCACTCGTTCATGGCGCTCGCCGATGAGGTGGATGTTCCTGGCAACACCACCATCGAGCGAAGCTTCACGGTGATTCCCGGTGGAGCGGGCGAGTACCAACTCAATATCCACGTCTACGAGGCAGGCGGTATCCCGCGGCCGGGAGGCCCTTGGTGGGCCGACGTTCTAGGCGAAACCGGCGCCTACCAACTCACGGACATCAAGGGATTCCGAGTCAAGTATCCGAGAGCTACCGTCCGCGTCACCTCTGACCGGCCCGTTTACGCCCCCGGCCAGAGCGCCACCCTCTCGGTCACGGTCGAGAACCAAAGCGCGTTCGCCTGGGATGGCACGCTCCAGCTCCTCCCGGGTCTCCTCGCCGAGCAGCCTCTTTCAATGAACCCGGGCGGCTCGGTTCACCTGACCGTCACCGTTCAGACGCCCGTACCCCCGGTCGTTGGCTACTGGTCGTCGCTTTACATACTCGAAGCGCAGCGACAGGGGCATCCCTTGGCGACCGACTGGATTTCTCTGCGCGTCCTGGAGCCGGACCTGCGGACGGACGGTCTGGCCGTGCCTCGCTGGTCGCGGACGTCTCCGAACCAGGTCACCTGGTCGCTCGCGAACACGCAGCCGGTCCCCTTGACGGGGGGAAGCGTGCACGCCCTTCTCGCGAGCGAGGCAGGGACGCTCTTCGATGAGACGCAACCAATGGTCCTGGCGGAGAGCCCGCAAGGAAAGGCAAGTGTCACGTTCACCCTTCCCCCGCTTGGGCCCGACGTGGCTTCCGGGAGCCTCACGCTCACGGCCGACAACGGATTCGGGAAGAGGATCCAGGCATCCGCGGTGATGAAGAGTGCGCTCTTCATGGCCGCGCCGTTTGACGGTCGCGAGTATTCGGCGGGAGAGAGCGGCGAGATCGCGGTGACCCTCGAGAACACCGGCACGATCGTCGAGGAAGGCATCGCCGGCGGCTCGATCGACGGCGTCGGAAGCTTGACGTCCTCGCCGTATACCCTTCTGCCCGGGCAGAGCGCCGTCGTGCGTCTCGGTTTCACCGTGCCGGCCGACGTGATCGGCGGTATGCACCAGGCAGAGATCGTCGCGTCGCACGCAGTCGGCACCCGCACCTCCGTCGCGATCAAGAAGCCGATCTTCACGATGGTGGTCGAGGACCGGCTTTACCAGATCGGGGAGGAGATACCGGTCACCCTCCGGAACACGGGCGGTTCCCGCGCGACACCAGTCATCACACTCAGCTTCCCACCGGCGCCGCCGAAGACCGCTTCTCTCAGCTTGGATCCCGGCGCGGAAGGCACCGTCGCGCTCATGGTTCCCCGGCAGATCGCCGCCGGCGTCTACCTTGCGGTTGAGGCAAGGGACGAGGTGAGCGACGTCCGCTTCTCTGAGGCTCGTCAGGTCCGGGTAGCGGGCACGGCCGCGCTGCTGCAGGTGCAGACGGACCAGCCTGTCTACGTGGCGGGCGCGACCATTCAGGCGAGCGCCCAGGTGACGAACAGCGGCGTCGCTCTGGACGGCGGTCTCCTCCACCTCGAGATCGCGACACCCTGCGTCCCGCAGCTCGCGGGCCGCACGTATCACTTCGAGACGTGGGACGGCACGAGATGGGTGGAGCGCGCGGCTCGGGAACGCGCGGCCTTCTTCCAAACGGACCAGGTGGATCTCGGCCCCTACCTGCCCGATCCCGACGGCGAATACAAGGTCCGCATCCGACAGGCCGCGGTGTCTCCCGCGTTCCTGGATTACGTGACCCTCGTCTCGAGCGGATCTCTGGTGCCGGCCCAGGAGGCCACCCTCGAGGGCGGCGGCGACGTCCTCCCCCAGTTGCTGGCTGCCGACGACGACGGCCTCCCCATCGACGGGCAAGCGGTTGTTGTCCGCTTCCCGCCGGCCCTCGATCCCACCCTGGTCTACCGCGCGAGGGAGGGCCTCAGCACCTGCTTCCCCTTCCTGCTGTGGCAGAAGGACGTCCCGCTCAACCTGGACGCGGGTGCGGTGCTGAACGAGGCCGATGCCGTCACCGCATCCCCCTCTCACACCGGGCAGTTCGTGTTCTCGGGCACGGTGATCACGCGGGACGGCCAGAAGCTGGCCGAGGACTCGCGGACGTTCGAGATCGTCTCGTCCGGCCTCGCGGTCTCCGTCCGCTCCGATGCCCCCCTGTACCGCCGCGGAACGCGCATGACCATCTCGGGGACCCTCCGTAACCTTTCGGCGGTGGACGAGCCGAGCCTCGCCTTCGATGTGTTCGCGCGGGGCGCGTCTTCTCACCAGGTCATCCATGAGGAGGCCCTCGCCCTTGCCGTGGGGGAGTCCAGAGACTACACGTTCGAGGTCGACGCCTTTTTCGGCCAGGATGGCGAAGACCTGGCCCTCGGCGCCGAGGTCTTCTCGTCCTCGTCCGGGGCGGTCGCTCAGAGTGAATGGCCCTTCAAGGTCGGGACGCCCTCGGTGAGCGCGAGGCTTCAGATCCCCGACCCAGCAGTGCACCTCGTCCCGACGAGCCCGAGGCTCGTGGCGGCAGAGGAAGGGGAGCTCGATGCCGTGACGAAGAGCGACATGGGAGCGCTCGACGGACCGCTGCCCTTCCCGGTTGTCCTCGGCGGCGTGGGCTATACCGCCTTCCATCAGTCCGTGGACGGCTTCGTGGAGCTGGTTCCCGACGGGGGGATCCCGAGGGGCGCCGTGGCGGCGTGCCTGGATGGCTTCGGTGACGCCGCCGTCGTTGCGGGCTTCCTCGGCGACCTCGACGCGAGCTTTTCGGGCTTCGTGGGATACAAGCACTACGGACCCGGCTCGCAGGATCGAGCGGGACGCGTCTTTCCCACCGACACGATCGTCTTCTTCTGGGACGCTCCCGCGAAGGGGGAGACGGCGCGGAACCACTTCCAGGTGCTCCTCACGACGGATGGCCTCACGCGGATCGACGCCGATCCGGCCTTCCTTCCCACGACGTGTGCCCGGACGGGCCTCACGCTTCCTTCGTTCGGCACCTTCTCCTACGGAGGTCCGGCTCCCTTCGGTCTGAGGGCAGAGACCGGCCTCGGCCGAGGCCCCTTCAGCGGCTCCGTCAAGCTGAGGAACGACGGCACCTTCCCCGGCACGGTCACGCTCGACTCCGGACGCGTGGGTGGCAGCCGGACGACGACCACGGTGACGGTAGGGATCGGCGAATCGCGATCGGTTCCCTTCGAGGACACCGCGGCCGACGGCGGGACCTACTCCGTCGTTTCGACCGGCGACGCGGACGTCACTCTCGTACAGGACCTCCAGACGAGCCAGGGTCTCCGGGCCCGATATACGGGAGACACGAAGCTCGTCCCCGGCGCGACAGCTCTGCCGGTGACGCTCGCGGCAACGGGCGGCGTGGCGGGACCGGTGACGGTCACCTTCACCCTCACGGGCCCCAGCGGCGCGGAGACGGTGGCACGCACCTATGAGCTGGACCCCGGGTTCGTCACTCGCGACGCGATCCCGTTTACGGTCCCCGAGGGAGCGCTGACCCTCGCCGGGGCCGCCGACGGCGTCGCCTTCTCGATGGACCCCGTCTCCCTCCTCGCCGGGCCAGGGGAGAGGGTCACGTTCACCGCGGTGGCCGGCACGGTCACGGGAGGGACCCTCCCGATCTCGCTCGATGCCGCGAACACCGGCCTCTCCGACTTCTCGGGAGAGGTCCGGGTCGATGGCGTCGCCGCTTCACGCACGCCGCTCGCGATTCCCTTCGGGCAGTCGGTTCACCTCGATATCTCGCTCAGCCTCGCGGGCCTCGGTGCCGGTCCGCAAGCCCTCACGGTCCAGCTCGTCTCTGTGAGCGGGGTGGTCTTCAGCGAAACGCCGATCCAGGTGAACGTGGTCGGTCCGCGGGTGGTGCTCGCCGAGTCTCCCGCCGGTGCTTCTTTCGATGCGGCGGCGACCGCGTCCCTGCGCTTCGTCCTCGAAAACCGCGGAGATCAGCAGGCGACCGGCAGCTTCCGCTTCCAGGTCTTCGACCAGGACCGGACGAGCGGCTTCGACATCGCGCCCGGCGCCCGGCCGGAGATCGTCTTCGACATCTACATCGACAACGACGCCGAGACCAAGGTCTACCCCGGGCGGTACACGGTCCACACCGGAGGGACGGCCGACCAGACCGGCCAGATCAACTTCAACGTGAACGGCATATCCCTCGCCGTCCAGGCCTCCCTCGACAGGCCTGCGTACCGCGACGGGGAGACCGCGCACTTCACGGTCCAGATGACGAACGGCCGCCCGCAGGCGGGCACGGACTACCTGGTCCGCGTCCACTACAGCGGTTTCGAAGAGGTGCGGCCGGTCGCCATCTCGGGAACGACGACAGAGGTCTTCGATATCCCTCTCCCGCAGGTGACGGGCGAGCCGGTCTTCCTCGGCATCAGCACGCCGGACGCGGGGCGCTCCGCCTACATCAACACATTCAACCTGCGGCGAGCCGATGATGCCGTGGTAGTGACGGTCGACCAGCAGGTCTACGCCCCGGGGGCGACAGTGACCGTCTTCGCCACGCCGGTGTCGCCGGGGACGCTCTCGCTCTCGGCACCGGGATTCTCGGAGACGATCGTATTGACCGGGGCGGTGACCCGGAGCTTCGCTCTGCCTGCGGATCTCCCCGGCGGAACGTATTCGGTCGCCTGGAGCTTCGCGCCGTCGAGCGGCACCGGCGCCTCTGGATCGGTCCCCTTCGAGGTTGCCGGGCTGCGGGTGCGGGTCTTCGAGGCACGTCTCGACAAGGGCCGCTACGGGACCGGAGAGACGATCGTCTCCACGCTCCGGATCCACACCAACGAGACTACCGCAGCCGCGCTGCGCGGCTTCATTCTCGATCCCGAGGGCATGAGCACGCCGGTCGGCGAAGCAACGATCACGCTCGACCCCGAGACCGACCTCGTGACCACGAACTCCTGGCCGTTCACCTCGAATATCGCGGGGCTCCACCGGTTCGTGTACGGGATCTATCAGCCCGGCAGCGACACCCTGCTCGCTTCGGGGAGCCTGGCGTTCGACGTCGGCAATGCGGCTCTCCTCGGAGTGAGGACCGACAAGACGGACTATCCGACCATCACGGAGCCCGTCCAGGTGTCGGTCTCCGCATTCGTTTCCACCCTGGCGACGCTTCGGCTCGAGGTGGACGGCCAGGCGGGACCCTCGACGGACCTGGCGCAGACGGGCATGGTCGAGATTCCTCTGACGATCCAGAGCGTCTCCCCGGGTCCGCACCAGCTCGCGGCGGTCGCGGAGGGAGGCGGATACACGAGCCGCCTAACGACATCGTTCAACTACGGCACCTCCCTGCCCGACCTCGTGGCGGGCATTCCCCTCGCGCGGGCGGCGGCGGGTGGGGCCTGGAAGATCGACGTGACCGTCTCCAATGTGGGCCGGAGTGGCGCCCCGGCCACGGACCTCCTCGCCCTCGATGTAGCGACAGGCACGAGCCTGGGATCGGTCGCGGTCCCTGCCCTTGCTGCGGGCACCTCGGCCGTGGTCTCCGTGAACTGGAACGTCCTCGGAGCGGCGGGGAGCCATGAGGTCGAGGTGGTGGTCGACTCTTCAAACGCGATCCAGGAGTTCCGCAAGGACAACAACCGGGCGAGGGCGGTGCTCGAAGTGCCATCGCTCCTGATCCAGGCCGTTGCGGCCGTCTCTTACCCGGCGAACGTTCAGGCCGGTCTCGGAGCGTCTGTCACCAACCTCACCTCCGACCGTACGTACACGGGTCTGGCCGTGACGGCGATCGTGACCGCTCCCGACGGGTCGGTCATCCCACTCACGGGGGCCGCGCTTGCACCCCTGGCGCCCGCCTCTACAGTGGCTGCCTCCACGCCCTGGGCGGTGGGCCGGGCCATCCCCGGCGCTTATGTCTTGACCGCGCAGCTCCAGGACGGAACGGGCGCCGTCTTGAGCTCATCCACGGCGTCCTTCAGCATCCTGCCGACCGTGGCTCTCACGGGTACGGTCTCGGCCAGCCCGAATCCAGCCGAGCCGCAAGGAGCCGTGACGTTCAGCGGTCACGTAGAGAACCAGGGGAACGTCGCCGTGACCGGCACCGCGACCTTCGAGCTCGTCGCTCCGGACAACACGATCGCCGCCCGCTACCCGACTCCCGTGACGATCCCGCTCGGGGGATCGGCCGACCTCTCCCTGCCCGTGAGCGCGCTCGCCGCGCCTCCCGGCGACTACCGCCTGGAGCTGCGGGTGGAGGTGGGGACCGAGGAGTTCCTGGTCGCGACCTCGGCCTTCTCCGTCCGCAACGCCCTCAGGGCCACGCTGGGTACCGACCTCACGCCCCGCGTTCTCGTCTACGTGGCGCGCCAGGACGACGTGAAGTCGCCACGCTCGCCTGGGGTGGAGTCGGCGGAGCGAGAGGATGTCGACCGCATCGCCTTCGTGCGGGCGAGCCTCGCAGGGGCGGACGTGATCTCGAAGCTGACCTCGGATCGGCGCGAATTCGAGCGGCAGGTCCGGTCCGGAGCCTGGGACACCTATGTGATCATGGGCAAGGACCCCGGCCTCGCGGACGAGTTGAGAGAAGCAGTCTTCCGCGGCGATGGGCTGGTCCTCGTAGAGAGGCAGGGTGCGTCGAAGCCGGAGCTTGCGGAAGCCCTCGGGGCGCGCGTCCAGGGGAGCTTGTCGGGCAGCAGCCACACGCTCACTCTCCTGGCTGGCCCCCTGGGCCCGGCGCAGACCCTGACCTTCCCTGGCCGTGCGGCCAAGCTCAGCCTCGTCGGGGCAACGGTCGCTGGCGTCATGGGCGGCAGCGTGCCGGTCCTCTCGGTTCATCCGTTCGGGCAGGGCCGGGCCGTCGCCATGGCTTTTGACCCCGCAGTGCCGGCGAGCGATCCGTCCCGACCGGCGCTCGAGGCCCTCTTCGAGCGCAGCGTGGCCTACACCGCGCCCCACACGGCACGGCCGATTGCCGCCGGGACCGTCGTGTCCCTGGCCGCCGTCGTCCACAACCCGGGAACGCAGCCCCAGGACATCACGGTTGCTCTCTCTCTGCCTTCAGGGGTTGAGGTCGCCTCCGTGGATGACGGTCCGACCCAGGCAGACGTTCCGACTTGGGCGGTCACGGTGCCGGGCGGGGCCAGCCGGTCGCTCCGCTTCCAGGTCGTCGTGCCGGATCTCGTCGGAAGCTACGAGATCACGAGCGTCGTCAAGGTGGCGGGCATCAGCCTCGCTGACCCGCCGAGGTTCATCCTCGAAGTCACGCGGACAGCCGATCAGGACCTCGGCGATGCCATCGCTACGCTCGAGGCGACGACGGTCGGGGGACAAGAGCGAGGACACCTGCAGAGCGCAGTCTCCCGCCTCCGAGCCGCTCAGGCCCTTGGGACACAACCGGCTGACCTGGAAGCCAAGATCCAACTCGCCACCCAGGCGGAGGAGGAGCTCGGCCGCATACGCAGCAGCGACCTGGGCCCGGTTCGCTTCGCGGTCGACCTCGTGGTCGCTGCCTGGGAGCGGACCTGGTTCGAGCTCACCGCTACTGCTTCAACCCGCAACCCGGAGACGGATCGCTCGGCGGTTGACTCTTGGAGAGGCTCCCGTCCGCCCTTCCGGCTGGCCGCTCTCCGCGAGGGCGAAGCGGTCAGTCTCCGCTGAGCTGTACGCCAGGGCCGTGGCGGACTTCGTCCTCCGGCATCGAGACGCAAGGTGACCCCAGGCCCTCAACAGGGTCTATTTGAGGCACTCCTTCCCGCCTGGACCCGGTGCTCGAGAAGATCCAGTGCGGCTCGCTGCCCCACGATCTCAGACGGCGGCCACGGTCAACTCCCGGTTGAGCGCGGCCAGGGACCGGTCCAGCTCCCGGGGCAGCCGGTCGGAGAAGCGGTCGAAGAACGCGCGGATCTCCGGCAGCTCGGCCACCCACTCCGCGCGGTCGACCCGCAGGAGCGACTCGCGCTGGGCCCGCGACAGGTCGAGGCCGTCCCAGTTGAGGGCCGACGGCGCGGGCACCAGGCCGATCGGGGTCTCCTCCGCCGCGCCCCGGCCCTTCGCGCGGTCGATCATCCAGAGCAGGACGCGGAGGTTCTGACCGAAGCCCGGCCAGACGAACCGGCCGTCGGGCCCGGTGCGGAACCAGTTCACGTGGAAGATGGCGGGCGGCCGCTTCAAGCGCTCTCCCACGCGCAGCCAGTGGCCGAAGTAGTCGCCCATGTTGTAGCCGCAGAAGGGCAGCATGGCCATGGGGTCGCGGCGCACGATCCCCACCTGGCCCGTGGCCGCGGCCGTCGTCTCCGAGCCCATGGTCGCCCCCACGAACACGCCGTGGACCCAGTCGCGGCTCTGGAAGACGAGGGGGGCCACCCGCGCCCGGCGGCCCCCGAAAACGATGGCGGAGAGCGGCACCCCCTGAGGGTCTTCCCACCTCGCGGACATGCTCGGGCACTGCCGGGCCGCCACCGTGAAGCGCGAGTTGGGATGCGCGGCCTTGGCCGTGCGGTCCCAGAGGCGGCCCTGCCAGTCGAGGAGGTCGGCGGGGGGGCTCTTGTCCTTGCCCTCCCACCACGGGATCCCGTCCGGGGCCACGGCCACGTTCGTGAAGATCGTGTCATGCGCGATGGTGGCCATCGCGTTCGGATTCGTGTCCGGGCCGGTGCCGGGGACGACCCCGAAGAACCCGGCCTCGGGGTTCACCGCCCACAGCCGCCCGTCCGCGCCGGGCCGCAGCCAGGCGATGTCGTCGCCCACCGTGCGCACCCGGTAGCCCTGGTCCTCGAAGGGGGAGACCAGCATGGCCAGGTTCGTCTTGCCGCAGGCCGAGGGGAAGGCGGCCCCGACGTAGTGCACGTCGCCGTCGGGGAGGGTGAGCTCCAGGATCAGCATGTGCTCGGCCATCCAGCCCTGGTCCCGGGCCAGGGTGGAGGCGATGCGGAGGGCGAAGCACTTCTTGCCGAGCAGCGCGTTGCCCCCGTAGCCCGAGCCCACGCTCCAGATCAGCCGTTCCTCGGGGAAGTGGACGATGAAGCGCCGGTCCGGCGAGAGGTCGCCCGTGGAGTGCAGGCCGGGAACGAAGTCCTCGCTCGACCCGAGCTGCTCCCGGGCGGGACGGCCCATGCGGGTCATCATCCGCATGTTCGCCACGACGTAGGGGCTGTCCGTGACCTCGATCCCGACCTTGCTGAAGGGCGAGCCCAGCGGTCCCATCACGTAGGGGATGACGTACATCGTGCGGCCCTTCATCACCCCGTCGAAGAGCGGATGGACGCGCTTCCGGGCCTCCTCGGGCGACATCCAGTTGTTCGTGGGACCCGCGTCCTCCTTGCGGCGGCTGGCGATGAACGTCAGGTGCTCGGTGCGCGCGACGTCTGTGGGGTGGCTGCGGTGCAGGTACGACCCGGGGGCCTTTTCTGGGTGGAGGCGAAGCAGGGTCCCGTCCCCGAGCATCTCCTCGACCAGGCGCTCGTTCTCTGCCGCCGAGCCGTCGCACCAGACCACCCGGTCGGGACGCACCGTCTTCTCGACGTCCTCGACCCAACGCTCGGCTGGCGTCATCGGAGAGGCCTCGCCCGCTCGGAAGAAGCTCTTCGAGGGGGTAGAGCCGGATTCTAGGAGCCGCGTCGACGGAGGTCAAACCTGGCCTCGCGACCGATCGGTCGGCTTGCGCGGGCGGCGCGGCGCTTCTATGCTGGCCCGCGGGTCCTCGGGGAGGCGAGGAAACATGCGGTTCCGTTGGCTCGTCCTCGCGCTCGTCGTGCCGGCTCCCTCCGGGCGCCCGGCCGACCTGCGCCAGGCCGCCGCGGTGCGCGCGACCGCGGAGTCGGAGGCACGGGCGTGGGGCACCCGCATCGACGCGCTCGCCGGGCGGGGCGAGCTCGCCCTCGTGCGGGTCCAGGAGGACGCCGCCTTCCCCGCCCGCCGCCACCTGCGCTACGAGCAGCGGCTCGCCGGGCGCCCCGTGTTCGGGGCCGAGCTGGTCCGGCAGGTCGACGCCACCGGCGCCACCCTGACCGTGTTCGGCCGGCTGCAGGAGGACCTGACGGTCGACCCCAGCCCGTCCCTTGCCGCAGAGGAGGCCGGTCGCGTAGCCGAAGCGGCACTGGGCGGCCCGGCCCACGCGGTCGGCGCTCCCGAGCTGGTGGTGCTGCCGCTCGCGGACCGCACGGTGCTCGCCTGGATGCTCTGGGCCCGCCTGGACCATCGGCTCGAGCGCTTCTTCGTGGAAGCGCGGACGGGCGAGATCGCCTTCCGCTACGACGACCTGCGCACCGCCGCCGCGGTGGGCCTCGGCACCGGGGTGTGGGGCGACCGCAAGAAGGTCTCGGCCGACGCGGTGGGCGGGACCTTCCGGGCCGACGACAAGCTGCGCCCACCCGCCCTCGCCACCTACGACCTGCGCTACGACGCCGGGCTCGGCAACTTCACCCTCGGAACCGGATTCCTCGATCCCGCGTGGATCGCGACCAGCGCGGACAACACCTGGACCGACGGCGCGGTCGTGGACGCCCACGTGTACGCGGGCTACACCTACGACTACTACTTCAGACGCCACGGCCGGCACGGCCTCGACGGCAACGACCGGGCCGTGCGCGCGGTCGTCCATTTCCTTCCCCGCGCGGTCGGCTTCGCCAACGCCTTCTGGGACCCGTACCACGGGAGCATCTTCTTCGGAGACGGCGACGGGCAGTTCACGTCCTTCTCGAGCGCGCTGGACGTGGTGGCCCACGAGCTGAGCCACGGGGTGACCCAGTTCACCTGGAACGGAGTCGGCTTCGGAGAGACGGGGGCGCTCAACGAGGGCTTCTCCGACATCATGGGCACCGCCGCCGAGTTCTTCCACCAGCCGGTGGGCCCGGGCCGGATGCAGGCGGACTACTACCTCGGCGAGGACCTGGCCTACCAGTTCAACCCGCCGGTCACCGCCGTCCGCTCCATGGAGAACCCCGGGCTCTTCTGCTTCGACCCCGCGATCGGCTGCGACGCCGACCACGTGACGCGCCTTTACCACGGCCCCCTCGACAGCGGTGGGATCCACCACAACAACGGCGTGCTCAACCAGGCCTTCTACCTGCTCGTGGAGGGCGGGGTGAACCGCACGTCGGGCCTCCGGGTGCAGGGACTGGGCGCGGCCAACCGCGACAAGGCCGAGAAGATCTTCTACCGCGGCTTCACCGCCTACCTGACGCCCACGGCCACGTTCGCCGACGCGCGAGCCGCCACCCTGCAGGCCGCGCGCGACCTCTACGGCCCGTCGGGCGTGGAGCCGGCAACCGTGGCCGCCGCCTGGGCCGCGGTGGGCGTGGAGTGAGCCCCGACGCCCACGCGGAGACGACGAGGATCGAAGCCTTCAGCGACGGCGTCTTCGCCATCGCGATCACCCTCCTGATCCTCGAGATCAAGGTCCCCCGCGAGGTCGCTCCCGGCCGGCTGGCCGCGGAGCTGCTGCGACTCTGGCCGTCGTACCTCGCGTTCCTCGCCAGCTTCGCCAACATCGGCGTGATGTGGGTGAACCACCATCGCCTCTTCGGCCTCATACGGCGCTCCGACGACGGCCTGGTCGGTCTCAACCTCCTGTTGCTCCTGGGCGTGACCTGGGGTCCCCTTCCCCACGGCGGTGCTCGCGGAGCACCTGCTCGGCCCCGACCAGCGGACGGCGGGCCTGCTCTACGCGGGGACGTTCTTCCTGCTCGCCATCGCCTTCAACCTCCTGTGGCGGCATGCGGTGCGCAGGGGGCTGTGCGCGGAACACGCGGACGTGGCCTCGATCACGCGACAGTACGCCCTCGGTCCGGTGCTCTACGCGGTCACGGCCGCCGTCGCCTGGCTCAGCGCGACCGCATGCCTGGTCGTGAGCGGGCTCCTGGCCGTCTACTTCGCGCTTCCTCCGCGGCGGTGGCGCTCCGCCTGAGGAGCGGCCGGGCGCTAGGAAGACCCGGCCGCCTGCAGGTAGCGGCTGGGCAGGGCGCGGCCCAGCCGCGAGGCGAGCCCCCGCGAGGCCCGGACCACCTTCCCGAGGTCCACTCCGGTCTCGATGCCCATGCCGTGGAGCATGTAGAGCAGATCCTCGGTCGCGAGGTTGCCGCTTGCACCCGGCGCGAAGGGACAACCCCCGAGCCCTCCCGCCGCGCTGTCCACGGTCGCGATCCCCTCTTGCAGGGCCGCGAGCACGTTGGCGAGGGCGGTCCCCCGCGTGTCGTGGAGGTGCACGGCCAGTCGCTCGCGGGGCAGCGTCTCCCCGAGGCGGCCCATCATCTCGGCCACCTGGGAGGGGACGGCCACTCCGATCGTGTCGCCGATCGAGACCTCGTCGCAGCCGAGCTCCACCAGCCGCCGGGCCACCTCCACCACTTTCTCGGGGGCGACCCGGCCCTCGTAGGGGCAGCCGAAGCAGGTCGAGACGTAGCCGCGCACCCAGAGGCCGCCCTTCCTGGCCTCGGGGACGAACTCGGCGAAGCGCGCGAACGACTCGTCGATCGAGGCGTTGATGTTCCGCCGGTTGAAGGTCTCGCTGGCCGCGGTGAAGACCGCCACCTCGCGAGCCCCCGCGGCCCGCGCGGCCTCGAAGCCCTTGCGGTTCGGGACGAGGACGGGGAGGCGCAAGCCCGGGCGCCTTTCCACCTGCCGCAGCACCTCGTCCGAGCCCGCCATCTGCGGCACCCGCTTCGGCGAGACCATGGCCCCGACCTCGACCACGGACAGCCCCGCGGCCACCAGCTCTCGGCAGAAGGCGACGCGGTCTCCGACGGTCAGGACCGTGGCCTCGTTCTGCAGGCCGTCCCGGGGGCCCACCTCGACCACGGTGACGCGCGCCGGCAGCCGGGAGGCGCTCGTCATCCCAGCTCCACGAGCACGACCCCGGGGCCCACCATGTCGCCGGGCTTCGCCGCGACCGACTTGACGACGCCATCGCGGGGAGCGCGCAGCGCGTTCTCCATCTTCATGGCCTCGATCACCAGCAGCTCGTCGCCCTTAAGGACCGCCTGACCGGGGGCCGCCCGCACCACGATGACCTTGCCGGGCATGGGGGCCACGAGGCCGCTCGCGGCCGGGCGGTGCGCGGCCCGCCCCCCCTCGCGTTCCTCGGTCAGACGGTGGACGACGCCTCGCCAGAAGAGGTGCACCTCGTCCCCGTCGCGGACGCAGTGGAACGTCTCTCTGCGCGTGCCATCCTCGAGGACGAACGTGCCGGGGGCCGCCTCGAAGACGCGCAGGCGGAAGGGGTGGCCGTCGACTGTGACCTCCAGGCCGTCGCGGCCCGGGCGCACCCCGACCTCGTGGCCCTCGTCGCCGCAGACGAGGCGCATGGTCAGCTCGCCTCCCCGAGCCGCCAGGGGCCGAGGCTCGACCAGGGGTCGGCCGCGACCGGGCCGTTCGTGGCGGCCCGAGGTCGGCCCGTCGGATGGTGCAATGCGGCCGCCACCGCTGCCAGCGCCTCGGCGGAGGGGCACGCCTCCGGGCTCAGCTCGTCCAGGTGCTCCTCGATGAACCCCGTGTGCAACTCCGCGGCTCGGAAGGCCGGGTGACCGAGGATCGCGCGCAGCCGCATCAGGTTCGTCACCACGCCCAGCACCGCCGTCCGCGAGAGCGCCTCGGCCATGCGCTCGACGGCCTCCGCCCGGTCGCCTCCGAAGGTCACGAGCTTGGCGAGCAGCGGGTCGTAGTGCACGGTCACCTCGGAGCCCGCGGCCACCCCGGAGTCGAAGCGCACGCCCGGTCCCTCGGGGGGGGCGAGGTGGAGGATGAGCCCCGGGGAGGGCAGGTCGTCCTTCCGCGGGTCCTCGGCGTAGAGCCGGCACTCGAGGGCGTGCCCCCGGGCCACCACTCCCTCCTGGGCGAAGGGCAGCGGCCGGCCGGCCGCGATCTCGATCTGCAGGCGAACGAGGTCGAGGCCGGTGACCATCTCGGTGACCGGGTGCTCGACCTGCAGGCGCGTGTTCATCTCGAGGAAGTAGAACGCCCCCGCGGAGTCGAGCAGGAACTCGACGGTGCCGGCGTTCCGGTACCCGGCGGCCCGGGCCGCCGCCACCCCGGCCGCGCACAGGCTCGCGCGCAGCGCGGGGGTGAGCGCGGGGCTCGGGGTTTCCTCCACCACCTTCTGGTGCCGCCGCTGGATCGAGCACTCGCGCTCCCCGAGGTGCACGACACGCCCCTCGCTGTCCGCCAGCACCTGCACCTCGACGTGGCGCGGCCGCTCGAGGAGGCGCTCGAGCACGAGGACGTCGTCGCCGAAGGCGGCCCGGGCCTCGCGCCGCGACGCGGCCAGGGCGGGGGCGAAGTCGGCCTCCTGTGCGACCGCGCGCATGCCCTTGCCCCCGCCGCCCCGGGAGGGCTTCAGCAGGACCGGCCATCCGATGCGCCGGGCCTCGGCGAGGAGCGTCGCGTCCTGCTGGTCGTCGCCGTCGTAGCCCGGCACCACCGGGACCCCGGAGGCGGCCATGAGCCGCCGCGCGCCCTGCTTGTCCCCCATGCGCCGGTGCACCGGCCCCGGCGGGCCGATGAAGACGAGGCCGGCCGCCGCCACCGCGTCCGCGAAATCGGCGCTCTGGCTCAGGAAGCCGTAGCCGGGATGGACGGCGTCGGCCTCGGTGCGCCGGGCCGCCTCCAGGATCGCGTCGGCGCTCAGGTAGGAGCGCGCGGCCTCGGCGGGGCCGATGGGCACCGCCTCGTCGGCCGCGCGGACGTGGAGCGCGTCCCGGTCCGCCTCGGAGAAGACGGCCACCGTGGGCAGGCCCATCACCCGGCAGGTGCGGGCCACGCGCACCGCGATCTCGCCCCGGTTGGCGATCAGGACCTTGCGGAAGGGGCTCATGCCGGGAGGGCGGGGCACGCGTCCATTGGAACACAGTCTGGTCGAGGCGGGCGGTGGCGGCCGAGTCCTCGGCTCACCGCGCGGGCAGGGCCAGCCTGCCGATCCAGGCCTGGTCCAGGGTCCCCAGGTACAGGAAGCCGTCGTGCTCGCGGGCGGTGGTTACGTGCTGGACGCGCCGGCCCCCGGGGTCGTGCAGGCTGCGCAGGATGCGCCCCGACTCGTCCACCTCGAGGACGAGGCCGTACGGCTTCGGCCGCGGCCAGGTGAACCGCGGCAGTTTCGCGAGAAGGCTCTTCGCCCAGGGGTGCGGATGGACGGTGTCCGCGATCGGGTTGCGCACCGTGAAGAGCGCCATCCAGAAGCTCCCCTGGCGGTTGCCGTCCAGGTTGTCCGGGAAGCCCGGCAGGTTGTCGAGGAAGACCTCGGACGCGCCCGCTCTCGGCCCCTTCAGCCAGTAGCGCCGCGTCCGGTAGCGATAGGTCTCGTTCACGAGCACGAAGTCCTCGCCCTGGGAGAGGGCCACCCCGTTCGCGAAGTAGAGGTCGCGGAGCAGCACCGTGGTGCGGCGCGAGACGGGGTCGTAGCGCAGGAGGCGGCCGTGGGGCCGCGCCTCGAACAGGTCGAGCAGGTAGTCGGGCTGGCCGAAGCGGTCGCTCGCGTCGCTGAAGTAGACCGTCCCGTCCCGGGCGACGTCCAGGTTGTCCGTGAGACGGAACGGCACCCCTTCGGCCTCCACCGCGAGCGCGGTCACGCGCCCGCCGGGGTCCACGGAGAGGAGCCCCTTGTCCGAGTCGCACACGAGCAGCTCGCCGGCCGCCATGAAGCGCATCCCCAGGGGCCGGCCGCCCGTGGTGGCGAATAGCTTCGGCTGGCCCGCCTCGTCGAGGCGCACGATAGCGCCCTCCGCGGTCGCGGCGTAGAGGCGGCCGGAGGCGTCGAAGGCCAGGTCTTCCGGCCCGTGCAGCGTGCCCACGGCCAGGAGCTCGGCTGGGCGCAGCGCCTCGTTCGGGGCGAGGGGGCCCTCGAGGGCGGGGGCGGGCGGGGGCTCGAAGGCCAGGGGGTCGATGGGCGACGGCAGGAGCGCGAGGACGACCAGGGCCGCGGCGAGGAGGACCAGTAGAGCGCGGAGCCCTACCCGCAGCCGCCTTCCCCTCAGGGCACCCATGACGGCTTGCGCTTCTCGAGAAAGGCCCGCATGCCCTCCTGGCCCTCGGCGGAGACCCGCAGGTCGGAGATGCGCTCGACCGTGTAGCGCTGCACGTCCTCCACCCGCTTCCAGGCCACCTCGCGGATCAGGGCCTTGGCCTCGGCGATCGCGCGGGGCCCGGCCTGGAGCAGCTCCTGGACCCGACCCGCAACCGCCGCGTCGAGGTCCTCGGGGGGGACGGCCGCGCGCACGAGGCCGATCTCGGCCGCGCGCACCGCCTCGAAGCGCTCGCCGGTCAGGAACAGCTCGCGGGCCGCCGACTCCCCGATCTTGCCCACCACGTAAGGCGAGATCACCGCGGGGATGATCCCGAGGCGCACCTCGGTGAAGCCGAACTGGGTGCCCAGGGCGGCCACCGGGACGTCGCAGGCCGCCACCAGCCCCGCCCCGCCCCCCAGCGCGGCCCCCTGCACGCGGGCCACGATGGGCTTGGGGGAGTTGTAGACCGTGAAGAAGAGGTCGGCCAGGGCCTGGGCCTCGCGGAGGTTCTCCTCGCGGTTGAAGTGGACGGCTGCCTTCATCCACTGCAGGTCGCCCCCCGCGCAGAAGGCGGGGCCGCGGCCCCCGAGCACGATCACCCGCACCGCGTCCACCGTCCCCAGGTCGAAGAGCGTCTTGCGCAGCTCGGTGACCATGAGGCCGTCGAAGGCGTTCCGCACCTCGGGCCGGTTGAGCCAGAGGCGGGTCACGGGTCCGTCGATCTCGAGCTGGAGCCGTTCGAGGTTCACGGCCTCCTCCTCACATCCGGAACACCCCGAAGCGCGTCTCGGGGATGGGCGCGTTCAGGGCGGCCGAGAGGCCGAGGGCGAGGACGGTGCGGGTGTCCGCGGCCGGGATGACGCCGTCGTCCCAAAGCCGGGCCGTCGAGTAGTAGGGGCTTCCTTCCTCTTCGTACTTCGCGAGGATCGGCGCGCGCAGGGCCTCGAGCTCCGCCGCCGTCATGGGCTTCCCCTGGCGCTCGCGCTGCTCCTGCTTCACCTGGCCGAGCACCGAGGCCGCCTGCTCGCCGCCCATGACCGAGATCCGCGCGTTCGGCCACATCCAGAGCTGGCGCGGGCCGTAGGCCCGGCCGCACATGCCGTAGTTCCCCGCCCCGAAGCTGCCCCCGATGATCACGGTGAGCTTCGGTACCTGGGCGTTCGCCACCGCGTGGACCATCTTGGCCCCGTCCTTCGCGATCCCCTTCTGCTCGTACTCCTTGCCCACGATGAAGCCCGTGATGTTCTGGAGGAACACGAGGGGGGTCTTTCTCAGGCAGCACATCTCGATGAAGTGGGTGGCCTTGAGCGCGCTCTCCGAGAAGAGCACCCCGTTGTTCGCGAGGATGCCCACCGGGTAGCCCGCGATCCGCGCGAACCCCGCCACCAGGGTGGGGCCGTAGAGGGCCTTGAACTCCTGGAAGCGGCTGCCGTCCACGACGCGGGCGATCACCTCGCGCACGTCGTAGGACCGGCGGATGTTCCGGGGGACGATCCCGCCCAGCTCCTTCGGATCGTGGAGGGGGTCCGCCGGCTCCTCGACCTCCCAGGGGACCTCCTTGCGCGCGGTGAGATCGCCCACGATGTCACGCGCCCACGCGAGGGCGTGCTCGTCGTCCGTGGCGTAGTGGTCCGCCACCCCGCTGATCCGGCAGTGGACGTCGGCTCCCCCCAGCTCCTCAGCGCTCACCTCCTCTCCGGTGGCCGCCTTCACCAGGGGCGGACCGCCCAGGAAGATCGTCCCCCGCCCCTTCACGATCACCGCCTCGTCGCTCATGGCCGGGACGTAGGCCCCGCCGGCGGTGCAGGAGCCGAGGACCACGCTGACCTGCGCGATCCCCTTCGCGCTCATGCGCGCTTCATTGAAGAAGATGCGGCCGAAGTGGTCGCGGTCGGGGAAGACCTCGGCCTGGAGGGGCAGGAAGGCCCCGCCGGAATCCACGAGGTAGACGCAGGGCAGCCGGTTCTCCTCCGCGATCTCCTGGGCCCGGAGGTGCTTCTTGACGGTGACGGGAAAGTAGGTCCCGCCCTTCACGGTCGCGTCGTTGGCCACCACCATGACCTCGCGGCCGCGGACGCGCCCGATGCCGGTCACGATCCCGGCCGAGGGGGCGGCTCCGTCGTACATTCCGTGGGCGGCCAGGGCGGCGATCTCGAGGAAGGGCGTGCCGGGATCCAGCAATCGCTCGACCCGCTCCCGCGCGAGCAGCTTTCCCTGCTCGCGGTGGCGGCGCACCGCCTCCTCGCCGCCTCCCGCCCGCGCCTCCGCCAGCCTCCGCCGCAGATCGGCTTCCAGGGCGTCCATGTGGGCCAGGTTCTCGCGAAACTCGGGAGACGCGGGATCGACGTGGCTCTCGAGGACCGGCATGGGGCCGAGTATGCCACGGGGCGGAGGCGCGAGCGCGCCGTCACCAGCGCAGGACGAGCGGAATCTCCGGCCGCAGGTCTGCGGCCTTGCCCGCGCTCTCCCCGTCGAACCCCAGGGTCATCAGGTACTCCGCCTCGGTGACGAAGGACACGACGCCGGCCGCCTCCGCCTGGCGGGCGGCCCGCGAGAGGGTGCCCGGCGCGGGGAGCCCGACCCTCGCCGCCGAGATCTCCCGGAACCCCGTCGCATGCGTGAGCGGCTCCCGGCCGATCGCGTCCGGGCGGCGGGCGAAGGGAATGTAGAAGAGCTCGGGCTCGCCGAGCGACGTGCCGGTCGCGATCTCGATGGCCAGGCCCGGGGGCATGTACTGCGGTTGATAGGACCAGCTCGCGAATGGCGGGTTGCGATCGCGGGCTCCCGCGGTGGGCCGGAGGATGACCCCGAAAGGACAGGCGCCCGCTTGCCGCTTGGACCATCGTTCCCACAACCGCGTGGGGCGGGTGCGCTCGCCCTGCGCCTCCTCGGGATCGGCGACCCAGAACAGCTCGAGATAGGCGTTCCCGAAGAAGAAGCGCCGGCTGGCCGTGCCCTGCCCGGGGTGCGTGTTCGCCGAGCCCTCGGTCAGGCCCAGCCGCGCGAGGCTCGCCGCTTCGGGCCCCCCCGGCGAGCAGCAGACGAAAACATGATCGAGCTCGAACGACACTCCGGGCCTCCTACGAGAGCGGCGCGGGAGCCCGCATGATCCCGCCCACGATCTGGAGCAAGAGCGGGCTGTTGCCGACGGCGTGGCCGAACACCCCCGGCCAGGTGTTCCGGCGATGCTGGGCGACGAAGGCCAGGGCGCAGCAAGTCGGCAGCATGCGCACCAGGTCCCACAACGTCCACTGGAAGAAGAGATGGAAGGCGGCCCAGAGAGCGCCGTGCACGAGCCACGCCGCCCGATGGAAGGCGGCCCAGAGAGCGCCGTGCACGAGCCACGCCGCCCGGCCGTGGGCCATTTCCTGCCGGGGCAGCAGGTAGCCGCGCCACCACAGCTCCTCGCCCATGACGTTGCAGAGCAGGAACCCGGCGTAGTACGCCGCCACCCACCAGCGGCCGGGGAGGGGAATACCCATGAATTCGCCCGGCCCGAACCGCGACAGGAAGTCGCTCAGGTATTGGGGCCGCGGGTGCAAGGGCATCGCGCCGAGCCACGGCCCGGCCTGCCAAAGCACCCAGCTCGATCCGAGAAAGAGGGCGAGGCCCACCGCCCACTTCCCGAGGCCCTCGTCCCCTCTACCGACCGCGGCCGCCGCGAGCGCCACCACGAAGGCCAGTGGGCTCGACCACGGGCCGCCACGCATGAAGACCGCGAGGGCCGCCGTCCACAGCCAAGTGCTGGGATCCGGCCGGCCGAGGCGGAGCCGGTCGCGCAGCGCGGGCCATGAGACCGGATAACCTTCCACCCGGCAGGCGACCAGCGCGGCCGCGCCCAGAAGACCCGTGGGCAGGGCCAGGACGAGGTTGAAGGCGGCGAACCAGGAAGCGCCCGCTTGCCGCAGCGCCGGCAGGCCGACGTAGAGGGCCAGGAAGAACAGCAGCGAGGAGGCCGCCACCACCGCAAGGGCGACGTGGAGCGGGGCCGGGTCCGTGCGCGCTACTCGGGCACCCAGAACGGCTCACCAGCCGGGATGAACTCGATCGGGACTTCGGGGACGAACGACCGGAGCCAGTCCGCGCATTCCTTCATCCCGAGCTCCTCGGAGACGACGTGGCCCATCAGGATCAGGCCCTTCGGCCTTCGCTGGCCGACCGCATCGACGGCGTGCAGGACGGCCTCCCACTCGGCCGACTCGCCCGCGACCAGCACCTGGACCGCGGCGGACTGAAGCGCCTTGACCTGTCTCTCTCGGCCGGCGGCGCCGGGCAGGAACGCGACCTGGGAGACCTGCAGGCGAGGATCGCCCACCACCCGCAGGGTGCGGATGCCCAGCCGTCCCTTGATCTGCCCGGCCAGATCCGACAGCGTCGTTTCGGGAACACGGAAGCGGTACGGCTCCTCCGCGTTCTGGAAGGCGGACCAGCCCAGCGCCGCGACCATTCCCTTGAGGATCCTGTCGGGCTGGCCTGGAGCGCGGTGCAGGTGATCGTGGAAGCGCCAGATCACGAGGTGGTGCTCCTTGACGAAGGCCAGCTTCCGCTCGAGCACCGGGTCGTCGCCCAGCCAGGCGGTCTCGTCGAGGTGGTTATAGAAGGTCGGCTCGTGGGCGATGACGAGGTTCGCCTTGCGAGCGGCCGCCCGCTCGAGCACGTCCATGGTGGCGGTGAACGTGGTGGCGATCCCCGTGATGGGCGTGTCGGGATCGCCGGCCTTGATCGTGTCGACGGTGGGACCTTGCCACGGCTCCCGGTCGTGGCCGCCCGTGTGGTCCTGGATGCGCTCGATGATCTGGCGGGCGGTCAGCCCCGGCGAGGTTGGCGGGCCGGACGCCGCCGCAAGCTCGAACCCGTCGAGAAGGGTCGTGACCACGAGCGCGAGAACCGCCATTGAGCCCTTTCCGCCCTCCATCGATGCCTAGCGCTGGATGCGGGCCGACCCCCCCTTTGCGAAGGCCCGCACCTGCTCCACGGTCGCCATGGTCGTGTCGCCCGGGAAGGTGGCGAGGAGCGCGCCGTGGGCCCAGCCCAGCTTGAGGGCCTCCTCGGGCGGCTCGCCGGCGAGCAGGCCGTAGAAGAAGCCGGAGGCGAAGCCGTCCCCGCCCCCGACGCGATCGAGGACGTCCAGCTCGCAGGTGGGGGAGACCAGGGTCTTGCCGTTGACCCAGGCCACCGCTCCCCAGGAGTGCCGGTTCGTCGAATGCACCTCGCGCAGGGTGGTGGCCACCACCTTGATCTGCGGGTGCTGCGCCACCACGCGGTCGATCATCCCGAAGAACGCGCCCGGGTCCAGCTTGGACTTCGCGGCGACCTCGGGCCCGGGGATCCCCAGTCCCTTCTGCAGGTCCTCCTCGTTGCCCACCAGCACGTCCACGCTCTTGACGATGCGCTCCACGACCCCCAGGGCCCGAGCGTGTCCGCCCACCGCGTTCCAGAGCTTCTCGCGGTAGTTCAGGTCGAAGGAGGTCACCGCCCCCGCGGCCTTCGCCGCCTGCATGCCCTCGACGATCAGCTCCGCGGTGGTCTCCGAGAGGGCGGCGAAGATTCCCCCGCTGTGGAACCAGCGCACCCCGGCCCCGAAGATCGCCTTCCAGTCGAAGTCGCCCGGCCGGAGCAGGGCCCCCGCCTCGTGGGCGCGGTTGTAGAAGACCACGGGTCCGCGCACTCCCTGGCCGCGGTCGCTGTAGACGGCCGCCATGTTCGGGCCCCGGACCCCGTCGTGCTTGAAGCGCTTGTAGAAGGGCTTGACGCCCATGGCCCGCACCCGCTCCGCGATCAGCTCCCCGATCGGATAGTCGACCATGGCGCTCGCGATCCCCGTCTGGAGGCGGAAGCAGTCCGCCAGGTTGGCCGCGGTGTTGAACTCGCCGCCGCTCACGTGGATCGCGCACTCGGTGGCCTTGCGGAAGGGGATGACCCCAGGGTCGAGGCGATGGACGAGGGCGCCCAGGGACAGGAAGTCCAGGGCGCCGTCCGGACGGATGTTGAGGCCTGAGCTCATGGGCCGGCTGGCACTAGAACACGGTGCTCCGAGGGGTGTCAAGACAGGCGTCGCGAAGAGTCGGCGATCGGGTGGTCAGCGCGCGAGTTTCTGTTACAGCTCGGTGAGCCAGGTTGATCGATGCCATGTCGTCACGGACGGGCGCTTGGGCCGCGAGAGTTGCGCTCGGCTTCAGGGAACCTCCCACGTGAGGGCGAAGATCTCGTTCACGCCCGCGTTGCGGAGAGCCAGAACCGAGCCGTCCGGGGCGACCCCCGCCCATGTCCCGAAGTGGGACATGGCACGCTGAAGGCCGGTGAAGCGGGCGACCGTCTCCCGCCGTCCGTCGGTGATCCCTACGCGGAGGCACGTCGGACCCGTCTCCACGAAGAGGTGCCGGCCGTCCCGGCTCCAGGTCGGCCACGCCCACCAATTCGTGTGCGAGGAGAGGAGCACGCGCCACTGGCCCGAGGTGAAGTCGTGGAGCATGAGACGGGAGGCGTCGTGGGAGAGAGCGGCCAGGAAGCGCCCGTCGGGCGACCAGCGCGGGCTGTTGAGCCCCTCCGAGCCGGGGACGGTGGAAAGGCGGCCTGTCTCGAGCTCCAGGAGCTGGATCGTGATGGGTCGGTCGGACTGAGGCTCTTCGCCGGACCCGATGGCGAGGGTCCGGCCGTCGGCCGACCAGCTCGGCTCGGCGAGGGACCGGTCAGCCGGCACCAAGACTGTGGAGGGCCCTCCCGCGGCAGGGACCAGGCGCAGCTCCGGAACCCGCTCGGGCCCGAGGGCGGTGAAGACGACCTGCGTGCCGTCCGGAGAGAACCGCGGAAGGCCGGCGGTCATTGGCGGGAAGGTAAGCTGGAGGCGGTCTCGCCCGTCCACGCGGGAGCGCCAGACGCTCGCCTCCGGATAGGTGGTGAAGACGATCCACTGCCCGTCGCGCGAGAAGTCCAGCTCCTGGGCGGAAATGCCGGACAGATAGGGAACGAAGTGTCCTGAGCCCGCATCGTAGCGCACCAGCTCTCCTTGGGGCTTCCAGCCCACGGCGAAGACCCTCCGCCCGTCGCGGCCGGGAAGGGGAGCGAAGAACTGCATCGCACCCTCCGTGAGCCGGACAGGCTGGGAACGGGACTGGGCTGGCCAGCGGCTACTCTCCGGCAGCACCCAGAGATCTCCTCGGCGATATCCGGCCTCGAAGACGAAGTACGCTCCGTCTGCCGTCCACCGTCCGCAGCACGCGGGAACCTCGAAGCCCGGCAGGAGAGGCCGAGGCTCTCCCCCGCCGACCTCCACTTCCCACACGGCCGACCGGCGAAGGCGGGAATCCTCCTTGACGCTGAGCCGCACCCGACGTCCGTCCGGGGACCAGGCCGGGGAGTGAACGAACCCGGCGGCCGTCCAGGCCTTGCGCAGGTCCGAGCCGTCGGCCTTCGCGAAGAGGAGATCCCTGCCTCTGGTCAGGGCGATCCTTGTACCGTCGGGCGACCACACCGCATAGTTGGCCCGCAGGTCCCCGACCCGGCGAGGCGTTCCCCCGACGGCGGGAACAACCCAGAGCTCCCCCGGTTGGAACCAGGCCGCGTCGAAGATGACGACGAGCAGGTCGGCTCCATCCCGGGACACGTCGACGACGAGCGGCTGGTAGGGAAAAGGCACGGAGAAGGGGACCACTTCGCCACCGGACGCGGCCACGTACGCGATCCGGCTGTAACCCGAGTTGCCGAAATCGTTGAAGTACACCCTGGAGCCGTCGGTCACGGGGCCGGCGTCGAACCAGGGACCGTACTTCTCGACGCGGTCCGACGTGATCTGGACATGGTCCGTGACCCTCGGCACGGGCGGAGGGGTGCGGAGGACGAGCAGACCCAGGCCGAGCGCGGCCGCCAGCGCGCCGGCCGCGAGCTTCGCCCGCCTTCGCGCGCCCCGCGGGGACGCGACCGGGGCCTTGACGTCTCCTCCCCCTTGCCCCGACAGCGCCTCCAGGGCGAAGGTCACGTCTCGCGCGGTTTGGAAGCGCTCGTCGGGGTCTTTCTCGAGGCAGCGACGGATGACGCGCTCGAGACCGGGAGGGACCGGCTCCGCGGAGGCCGCCTCGATGTCCGGCGGGTCGCGGTTCAGGATCGCCGAGATCATGTCCGCGGCGCTCTCGCCCTCGAAGGCCCGCCGACCCGACAGCATCTCGTAGAGGATCGCCCCCAGGGCGAAGATATCCGAGCGCGCATCGGCAAGCCGGCCGCGCGCCTGCTCCGGGGACATGTAGCCCGCGGTCCCGAGCACGAGGCCGGCCTCCGTGGCCGTGGGGGCCTCGCTCCGCTCGGCCGCTGAGCCGGGACTCGAAGGCTCGTGCAGCTTGGCCAGCCCGAAATCGAGGATCTTGACCTGTCCGCCCGCCGTCAGGAACAGGTTCTGCGGCTTCAGGTCCCGATGGACGATCCCTCGCGCGTGGGCCGCCGCCAGGCCCTGGCAGATCTGCACCCCGTATTCGGTCGCCTTCCGCACGGGGACCGGCCCGCGCTCCAGCCGCTGATGCAGCGTCTGCCCGTCGAGCAGCTCGAACACGACGTACGACGTCCCGCCTTGCGAGCCCACGTCATAGACGGCCAGGATGTTGGGGTGGCTCAGCGCGGCGACGGCCCGCGCCTCCTGCTCGAAACGGCGTTGACGGTCGGCCTGCCCAGCCTGGTCGGATGAGATGACCTTGACGGCCACCTCCCGGCCCAGCCGCGGGTCGCGGGCGCGGTAGACTTCCCCCATTGCCCCGGCCCCCAATGGGGAGACGACCTCGTATGGGCCGAGCCGGCTGCGCGCGGCGAGCGCCATTGCTCGAATAACCTCGCGGCCGATTGTGGACCCCGTCACGATTGTCGTCCAGCTATGGGACCCTCAGCCCTCCAGGGTCGCCCTCAGGAACCAGCCGTGCTTCTCGAACTCCTCGATGATGCCGGTCAGGAGGTCGACCGTGTCCTGGTCGTCCTCCGTCTCGCCCAGGTCGCGGGTCTCGCGCAGGCCCTGCAGGTAGGCCTCGATGCGGTCGGCCAGGAGCCGGACGTGGTCCAGGTCGCGGCGGGTCTCCGCCTCGTACTCCGGCAGGCTCGAGGCCTTGGCCGCGTGGCGGACGGTGCCGTAGACGTGGGCGCCCAGGGTGACCGCGCGCTCGGCGATCGAGTCGTTGTGGTTGGCCAGGCTCACCGCGAAAGTCTCGAACAGCGGATGCAGGGCCGCGAAATGCGGGCCCTTGATGTTCCAGTGCGCGACCTTGATCTGGCTGTGCAGGTCCAGGCCGTCGGCCAGCCGCGCGTTGAGCGACTGCGCGAGGCGCTTCCTCGCGTCTTCCTTGAGGGCACTCGGACTGCGATACATGGCGGCCTCCTTCATCGACCCCCCCTCTTTCATCGACCCCCCACCCTATCCCTCCCCACGTAGGGGGAGGGGAACGCTGCTAAACGCCCGGTTCCGCGCTCTCACTACCCTCCACCCTTGCCCTCACGCCTCCAGGCCAACGGCGGGGCGGCGTGGACGACCGCGGCGATGCGCACCGCGTCGTGCACGTGCTCCTCGGTGAGCCCGCCCTCCACCACCACCTTCTCATGGGCTTTCACACAGGCCTCGCAGCCGTTGATGGTACTGACCGCGAGGCAGAGGAGCTCGAAGTCCAGCTTGTTGGTGGCCGGCTGGGCGATGCGCTGCATGCGGAGCCGCGGCGGCATCTGCGCGTATCCGGGCTTCCCGACCATGTGGCGGAAGCGATAGTAGATGTTGTTCATGCCCATGAGAACCGCGGCCGCGCGGGCGTCCTCCACGACCGCCTCCCCCGCCTGCTCGCGGGCGTCCTCCACGACCGCGGAGCGCAGCACCGGGTTGCGCGCGGCGATCGCGCACGCCGCGGCAACGCCCCACTTCTGGGCGGCGTTCAGGATGCCGCCCTCGAGCACGGATTGCAGGTTCAGCCGGATGTCCTTCGCGGCCTCCGGCAGGGTCTGACGGACGGCTTCCGTGGCGACCACCTCAGGCCACCTGAAGGGTGGGCTCACCCTTCTCCCAGTTGCACGGGCAGAGCTCGTCGGTCTGCAGGCCGTCGAGGACGCGCAGCACCTCGGGGACGCTGCGGCCCACCGACAGGTCGTTGACGCTCAGCCAGCGGATCACGCCCTCGGGGTCCACGATGAACGTGGCCCGCAGCGCGACCCCCTCCTGCTTGTGCAGGATGCCGAGCGCGCTCGCCAGCTCGCGCCGGATGTCGGCGAGCATGGGGAACGGCAGGCCCTTCAGGTCCTCGTGGCTCCGGCGCCAGGCGAGGTGGACGAAGTGGGTGTCCGTGCTCGCTCCCAGCAACTGGGCGCCGCGGTCCTGGAAGTCGCGGTTCCGGCGGCCGAACTCCGCGATCTCGGTCGGGCAGATGAACGTGAAGTCCATGGGCCAGTAGAAGAGGACGAGCCACTGTCCCGGGAAGCTCTCGTGCGTCACCTCCTGGAACTCCTTGCCCTTCTCGAGGCTCACCACGGACTGCAGAAAGAACTCCGGCAGCTTGTCGCCGATCGTCAGCATGTTGGCCTTTCAGACCTCCTGGACCGCCTGGAGCTTTCCAGGCGCGATCACGGCTCTCAGGAAAGCATCGGCCGTGCCATCCCATCCACTGTTGCTAATAATCGACTTGGAAGAGTGTGAGCACGATATATCAGTGGCTCCACCGAATAGTCGCTGCCATGGCCACCGATATATCGCGCCAAGGCCAGGACCCCCTGCTTCGTCCAACGCGCCCGCACGAAGGGCTTGGCGCCCTTGCCGAAAATGCGTACGATGGCCTGGTTTTTCCCTCCACGAACGCGTTGATCGAGCTGCGCCTGCAGTCGGAGTCCGCGCAGCCAGGAGGAAGCCATGGACACTTGGATCCTCGGGATGGTCAGGGCGAGGAGCTTCCGTCGGGTCGTGGCCTGGGGATTGGCCGCGGGATGTCTGGTCCTCCTCACCCTCGCCCAGAGGCGCTACGTCAGCAACTTCGTGATGGGCCCGTTCGAGCTCGGGCCGGCCGAGCTCGATTCCATCCGAGACGTGGCCCAGGCTCCCCGGTACTTTGCCCGGGTGACGGGATCGAAGGCGATAGAGACGGGAATCCAGCAGATCACGATCCGCAAGCGCGCCGGCGTCGAGACGAGCCGTTCGGTGTCCGCGGCCTACTATGCCCTCGTGGTCGGCGAGAGGCTTCTCCTGGCCAAGACGTCGGGCGGCCCGCCCAAGACCGTGGAGGGCGAGTTGGCCGCGGTGCCCGCGGACCTGGACCGGCAGCTTTTCGACACCGCCGACATGCAGGCGATCCGCAGCCGTTTCTATCCGTTCTACATCAACGGCGAGTCCTTCCGCTTTCCAGGCTACTGGGCCATCGCGGGGGTTCTCGTCTTTGGCTTCCTCTTCGTCAAGCACGCGGTCCCGGCGTGGAGGCATCTGCAGGATCCCGCGACCCATCCCGTGACCAAGAGAGTGACCTCCTGGGCCGATCCCATCGGCCTCGCGGTCGAAGCGGAGCGAGAGCATCGCTCGCCGCGTTACAAGGGCGGGGACGGGTGGGTGGTCACGGACCAGTATCTCCTGCGGTCGACCTTCTTCACGTTCGACGTGCTCCGCCTCTCCGATCTCCTCTGGGCCTACAAGAAGGTCACCAAGCACAGCGTCAATTTCATCCCCACCGGGAAGACCTACGAGGCCGTCCTCGCCTGCTACGGGGGGAGCGCAACCGTCAAGGGGGCCGAGAAGACGGTCGACGAGCTGCTCGGCTTCGCGGCTCAACGCACGCCGTGGGCCGTCTTCGGATTCTCCAAGGAGCTCGAGACCCTCTTCGCCAAGAAGACGCCCGACTTCTGCGCGGCCGTCGAGCAGCGCAAGCGCGAGTGGGCGGAGCGGGCCCGCGCGCAGGCCAAAGCCTGACCAAGCGGGGGGGCTCGTGGCCCGCCCGCTTGAAAAATCCCGTCAAACGAAGCTAAGACGCGCCCGGGGAGGAAACCAACGGAGACGCGCGGCGGTCTCAGTTGGTGTGAGCGCGCTCCGAGCGCGCTCGAGCCGGAATGACTCATCCAAGGAGGTCTTCATGCGAAAAAGTCTTCTCGCCGCGGCGCTGGCCCTGCTCTTCAGTGCGGTGGCCAGCCGCCCCGCCCTCGCCATGGGCGACGAAACGATCCGGGTGCACGTCTCATTCCCGTTCCACGTCGGGAACAGCACGCTCCCTCCGGGCGATTACGTGATCAAGTCGGCCCAAGGGATCGACCCGGCGCTGCTCGAGATCTGGAGGGACGACGGCGGCGCGGGGATGTTCTTCCTGACCGAGAGCGCCGAGCCCGACCCGGGGTCGCAATCCGCGCACCTGGTCTTCGACCAGGTCGGCCAGGAGAGGTTCCTGCGTGCGATCCTGGTCCCCGGCCAGACCGGCCACCGGCTCGTGGTCTCGACCTCGGAGAGCCAAGCGGCGCTCGCCGCGGCCCGAGCCGCGAGCGGACCGGCGCAGCCACCGTCGGGGGACTGACCGGCCCCGTCTCCGCCCGGACGGGCCGCCCTCGACGGGGTCTGTCCGGGCGTACCGTGATCAGGAGGGCTCGGGGCTCCCCTCCTTCAGCGCCTCCACCGCCCGGTCGATCTGGGCGGCCAGCGCCTCGAGGCGCGCGGCCGCGCGCGCCGCTTCCTGCTCCGCCCGTGTGAAGTTCCGTCCTTCGATCGCCTCCCGCACTCCCGGCAGGGTCTTCACTCCGTAGCCCGTGTAGAAGCCGGGCGCGTAGACGAGGTGCCGGTACCAGGGGCGCTCGGGCAGGCCCTGGGGGTCGGTCAGCACCCGCTCCGTGGCCATGACCGCCGCCTCGAACCGCGCCGCGGCCGCGGGGGCGAGCGGGCTTCCCGCGCGGCGCTCGAGAGCCTCGTGATAGGCGCGACCTGACTTCTGGAGCTTCGCGACCGCGTTCTGGAGCGGCGCCAGGTTCAGGAAGGGCACGGGCGGCTTCGGGCTCGGGGCCACGAACGGCTCCTTGGGGTCGGCGGCGAGGGTCAGCATCCCGTCCTGGAGAAGGCGGTTCGCCTCCTCCGTCTCCGTCCGCAGGTCGTCGGAGAGCTTCGCCACCTCCTTGGCGTAGCGGTCCACGGTGTCGGCCAGGGACGAAAAGTCGAAGGGCAGGGTCTCGGCGTTAGCGAGGCGGAGGACCACGCGGCCCGCGGTCTGGGCGAGGACCACGCCGTAGGCGAAACCGGGGTCGCCGAACCGTGTGTAGTGGTCGATGGAGTCGTAGATCGAGTGATAGGACCCGCCGCGGTCCTCGCCCCCGAAGCCCAGGTTCAAGGAGGCGACGCCGAGGTGCTGGAGGAAGGGCGTATAGTCGGAGCCGGACCCGAGGGCGAGGAGGCGCAGGCCCGGGTGCTCGCGGACCTCCTTCCTCTCCTCGGGCTTCCCCTCTGTGAGGAGCCGGGCCCGCTGGCGCGCGCCGACGCTCGAGCCGCGCTGCGGGTCGCGCACGTCCTTCGCCACCTCGTCCACCAGCCGCTCGAGGGCCTGCGAGCCGCCGGCCTGGAGGAAGCCGCGGCCGTTGCCGTCGGAGTTGACGTAGACAATCGCTTTCGCCCGCAGCTCCTCGGCGTGGTCCTCGACCCACTCGGTGGAGCCGAGGAGCCCCGGCTCCTCCGCGTCCCAGGCCGCGTAGACGATCGTGCGCCGCGGGCGCGAGCCGTCGCGCGCCAGGCGGCCCACCGCCCGGGCCTCGGCGAGGAGGGCGACGAGGCCGCTGACCGGATCGTCCGCCCCGTTCACCCACGCGTCGTGGTGGTTGCCACGGATCACCCACTGGTCCTGCTTCTCGGAGCCGCGCAGGACCGCGATCACGTCCCGCGCCGGAGCGAGGCCCCAGTCGAACGCGAGCTTGAGCCGCACCGTGGCCGGGCCGGGTCCCAGGCGGTAGGTGATGGGGAGCCCGCCGCGCCAGGCCTCGGGCGCCACGGGGCCCGCGAGGGCGCGGAGCAGGGGCAGCGCGTCGCCGTAGGCGATGGGCAGGACGGGTATCTTCGTGAGGGTGGGCGCGTTCTTGAGCTCGAGACGCTTGGCGTCCTTCGTGGCCGCAACCCCGGGAGTGAGGGGGTCGCCCGAGAAGAGGGGCATGTCCACCACCGAGCCGCGCTGGGCGCCCCACTCGCCGCGCCAGGCACCCTTCGGGTAGGCGTCGCCCTGGAAGTAGCCGTCGTCGCGCGGGTCCGAGTAGATGAGGCAGCCCGCGGCCCCGTGCTCGGCCGCGACCTTGGGCTTGATCCCGCGCCAGGAGCCGCCGTAGCGGGCGATCACGATCTTGCCTTTCACGTCGATCCCGCGCCGCTCCAGCTCCTCGTAGTCTTTCGGCACCCCGTAGTTGACGTAGACCAGGGGGGCGGTCGCGTCGCCGTCGATCGAGTAGGCGTTGTAGACCGGGAGCTGCTCTCCCGCCTGGCCGGAGGTCGCATCCTCCGGGAGGGCCGGCTCCGCGAGCCGGGCGCGGTAGCGGCCGGGAGAGACCAGCTCCACCAGGCGCTCCTTCGGGGTGGGGAACAGCACCTGGTACTCCTCGATCCGCGTATCGAACCCCCACTCACGGAAGAGGCCGGCCAGGTACTCGGCGTTTTCGCGCCCGTAGGGCGAACCGACGTGGTGGGGACGCGCGGCCAGGCGCCGCATCCACTCGCCCAGGAGCGCCGGGTCGAGGGCCGCGTCGAGGCGCGCTTCGAGGGCGCGCTCGGCATCGGCCGCGGGGGCAGAGAAGCCGAGAATGGGGCTCTTTTCCGAACCGGCAAGGGCGGTGGGGGCAGCACAGACGAGCATGAGTAAGGGGAGATGGGCAGCGGCGAGGGGGCGAAAGGGGGACATGAGACCTCCAGAAGAACCGAAGACTACCTCATCTCGTTCCCCCTTCACCGACATTTCGGTGCGCTGCTAGACTGGAAGCGTGGCGAGAGCGGGCACCGAGACGGCGGTCCCCACCGTCGACCTGACCCACGACCTGAACGAGCTGGCCGCGCTGGCCGCCCGCGTGGAGAGCGTGGACGAGCTGCTGCGGCGCGGGCTCGACTGGCTCGCGCGGCTTTTGCCCTACGACCTGGCCACCGTCTTCGTCCTCGAGGGCGGGAAGCTGGTGGCCCGCACCGCCCGCGGGCCCCTCGCCAGCGAGGAGGTGCGCCGCCACGAGCTGAAGCTCGCGGACTTCCCCACCATCCGCGAGGCGCTCGAGACGCGCCGGGCCCGGGCCTTCACCGAAGCCGACCACGCCCACGGGGACGGCGACCCCTTCGACGGCGTGCTCGACCTGCCCGACGGCCACTCCTGCATGGTGGTCCCGTTGTGGGCGGGCGAGAAGGCGTTCGGCGTGCTGACCCTCGACCGCCGGGTCTGTGAGCCCTACCCGCCGCCGGTCGTCAACCTCGTCGAGGTCTACGGCCAGATCCTCGCCCTCGCCATCCAGAACGCGGAGGAGCGCGACGCCTTCGTGCGGCTGCACCAGCAGGACCACGAGCACGCGAAGCTGCTCGAGGCCGAGCGGCTGGGCGAGTCCGAGGGGATCCTGGAGACGAGCCGAAGCCCGGCGGTGCGCGAGGTGGCGCGGCGGGCCCGGCAGGTGGCGGAGACGAACACGCCCGTGCTGATCCTCGGCGAGACCGGCACCGGCAAGGAGCGCCTCGCCCACGCCATCCACCGCTGGAGCCCGCGGGCGGAGCCGCCCTTCGTGACCATCAACTGCGCGGCCATCCCCCACGGCCTTCTGGAGAGCGAGCTGTTCGGCCACGTGAAGGGCGCCTTCACGGGCGCGAGCCGCGACCGCCCCGGCCGCTTCCAGATGGCCAACGGCGGCACCCTGCTCCTCGACGAGATCGGCGAGCTGCCCCTGGAGCTGCAGCCCAAGCTGCTGCGCGCGCTGCAGGAGGGCCGCTTCGAAGCGGTGGGGAGCGACCGCACGGTCAAGGCCGACGTGCGGGTCCTGGCCGCCACCCACGTGGACCTGCCGAAGGCCATCCGCGAGCGGCGCTTCCGGGAGGACCTGTACTACCGGCTCAGCGTGTTCCCGCTGCACCTGCCGCCGCTGCGCGAGCGGCTGGAGGACCTGCCGCGGCTCTGCGCGTTCCTCCTCGAGGAGCAGGCGCAGCGCACGGGCCGGCGCGGGATGCGGGTGAGCGCCGAGGGCCTGGCCCGCCTGGCCGCCTACGACTGGCCCGGCAACCTCCGCGAGCTGGCCAACGTGCTCGAGCGGGCCACCATCCTCTCGCCGCGCCGCGAGATCGGGCCGGAGGTGCTGGACATGCCGGCCCGATCGGCCTCGGCCCGGCGCGTCGAGCCTCCGTCCCGGCCGGCCGCCCCTCCCCAGGGCGGCCCCGTCCTCACCCTGGCCGAGGCCCAGCGCGCGCACATCGAGCACGTGCTGGGGCTGGTGGCGGGGCGGATCTACGGCCGCGGCGGAGCGGCCGAGCTCCTGGGCCTGAAGCCCTCGACCTTGCAGAGCCGGATGAAGAAGCTGGGGGTGCGGCGGACCTAGGAGCCGCCGAACACCAGCTGGTCGATGCGCGCGTTGAGCTGCTGCGCGAGGTCGGGCCTGGTCTTGCCGAGGTCGTTGGCCTCCCCCGGGTCCGCCTCCAGGTCGTAGAGGGCGGGGACCGGGTTCCAGAAGCCGGCCCGCAGCCACTTCCACTTGCCGGAGCGGATGGCCACCGGGTTCCGCTCGTACCAGAACACGATCTCCCGGCCGCCGTCGATGCCGGGACCGGAAAGCCGGCTGATCGCGCCCGTGAGCAGCTTGCTCACGTCCATGCCGTCGTACTTGCGGTCGGTGGGGAGCGTCCCTCCGGCAAGCGCGAGAAGGGTAGGGAAGAGGTCCATGGTCGAGACCGGCTCCGCGACCGCGCGGCCGGCCGGGATGCGGGCCGGCCACCGGGCGATGCCGGGAACGCGGATGCCGCCCTCCTGGCACGACCCCTTGCCTCCGTAGAGCGGACCCGCCGAGCCCGGCCCCTGCGGCGGGATCACGGGTCCGTTGTCGCTCGCGAAGACGATCAGCGTGTTCTGGTCGGCCCCGATGTCCTTGAGGGCTTGCAGCAGCTCGCCCACGGTCCAGTCCAGGGCCTCGATCACGTCCCCGTAGAGGCCCCCGGCCGACTTGCCGAGAAAGGGGGCGGACATCGCGTTGGGAAGGTGCGGGTCGCGGTGAGCGAGGTACATGAAGAAGGGCCGGCCCTTGGGGACGCCCTTGATCCAGGTGATCGCCGCATCCGTGTAGCGCCGGGAGAGCATGTCCGGGGAGACCGTGTCCTTGGTGGGCTGGTCGCCCAGGATCCAGTCGCTCTCGTCCTCCCCGGCGGGGATGCCGTAGTAGTAGTCGAAGCCGTGGTGGGTCGGGAAGTCGGCCGCCGTCCAGCCGAGGTGCCACTTTCCCACCATGCCGGTGGCGTAGCCACGCCCGCGCAGGGCATCGGCGATCGTGATCTCGTCGTCGTTGAGCTTCACGGGCGGGTTCCAGGGGATGCCGGTGCGATAGGGCCAGCGGCCGGTCATGAGCCCGGCCCGCGAGGGCGCGCAGATGGGCACCGGCACGTAGAAGCTCGTGAGCTTGATCCCCTCCGCGGCTAGCTTGTCGAGGTTCGGGGTCTTGATGAGCGGGTTTCCGAAGCTGCCGAGGTCCCCGTACCCGAGGTCGTCGGCCAGGATGATCACGACGTTGGGCGGGCCGAGGTCGGGGGTCGGGGTCGGCGTCGGGGTGGTTGGGGTCACCGGAGTCGATCCACCGCCGCAGGCCGCGAGAACCGCCAGCAGGGAGATCGCGAAGATCAGGGCGGAGCGCATTGGTCGATCATCTACAGAATCGTCTTGCGCTCGAACGACCGGGCCCCGAGCACGGTGAAGAACGCGGTGAAGCCCAGGATCCCGGCGAGCATGAGGGGGACCGGCATGTGAGGGACGTCGGGAGTGACGGCCAGCCGCATGGCCTCGCTCATGAAGACCAGCGGGTTGACGAGGAACACGTACTGGAAGGCGCCGAGGACGTGGAGCCCGGTCCAGGGATAGTAGGCGCAGCCGAAGAGCATGAGCGGCCCCAGCACGACCGCGAACAGGAGGCCGGAGAAGCGGGGCTGGACCAGCGTCCCCAGGGTGAGGCCGAAGGCCGCGGAGAGCAGCCCGCAGACGACGACCAGGGGCAGGAGCGCCCACCAGGTGGGGTGGACCGACACCCCGCCCACCTGGTGCATGAGGACCATCATGGCGGGGAGGGCCACCACGCCGGCCAGGCCGGCGTGGATCGCCCCCGCCACCACCTTCTCGAACGCGACCCCGAGGACGCTGATGGGGGCGAGGATGCGCTCGTCCACCTCGCGGCTCCCCGAGAGGTCGATCACGAGCGGCATGAGCACGCCCTGCACGCCCGCCATCATCATGGTGATCGACATGAGGCCCGGCACCATGACGGTGCGGAACTCCGAGGCCACGAGGTTGAGGCGGGGGAGGATGTTGCCGAAGACGAGGACCACGAGCACGGGCTGGGTCAGGGTAGCCAGCAGCATGGGCGCCGCGTTGCGGGAGGCCACGAGCATGTCGCGGCGGAGCAGGGCCAGGAACGCGGTCATTCGCGGAGCTCCTTTCCCGTGAGGTGGATGTACACGTCCTCCAGGCTGGGAGGGGTGAGGCTCACGTGGTCGAGGTCGGCCCCCGCGTCCTTCACCGCGAGCAGCACCCGGTCGAGAAGGCCGTCGGCGCGGTCGACGAACAGGCGCAGGCGCTCCGTCCCTTCGCCGTCGCCCTCCACGGCCACCCGCTCGATCTTCATCACCCCGGCCAGGGTCTGCAGGCGCGGGGCGAGGGGCGCCGCCCCCTTCAGCCAGAGGTCGAGGATCTGCCCGCCGGGCAGGCTCTTCTTGAGCGCGGCCGGGGTGTCGAGGGTGAGGATCTTGCCGTGGTCCACGATGGCCAGCCGCTGGCAGAGCCGATCGGCTTCCTCCATGTAGTGGGTGGTCAGGATGAAGGTGAGGCCGCGCCGGTGGAGGCTCCCCAGGGTCTCCCAGAGCAGCCGGCGGGCCTGGGGATCGAGGCCCGTCGTGGGCTCGTCGAGGAGGACGATCTTCGGGTCGTGCATGAGGGCGCGGGCGATCATGACCCGCTGCTGCTGCCCTCCCGAGAGGGTGAGCGGCTTGGCCTCCGCCTTCTCCGCGATCTGCAGCTCGGCCAGCAGCCGGTCCGCCCGCGCCTCGCGCTCGGCCGGGGGCAGGCCGAAGTAGCGGCCGTGGAAGGTCAGCACCTCGCGCACCGTGAGGTCGCGGTCGAGGTTGCGCGTCTGGGGGACGACCGCGATGCGCCGCTTGGCCTCGAGGGGATTCTTCGTCACGTCCACGCCGTCCAGGAGGATGCGGCCGCCGGTGGGCCGGACGAGGGTGTTCAGGCAGCCGATGGTCGTGCTCTTGCCGGCGCCGTTCGGGCCGAGCAGGCCGAAGAACTCGCCCGCCTCCACCGCGAACGAGATCCCGCAAACCGCCTCCACGGGCGGCGCGCGGCGCCGGCCGGGATACGTCTTCACGAGGTTTTCGACGATGAGCAGGCTCATGGGGATGGGGGGGGCGCGCAGACCAACGATCGTAGCACGGCCCGGGGGCCAGGGCTCGACGTGGGACGCTCAGGCCGGGGCGCGACGGCCGTCGCGAACGACCACCCTCCCGTCTTTCACCACCGTCCGGATCGCGGGCACGCCCACCCGCACGAGGTCGAGGAGGCGGGCCGCGCGCAGCAGGACGAGGTCGGCCCGCTTCCCCACTTCGATCGAGCCCGCCTCGTGATGCCGGTCCAGGGAGAAGGCCGCGTTCACGGTCACCGCGCAGAGCGCCTCTTCGAAGGAGAGGCCCATGCCGAAGCAGCCCAGGGCCATCGCGAAGGGCAGGGAAGGCGACAGGCCGCCCCCCGGGTTCACGTCCGAGGCCAGGGCCACGGGCGCGCCCGCCTCCACGAGGGCGCGGGCGGGGGCGAAGCGGCCGAGCCGCAGGTAGAACGCGGCTGCGGGGAGGAGGGTGGCCGCGCAGGAGGCGGCAGCCAACGCCTTCATCCCGGCCGGCGAGACGTGGACCAGGTGGTCGGCCGAGCGGGCCCCCAGCTCCGCCGCCAGCTCCGCTCCCCCGGTATCGGCCAGCTCGTCGGCGTGGAGGCGAAGCTTCATCCCCCGCTGGCGCGCGGCCCCCAGGATGCGCCGGCTCTCCTCGACCGTGAACACGCCTTCCTCGCAGAAGACGTCGCAGAACTCGGCCAGGCCGCGCTCCGCCACCGCGGGGATCATCTCGTTCACCAGCAGGTCGACGTAGCGGGCGCGGTGGGGGCGGTGCTCGCGCGGCACCTCGTGGGCGCCGAGGAAGGTGGGGACGACCGTGACGGGATGGCCCGCGCCCGCCCGGCGGATCGCCTCGAGCGAGCGCAGCTCGGCCGCGGTTTCGAGCCCGTAACCGCTCTTCACCTCGGCGGTCGTGGTGCCGCAGGCGAGCATCTCGTCGAGGCGCGTAGTGATCGCCGCCTCCAGGTCTTCGACCGTCGCGCCCCGGGTGGCGGCGACGGTCTGCACGATGCCACCTCCCGCGGCCGCGATCTCCTGATAGGTGGCCCCGGCGAGGCGCCGGCGGATCTCCCCGTCCCGGTCGCCCGTGAAGGCCAGGTGCGTGTGGGCGTCCACGAGGCCGGGGACCACCGCAGCGCCCTCGGCATCGAGGACGGACGCCTCGGAGGCGAGATGGACCCACGTCTCCAGCTCACGGTCGGGGCCGAGCCAGACGATCCGGCCGTCGGCTGCCGCCACCGCCGCGTCCTCGAGCGCTCCGAGGTCCCGCAGGGCCGCGCCCGTGCGGGGCGCGGGACCGGCCAGGGTGGCGAGGAGGCCGATGCGGCGGACCGCGAAGTCGGCCCGGATCATCGGCGGAGACGCGCAAAGGCGGCCGCCGCGTCCAGACCGGCCACCGTCACCACCTTGTTGCGGCCGGTCGCTCCGGCGACGATGCGGACCGCCGAGGGCGGAACTCCCAGGGCCTTGCCCAGGAAGCGCGCCAAGGCCTCGTTGGCCGCCCCCTCGACGGGAGGAGCGGTCAGGCGCACCACCAGGGCGCCCGCGCGCTCGCCTGCGAGGGCGTCGCGCGAGGCCCGGGGCTGGACGCGCACCTTCAGGGTCACGCCCTCCCCGGAGTCGCGGAGGTCGAGGGCTACGCGCCCCCCTCGCGACGCTTCAGGAAACGCAGGTTGTCTTCCAGCTCCGCCTCCTCCTGCAGGTCGAGGAGGTGGGTCAGGCGGGTGATGAAGGCCCGGATGTCGGTGCGGAGGGCCGCCCGGTGGCCGCGCAGATCGACGATGCCGCGCTCCACCTCGTGGGCGCGGGACTGGGCCAGCTCGACCAGGCGGTCGGCCTGCAGCTCCGCCTCCTTCACCTGGCTCTCCGCCTGCTTCCGCGCGTTCTCCCGGATCTCCTCAGAGGCCTTCTGGGCGGTGAGGAGGGTGTTCTTGAGGATGACCTCGCGCTCCTTGGCCTCGTCCACCACGTATTGGAGGCTCTGGACCTTCTGGGCCAGGGCGTCGTGCTCGCGCTGGAGCGCGGCCACCTCCTCCGCCACCAGGGCGAGATAGGTGCGCACCTCCTCGCGGTCGAAGCCGCGGAACTTCGGGGTGAAGGTCTGCCGCTGGATGTCCATGGGCGAGATCTTCATATCGCAGCGCCCCCTTGCTCAGTGAAGGGTCGCACGGACGGGCAAAAGACTCAAGGGCTATCGGTTGAGCCGCATGCCCATCTCCACGATGGAGGGGACGATGCCGTATTGGAGGAACACCACCAGGCCGAAGAGCACCAGAAAGGAGATGTCCAGCGGCATGTAGCGAAGGCTGCGGGGCAGCCAGCCCTGGATGCGTCGCCGCGGCGGCTCCGTCGCCATGTAGAGGAAGCTCACGATCGGGTTGCGCAGGTCACCCCCACCCACCCAGGAGAGGATGGCGCGCAGGACCAGGATCAGCAGGTAGACGTTGAGCATCAGGTTGAGCACCTGGCCCAGGCCGATCAGCACGTTGCCAAAGACGAACATCGCTGCTCACCCCTTCCTGGCGCGCTCGCCGAAGATGGCCGTCCCCACCCGCACGAGGGTCGCCCCTTCCTCGATCGCGACCTCGAAGTCGTGGCTCATCCCCATCGACAGCTCCGAGCCCCGGAGCAGGCCCCGCTCCGCCGCCTGGTCGCGCAGCCCGCGGAGGCGGCGGAAGAAGGGACGCGCGGCTTCGGGGTCCTCGGCGAAGGGGGGCAGGACCATGAGGCCGTGGACCTGCAGGGACTTGAACCCGCGCAGGTTCTCGAGGGCGGGGAGGAGCAGCTTCTCCGGGAGCCCGAACTTGGTGGCTTCCCCCGCGAGGTCCACCTGGACCAGGGACCGCACCGTCTTGCCCTGCTCCGCCCCGTAATGCTCCAGGTGGTGCGCGAGCTCGATCTCGTCCAGCGACTGGATCACGTCGAAGAGGGCCACCGCCTTCTTCGACTTGTTCTTCTGCAGGTGGCCCACCAGGTGCCAGCGCAGGCCCGTGGGGCGCAGGTCGGCGAGGGTGGGGGCCTTGGCCTCCGCCTCCTGCACGCGGTTCTCGCCGAAGTCGCGCACCCCCGCGGCGAAAGCTTCCCGCACGGCGTCCGCGGGGAAGGTCTTGCTGACCGCGACGAGGGTGACGTCCTCCTCCCGCCGGCCGGCGCGGGCCGCCGCCCGGGCCATGCGCTCCCGGACGACGGCGACGCGGTCGGCGATCACTTCTTGGGTTTGAGCGCCGCCAGCAACCCCTGCGCGGTGGCCACGTTCTGGGAGTTGGTGGGGTTCGAGGAGAGGTACTTCTCGAGGTTCTGGATGGCCTCGGGAATCTTGTTCTGCCCGACGTAGAGGGTGCCCAGGTGATAGTACGCGTCCACCATCGCGGGGTCGGCGGCGAGCGCCTTCTGGAAAGCCGCGATCGCCTCTTCGCTCTTGCCCGCGTTCAGGCTGAAGATGCCCATGTTAAACTGGGCCTTGGCGTCGGCCGGATTCTCCCCCGCGGCCTTGGACATGAGCTCCATGGCCTTGTCGCCCTGGCCGGATTCCTGGTAGACCCTGGCCAGGCCGGCGGCGGCATCCGGGTAGATGGGCCGGAGCTCCAGCGCCTTCTTGTAGGCCTCCTCCGCCTTCGGCCAGTCCTTCTTCTGGCCGTAGATGTAGCCGAGGTTGTGGTAGAGCTCGGGGATGCTCGGCTGCTTGGCCACCAGCTCCTTGTAGGCGGCCTCCGCCTCGTCGAGCTTGCCCGCCTGGGTGAGGGAGACCGCGTTCTTGAAGGCGGACTGCAGCTCCTCGCTGGGCCCCCCCGCCGCCTTCCTGGCCTCGGCGGCGCTCACGAGCTTGAAGTCCGGGATCTGCGTGGGGTCGCCCAGGCTGATCCGGTAGTCGATCACGCTCCCCTGGAACCCGTCCTTCGTCACCGTGATCTTGTAGGGCCCGGGATACATCCCCACCTGGGTGAACTCGCCCTTCTTCCCCGTCTTGGTCTCGTACTTGCGCGTGACCCCGCCCGTGAACTCGAGCAGCACCTTGGCCTCGGCGATGGGCTGCCCCTTGTCGTCCACCACCTTGCCGCGGGCCGTCCCCGTCTGGGCGTGGGCGGGCGCGCCCACGAGGGCGAGGCCCAGAAGCAAGGCTCCCGCGATCAGCAAACGCTTCATGGCTGTTCCTCCCTCAACGGTCGGCCAAGTGTCTCATGCTCGGGCGGGGCTGCGGTAGGGGATGGGATCCTCCATCCCCGCCTCCCGGAAGCCCTTCCGGCGCAGGACGCACGACTCGCAGGCCCCGCAGGCCTCGGCCTCCGCCTGGTAGCACGACCAGGTCATCTCGAAGGGGACGCCGAGCTTCGCCCCCTCGCGCACGATCTCGGACTTCGCCATCCGGATCACGGGGGTGACGATTCGGAGGTCGGTCTCGGGGCGTGTCCCCAGGCGGATCGCCTCCTCGAAGGCGCGGTAGAACTCGGGTCGGCAGTCGGGGTAGCCGGACGAGTCCTCCCAGACCGCGCCCACGAAGATCGCCCGTGCCCCGAGCACCTCGCCCCACGAGGCGGCGGCCGAGAGGAGGTGGGCATTGCGGAACGGGACGTAGGAGGTCGGGATGACGCCCTCGATGGGCGGGCCCTCGCGCACCGGGACCCTGGCATCGGTCAGGCTGCTGCCCCCGATCTGCCGGAGGTCGGAGAAGTCGACGACCAGCCGGCTCTCCGCCCGGTAGTGATCGGCCAGGCGATGGAAGCACGCGAGCTCCCGGGCCTCCGTCTTCTGGCCATAGTTCGCGTGCAGCAGCGCGAGGCGGTGGTCACGGATCGCGATGGCCGTGGTCACCGCCGAGTCCATTCCCCCGCTGACGCAGACGACCGCGAGGGGCGGGCCCGCGCGCGTCATACCCCGCGCTCCACGCCCGGCCACAGGTACTTGTGGAGCTGGACCTGGAGGCGCACCGGCAGGCCGTCCTCAAGGATCCAGCGGCCGAGGGTGCCGGGATCGAGGACGCCGTGGACGGGCGAGAAAAGGACCGGGCAGCGCTCCGCGAGGAGGTTCTTCCGCACGAGGTCGCGGGACCATTCGTAGTCGGACCGGCCGTCGATCACGAACTTGACCTCGTCCTTCCCCTTCAGCAAATCCAGGTTGCCCCATTCCATGTGGCGGGTCTCCCCCGAGCCGGGCGTCTTGACGTCGAGGATGGCGATCGCCCTGGTGTCGAGCGGTCCGATGGAGACGTGGCCCGAGGTCTCGACCACGACCTCCCAGCCCGCGTCGAGGAGGCGGGTCACGAAGGGAAAGGCCGCGGGCTGCGCGAGCGGCTCGCCGCCGGTGAGGCAGAGGAGGCGGGTGGGGAGCCGGGCCAGCTCGGCCAGCACCTCGTCCTCGTCGCGCTTGTCGCCTTCGTGGAAGGCGTATGCGGTGTCGCACCAGACGCAGCGCAGCGGGCAGCCCGTGAGGCGCAGGAAGGCCGAAGGCCGGCCCGCGCGCGTCCCCTCCCCCTGGATGGAGAAGAAGACCTCGTTGACGATCAGCATGGGGTGGCGCTCATGCCGGGGGAGGGAGGGTGCCTACTCGGCATAGGTCGCGCTGCAGCCGGGGGCCTCCCAGATGCGCACCCGCCGGAGATGCTTCCCCTCGGCCCCCATCCCCTTCCGCACCTCCTGGAAGAAGTAGCGGGCCACTGCCTCGGCGGAAGGGCTCTGGCGGGCGAAGGCGCGATGGGCGTTCAGGTCCTTGTAGTGGAAGCGGCTGCAGACCTCGCCCACCGCCTCCTTCAGGTGCTCGAAGTCCACCACCACCCCGAGGCGATCGAGGCTCTCCCCCGCCGCCACCACCTCGACCCGCCAGTCGTGGCCGTGGACCGGCTCGATGGGCCGCCCCGCGTCGGTGAGCACGTGGGTGGCGCAGAACGTCGTCTCGTAGGCGACCTCGAACACGGGGGGACCTCCTCCTCCCATGTTGCCGCCGGGGCCGCGGGCTGTCCAGTTGCGCGTATCATGGGCCCCCGCATGCCCCATCGCCCCCCCAGCCACGACCTCCGTCGGGGGGCCCTGTTCATGGTGGCCTCGGCGGCGCTCTTCGCGGCGATGGGAGCCGGGGTCAAGCTGGCGGCGCGCGAGCTGCCGAACGCGATGGTGGTCTTCTTCCGCAACGGGGTGGGACTCGCCGTCCTCCTCCCTTTGCTGCTCAGGAAAGGGCTCCGGGGGCTCCATACCCGCGACGTCCCCGGCCACATCGTGCGGGGCCTCTCCGGCCTCGCCTCGATGTACTGCTTCTTCTATGCGATCGCCCACCTGCGGCTGGCGGACGCCGTGCTGCTCAACCAGTCGGTGCCGCTCTTCATCCCCCTGGTAGGCAGCCTCTGGCTGGGGGAACGATTCCCGGCACGGCTGTGGGGCGTGATCGGACTGGGCTTCGCCGGCATCCTGCTCATCCTGAAGCCGGGCACCGGCCTCTTCACGCCGGTCTCGCTGGTGGGAGTGGCGTCCGCCGTGCTGGCCGCGGTGGCCCAGGTCGGCATTCGCCGGCTCACCCGCACCGAGCCCGTGACCCGCATCGTCTTCTACTTCGGGCTCATCGGGAGCGTGGTCTCGGCGGTGCCCGCGGCTCTCGCCTGGCGCGACCCGTCGCCCGCGCTCTGGGGCGTGTTGCTCACAATGGGGGCACTGGCCACCGCGGGCCAGCTCGCGCTGACCCGCGCCTACGGCCACGCCCCCGCGGCCCAGATAGGACCGTTCATCTACGCGGGCCCGGTGTTCGCGGGCCTCCTGGACTGGTGGATCTGGAACACCCTCCCCGACGCCCTGTTCATGGCCGGGGCGGTGATGGTGGTGGCGGCCGCCACCCTCATGCTGCGGAGGGTGCCGCTGCCCGCCCCCGCGGAGGATGTGGCTTAGGGTAGGCTCATCGCCCGGCAGCGGGCGGCGAGCCGGAGTCGAGTCAAGGAGGGTGTGAAATGTCGCTGCGAGGATGGTTGACCGGTCTGATGTTGCTCGGGCTCGCGCTCCCCGCGGGCACCCGGGAGGGTGGCGGCACCAGGGCGGTGATGGCCCACGACGTCTATTTCGCCCTGAACGACAACTCGGCGGAGGCCCGGACGAAGCTGATCGACGCCTGCAAGAGACACCTGTCCGGCCACGAGGGGACGGTCTCCTTCGCGGTCGGTACCCTCGCCGAGGAGATGAACCGGCCGGTCAACGACCGCGAGTTCGACGTCTCCCTCCACGTCTACTTCAAGGACAAGGCCGCCCACGACGCGTATCAGGAGCACCCCCGCCACAAGCAGTTCATCGCCGAGAACCAGACGAACTGGAAGAAGGTCCGGGTCTTCGACTCCTGGGTGGAGACGGGTAAGTAGCGCTTCGCCAAGCTTCGACCGGTAGCTCGACCGCCCTGTGGAGCCGGGGAGGATGACGCATAGGCACCTGGGGCGACCCGTAGTCCCGATCAAAGAACGGTTCAAGCGTGCGTTCGCAGGGAGATACAATTGGCCAGTTTTGGTCAACAATTGTTAGACGCACCATTAGGTGGAAGACGCATGGCGATCGACATCGACCTGTTTCACTTCCAGCTCTCGGACCTTGAGACCGCCCGCGTGCACCTTGTAGGAAGCGTACGGAGGCTTAAGGCGAATGGGGAACTCAAGGG
>WNGF01000832.1_pt1 | contig 45520 bp, 39 predicted proteins | sample 5400641 | NCBI WGS metagenome assembly WNGF01 (sample SAMN13153371, study PRJNA577476) | soil metagenome | isolation source: 80 cm soil or saprolite under grassland replicate 2 | place: USA:California | collected 2016-06-15 | reverse complement strand
GTCGGGAAGGAGGCGAAGGAGATGCTCGGGCGCACCCCGGGCAACATCGTCGCCATCCGCCCGATGAAGGACGGGGTCATCGCCGACTTCGAGGTCACGGCGGCGATGCTCAAGTACTTCATCCAGAGCGCGCACAACCGGAAGAGCTTCGTGAAGCCGCGCATCATCATCGGGATCCCCTCGGGGATCACGGAGGTGGAGAAGCGCGCGGTGCGCGAGGCGGCCGAGAGCGCCGGCGCGCGCGAGGTCTATCTCATCGAGCAGCCGATGGCGGCGGCGATCGGCGCGGGGCTCCCCATCACGGAGCCCTCCGGCAACATGATCGTGGACATCGGCGGCGGCACGTCCGACGTCGCCGTCATCTCGCTCGGCGGCATCGTCTACAGCCGCTCGGTGAGGATCGCCGGCGACAAGATGGACGAGGCGATCATCCAGCACATCAAGCGCAAGTACAACCTCCTCATCGGCGAGCGCACCGCCGAGCTCATCAAGATGGGCATCGGCACCGCCTATCCGACGGAGGAGGAGCTCACGATGGACATCAAGGGGCGCGATCTCGTCGCGGGCGTTCCCCGGACACTCACCGTCACGTCGTCCGAGATCCGCGAGGCGCTCTCCGAGCCGATCAACGGGATCGTCGAGGCGGTGAAGGTCACGCTCGAGCGCACGCCGCCCGAGCTCGCCGGCGACATCGCCGACCGCGGCATCGTCCTCGCCGGCGGCGGCGCGCTCCTCAAGAACCTCGACGTGCTCCTGCGCGAGGAGACGGGGCTCCCGGTGTTCCTCGCCGAGGACCCGCTCTCCTCCGTCGTGATCGGCGCGGGCAAGGCGCTCGAGGAGCTCGACATCCTCCGCCAGGTCACCGCGCACGCGTAGCGCGGCGCGGCCGGTGCGCTTCGCGCTCGCTCAGGCGGGGCGCCGGGCGACGATCGCAAAAGTCGACGACCATCTCCGCACGCCCGGCGTCCGAACCAGGACCGCATCGAGCAACGCGAGCGGGGAGACGAGGAGATGCGGGATCCCCGGCACCATCCAGGCCACTACGAGCTCGAGGCGATCGAGCCGATGAAGATCCTCGAGGTGACCCACTACATGCCCCCGCACTCGGGCGGCATAGAGCGCGTCGCCGGCGCGCTCGTGGACGGCCTCTCCCACCGCGGTCACGAGGTGCGCTGGATCGCTTCCGACGCGCCGGAGCAGGCGGGGGACGACGGCCGCCTCTCCCGCGTCCGGGCGCTGAACGTCCTCGAGCGTCGGCTCGGAGTGCCTTATCCGATCTGGGCCCCGGGCGCCTACGGCCGCCTCGCCGCGCTCGTCAGGTGGGCCGACGTCGTCCACGCGCACGACTGCCTCTACCCCGGGTCCGTTGCGGCGGCGCGCGTGTGCCGCTCCTCGGGAAAGCCGCTCTTGCTGACGCAGCACGTGGGGTACGTGCCCTACGGGCGAACCCTCGATCTCGTGCAGCGCCTCGCCTACCGAACGCTCGGTCGATGGGTGCTGCGGCGCGCGAACCGACGGGTGGCGTGCAGCGCGCACGTCCCGGCCTGGTTCGAGGAGCTCGGGTTCCAGGGTGCATTCGACGTCATCCCGAACGCGATCGACACGGCGCGGTTCACTCCCGCGGACGCGGACGCGCGGCGGAGCGCACGGGAGCGCTTCGGCCTGGCGGCGGGCGCGCCGGTCGTCCTGTTCGTGGGTCGGCTCGTGGCGAAGAAGGGCGTCGACCGCGTCGCGGCGGTGCAGCGCGCGCTCGCATCCGAGGGCATCGTCCTGCTCGCGATCGGCGATGGGCCGCTCGCAGCCGTTCTGGACGACGCTCCGAACGTCCGGCGGGTCGAGCGGCTCGCGGCGTCCGAGATGCCACAGGCCTACGCGGCGGCGGACGCACTCGTGCTCCCCTCCCGCGGGGAGGGGCTTCCGCTCACGATCCAGGAGGCGCTGCTGTGCGGGGTGCCGGTGGTCGTCTCCGATGATCCGGCGTTCGTCCGGAACGTCTCGGAAGCGCCCGGGGTCCGGATCGCACTGGACGACGTGGCCCTCGTGCGGAAGGTGCGCGAGGCTCTACGGGGCCCCGCCGACGCGGCGAGTATCTCGACGTGGGCGACGGAGCGGTGGGGGACGGTCCGGTTCCTCGACGCGTACGAGCGGATCCTGCACGATGTCGCGGAGCGGAGGAGCGCCGATGCTTAGGGTTGCGACCATCGGAACGGGGTGGGTCTCCACCCATCGCCACGTGCCGTCGCTGCGCCGCCACCCCGGCGTGAAGCTGGTCGGCGCCGTCGATCACCACGCCGCGCGCGCAGAGGACGCGGGGACGCGCTGGAGGGTGCCGCACGCGACGAGCCTCGCGGAGGCGCCCTGGGCACGCGAGCTCGACGCAGTCGTGATCGGCACCCCGCCCGAGACCCACCACGGTCTCGTGCTCGACGCGCTTGCGCGCGGGCTCCACGTCCTCGTGGAGAAGCCGTTCGCGATGTCGCCCTCGCAAGCGCGCGAGATGATCGCGGCGGCGGCGCGCGCGGGCAAGGTCCTCGCCGTCGTGCACAACTTCCAGTTCGCCCGCTCGGTCGCCGCGGCGAGGCGGAGGATCGAGTCCGGCACGGCCGGCGACCTCAAGGCGGTCCTCGGACTGCAGTTCTCGAGTCACGCGCGACGCCTGCCCACCTGGTACAAGTCGCTCCCGCTCGGCCTGTTCTACGACGAGGCACCGCACCTCCTGTACCTCGTGCGGTCGTTCGCGGGAGAGCTGAACATCGGTCACATCCACGTCTCACCGAGCGTACGCCCCGACGACGCGACCCCGCGGCTCGTGTCGGCGACCCACGAAGGGCGCGCGGTGGCGAGCGTGGAGATGTTCTTCGACACCGCGCTGAGCGAGTGGCAGCTCGTGCTCGCCACGTCCCGCGAGACCCTCGTCGCCGATATCTTCCGGGACATCCTCGTGCGCATCCCGAGCGACGGGGGGCACGGGAGCGGGGACATCCTCCGCACGTCCCTCGCCGTGGCGACGGGGCATTTCGGCGGCACCATCGCGAGCGGCGTGAAGCACCTCCGCGGCACGCTCGATTACGGCAACGACGAGGTCGTCCGGCGGTTCGTCGAGGCGATCCGGACCGGCCGACCGCCGCAGGGCATCTCGGCGCAGGACGGGCTCGCCATCGTCGAGGCGATGGCGGCGGTGGTCGGGACGGCAACCGCGGGCCGCTCCGGGTCCGTCGCGGGCTGATCGCCCGCAGCGGCGATCGCGCGAGGCCGCTCCTCGCCGCCGCCCGCGGTCAGGCGTGGCGCCGCAGCGCCGCGTGCAGGAACGAGCAGAGCCCGAGCTCTGCCCCGAGCGTCATGAGCATGAGGCCGGCGACGCTGGCGCGCGGCTCGTTGAGCGGGCCGAAGTGCTCGGCGATCCACGTCACGAGCACGTACGCGTCGGAGACCAGCCCGGCCCCGAAGAGCACCGCGGCCGCGGCGAGGCCGCGTCCGAGGGTCAGGCGCTCCGCGAATGCGGACAGGAGCCGGTTCGGGTGGAGCACCTTCCCGCGTGCGACATCGCGGACGAGGATCGCGCCGAGGATCCCCTGAAGGCCGATGAGCGTCATCGCGCCGCCGAGGAACAGGTAGTGGAAGTCGAGGGTCCGTCCGAGGATGTGCCGCGGTCCGAAGCTCACCGGGACGGACAGCAGGAGCCCGAGCGCGAGGAGCACGACCCCAGGCAGGAACAGGAGCTGATCGGGCGCGTGCAGCAGCATGAACTGGAGGTGGCGCCAGCCGTCGCTCCAGCGGCGGAGGTGCGAGGGGCGGCCGCGTCGATCCGGATGCAGCGTGACGGGCACCTCATCGATCCGCACTCCGCTCACCGCCGCCTTGATGAGCATCTCGGAGGCGAATTCCATCCCGTCGCTGCGGAGATCGAGCTCGAGGAAGCTCCTGCGGTCGATGGCGCGCATCCCGCAGTTCACGTCGCGGATCCGCGTCCCGAACAGTCGGTTCAAGACGAACGTGAGCACGGGCGTGCCCAGGTTACGGTTCAGCCACGGGTTCGCTCCGGGCAGGATCGTGCCGGGCGGGAGCCGGGTGCCCATCACGAAATCCGCGCCGGCTTCCCAGCAGCGGACGAACCGATCGATCTCGCCGAAGTCGTAGGTGTCGTCGGCGTCACCCATGACGAGCAGCTTGCCGCACGCCGCGCGCATGCCGTGCCGCAGGGCGCAGCCGTAGCCGCGCTCCGGCACGTGGACCACCCTCGCGCCCGCCCCGGCGGCAATCTCGATGGAGCCATCCGTCGAGCCATTGTCCGCGACCACGACCTCGCCCTCGACGCCCATGCGCGCGAACGCGGCGCGCGCCTTGGCGACGACGGCGCCGAGCGTCTTCGACTCGTTCAGGCAGGGAATTACGACCGAGACGGCTGGGCCGTCGGTCCCCCGGGCCTCGGCAGCGTGGTTCGGTTGGGCGATCGCCGGGGAAGGCATGCGTCCCTCGCAGTCTACCCGATGTCGCCAGGGCGAAGCGCCTCCGCGCGACGGCGCCCGAGCAACGCCGCCGCTGCCATCGCGGCGAGCGCGAGCAGCGGCAGGAGCGGGGCCCAGGCCAGCATGTGCCGCGCCTCGAGCAGCGACGCATCGCCCTCGGCGCCGGCGATCACCTCGCCGACGACCTCGGACGCGACGAGGAGCGGCGAGCTCGCGACCCGGAAGTAGAGGATGCCGTTGTCCTCCGGAACGGGAGGCGCGACGAGGGGCCGCGTGACGATCTTCCCCGCGGCGGCGAGCGGGCGTAGGACGCGCGCCTGGACCGCGAACTGCGGAGAGGTGGTCGCCGCGACCGCCTGCAGGGCCGCAAGCGCGATGAATCCGGCTACCGCCGCTGCACGCGCCAGGCGACCGGCGCGCCCGAGCCGCTCCCACGCGAGCCACCCGAGGGGTACCACCGCGACGTACAGCGGCGCGACGTAGCGCGGACCATAGGTCCAGTCGCCGTGCCAGAAGCGCAGTCGGCCGAAGAGGACGACGGCTGCGACACCGTATGCGCCGAGCGTGACGAACGCGGCGGAGTGGCGTCTCGCGAGCGTACCGGAGAGCAGGACCGCCGCGAGGAGCGGCAGCCCGTACCAGAGGACCCCCTTGCCTGGGCTGAGCACGAGCCCCGCCATGCCCTCGAGATGGAATCTCGAGAGCCATGGCACGACGATCTCGTCGATGGTCCCGACCGCGTGGACGGTGAAGGGCGATCCGAATCGATATAGGTTGTAGCCGACGATGAGCGCGAGCCCGGGGGCACACCCCAGCGCAAACCAGATCGCGCGCCGGACGACATCGCGCGCGCGCAAGGGCGCCTGCCCGAGGATCGCGGCCGCGGCCGGGACGACGAGGATGCCCCCTCCGTACCGGATGGCGACTGCGCCGCCGACGAGCAGCCCCGCGCCGAGCCACGCGCCCCGGCGCTCCTCGCCGGCGCCCGCCCAGAGGATGGCCGCGAGCCCGAGCACCTCCGCCACGTTGTCATACCCGTAGGCGGCGGTGGGCCAGAGCGCCGTCGTCACGCACGCGATCATCGCTCCCGCGACCGCCGCAGCGGGAGAGACGCCGCTCCGGCGTCCCCACGCGACGAGCAACCACGCCGCGGCGCCGAGGAGTCCCAGGCTCGGGAACGACGCGGTGGACACGTCGAAGATTCGCGCGAGCCAGAGCGTCGGGAAGTGGATGACGGAGGCGAGCAGCGGATACCCCGCGTACCGCCTCCCATCGGGCGCGTGGACGACGTACATGTCGTCCCACGGGGTGCGGGACGTGAGCTCCGGCCCGCGGCCGTCGAGGAGATTCATCGCGACCTGCAGCTTCACGGCGTTGTCCCAGCTCGCGCCGCTAGGCAGGGACGGCAAGACCCCGGCGACGACAGCGGCGCACGCGAGCGCCCCTGCCGCCGCCCAGTACCGGGATCGCACCTGCGGGAGCGCGCCGGAAGATGACATGGCGGGCATCTTATCCGACGTGCCGTCCGGGCTCGGCATGGGCACGTCGCCCCCGCCCGGCCGCAATTCGGGGAATCCCGACAACTCTCGCCGCAACCCCGCGAAAGCGCGTCGCGCGCGCTTGGCAGCCCGCCTGCAATGACGTCCTCACGACGGCGACGCGCCATGGTGGCGGCCCGAGAGACTCGAAACCCGCAGTCAGCAGCCCACGGAGAACGTCATGAACAAGAAGATCCCCACGCTCGTCGGTTCCGGCATCGGTCTCGCCCTCTTCCTCGCGGTCGCGCTTCTCCCCGCGATGCTCTACGGCGGCTACGCCGGCCTGCTGCTCGCGGGCGGGATCTTCGGGACGCCGGTCACGCCCACGCTGCTGCCCCGCGCCCTCATCGTGTTCGGGATGGTGCTGGGCGTCGTCGCGGTCGGCTCGCTCTTCGCGGTGATGGGCGCGGCGGCGGGCGCGGCGGTCGGCGCGCTCACGAGCGTCACCCTCCGCAAGCCGGCGGCGCAGGAGGAGCAGGCGTCGCGGTGAAGAGCGAGCCGGTCGCTCGCGCGCTCCGGGTCCGGCGAGATGCCGGACCTGGAGCGTTCCGTCCTGCGCGCGAGCGCGCAGGTTCGTTGCTTCCGGACATGTCGTGGCGCAAACCTTGCGGTTTGCGCGTTCTTGAGGTGAAGCAAAGCGCTGTCATTATCGCCCCTTAGAATGCCGCCCTTTTCGGGGGGGTGGGGCACGGTGGTTGCAACCGCGGGCCGCACCTATGCGAGCTACCTTCCTTCTCATCGCGGTCCTCTTCGCGACCGCCGCGCGCGGCGAGACCAAGCTCCCCGGCGGCGCGGATGCCTGCGTCGACTGCCACAACGGCAACGACGCCCCTGCGGTGAACGTGACCGCGTTTGGCCAGTCGGTCCACGCCGACAAGGCGTCCTGCACCGACTGCCACGCGGGCTACGCGATGGGCCCGCACGACGCCGAGCTACCCGCGCTCGGCTCCGCCGAGCAGGCGATCGTGGCGCGCCTCTCGAAGGCCCGCTGGCCCGAGGCGGAGCAGGTCCACAAGGCGAAGGCGGAGAAGGGCGAGGCGAAGGAGCTCCGCGTCACCGCCCCGCGCGCCTACCTCGCCTGCGCCGGCTGCCACGACATGGAGCACCCGGACGCGATGGCCGGGTGGCAGAGATCGGTCCACTCGAAGTGGCTCAGGGAGGACACGAAGGTCGCCGGCCCGACCTGCACCTCCTGCCATGGCTCGATCCACGCGCTGAAGAAGCTCGCCGCCTACGCTCCGACGGCGGCGGCGCGCGCGAAGGTCCCGGCCGACCGCCGCGAGATCGCGAAGCGCTGCGAGGCGTGCCACGGAAACGAGGAGTTCGCGAAGGCCGCGGGCGTCAATCCGGAGGCGGCGGTCACCTACCACGACTCCATGCACGGCCGGCTCGCCCGCGTCGGCAACGAGGTCGCCCCGGTCTGCACGAGCTGCCACGCCGCGAAGAAGGAGCAGGGCGGCAGCCACGCGATCGTCTCGAAGACGGATCCCGCCTCCGCGGTCTCCTCCGCGTCGCGCAAGGACACCTGCGGCCGGTGCCACGCGCGCACGAGCGACAACTTCGCGGCGCTCGTCGCCCACAAGCCGATCCAGGAGATCGGCGGCCACATCGTCCCCCACGTCATCCACGTCGCCTTCTCGTGGCTGACCACGCTGACGCTCCTCTTCTTCGCCTTCCACGTCCTCGTGGACTTCGTCTACGAGCTGCGCCAGCGGCTCGGGAAGAAGTCGTCGCACGGCCACGCGGCCGATGCGGCGCGCAGCGTGGTGCGGTTCGACATCCACCAGCGCTTCCAGCACTGGTTCATGCTCTCCGGGGTCATCCTCCTCGGCATCACCGGCTGGCCGCTCCGCGGGGCGGGCGACCTCGAGGCGGCCGGCTACTCGCGCGCGTTCATGCGCGTCTTCGGCGGGGCGGAGGGCGCGGCGATCTGGCACCGCGTCGGCGCGGTCCTCATCATCGTCTCGGCCGTCTACCACCTCTTCTACCTGACGTTCCTCGCGACGAAGAAGCGGCTGCCCCTGTCGATGCTGCCGGTGCCGAAGGACGCGCTCGACATGAAGGACAACATCCTCTTCATGCTCGGGGTGAAGAAGGAGCGGCCCAGGTTCGACCGCTACATGTACCTGGAGAAGTTCGACTACTGGGCCGTGTTCTGGGGCATCGTGATGATGGTCGGCACCGGCTTCATCTTCTGGTTCCCGGCCTTCTTCACCTCCTGGGCGCCGTCCTGGCTCATCACCGCCGCCCTCATCATCCACGGCGAGGAGGCGACGCTCGCGATCCTGTTCCTCTTCGTGGTGCACTTCTACAACGTCCACCTGAAGCCCTCGATCTTCCCCATGAACTGGGCCTGGCTGAACGGCCGGATCTCGGTGGAGGCGCTGAAGCACGAGCATCCGCTCGAGTACGAGCGCCTGAAGCCGAAGCTCGACGGGTAGCGGGTCGCCGCGGGAGCGGTGGCGGATCGTCGCCAGGGGGCCGTGCGGGCGACCGCGCGGCCCCTTCTCGTCGGGGGGGACACCCGGCGCGCGGATTCGTCGTGGCCTCGACGGACGGCTACAATCGGACCCCCGCATGGCACGCGCCCCGAACGCGAAGACCGTCCTCGCCGTCGTCGGCGCGCTCCTCACGCTCGCCGTGGTGCTCGGGTTCCTGCGCTTCAAGCGGTTCGTGGACGAGGACCCGCGCCTTTGCGCGACCTGCCACCGCTCCTCACCCGAGTTTGCGCTGTGGCTCGGCGGTACGCACAAGACCGTCGCGTGCCAGCGCTGCCACCACGCGACGCCGCGCCAGGGGGTCGCCATGCTCGGCGCCTTCGTCGCCGGCCGCAAGCCGAAGGGCGAGCACGCAGAGGTGGAGGTGGGCGCCTGCGCCTCCTGCCACTTCTCGCACGACCCGCGCTGGCCGCAGGTGGGCGGCTCCCGCGGCCACCGCATCCACTACGAGGAGAGGAAGATCGCCTGCGTGCGCTGCCACGCGGCGAGCATGCACGGGTTCGAGCCGGTGGCCTCGAAGTGCCAGGAGTGCCACGGAGAGCACGCGGTGAAGGTCGCGAAGATGCACGAGCTGCACTGCTTCGCCTGCCACGAGTTCCTGACGAACGAGCCGGGGCTCCGCCCCACCCGGCACGATTGCCTGCGCTGCCACACGCGCCAGGGGATCCGCGCGCCGATGAAGGACCACGGCGCGCCGATGGAGATGTCCTGCGCGGCGTGCCATAAGCCGCACGCGCAGAACGGTCAGACGCTCGCCGCCTGCACCGAGTGCCACGTGCGCGCGCAGATGGCGAAGGGGGGCCTCCACGCGCGGGCCGGCCACGGGCGCTGCCTCGACTGCCACGCGCCGCACGTGTGGGCGCCGGAGAAGGGCGTCTGCCTGCGCTGCCACACCGGCGCACCCGAGCACGCGAAGGGCAAGGGGTGCGCGGAGTGCCACTCGTTCGCGGGCGCCCCCCGCCCGCCGCTGCCGGTCTCCGCGTGGTGACGCCTTGACGACCACGCCATGACCCTCCGGCTCAAGCTCTTCGTCCTCATCGCGGGCGTCATCATCTTCGCGATGTCGGGCGTCACCGCCGTGGCGCTCTGGCGCGAGGTGCAGCGCGGCCAGGAGCTGCTCCGCCGCGAGGGGGCCGCTCTCGCCGCCACCGCCGCCGGCGAGGCCTCCCGCTGGCTCGGCCCGGACGGCCTCGAGCAGCGCGGCCAGGACGCGCTGCTGCCGGTGCTCGAGGGGCTGACGCGCAGCGGTCAGCTCGACCGCGCCTGGGTCGTCGATCGCGCCGGGAAGGTGCTCGCCTGCAGCTCGCCCGCGGGTACGCCGTGCCCGGACGGCGCGCCGCCGTCCGAGTTCAGCGCGGTGGACCTCCCCATGCAGGCGCTCGGGCGCCTCGTGCGCCCGGAGGGGATCGTCGCCTCCGCGCCGGTGCTGAGCGAGGGGGTCGTCGTCGGCGCGGTGAGCGTGGAGTTCACCCACGAGGAGGTGGTGGGGAACGCGCGCGATCTCGCGTGGGGCGCGAGCATCGTCGCCGCCTTCTGGATCGTGCTCGGACACATCCTCACCGCGATCTTCATCCGCCAGGTGACGCGGCCGCTCGTCCGGCTCTCCCAGGCGGCCGAGTCGCTCGCCGAGGAGCGCGGAGTCCGGCTCGATCCGCCGGAGGACAAGGAGCTCGCCGACCTGGTGCACGCCTTCAACCACATGTCGGCGCGGCTCGAGGAGCGGCGCGCCGAGAACCAGCGGCTCATCGCCGAGCTGGAGGCGCGTGTCGCCCAGAAGACGCGCGAGGTGCTCCGCGCCGATCGGCTCGCGACCCTGGGCGGCATCGCCGCGGGGTTCGCTCACGAGATCGGCAACTCGCTGAACGTCATCCGCGGCTACGGCTCGGTCGCCTCGCGCGAGCTCCCGGCGGAGTCGCCGGTGAAGTCGGACGTCGAGGCGATCCGGCGCGAGGTGACCCGCGCCGCCGGGCTCATCGAGCGCTTCCTCGTGTTCGCCCGCGCCCGGACCGTCCACCCGCACGCGCAGCCCGTGGCGCCCATCGTGCGCGAGGCGGCCGAGGTGGTCGGTCCCGCCGCCGCGCAGGCGAAGGTGGAGCGGACCATCGAGATCGCAGAAGGGCTCCCCGACGTGGTCGCGGATGCGGAGCTCCTGCGCCAGGCCTTCCTCAACCTGTGCGTGAACGCGATCCAGGCGATGCAGGAGGGGGGCGGCGGACGGCTGGCGGTCCGGGCGCGGCGGGAGGGCGACGGCGTCGTCGTCGAGGTGACCGACACCGGCCCCGGGATCGACCCGGAGACGCGCGCCCATGTGTTCGAGCCGTTCTACACGACGAAGGCGAACGGGACCGGCCTCGGGCTCGCCATCGTCCGGCAAGCGGCCGAGGCGCACGGCGGCAGCGTCGAGGTGGAGAGCGCCCTCGGCGCGGGCGCGACCTTCCGCGTCCGCCTCCCCGCGGCCGGCGCGCTGGAGCACGAGGCGGCCGGCGCCGCCGGAGGGACCGCGTGAGCGACAAGCCCAACCTCATGGTGGTGGACGACCTCGACTCCGCGCGGCAGATGGTGAAGCGCGTGCTGGGGCGGAGCTACGCCGTGTTCGACTTCGCCTCCGTCGCGGAGGCGCTCCCCGCCCTCGACCGCGCCCCCTTCGACGCGATCGTGACCGATCTGCGCATGCCGGGGATCGACGGGATCGAGGGGCTCCACCGCTTCAAGGCGAAGGTCCCGGAGATCCCGGTGATCCTCGTCACCGCGTTCGCCACCGTCGAGACCGCCGTCGAGGCCATGAAGGCGGGCGCGTTCGACTACTTGACGAAGCCCTTCGAGCCGGAGGAGCTCGAGATCGTCGTCCAGCGGGCGGTGGAGCACGGGCGCCTCCGGCGCGAGAACGCCCAGCTTCGCAGCGCCCTCTCGGGCGAGTTCAGCGTCCGCGGCATCGTGGGGAAGTCGCAAGCGATGAAGGACGTCGTCTCCATGCTCGAGCGGATCGCCCCCTCGAACGTGCCCATCCTCATCGAGGGAGCGTCGGGGACCGGCAAGGACCTCTTGGCGCGCGCGGCCCACGCGATGTCCTCCCGGGCGTCGGGGCCATACGTGGCGCTCAACATGAGCGCGATCCCCGAGAACCTCGCCGAGTCCGAGCTGTTCGGGCACGAGAAGGGCGCGTTCACCGGCGCCGAGCAGACGCGCCCCGGCTTCTTCGCGGAGGCGGAGGGTGGGACGCTCTTCCTCGACGAGATCGGGCTCCTGCCGCCCTCACTGCAGCCGAAGCTGCTCCGCGTCCTTCAGGATGGGGAGTACATCCCGGTCGGGAGCCGCAAGGCTCGGAAGTCCGACGTCCGCATCGTCGCCGCGACGAACGAGGACCTGCAGCGGAGCGTCAGGGAGGGGAAGTTCCGCGAGGATCTCTGGTTCCGGCTGCGCGTCGTTCCGCTGCGACTGCCCCCTCTGCGCGAGCGGAAGGAGGACGTGCCGCTCCTCGTCGAGCACCTCGTGCGGAAGCACGCGCTCCGGCTCGCGCGCCCGCCGCTCCTGCCCGACGCGGACGCCATGAAGGCGCTGCTCGACCACGCCTGGCCCGGGAACATCCGGGAGCTCGAGCACGCCATCGAGCGCGGGCTCCTCCTCGCGCGTGGCGACGTCATCACCCTCGCGGATCTGCCTCCCGAGCTGTCGCCGGCGGCGCAGGACACGGCGTCGGGAGGCGCCGAGGGGCGCTACCGCCGCGCCCGCGACCTCTGGGAGCGGAAGTACTTCGAGGACCTCCTGCGCGAGGCGAGCGGCAGCGCCGCGAAGGCGGCCGAGCTCGCCGGCATCCACCGCTCGACGCTCTACGAGAAGCTCACCCGCTACGGGCTCGCCGAGAAGGAAGAGAAGGGGTGATCCCCCTGAACGTGAACGCGCCCGCGCCCGCGCCCGGCTTCGGGGTTCCGCGGATCACCTGCGGCCGAGCGGCATCATGACTGCGTCGCGCGCGGGGGCCGCCCTCCGCCTCCGCGAGGCCCGCCTCTCCGACGCCGCCGAGATCGCGCGCGTCATGCGCGCGTCGATCAGACGGCTCGCCCGCGGCGCTTACACGTCCCGGCAGATCGCCGCCTGGTCGTCACTGCCGGCGCTCTACCACGCGTGGGCGATGACCGCCGGTGGCGAGGAGTACATCGTCGCCGAGGAAGACGGCACGATCGTGGGCTACGCCGCCCGCCGTCGCGGCGAGCTGACGGCGGTATTCGTCGCACCTTCGCAGGCACGGAGCGGGATCGGTACACGTCTCCTCCGCCGCGTCGAGGACGAGGCTCGGCGCAAGGGCGTCCGCTCGCTCGTCGTCCGGGCCGCGCTCGGCGCGGTGCCGTTCTACGAGACGATGGGTTACCGCGGAAGCCGGCGAACGCGCGTCCCTCTTCCCGGGCGCGCCTTCCTGACGGCGGTGACCATGCGGAAAACCGTCAGCCGGAGCGCGCCGCCGCCTCGGCCGCGCGCGCGCCGGCCCGCGATTGACGCCGAGACCCGGAGCGATGGAATCTGGCGGAGGTGAGACCGAAGCACCACCTGCTCGTCGTCGGGGCGGCGCTCGCCCTCGCCGCCTTCGCCTACGTCCCCGCGCTCCGCGGCGAGCTCCAGTTCGACGACTGGTCGTCGATCCAGACGAACCGGGCGATCCGCGAGCCGGGCCGCTTCGTGGCGGGGCTCTCGCCGCTCGATCTGCTCGGCCCCGCGCGCCCGATCACCGACGCGACGTTCGCCTTGGATTACGCGATCGGCGAGCTCGACCCTCTCCAGTACCACCTGTCGAGCCTCGCCCTGCACCTCGTCACCGCGCTGCTCGCCTTCCTTCTCATCCGCGGCGCTCTCCGGCGCGCCGGGCACCCGCGCGCGGATCCGCTCGCGACGATTGCCGCCGCGGCGTTCGCGCTCCACCCGCTGCAGACCGAGTCGGTGTGCTACGCGGCCCAGCGCGCGGAGGTGCTCTCGGCGGCGCTCTTCCTGGGCGCGCTCCTCCTGCTCGTCCGGGCGTACGACGCCCGGCCTTGGCGCGCCGCGTTCGGCTGGGCGGCGGCCGCGACGGCGACTGCGGCGCTCGCCCTCGGCGCGAAGACCGTCGCGGTGACGCTCCCCGCGGCGTTCCTCCTCTGGGCGGCCGCGTTCGGCCGCCGGGAGGGAGAGGTGACGTCGCTCCCCGGGCGCGTGGCGCGCGCGCTCGTCCTCGGGGCGGGGGCATGGGCGCTCGCGATCGGCTCCGTCGCTCGCAACGTCCTCGTGCTCGGCCCCGAACAGAGCGCGGGCCTGCACGCGGGGGATCTCGGCCCGTGGCGGTACTTCCTCACGCAGCTCCGGGTCCACTGGTGGTACGCGCGCCTGCTGGTGTGGCCGACCGGGCAGAGCATCGACCCCGCGTTCCAGCCGAGCGCGGCCCTGCCCGACGCGGCGACCTGGGCAGCCGCGATCGGCACCGCCGGGCTGCTCGGGATCGCGGGGTGGCTTGCGTGGCGGGCGGAGCGCGACGGCGCGCCTTCCCCCGCCCGGCGTGCGATCGCATTCGGCGTCGGCTGGTGGTACCTCCTCCTCTCGCCGACCTCGAGCGCCGTCCCGATCGCAGACGTCGCTGCCGAGCACCGGATCTACCTCGCCGCGCTCGGAGGGCTCCTCGCGATCGCCGCGATCGCCGACGCGCTCGCCCGGTCGCGCCGCGCGCGCGCGGTCACCATCGTCGCCGGCGTCGCCGCGTGCGTCGCGCTCTGCGTGGCGCTCGCGTCGCGCGCGGGGGTCTGGAGGACGGAGCTGTCCCTCTGGCAGGACGCGGCGCAGAAGCACCCGGACAGCTACCGCGCCGTCGACGACTACGCGTACGCGCTCAGCAAGGTGGCGGATCGCCGCGACGAGGCCGTCCGGGCGTACGCGCGGGCGCAGTCGCTCGCCCGGACCCGACGCCAGCTCGCCAACACCGCGCGGAACTACGCCGACCTCTACCTCTCCGCGGGGCAGCCCGAGGCGGCGCTCAACGTCATCGACGTCGGCATCGCCGCCGAGAGTCACGACTGGGAGCTGCGCGTCAGCCGCGCGAGCGCGCTGCGACGGCTCGCGCGCCTCGACGAGGCACACGCCGACGCGACCGGAGCGGTCACGCTCGCCGCGGGCGAGCCGCTTGCGCACGACATGCTCGCAATCATCCTGCTCGACCGCGGGGAACCGGAGCGAGCGCTTGCCGAGTTCCGCGTCGCGCGCCAGATCGATCCGGCAGATCCGCTCTACGCGGAGCACGAGTTCCTGGCGCTCGCGCTGCTCGGCCGGCGGACCGCCGCGTGCGCCTCCTGGGTGGTGGCGGCGCGGGGCAAGCCCAGCGCGCTCCTCCACTCGACCGCCGCGGGGCTCGGCTGCGCGCCGTGACGCGCTCGGCCCGGAGGCGCGACGCTAGAGTCGCCCGCACGGCCTGCGGAACGGGCAGCGCCGGCAGCCCTCGCGCTCCTCGAGCCGCGGGAACGCCTCCTCGCGCGCGACGTTCTTCGCCGGGTCCTCGAGCGTCGCCTTCATCGACGCGATCGAGCCCCGCATCGCCTCGGTGCACGACGCGAGCGCCGCCTCGTCGGCGGCCACGGAGACGCGCTCGCCGCCGTTCGCGGCGAGGTAGACGAGGCCTCCCACCACCGCCTCGGTCGGGACGCCCCACTTCTGCTTCGCGTAGAGCGCGTAGATCCCGACCTGCACGTGGTCGACGCCGCGCTCCTTGCCGGTCTTCCAGTCGAGGACGTGGACCCGCCCCTCGGCGTCGCGGTAGGCGAAGTCCACCGCCACCCAGATCTTCGTCCCCTCGAACGCCCAGGAGTCGAGCTCGTCCACCGTGAGCCAGCGCTCGCGCGGCGTGCGCCGGATCTCCTCGAGCACCGGGCTCGCCCAGAACGCGCGGAGCGATCCCTCCACCACCTGCTCGAAGAGCCGCTTCCACTCCGCGTCCGCGACGGGCTCGCCGTACTCGTGCTCGACGAGCCCCACGATCCGCGAGGCCTCGCGCCAGTAGGTCTTCTCGCGCGACCCCGCCCACTCGCTCCGCGCCTTCGCCCGGGTCTGCTCGAGGACGCGCTCCAGGGCGGGGAGCTCGCCCGACCCCCGCGTCCGCGCGAGCGTGCTCTTCAGCGCGCCGTGCACGAGCGACCCCGCCCACTGCCAGCGCGAGGAGAGCTTCTTCAGGACGTACAGCTCGCGCACGACCGAGCCGGCCGGCGCCTCCCACCCGCCCCAGCTCCCGTAGTAGGCGAAGTAGTAGGCGCGGCGGCACTCCTGGAACTTCTCGTGCCGCGACTTCGACCAGGAGAACTCGTTGGCAAGATCGGACATGGCGCGGCGCCCGCCAGGCGGGCGACCGCGCGAGTGTACCGCGGGGGGCCGACACGGCGCTCGGCCGGCGCGCTCGGATCCAGCGGTGAGCGGTCAGGGCGGTCCCGCGGTTCGGCGGTTAACAACCCGTGGCGGCGAGGCCTGCCGCTAGGAGGTGACCATGGAAAACAAGCTCGAGAGGTATTGGCCGCTGTCGCTCCGCATCCTCCTCGGGATCGGCTTCCTGGTTCACGGCGCTCCCAAGGTGTTCAGCGCCGCCGGGCATGCCGGCTTCGCGGGAATGCTGCAGCAGATCGGAATCCCGGCCGCGGGCTTCATGGCCTGGGTCGTCGGATGCGTCGAGTTCTTCGGGGGCATTGCGCTCATCATCGGCTTCTTGACGGCCGAGGCCTCCGTGCTCCTCGGCATCGACATGCTCGTGGCGTTGTTCACGGTGCACCTGTCGCAGGGCTTCAGCTTCATCCACATCAAGGGCATGACGCCCGAAGGGACCCCGCAGTTCGGCATGCCCGGAATCGAGGTGAACCTGCTCTACCTCGCCGGGCTCATCGCGCTCCTCATCGGTGGCTCAGGCCCGCTGTCGGTCGACGAGCGGGTGCTCAGGCCCGAGAGCAAGGTGCGCCCGCCTTGGCTGCGGCACCGCGAGGTCCACGCGTAGCCGCGCGCTGCGACTGATGTTCGCCGACCTGGGCGGCGGGACGCGCGTGGAGCTGACCGTCTTCCAGGCGAACGGGTCGGAGGTCGTGCTGCGATGGCGGCCGTATCCGGCGACGTCAACGTGTACAAGCCTGAGGGCTGACCCGGCCTGCCTCCGACCGCCCCCGCGTTTGCGGAGGGCGATCGGAGTCCGCTGCGTCAATCCGCTCTCGACGAGCGCAAACCACGCGCTCGCCGGCCGCGCTTCCGTCAACGCCCGCGTGCAGCCTTCGCGGGCGCCGCCGCCGCGGCGGGCGCCGGGCGGATCTCGAGCGGCCCGAGCGGCAGGTCCGCGAGCTGCGCGCGGACCGTGTCGGGGTGGGCGACCATGATGAGCGTGAGCTTCGACGGATCGAGATAGGTCGCTGTGAAGCGGCGCACGTCCTCGGCCGTCACCTTCCGCACCCGCTCCGCGTACCGGTTCCAGTAGTCGTCGGGCAGCCCGTTCACGACCAGATCCGCGAGGCGGCCAGCGGTGGCGCCGGCGGTCGCAAAGTCCGCCGGGAGCGACAGGACGAGCGCGTCCTTCGCGTCGTCGAGCTCGCCCGCCGGGACCGGCTCGTCCTTCAGGCGCCGGATCTCCGAGAGCAGCTCCTTCAGCGCCGCGCCCGTCACCTCGGCCTTGACGCTCCCGACGATGAAGCTCACGCCGGCGAGCTTCCGCGCGTCGCCGCGCGCGTAGATCCCGTAGGTGTAGCCCTTCTCCTCGCGCAGGTTGCGGAAGAGGCGCGAGGCCATCCCGCCGCCGAGCACCTGGAACGCCACCGTCCCCGTCACGTAGTCGTCCGAGCTCCGCCGCAGCCCCGGCATCCCGAGGAAGAGGTACGACTGCGGGGCGTCCACCTTCTCGAGCACGAGCGTCCGGTGCGGCGCCGCGGCGGGCGCGGCGGGCAGCGGCGAGGCGGCCTTCCCGGCCTTCCAGCCGCCTAGGGTCTTCTCGAGGAGGGGGCGAAGCTCCGCCTCCGAGACGTCCCCGACCACCACCAGCTCCGCATTCGCCGGACGCCAGAGCTGGTCGTGGAACGTCGCGAGGTCCTTCGGCTTCGTCGCCTTCACCGACTCCTCGGTGCCGAGCGAGTAATGGCCGTACGGGTGCGCGCCCCAGAACACCGGCGCGAACGCCTTCGAGGCGATCGCCTGCGGCTGGTCGCGCTGCTGGAGCAGCGTCACCAGCCGCTCGTCCTGCACCCGCTCGAAGTCGGCACGCGGGAAGGCCGGATTCATCGCGACGTCCGCGAAGAGATCGAGGAACCTCGGCAGGTGGCGAGCGAGCGTCGCGCCGGAGAGCGAGGCGGAGTCGACGGACGCCCCGGCGCTGATCGTCGCGCCGAGGAAGCCGGCCTCGTCGGAGATCCGGATCGCGCTGCGGGTCTTCGTCCCCTCGGTGAGCATCGACGCGGTGAAGCTCGCGACCCCGGGCAACGTCTTCGGATCGCGCGCGGCGCCCGCGTCGACGACGAGGTTCACGGCGACGATGGGGAGCCGGCGGTACTCGACGAGCCGCACCGCGAGCCCGTTCGAGAGCTTGAACTTCTTCTGGTCGGGGAGCCGCAGCTCGGGCGCGGGCCCCTTCGCGGGCGGGGTGGTCCGGTCCGGCCCGGCGGGCGCCGCGGGCGCGGGCGCTGCGGTGGCGGCGGCGGCGGCCGGCGCGGGCGGGGCGGCCGACTTGCGCGGCGCCGAGCACGCGGCGGCGAGCAGCGCGGCGAGGATTGCGAGGTGGCGAGTCATCGCTGCTCTCCCTTCGAGGCGGCGGGCGTGGGCGACGCGGCGGACGCCGCGGCGCGCGGAACGACGGTGAGCACGACGCGCGCGTCCTTGCGCAGCCAGGTGCGGACCGCGGCGGAGACGTCGTCGCCGGTCGCGGTCCGGTAGCGCGCGAGATCCTGGGCGAGGTATCCCGGGTTCCCGGTGCGCAGGTAGTAGCTGGCGAGCGTCGCGGCGCGGCCTCCGAATCCGCCCACCGGCTCGAGCCCGAAGATCGCGCCCGCCTCGATCTTGTTCTTCGCGCGCTCGAGCTCCTCTGGCGCGGGCGGCGCCGCGGCGAGCCGCGCCAGCTCCTCGTCGATCTCCTTCTCGAGCCGCTCGAGCGAGATCCCAGGCTTCGGCGTCGCGGTGACGAGGAACATCGACCCGAGCGTCTCGCTCATCTGGCCGGCGGAGACGTCCTGGGCGATCCGCTCGTCCATGACGAGCCGCTTCACGAGCCGGGCGCTCTTGCCGTCGGTGAGGACCTGGCCGACGAGGTCGAGCGCCGCGTCACCCGGCGCGAAGACCTTCGGGCTCTGCCAGGCGATGTAGAGGCGCGGGAGTTGCACCCGATCCTCCATCGTGACCCTCTTCTCCTCGTGCAGTGGGACCGGCTCGGGCTTCTCGTGCACGGGCGGCGGCTTCCCCGGGATCGGCGCGAACCACTTCTCCACGAGGGCGCGCACCTTCGCGGTCTCGACGTCGCCCGCGATGGCGAGCACCGAGTTCTCCGGGCCGTAGAACCGCTTGAAGAACGCGCGCACGTCCTCGACGCTCGCCGCCACGAGATCCTCGTGCGAGCCGATGGTCATCCAATGGTAGGGGAACTCGGCGTTCCACAGGTTCGCGAGGATCTTCTCGAAGGCGAGCCCGTAAGGGCGCATCTCGTAGCTCTGGCGCCGCTCGTTGCGCACGACGTCGCGCTGGTTGTCGAGCTTGTCCTGGGTGAGGGTCGGCAGGAGGAACCCCATCCGGTCCGACTCGATCCAGAGCATCTGCTCGAGCGCGTTCGACGGCGCCTGCTCCCAGTACTGGGTCGTGTCGGAGGAGGTCGAGCCGTTCGTATCTCCCCCCGCCGCCTCGATGAGCCGATCTGCCGTCCCCTTCGGCATGTGCTCGGATCCCTGGAACATGAGGTGCTCGAAGAGATGCGCGAAGCCGGTCCGCCCGGGCTTCTCGTCCTTCGAGCCGACGTCGTACTGGAGGTGAACCCCGACGATGGGATTCGTACGGTCCTCGTGGACGATGACCGTGAGCCCGTTCCGGAGCCGGAACATCTCGTAGGGGACCTCCGGCGCCGCGGCTGCGGGCGCCGCCGTGGGCGCGGCGGGGGGAGGTGCCGCGGCGGCGCGCGGCGCGATGGGCGGAGCGGCGGCGAGCAGGAGGGCGAGCGCGAGCGTTCTCGGCGTCATGGCGCCGCCTTATAAGCCCGCCACCGCCCTACGTCACGCGTCCGGAAGGAGCGGGCAGCACGCGGACCGGGATCAAGTGCGTGCGCTGCACCGCGCGTAAGGGCGCGTCCCCCCGACGGATCAACCGACGCCGTTGCGCGGCGCGGCCCGTCGCGTATGCTCGCTTGGATGTCTGCCCCTTCCTTCCCGCTGCGCATCCTCGTCGCGGAGGACGATCCCTCGGTGGCGCGGCTGTATGCAGCGTACGCGCAGAGCCGGGGACACCAGGTGCTCGTGGCGAAGGATGGGGCGGAGACGCTCGTCACCGCCGCCTCGGAGCTGCCGGACCTCGTCCTGCTCGACATCGCGATGCCGAAGGTCGACGGTCGCGACGTCCTGAAGCAGCTCAAGGCGAACCCGAAGACGCGTCCCATCCCGGTCCTCGTCATCACCGCGTACGGGGGCGACCAGAACCTCCGCGATCTCCTCCTCGAGCTCGGCGCCTTCGACGTCCTCGAGAAGCCGGTGGACCTGCAGATTGCCTTCAACAAGGCGGAGCGGGTCGCGCGGCATTAGCAGCGGGGCGTCTCACTCCTGGCGCGACGACTCGATCCGCATCCCTTTCGGGATGACGACGATGCCGCTCTCGGTGACGTGGAAGTGCTTGCGGTCGCGCTCGAGGTCGTAGCCGATCGTGGTGTGGGGTGGGATGTCGACGTGCTTGTCCACGATCGCCCGCCGGATCCGGCAGTGCCGCCCGATGTTCACGTCCTCGAAGAGGATCGAATCCTCGACGTAGGCGTAGCTGTTCACGCGCACCCTCGGCGACAGGATCGAGTGGTGGACGTGGCCGCCGGAGATGATGCAGCCCTCGGAGACGAGCGAGTCGGTCGCGCGTCCCACCCGGTTCTCCCGCGCGTTGTTGAAGACGAACTTCACCGGGGGCTGGTTGTGCTGGATCGTGTAGATGGGCCAGTGCGCGTTGTAGAGGGAGAAGATCGGGTCCACCGCGACGAGATCCATGTTCGCCTGGAAATAGGCGTCGAGGCTCCCCACGTCTCGCCAGTACCCCCGCTCCTTCTCGCTCTGGCCGGCGACGGTGTTCTTCGCGAAGTCGTACACGAACACGCGCTTGCGCTGGTGCATCGACGCCACGATCGACTTGCCGAAGTCGTGGGCGCTCGCCGGGTCGCCGGCGTCCCGCAGGATCTCCTGCACGAGCGCGTCGGTGGCGAAGAGGTAGTTGCCCATCGAGGCGAGGCACCTCGTCGGATCGCCGGGCATGGTCCGTGCTCCGTCCTTGGGCTTCTCCACGAACCCGACCATCCGCCCGTCGGCGTCCACCTCGATGATCCCGAACTCGTGCGCGTCCTTGACCAGGATGGGGATGGCGGCGACGGTGAGGTCCGCCTTCTTGTCGAGGTGGAACTCGAGCATCTGCCGCACGTCCATGCGGTAGACGTGGTCGGCGCCGAACACGAACGTGTAGGCGGGCTCCTCGTCCGTGATGATGTTCAGGTTCTGGTAGATCGCGTCCGCCGACCCCTCGAACCACTTCGGCCCGACGCGCATCTGCGCGGGGACGATCTCCACGTACTCGTTGAGGAGCGCCGTGAGCCGCCAGCCCCGCTGGATGTGCGCGTTGAGCGACTCCGACTTGTACTGCACGAGCACCTTCATCTTGAGGATGCCGGAGTTCGCGAAATTCGAGAGCACGAAGTCGATGATGCGGTAGCGGCCGCCGAACGGGACGGCCGGCTTCGCGCGCTCGCGGGTGAGCGGGTCGAGCCGCCGCCCTTCGCCGCCGGCGAGGATCATCGCGAGGAGCTTCGCCATCGTGACTCCTGGTGCCTGGGGGGACCCTCGATGCTACGCACCGCGGCAGGCCCGGCGCAAGGAAGCGTTCGAGCGGGCGCCCGGGCTCGCGAGGGTCCGGCCCTCATCCCAGGCGCAGCGCGGGGGCGTGCGCCGGCCTCGTGCGCGAGAAGCCAGCGCTTCGCGTCCAGGCCGGCCGCGTATCCGCCAAGCTTGCCGCCCGCCTGGACGACCCGGTGGCACGGGACGAGGATCGCGACCGGGTTCTCGTGGTTTGCGCCGCCGACCGCGCGGGCGCACCCGGCGCGGCCGAGCAGACGCGCGACCTCGCCGTAGCTTCTCACCTCGCCCCACGGGATCGCGCAGAGCGCCGCCCAGACGGCGAGCTGGAACGGCGTGCCGCGCAGCGCGAGTGGGGGCAAGCGCGGCGGCCGTCCGGCGAAGTAGGTTTCGAGCGCCTCCACGGCGAGGTCGAGGTGCGCGCGCGCCTGCCCGGACATGCCGGGGCGCGGGGGACCGCGATCGAGGAAGGAGAGCCCGGACATTCCCTGGGCCTCGGCCTCCAACGAGAGGACGCCGACCGGGCTGCGGTAGCGCAAGCGGCAGGTCATTCTAGCGGGGGGACACTCGGGCTACGCCCTCGCGCCCCCCTCATGAGGTCACCGACGCGGAGCGCGGCCCGGCGAACCGCGCGAGGACGTCCGCGATCTCGGCGTTCACGACGCGCAGGAGGTCCTGCTTCTCCCGGAAGGGCAGGAACGCGCTCTTGAACCCCTGCACGAGGACCGTGCACAGATCGTCGAGCGTGAAGCTCAGCTCGCGGTGGACGAGCAGGAGCTCCTTCGTCAGGGTCGTGTCCGTGATGAGCCGGTTGTCCGTGTTCACCGTCACGCGCAGGCCGAAGTCGAAGTAGAAGCGGAGCGGATGGCTCGCGATGCCCGGCACGGACCGGGTCTGGACGTTCGAGGACGGGCACATCTCGAGCGGGATGCGGTGGTCGTTCAGGTAGTTGAGCAGGTCGCCGTTCTCGCGCAGCCGCACGCCGTGACCGATGCGGTGCGCGCCGCACTTGTGGACCGCCTGCGCGATCGAGTCGGGACCGTACGCCTCGCCCGCGTGGATCGTGACGTTCACGTTGTTGTCGAGGATGAGCTGGATCGCCTCGCGGTGGTGGCGGGCCGGGTGGCCTTCCTCCGCCCCGGCGAGGTCGAACCCGACGACCCCCTTGCCCTTGTAGGCGACCGCGAGCTCGGCGAGGCGCACCGACGTCTGGGGATCCATGTGGCGGATCCCGCAGATGATGACGTTCGACTTGATCCCGGCATCGCGATTCGCGTGTCGGAGCCCGTCGAGCACCGCGTCGACGATCGTGGTCGGCTTGAGGCCGCGGCTCGTGTGGAGCACGGGCGAGTAGCGGACCTCGAGATAGCGGACGTTCTCGGCGGCGCAGTCCGTCGCGAGCTCGTAGGCGGCCCGGTAGAGCGCCTCCTCGGTCTGGAGCACCGCCAGCGTGACGTCGAAGGCGACGAGGTAGTCCTCGAGCGACGCGCAGGTCTCGCCCATATGGATCGCCTTCGCGAGCCCCTCGGGCGTGTCGGCGGGGAGACGGACCTTCTGCTTCTCGGCGAGATCGAGCAGCGTGGCGAGGCGGACGGAGCCGTCGAGGTGGCAGTGCAGATCGGTCTTGGGGAGCGCCCGAAGGAGCTCCTCGGTCACCGGCGGGAGCCGTCCGGCGGGGGGTGGAGGCATCCTAGAATCATATGCCGGTAGACATCGGCCCGCCGCGTTCCTGGACGTGGTCGTGGACCTGGACGTGGTCGTGGACCTAAACCTCGACCTGGACCTCGACTTCGACCTCGACCTCCGGTTCGGCCTGGTAGAGGACGAGGTCGAGGTCCAAGACCAGGTCCACGTCCACGTCCAGGTTGGTGAGGATCACGTGATCCTCACGGGCACCCACCCACGCACGGCGTTCACGAGCCAGACCCGCCGCGCGCGCCCGAGCTCCGCGACTCGCACCGGACGTTCGCGGATCTCGCCCCGCGCGAGCAGCTCCGCCCGCATCACGCCCGCGAGCAGGCCGGCCTCGCGGTGGGGCGTCACGCGCTCGCCGCCGACCTCGAGCACGACATTGCCGATCGTGAACTCCGTCAGCTCACCCTCGTCGTTCGCGAGCAGCACGTCGAAGGCTTCGGGGCGCTCGCGCCGCGCCGCGTCGTACGGCTCCCGGCGCGTCGTCTTGTGGAAGAGGGCGGGATCGCGCCGCGACACCCGCGCGCTCGCGAGCGCCACGGGGAGCGGTGCCTCGGGGACCGGGGGGAGCGGGGCCGCCTCGGCGCGCACCGCGCCGCCGCGCTCAAGCCGAAGCCGGACGCGGCGCGAGCCCCGCGCCGCGCGCGCCCGCTCCCTGCCGAGCGCCGCGTCGATCGCGCCCGCGTCGAGGCGGAACCCGAGGTGGCGCGCGGACGAGGCGAGGCGCGCGAGGTGTCGCGCGAGGAGCGGGTAGCCGCCCGGCTCGAGACGCAGCGTCTCGACGAGCTCGAACGGCGCCTCGTGCCGCAGGAATTCGCCCTTCGCGAGCGCCTCGTCGTACTCGTCGTCGGCCGAGGACTCCCAGGTGATGCCGCCTCCGACCCCGGCGACCGCCTCGCCGCGGGCGAGGTCGAGCTCGAGCGTCCGGATCGCCACGTTGAAGGCGGCGTCGCCCCCGGGCGCCACGAACCCGATCGCGCCGCAGTACGCGCCGCGCGGGGAGGTCTCCTCCTCGGCGATGACGCGCGTCGCCATCGCCTTCGGCGCGCCGGTGACCGAGCCGCAGGGGAACGCCGCGGCGAGGAGGTCCGCCATCCCGACCGCGGGGCGGAGCCGCGCCTCGACCGTCGAGGTGAGCTGGAGCACGGTCCGGTAGCGCTCGACCTGGAGGAGCCGCGGAACGCGCACGGTCCCGATCCGCGCGACGCGGCCGAGATCGTTGCGGAGCAGGTCCGCGATCATCACGTTCTCCGCCCTCTCCTTCGGGGAGGCGGCGAGCGCCGCCGCGGCTGCGGCGTCCTCCTCCTCGAACCGGCCGCGGCGCGCGGTGCCCTTCATCGGCCGGGTGCGGACGAGATCGCCCGTGCGCTCGAGGAACAGCTCGGGGGACGCGGAGACGATGGCGCGCGCGCCGAGATGGACGAGCGCGCCGAGCCCGCCCCCCTGCGCCTCGCGCAGCCGGAGGTAGAGCGCGAGCGGGTCGCCGGCGAACGGGCCGCGCAGCCGGAAGGTGTGGTTCACCTGGTACACGTCGCCTCGCGCGATGCGCGCGCGGATGCGCTCGACGGAGCGGGCGTGGGCGGCCTGCTCGACGTCCGGGACGAGCGGGCCGAGCAGCGCATCCGCGCCGGGCTCCGGCCGGCGCGGCGCGGGAGCGTCGTACACGCCGAACCAGACGAGCGGGAGCGCGCCGCGCGCGCGGGCGTGGAGGGCGGGATCGAGCGCCGGCGCCGCCTCGGAGCACACGAACCCCGCCGCCCAGCTCCCCGCCGCCGCGGCGGCCTCCACCCGCGCGAGCGCCGGCCGGACCTCCTCGAGCGTCTCCGCGGCGACGACCGTGCGCGGGCGCTCGAACGCGAGCGGGCCGGGCGAGATCCCGTCGAAGTCGAGGAGGACGGTCCCGGCTTCCAGTGTCATGGCACGGTCAGTCGGAGCGCCCGAGGAAGCGGGCCAGGATCCGCTTCTCCCCGAGCTCGAACCGGACCGTCACCTTCGCGTCGCGCCCCGCGCCGTCGCAGCCGAGCACGACGCCCTGCCCGAGCGAGGGGTGGACGACCCGATCGCCGCGAACGAACGCGCCCTGCGCGCCGGGCCGCTGGTCGAAATCGTAGTCGACGACGGGCGCGGCCGAGGTGGAAGGGTCGAGCTCGATGTGCGGCTCGTCCGGCAGGGCGCCGGGGTGGCGCCGGATCGTGGGGGGGCGCGGCGCCGCCGGCCGGAAGGACTCGCGCGCCTCGCGGGCCCGCACCTCGCGGGCGACCGCCTCCCCGAACAGCTCCGGGGGCAGATCGGTGAGAAAGCGTGACGGCTCCATCGGGCGCCAGGAGGGTCCACCCTCGCCATACCCCATCCGGCGCCGGGCGAGCGAGAGCGTCAGCCGCCGCTTCGCGCGCGTGATCCCGACGTAGCAGAGCCGCCGCTCCTCGTCGTACGCGTCGGCCTCCTCGCGCGCCGAGACGTCGCCCCACGGTTCGCGCGGGAACGTCCCCTCCTCGAGCCCCGAGAGGAACACGGCGGTGAACTCGAGGCCCTTCGCGGCGTGGAGCGTCATGAGCGCGACCCGCCCCTCCGCCGTCGGCTGGTCGGCCTCGCCGAGGAGCGCGATCTGCTCGAGGAACCGCGCCAGCGGCGCGGGGACGGGCTCGTCCGGATCGCGCGGCGGCGGCTGTCCGGCGCTCGCCTCGTCGAACTCCCGGGCGGCGGCGACGAGCTCGACGAGGTTCTGCGCCCGCTCCGCCGCCTCGTCGGTCCGCTCCGCCTCGAGATACGTCCTCGCGGCGAAGCCGCGCTCCTTCGTCGGGGCCCCCTGGGGGGCGAGGCGCGCGAGGAGCCCGGTGCGAGAGAGCACCTCCTGGACGGCGACGCCCGCGTCGAGCGAGGTCGCGTCGCGGGCGAGCCCGGCGAGGGTCTCGCGGAGCGCGCCGAGCGCGCGTCGCGCGGCCGGCTTCAGGCCTTCGACCGCGTCCACCTCGGCGAGCGCGTCGTAGAGCGACACCCCGCGCGCGCGCGCGTGCGTCCGCAGCCGCTCGACCGTCTTCTCGCCGATCCCGCGCGGCGGCTTGTTCACGATGCGGGCGAGGTCGAGGTCGCTCCTCGGCTCGAGCGCGAGTCGCAGGTAGGCGGCGGCGTCCTTCACCTCCGCCCGCTCGTAGAAGCTCGTCCCGCGCACGATGACGTACGGGATGCGCGCGGCGCGCAGCGCCGCCTCGATCGGCCGCGACTGCGCGTTCGTGCGGTAGAGGACGGCGATCTCGTCCCCTGCGGTCCCGTGCGCCCGTTCGTGCGCGACGGCCCGCGCGATCCGCTCCGCCTCGTCGTGCTCGTCCTGCCCGACGACGAGCGCGAGCGGATCGCCGGGCGCCTCCTCGGTCCAGAGCCGCTTCTCGCGGCGCCGCGCCGCGCGAGAGATCACCGCGTGCGCCGCGTCGAGCACGTTGCGGGTGGAGCGGTAGTTCTGCTCGAGCTTCACGACGCGCGTGCCGGGGAAGTCGCGGTCGAAGCCGAGGATGTTCTCGACGTCCGCGCCGCGCCACCGGTAGATGGCCTGGTCGTCGTCTCCCACCACGCAGACGTTCCCGCGCCCGCCCGCGAGGAGGCGCAGCAGCCGGTACTGGACCGGGTTCGTGTCCTGGAACTCGTCGACGAGCAGGTGCTCGAACCGCCCCGCCCAGCGCGCGCGGAGCGCCTCGTCCTCCTCGAGGAGCCTCACCGGCCGCATGAGAAGGTCGCCGAAGTCGGCTGCGCCCGCCCGCCCGAGCGCCGCCTGGTAGCGCGCGTACACCTCGCGCGCGAGCTGCCCTTCGAGGTCGTGCTCGCCCGCCTGGACCTCCTCCGCGCGCAGCGCGACGCCCTTCCACCGGTCGATGCGGGAGAGGGCCTCGCGCGCGGTGAGCGCCTCGCCGTCGTCCGCCCCGAGCTCGGCGAGGATCCCCTTCACGAGCCGGAGCTGGTCGTCGTCGTCGTAGATGGGGAACGAGGGGGAGAGGCCGGCGCGGGGCGCCTCGCGGCGGAGGAAGCGCGCGCCGAACGCGTGGAAGGTCTGGACCCACAGCTCGCCCGCCGTCGCGCCGAGCAGGCGGGCGAGCCGCTCGCGCATCTCGCCGGCGGCCTTGTTCGTGAACGTGACGGCGAGGATCCGCCACGGCACGACCCCCTCCTCCGCCACGAGCCGGGCGATCCGGTGGACGATGACGCGGGTCTTGCCGCTCCCCGCTCCGGCGAGGACGAGGAGCGGCCCGTCGCCGTGGAGCACGGCCTCGCGTTGTGCGTCGTTCAGATCGGCGAGCAGGTCGGTCATGCCCTCTAGGGCCCTGGAGCGGCGCGAAGATAACGGATCTCGGGGCGTGCTACCGCGCCGCTGCGTCCGGCGCGGCCGCGGGGCGCTTCTCCGGGGCGGAGGCCGCCCGGGGCGCCTTCGCGCGGGCGCGGCGGGGTGGCGGCTCCGGCGGCAGCCAGCGGTAGTCGTACTCGGCCCGGTCCACCTGCTCGGCGTCCGCCGGACCGTTCTCGTGGAGCCCGAGGCGCACCGCCTTCGTCCAGACGAGGCGGCGCGGCAGGAGCGTCGCCGGATCGGTGACGAGGACGAGCTCGCTCTCGGCGGCGAGATCCTTCCGGGCGCCCTCCGCCGGCTCGGTCCCGGCGGGGAGGACGCGCGCGAGGAGCTGCGGGGCGGCGCGCTCGAGCGCGGCGCGATCCGGCACGGAGCGCAGCACCGCCTCCACGCAGCGGAGCGCGCGCTCCGCGGCGGCGCACGGCACGCGGCGGCGCACGCTGAACTCCACCGCGTGGGGCGCGCGCACGCCGGGCAGGAGGGGCAGCTCCGCCTCGGATTGCATGGCGTAGGTCTCGGCGACGCGCAGGTCCGCGCCGGTCCAGAACCCGACCGCGAGGTTCCAGAGCTCCTCCGCCTCGACCCGCGTCTCGGCCAGGGCCAGCGCGAGGGCGCGCTCCGCCTGCTCGGGCGGGACCTTCGCGTCGTCGAGGACGCGCGCGAGCACCGGACGAAGGGCGTCGACGCCGTCTAGGCCGAGGAACTCGCCGTCGGCGCCGACGCGCTGGACCACCGCCTCCGAGGCCCGGATCGCGTCGCGCGCGAGCGCCCCCGCGAAGGGGAGGTCGCCCCGCCAGGTCGTGGCGCGGGTCGTGACGCGAAGCCCGTCCGGCGTCGGCTCGGCGAGCGCCTCGTAGCGTGCGGTGAAGGTTCCGCGCGGCCGGCCGGTGCGGAGCCGCGTGCGCCGGTAGGTCACGCGCGCACGGGCCGGCGCCGGCCAGGCGAAGCGCAGCGAAACCACCTCGCCGCGCGGGGGCGCGTCGTCCTCGGCGGCACGAGCCGGCAGCGCGAGCGCCGCGAGGAGGAGCGCGAGGATCGGGCGCGGCATGGGGCGAGGAGGCTAGCACGGGATCGGCCCTGCCACGCTGCGGCGGGACCCGGAGAGCGGTAGATTCCCTGCCATGGCGGCGCCCGTCCGGATCGTCCCGCTCGGCGGGCTCGGCGAGATCGGCATGAACTGCATGGCGATCGAGTGCGACGGCCGGATCGCCGTCGTGGACTGCGGGATCATGTTCCCGAACGAGCCGGTGGGCGTGGACCTGATCGCGCCCGATCTCTCCTTCCTGCGCGAGCGGCGGGAGCAGGTCGGGGCGGTGTTCCTCACCCACGGGCACGAGGACCATCTCGGCGCGCTCCCGTTCCTCCTCCGCGACGTGCCGGTGCCCGTGTACGCGAGCCGCTTCACCCTCGCCCTTCTCCGGCCGCGCCTCGACGAGGCAGGCGTCACGGCGGACCTGCGCGAGGTGGTCCCGGGGGATCTCCGCGCGGCCGGAGAGGCCTCGCCCCTCGCCGCGGAGTTCTTCTCGGTCGCCCACTCCGTCCCGGACGCCTGCGGGCTCGCGCTCAGGACGCCGCAGGGGACGATCCTCCACTCCGGCGACTTCAAGATCGACCCGCACCCAGTGGCCGGGCGTGGCACCGACCTCGCGCGCATCGAGGCCCTCGGACGAGAGGGCATCCGCCTCCTGCTCTCCGACTCGACCAACGCGGAGCGGGACGGCGCCTCGGGGTCGGAGTCCGAGGTGGGCCCCGCGCTCGAGGAGGTCTTCGAGCGCGCGCGGGGCCGCGTCTTCGTCGCGTGCTTCGCCTCGAACGTCCACCGCATCCAGCAGGTCGTGAGCGCGGCCCGCGCGTTCGGCCGGCGGCTCGCGCTGCTCGGCCGCTCGATGGAGGCGAATGTCCGCATCGCGCAGGCGCTCGGGTACCTCGAGCTCCCCGGGTGGATGCCGATCGACGCGGCCGCGGCGCGCGAGCTGCCGCCCCGCGAGCTCTGCGTCCTCACCACGGGCACCCAGGGGGAGCCGCGGAGCGCCCTCGCGCGCCTCGCCCGCGGCGAGCACCCCGACCTCGCCCTCGCTCCGGGCGACCTCGTCGTCCTCTCCTCCCGCCACATCCCGGGGAACGAGCTCGCGATCGGCCAGGTGGTGAACGACCTCTGCCGCCGCGGCGCCGAGATCGCGAGCGAGGGGCGCGCGCCGCTCCACGTCTCCGGGCACGCGCAGCAGGCGGAGCAGCGGCGCCTCATCGCGCTCGCCCGTCCCGCCCACTTCGTCCCCATTCACGGCGAGTACCGCCACCTCGCGCGCCACGCCGCCCACGCGGCCGCCGAAGGGGTGGTGGGGCGGGACGTGCTCCTCGACGGCCAGGTGCTGGAGCTCGCCGACGCAGGCGTGCGCGTCGCCGAGGAGCGGGTCGCGGTCGGCCGGGTCTACACGGATCGCGACGCGCTCCTCGGGGCCGACATCGGCGCGCTCGTGGTAAAGGATCGCCGCCTCCTCGCGGAGGCCGGACTCGTCATCGTGGTGCTCGCGATCGAGAAGACGACCGGCGCGGTGGTGCGCGGCCCCGAGCTGTTCGCGCGGGGCGTGGCGGGCTTCGAGGGGGCGGAGGAGGCGATCCGGGGCGAAGCGCTGCGGGCGATCGACGAGCTGTCGAGCCCGGCCCGCTCCGACGCCGCGGAGGTGCAGGAGGCGCTCCGGAGCGGGGTGCGGCGCTGGTTCCGGCGTGAGGTGGGGCGCAGGCCGACCGTGCTGCCGGTCGTACTCGAGCTGTAGGAACGGCGCGAGACGAGAGAGGAGAGGGAGATGCCGAGCTTCGACGTCGTGTCCGAGCTGAACATGATGGAGGTCGAGAACGCCTTCAACCAGGCGCGCAAGGAGATCCAGCAGCGCTTCGACTTCAAGGGGACGAGCACGGATCTCGAGCGCGACAAGGATGGCCACGTCGTCGTGAAGGCGGCCTCCGACGGTCGCGCCGAGGCGGCGCTCGGCGTGCTCATGGAGAAGCTCGCGAAGCGCGGGGTGCCGCTCGAGGGGCTCGACCCGCAGAAGATCGAGCCCGCCTCCGGTGGCCACGTCCGCCAGCTCGTGAAGCTGAAGAAGGGGCTGAAGCAGGAGGACGCGAAGAAGATCGTCGCCCTCCTGAAGGAGAGCGGCCTGAAGGTCCAGGCCGCGATCCAGGGCGAGGCGGTCCGGGTGAGCGCGAAGAAGAAGGACGACCTGCAGGACTGCATGCAGCGGATCCGCGGCGCTTCGCTCGGGATCCCGCTCCAGTTCCAGAACTTCAGGGAGTAGCGAGCGGTCGGCCGGCCGTCTCCGCCGCGCCCCACCGCCCGCTCGGGTGCCACGCACACCTCTCGGGAGGAATCCGACCACCGCGTGCGTTCGACTCGCAGGTGACGCTCCGACTGCATCCTGGCGGGCGAGTGGTGGGTCTCACGGACGAGGTCCGCGAGAGCGCGCACGCGTGGCGCGTCGGCGTCGAGTACCAGGCCCTCGTCGACGTGCACACGCTCGAAACGGTCGCGCACGAGGCCCTCGCCCGCTTCCGGGGCGCCGACGGCTCGTCGCTGCCGCCCTGCCGGGTCTTCTCGGAGCTGCGCTGCGAGTCTGAGCTGCTCTCCGCCGTGGAGCTGCAGCTGAAGGAGCTGCAGATTGAGCGGGCGCCCGGCCGCTCGGTCTTCCTGAACGTCGACCCGGAGGCCTGGCACGCCGGTTCGCCCCGCACGAGGAAGCAGCTCGTCGACCTCCTCGCCGCGCCCGGCGAGGTGGAGATCGTCGTCGAGGTGGTCGAGACCGGCGACGCGAGCGCGGCCGCGCGCGCCCGGGCCTTCATGAAGGAGCTCAGCGACGCGAAGGTGACGATCGCGCTCGACGACGTCGGCGCCTCGGGGGCGGTGTTCTCGATCGACGCCCTGCGCTGCGCGGACGTCGTGAAGTTCGACCGCTCGTTCCTCGATCGGCCGCGGGATCCCCGCGAGCGGGCGATCGCGCGCGGACTCGTCGCGGTCGCGCGGGCGCTCGGCGCCCGGACGGTGCTCGAGGGGGTGGAGCGCCCCGAGCACCTCCGCCTCGCGGAGGAGCTCGGGTTCGATCTCGTGCAGGGCTTCCTGCTCGGCGACCGGACGATCGTCGTCGACCCGGTCGCCGGTTGATCACGGGGGAGACCCTGCGTCGCCGCTATCGAGGGTGGACGCCCAGGTGCTCGTCGGCGCCGGGCCCGCCGGGAAGAGGCCGCGCGTCGAGCGCGGCGCGATCCCAGCGCCCGAGCCTCGCGCCGGCGTCGTACACGGACTCGCAGAACGCGAGGACCGTCTCGCCCGGCGCGGCGCTCGTCCGCGCGAGCTCGTAGGGCAGCAGGAAGTTCGCGAGGCTGGGGTCGTACCGCGCCCCGGCGGGCTCCACCGCCGCGTCGCGAAAGCCGGCCGGCTCGGGCGCGGCGTACGCGTAGAGCACCGGTTCCTCCGACGCCGCGCCGGCCTGCGTGACGCCCCCCGGCCAGAAGCCGAACGAGAGGACCTCATGGGAGTACGCCTCGCGCGTGATGCGATCCGCCTCCGGCCGCTCGGGAGCGGGGCGGCCCGAGAAGCGGGTGGAGGCGAGGTCGAAGCTTCCCCAGAAGAAGTGGACCGGGCTCTGCTTACCGACGAAGCGCCCGGCGAAGGCCTTGAGGACCTGATCGCAGCGCGCGAGCACCCGGAAGAAGCGGTGCGCCGCCTCGGCGTCGTAGGCGTCGTGCTCCTCGTCCTCGTCGAACGGGATCGGGTCTTGGACCTCGACGGGCATGCGCCAGACGTGGACGTCGACGTCGAGGGCGTGCAGCGCCGACATGAGCTCCTCGTAGAACGACCGCACCGTGCGGGGCACGAGCGGCAGGACGCGCCGGCGCCCGTCGCTCGTCTCGACTCGCAGGTTGTGATCGACGAGATCGAAGCGGAGCTCGAGCGACAGGTCTCCGTACGGGATCGCGGAGGTTGTGAGGCCCCGCGCCGAGACGTACAGCGGCGTCTGCCACCAGTGGTTCAGGTGCGGCGCGAGCGCGAGCCGGACCTTTCCGACGATCTGCGTCCACATGTGGAGGGTGTCGCGGGTGTCCCGCCACGCGTCGAGCGGGAGCGGGGGCCAGCTTTCCTCGGATGCGACGGTGCCGTCGGAACGCGCCATACGTGGCCTCCGCCACAATCTATGGAGCGCCTGCGGCGCCGCGAACCGGCCGCCGCCCGCACCGCCGCCGGACGGCCGTCCTGGCCGCCGCCCTGCGTTGCCCCCGCCCCCCCGGTCTGTTAGATCGCGCGGGCCCCGATGCCGACCCGCGTCTACATGCACACCCTCGGTTGCCCGAAGAACCGGGTGGACAGCGAGGTGATGCTCGGGACGCTCTCGGAGGCCGGCTACCGCCTCGTCCAGGATCCGGAGAAGGCCGAGGTGATCGTCGTGAACACCTGCGGCTTCATCGAGAGCGCGAAGGTGGAGTCCGTCGAGGCCATCGTCGAGCTCGCCCAGCTGAAGGGCGCCGGACGCTGCAAGAAGCTCGTCGTGACGGGCTGCCTCGTGCAGCGGCACGGGGACGAGCTCGCGCGCGAGCTGCCCGAGGTCGATCACTTCCTCGGCACCGGTGCGTACGCCGACATCGCGCGGGTGGTCTCCGACGCGCAGGCGCGGCGGCTCGTCGTCCCCGATCCCGAGTTCGTCCACTCCGCCCTGACGCCGCGGGTGAACTCGCTCCCGTCGCACACGGCCTACCTCAAGATCTCCGAGGGCTGCGACAACGCCTGCGCGTTCTGCATCATCCCGAAGCTGCGCGGGCCGCAGCGCTCGCGCCCGGTGGACGACGTCGTGGCGGAGGCGGAGGCGCTCGTCCGGCAGGGGACGATCGAGATCTCGCTCGTGGCGCAGGATCTCACCGCGTACGGCATGGACCTCCCGGGCCGTCCGCGCCTGCACCAGCTCCTGCGCGCCCTCGCCCGCGTCGACGGGCTCCGCTGGATCCGCCTGCACTACGCCTACCCGCGCGACGTCCCGGACGCGCTCGTCGAGGCGATCGCGGAGGAGCCGCGGATCGTGAAGTACCTCGACATGCCGCTGCAGCACAGCTCGGACCGGCTCCTGCGCGCGATGAAGCGCGGGCGCGACTCCGTCTTCCTGCGCGAGCTGCTCGCGCGGCTCCGCGCCCGGATCCCCGGGCTCGCGCTGCGCACCTCGCTCATCGTCGGCCTCCCCGGCGAGACCGAAGGGGACTTCGACGATCTCCTCCGCTTCGTCGAGGAGCAGCGCTTCGAGCGGCTCGGGGTGTTCGAGTTCTCTCCCGAGGAGGGGACCCCCGCCGCGGAGATGGCGCGCCAGGTCCCGGACGAGGTGAAGCGCGCGAGGTTCGAGCGGATCATGGAGGTCCAGCAGCGGATCTCGCGCGAGCACCAGCGGGCGATGGTCGGCCGGAGGGTCGAGGTCCTCGTCGAGGGGCGCGCGGAGGAGACGGAGCACCTCCTCGCCGGTCGCCACGCGCAGCAGGCGCCGGAGATCGACGGCCTCACGTACGTGAACGACGGGGTCGCTTACCCGGGCGAGATCGTCACGGTCGAGGTCACCGACGCCGCCGAGTACGACCTCGTCGGCCGGGTGGTCGCGCGGGAGCCCGGCCGCGCCGCGCGCTCGCAGCCGCGCGCGAATCCCCGCGGCCGGCGCGGGCTGCCGGTCGTCGGCTGAGTACCTGAAGCGACGGGCCTCACTTGCCCGGCTGGACCCGCCGCACGTCCTTCGGCAGCTTCACCTCGAACGCGCCGTCGGTGAGCCCCTGGTTGCGGCGCACGTCCGTGAAGCGGATCTCGTTCACGTTCCCCGCCCCGTCGACGACCCGCGTCGCGGTGACCTCTCCCTCGGGACCGACGGAGAGCGCGATCGACTCGACGCGGGGGTCGGCCTCCTTCGGGCGGAGGAGGAGGGCGCCGCCCTCCCCCTTCGAGATCTGGAACTCGTGCGCGAGATCCCCCTTGCCGAGGAGGAACGTCACCGCCGCGCTCAGCGCGGACGCGTCGAACCGCTCGTCCACGTAGGCCTGGTTCTCCTCCGGCTCGAACTGCACGAGGCGCGAGCCCTTCACGGCGATCGTCTTCTTGCCCGGCTTCGCGTAGTCCCAGCGCATCATCCCGGGCTTCTTCACGCGCAAGGTCCCCGAGGAGACCTGCCGCCGGCCGAACCCCGAGTAGGTGTAGGTCTGCTGGAAGCGCGCCTCGAGGTCGGAGGTCCGCTCGTAGAACGCCTGCACCTTGCGAGCGAGCTCGGCCGCGGGGAGCTCCGGCGCGGGCGCGGCGGCGACGAGGAGGGCGGCGGCGAGGGCGATCATGCGATGTGTTTAGCAGACGCGCGCCTCGCGCGCGCCATTCACGGCGCCTTGACGGAGGCGTCCGCGCGGGCGATCCTCCCCGGCCTCGATGCGCCGTCTCCTCGCCGCCGTCGCCGTCGCGCTCCTCGCCGGGTGCCACACCTCGTCCTGCCAGGACCTCGGGGAGAAGCTCTGCGCCTGCACGGGCCAGAGCAAGGACACCTGCAAGACGCAGGTCGAGGATCAGCTGAAGTCGGTGGATCTGCCCGAGTCCCGCTGCGACGAGATCCTCGGCACGTGCAACGCTCCCGCAGGCGTCGATCTCTGCGAGTGGCTCGTCACCTGCCCCGGCCAGGTCGCCTGCGGGATCGCGGAGCCGCAGAACTGCACGACCACGACACGGTGACGCGTCAGCTCGGGATGCCGAGCGCGATGCGGCGGCCGGCAGTGGGCGCGACCGGCCCCTCCGCGAAGCGGCCCGCGATCCGTGTCCCGCACGCCGCGCACGCGCCAGCGCGCATCCGCACCGCCCGAACGGCGAACCAGTCCCGCTCGATCACCTTCGCCCCGCAGCCCGGGCAGAGCGTCGTCTGCCCGTCGCGATCGTGCACGTTTCCCGTGTAGACGTGGCGAAGTCCTGCCGCGCGGGCGATCTCGCGCGCCCGCGACAGCGTCTGGGGCGGGGTTGGCGGGCGATCGAGCATCTTGTAGTCCGGGTGGAATGCGGTGAAGTGGACGGGGACGTCCGGGCCCATGTGCGCGGCGACCCAGTCGGCGAGGGCGCGCGTCTCGTCCTCCGCGTCGTTCAGCCCGGGGATCACGAGGTTCGTCACCTCGACCCAGACGCCCGTCTCCTTCGCGAGCCACTCGAGCGTGTCGAGCACCGGCTCGAGGTGCGAGAGCGTCGTCTTCGCGTAGAACGCTTCGGTGAACGCCTTGAGATCGACGTTGGCCGCGTCGATGTGCGGGAAGATGTCCTCGCGCGCCGCCTTCCCGACGTAGCCGTTCGTCACGAGCACCGTGAACAGGCCGCGCGCCCGTGCCGCCTTCGCGACGTCGATGGCGTACTCGGCCCAGATGATCGGGTCGTTGTAGGTGAAGGCGAGGCCGGGCGCTCCCGTACGCACCGCGAGCTCGACGACGCGCTCGGGCGTCCAGGCCGGCTCGGACAGCCGCTCGTCCTCGCGCGCCTTGGAGATGTCCCAGTTCTGGCAGAAGCGGCAGCCGAGGTTGCACCCGGCCGTCCCGAAGGAGAGGACGGTCGAGCCGGGGTAGAAGTGGTTCAGCGGCTTCTTCTCGACGGGGTCCACCGCGAAGCCGGTGGTCGTCCCCCAGCCGGCGGTGACGAGCCGCCCGCCGCGGTTCCTGCGGATGAAGCAGAACCCGTCCTGGCCGTCCCCGATCCGACACTCCCGCGGGCACAGCGTGCAGAGCACCTTCCCGTCCGCCGCGGGCTCCCAGTAGCGCGCCTCGTGAAGCACCCGGAGATTGTAGCGCCGGGGGCAGGCGGCGCACCCGGCGGGCAGGCGGGCTCCCTCTCGCCGGGACATCGGCCCGGTGTTATCTAGATTGCGCGATGACCTTCCGCGAAGCCATCGCCCGGCGCGTCCTCGTCTTCGACGGCGCGATGGGCACGCAGATCCAGCGCCAGCAGCTCAACCCTTCCGAGTACGGCGGGAAGGAGGGGGCGAACGATCTGCTCGTCCTCACCCGCCCCGACCTCATCGAGGACATCCACGCCCGGTACTTCGCCGTCGGCTGCGACGTCGTCGAGACCAACACCTTCGGCTCCTCCCGTTTGAAGCTCGACGAGTACGGCATCGGCCACCGGACGTACGAGGTGAACTTCAAGGCGGCCATCATGGCGCGGCGAGCCGCCGAGCGCTTCTCGACGCCGGAGCACCCCCGCTTCGTGGCCGGGTCGATGGGCCCGACCGGCATGCTCCCGTCCTCGTCCGATCCCGCCCTCGGCAACATCACCCCCGACGCCCTCGAGCGGATCTTCTTCGAGCAGGCGCGGGGGCTCATCGAGGGAGGGGTGGACGCCCTCATCATCGAGACGCAGCAGGACATGCTGGAGCTGCGGGCGGCGGTGCTCGCGGCGGACGCCTGCCGGCGGGAGTGCCTGCGCGACGTCTTCATCATCGCGCAGCCGACGCTCATCGACGCGAACGCGCGGATGCTGCTCGGCACGGACATCTCCGCCGCCGTGGCGTCGCTCGAGCGGCTGCCCGTCGATGCCATCGGCCTCAACTGCTCGACCGGCCCCGACGAGATGCGCGGGGCCGTGAAGACGCTCGCGGAGAAGTGCAGCCACTGGGTCTCCGTGCTCCCCAACGCGGGCATGCCCGAGAACGAGGACGGGCGCGCGGTCTACAAGCTCTCGCCCGACCGGCTCGCCGACGCGCTCGCCGGCTTCGTGAAGGACTTCGGCGTGGACATCGTCGGCGGGTGCTGCGGGACGACCCCCGAGCACCTGCGCAAGGTGGTGGAGCGGATCCGCGCCCTCGACGCCCCGCGGCGCGCCCGCTCGCGCCCCGCCCCCGAGCTCTCCTCGGCGATGAAGGCGGTCCCGCTCACGATGGACCCGCGCCCGCTCGTGGTGGGCGAGCGGCTGAACGCCCAGGGCTCGAGGAAGGTGAAGGAGCTGCTCCTCGCCGACGACTATGCCGGGCTCCTCCAGATCGCGCGCGGGCAGGTCGAGGCGGGGGCGCACGTCCTCGACGTGTGCGTCGCGTTGAACGAGCGCGACGACGAGGGGGCGCAGATGCGCGCCTTGACGAAGCTCCTCGCCCAGGCGGTGGACGCGCCGCTCATGATCGACTCGACCGAGGCGGACGTCATCGAGGGCGCGCTCAAGGCCACCCCCGGGCGCTGCATCGTCAACTCGGTGAACCTCGAGAAGTCGGGCGAGCGGGTGAAGAAGGTCCTCCCCCTCGTCCGCCGCTACGGCGCAGCGGTCGTCGCGATGACCATCGACGAGAAGGGGATGGCCCAGACCGCCGAGCGCAAGGCGGAGGTCGCCCGCCGCATGGTGCAGGTGGCGGCAGAGTACGGGGTTCCTCCCGACTCGCTCGTCTTCGACGCGCTCACCTTCACGCTCGCGACGGGCGGCGAGGAGTACCGGCACAGCGCCGTCGAGACGCTCGAGGGGATCCGGCGCATCAAGGCGGAGAACCCCGGCGTCCTCACCGTGCTCGGCGTCTCGAACGTGTCGTTCGGCCTCGCGAAGAACGCCCGCGAGGTCGTGAACTCGGTCTTCCTGTACCACGCGGTCCGCGCCGGGCTCGACCTCGCGATCGTGAACCCGAAGGACATCCGCGCGTACCCGCAGATCGCGGAGACGGAGCGGGTCCTCGCCGAGGACCTCGTCTTCGACCGCCGCCCGGACGCGCTCGCCCTGCTCATCGCCCACTTCGGCGAGAAGGGCGCGGAGAAGGCGGTGCCCACGGAGGACCTCCTCGCCGGGAAGTCCGCCGAGGAGCGGCTGCACCTCCAGATCCTTCACCGCCGGCCGGAGGGGGTCGAGGCGCTCATCGACGAGGCGCTCACCCGCCGCTCGGCGGTCGGCGTCCTGAACGAGGTGCTGCTCCCGGCGATGAAGGACGTCGGCGATCGCTTCGGCGCGGGCGAGCTCATCCTGCCGTTCGTCCTGCAGTCGGCCGAGGTGATGAAGAAGGCGGTCGCCTATCTCGAGAAGTTCCTCGAGCGCAAGGAGGGCGTCTCGAAGGGCAACGTCGTCCTCGCGACGGTCTACGGGGACGTGCACGACATCGGCAAGAACCTCGTGAAGACGATCCTGTCGAACAACGGCTTCTCGGTGCACGACCTCGGGAAGCAGGTGCCGGTCGCGACCGTGATCGAGCGGGCCGTCGCGGTGAACGCGGACGCGGTCGGCCTCTCGGCGCTCCTCGTCTCCACCTCGAAGCAGATGCCCTTCTGCGTCGAGGAGCTGCATCGCCGGAACCTCACCTTCCCGATCGTGATCGGCGGCGCCGCCATCAACCGGCGCTTCGGCTACCGAGCTCACTTCACCCAGGACGGGACGCCCTATGCGGGCGGCGTGTTCTACGCGAAGGACGCGTTCGAGGGACTCGAGATCGTGGAGCAGCTCGTCGTGCCGGAGAAGCGGGACGCGCTCCGTCACGCGGTGCTCCAGAAGGCGATCGCGGCGAAGGACGCGCCCGCCGCGCCCGCAGTCCCCGCCGCCCCGGCGCGCCGCTCCGACGTGACGCCCGCCGCGCGGATCCCCACGCCGCCGTTCTGGGGCCCGCGGGTCGTGCCGGCGGGACAGATCGCGCTCCCGGACCTGTGGCCGCACCTCGACCTCGACGAGCTCTACAAGCTGCAGTGGGGCGTCCGCGCCAAGGGGGCCGAATACGAGCGGATGATCCGCGAGGAGTTCGGGCCGAAGCTCGAGGAGCTGAAGAGCGAGGCGCAGGCGAACGGCTGGCTCGTGCCGAAGGTGGTCTACGGCTACTTCCCCTGCCACGCCGAGGGGAACGACCTCGTCGTCCTCGACCCGGCCCAGCGAAAGAGCGAGGTCGCGCGGCTCCGGCTGCCGCGCCAGTCCGACGACCGCCGCCTCTGCATGGCAGACTGGTTCCGCGAGGAGCGCGGCGCAGACGTGTGCGCGCTTCAGGTCGTGACTGTGGGCGACCACGCGTCGCGGATCGCGGACGAGGCGCAGGAGCGGGGTGACTACAGCCGCGGCCTCTTCCTGCACGGGCTCGCGGTGGAGGCCGCCGAGGCGCTCGCCGAGTACTGGCACCGCCAGGTGCGGAAGGAGCTCGGCGTCCCGGAGGGGCAGGGGAAGCGCTACTCGCCGGGCTATCCGTCCTGGCCCGAGCTCGCCGACCAGACGCAGGTCTGGAAGCTGCTCGAGCCGGATCGCGCGATCGGGGTCTCGCTCACCGAGGGGCACCAGATGGTGCCCGAGCAGTCCACCTCCGCGATCGTGCTGCACCACCCGGACGCCATCTACTTCATCGTGCGCGGGCTCACCGCCGCGGCGGCGGGGTAAGGCGGCTCCTCGGGCTCGAGGCGCGCCGGCCGGACCGCAGCGAGCGATCCGGGGAGCGGCGTCAGGGCGACGCCGACGCCCGGCCCCGCCTCGGCGAGGAGCCGGAGGTTCTCGCGCGCGGTGAAGAAGCGTCCGAGCTTCAGGTCCTCGCTGCGCATGTGCTCGTCGAGCGCCGCCGCGAGATCGGCGGCCGCGCGCCCGAGATCGCCTGCCTCGCCGCTCGCCTGCTCGCGCGCGTCCGTGACCGCCTCGAGCATGACGGCGTGGATGCGGGCGTGCTCGCCGGCGCCGGGGTAGCCCACCTCCGCCATCCACGCCTCTTCGTGCTGGAAGTGCTGGACGAGGTAGGGACCGAGGAACCTCAGGGTGCCGAGGATCTCCTCCGGGCGTCCCTCGGCCACCGCGGCCGCGATCTGGCGCACCCGCCGGACGATCTGGCGGTGCTCCACGTCCATCCTCTCGACGCCTAACGACAACCCGTGATCCCATTCCATCCGCGCTCCCCCTTGCTCGGGCCAAGGTTGCGGCGTGCGGCGCGCGCGCGCCATCGGGCGTTCCTGGGATGCGCGGGTGTGCGCTGCGGTGCGCGAAGCCTGACCCTACCTTCGGGCGGGGACCTTCCCGCGCACGTCGAGCGGGAGCGGGATGCCTGCGACCAGCGCGCGTCCGGTAAGATCGACCTGCACCTCCGCGCCGCGGGTGAGGTCGGCCGCGGCGCGCGCTGCCGAGGTGAGGTCGAGCTTCACGGGGATGGCGACGACGGCGCTCGCCCCGCCCGCCACCGGGGCGAGCTCGGCGCCGTCCGCGCGCGCCACGTCGGCGCCGCCGATGGCGAGGGCGTAGTCGAGCCGCCCGAGCGGCAGCGCGAAGGCGTTCGGATTCTTGACGCGGAGCCGGACGTCGAGCGCGAGCTCGGTGAAGCTCGCGCTGCGGATCGAGATCCCCTCGATCGCGAACCGCGGCAGCGACGGCAGGCGCAGCCGATCCTCGTGCGAGAGAGGCAGGTCGAGGACGCCGATCGGCGTCCGGATCCCCAGGGTGCCGGCGAGCCTGTACTGCATGACGTCCTTGCCGCTGCCGAGGAGCGAGACGATCCCCGGGACGTCCTGGTAGCGGACCCGGACCGGGAAGACGATCGGGGAGGCGCCGTTCGCGCGGATCCTGAGGCCGCCGGGCAGGTCGCCCGAAGCGATGCGCGTCCCCTCGACGTCGATGGTCCAGCCGAGCCGCGCGAGGTCCACGCCGAAGCCATTCGGGTTCTCGAGGTCGAACGTGAAGGCGACGGTCACCCCCTCCATGTCGAGCGCCTCGATCGAGGCGGAGCGGAAGGTGAGCTTCGGCTCCTTCACGGCGGAGCGCGCGAGCTGCTGCACGCCGGCACAGGACGCGAGGGCGAAGGCGAGGGCCACGGACGCGATGCGCATCCCCACGTTCTACACGGGTCGGCGAGCAGGATCGAACGGCGACCGCAAGCCGCCGCACCGCGGGACAGGCGGGGAGCTCCCGAGGACTCTCCACGCGCCGTCCACCGGCTTTCCACGCGGTCTTCCCGCCCATCTTTCGACCTTTTCCACCGGACTCCCACGGTGAATCCCGTCAGCCGGCGCTGGTAAGGTGCTCCGCCATGCCGGAGCACGACCCCGTCCGCCGCACCGACGCGCCGCTCGCGCTCCGCACCGCCCGCGACCTGCCCCACAGCCTCGAGTCGGAGCAGGCGGTCCTCGGCGCGATCCTCTCGGACGACACCGCCTTCGACCAGGTCGCCGCCGCCCTGCAGCCGCGCGACTTCTACCGTATCGAGCACCAGCACGTGTACGAGGCGTGCGTCGAGCTGGCGAAGGAGGCGAAGACCCTCGACGCGGTGATGGTGCAGCAGCGCCTCGACGCGAAGGGGCTCCTCGGCGGCGCGGTCCCGCGCGAGCTCCCCTTCTCGCTGCAGCGCGCCGTGGGGACGACCTCCAACGTCGGCCAGTATGCCCGCGCGGTGAAGGACCTCGCCGGCCTGCGCAACATGATGCTCGTCGCCCAGGGGCTCGTGGAGCGCGGGTACGAGGCGGGGACGAACGTCCAGGGCTTCCTCGAGGCCGCGCAGCAGGAGGTCTTCTCCGCGGCGCAGGGGGCGGACAGCGAGACGCTCCGGCCCATCAAGGAGCCGGTCTGGAAGGCGCTCGAGAAGCTCGAGGCGGTCCAGCAGCGCGTCCAGTCCGGCCAGTCGCCGATCACCGGCGTGCCGACCGGCTTCCACACCCTCGACAAGAACACGCTCGGGCTCCAGCCCGGCCAGCTCGTGGTGCTCGCGGCGCGGCCGTCGGTGGGCAAGACCGCGTTCGCGCTCAACATCGCGACCCACGCCGCCGCCAAGGCCGGGAAGAAGGTGGCGTTCTTCTCGCTCGAGATGCCCTCCGAGCAGCTCGCGCTGCGGATGCTCGCCTCGGAGGCGAAGCTCGACTGGCGCCGGATCTCGCAGGGGATGCTCTCCACCTACGACTGGCAGAAGATCGCGGCGCAGGGCGACCGCCTCTCGGCGGCGAGCCTGTGGCTCGACGACAACTTCGTGCTCACCCCCGTCGAGCTGCGCTCGAAGTGCCGCAAGCTCCGGCGCGAGAACGGCGCGCTCGACCTCGTGGTCGTGGACTACCTGCAGCTCATGCACGCGCCGTCGGACCGCTCGAGCCAGTCGCGCGAGCAGGAGATCGCGACGATCAGCCGCTCGCTCAAATCGCTCGCGAAGGAGCTCGAGTGCCCGGTCATGGCGCTGTCGCAGCTGAACCGCGGCGTCGAGAAGCGCAAGGGGGAGCCGCCCATGCTCTCCGACCTGCGCGAGTCGGGCGCCATCGAGCAGGACGCGGACATCGTGCTCTTCCTGCACCGGAACGACGACGACTCGAAGGACGCGCAGTCCGGCGCGGCCATGGGCGACACGCTCGAGGTCGATCTCATCGTGGCGAAGCAGCGCCAGGGGCCGACCTGCACCATCCCGCTCGTCTTCTTCCGGACGACCACGTTCTTCGCCGAGATGGAGAAGCGGCGGGAGGCGAGTTGATTCCCGTTACCCGCCCGCGTCGAGGTATCGCTCCACGATCCGCTTCGCCCTGCGCACCGCCTCCTCGACCGGCGCGCCCGCGGCGAGGAAGGCCGCCGCCGCCGAGGCGAGCCGGCACCCGGTGCCACGGAACGTCCCCGGCCGTCGCCGTCCCACGAGCCGGACCACCCGCCCGCCCTCGACGAGGAGGTCCACCGGCGCGCCGCGGCGGTGGCCGCCCTTCACGAGCACGGCGCGCGCGGGGAGCTTCCGGGCGGCGCGGATCGCCGCGTCGTCGGTCGACACGTCTTCGCCGGTGAGCGCGGCGAGCTCCGGAAGGTTCGGCGTCGCGAGCCGCGCGCGGGCGAGGAGCGGCACGAGCGCGTCGCCCGGGGCCGCGCCTCCGAGCTCGAGGAGCGGCACGCCGGACGAGGCGGCGAGCACCGGATCCACGACGAGGGGGACGCGCCGGAGCGGCGCCGCCGCGAGCCGGTTGGCGAGGGTCCGGGCGAGCGCAGCGCTGCCGACCATCCCCGTCTTCACCGCCCTCGGCCGCTCGCGCCCGGCGAGGAGCGCGTCGATCTGGGCGAGGAGCATGGTCTCCGAGACCGGCTCGAAGCCGCGGGCCCCGAGCGGCCCCTGGGCGGTGAGCGCGGCGGCGACCGCCCAGCCCCGCGCGCCCGCCGCGCGCAGCGCCTCGAGGTCGGCGACGAGCCCGGCGCCGCCGGAGGGGTCGAGGCCGGCGACCACGAGGACGCGCGGCCCCACGCGCTCGCCCGGCTCGCGCCCGGGACGGGAGGGGACTCGACGGCTCATCGCCGGGCGTCCCGCGCCGCCTGCACGAGCCCGCGGTAGATCGCGGCGTGGCGCGGGTCGTGGCGCGCCGCCGCCTCGGGGTGCCACTGCACCCCGATCGCGAACGGCAGGTCCGGGAGCTCGACCGCCTCGACCACGCCGTCCGGCGCCCGCGCGGAGACGAGCACGCCCGCGCCCGGGTCCTTCACCGCCTGGTGGTGCGTCGAGTTCACGCGGACGGTCTCCGCTCCGACGAGGGCGGCGAGGTGGGTGCCGGGGACGATCGCCGCCTCGTGGGACGGGACGTCCTTCGGCGCACGCTGCTCGTGCCCGGAGAGCCCCGCGTCTGCGGCGAGGTCCTGATAGAGCGTCCCGCCGCGCACGACGTTCATGAGCTGCATCCCGCCGCACACCCCGAGCACCGGCATGCGGGCGGCGAGCGCCGCCTCGAGGAGGTCCTTCTCGAACGCGGTCCGCTCGGGCTTGAGCGGTCCGCACTGCTTCCGTCGCGGCTCGCCGTAGAGCTCCGGCGGCACGTCGAAGGCGCCGCCCGTGACGACGAGCCCGTCGAGGAGCGCGAGGTAGGCCGCCGCCGCCTCGGCGGCGTGCGGCAGCAGGATCGGGAGCCCGCCCGCGGCGAGCACGGCGTCCACGTAGCTCGACCGGAGCTCGTAGCGGCGCCTCGCCTCGTCGGCGTCCAGCGTGAGGCCGATCCGCGGGCGGCTGGTCATGGGCGTCCCTCCCTCGCGGCTTCGAACGCAGCGCGGAGCCGCCGTGCGTTCGCGACGGGGTCGCCCCCGCCGAAGAGAGCCTCGATGACGGCGGCGCACGCGGCGCCCGCACGCGCGACCTCGCCGATGGTCGCCTCGCCGATGCCGCCGATCGCGACCACCGGCGCGCCGAGCGCCCCCGCGACCTCGCGCAGCCGGTCGACTCCGCGCGGCGGAACCGCGAGCGCCTTCGAGCGCGAGCCGAAGATCGGCCCGAACCCCACGTGGTCCGCCCCGTCCGCGAGGGCGGCGCGAGCCTCGTCGAGGGTGCGGGCGGTCCGTCCCACGAGGAGGTCGGGACCGAGCAGCCGGCGCGCCTCCGCGGCGGGCAGGTCCTCGTCTCCCACGTGGACCCCATCAGCCCCGGAGAGGACGGCGAGATCGGCCCGGTCGTTCACGAGGACGAGGGCCCGCCCCCGGGCGAGCGCCACCACCTCGCGGGCGACCCGGAGCACCTCACCCGAGGGTGCCCCCTTGAGCCGCACCTGCACGACCGCCGCCCCGCCCTCGATCGCCGCGCGGGCCTCGTCCGGACGCGAGGCGATCGCGTACAGGCCGCGGAGGCGGGCGCGACGCTCGGCGCCGTCGGGCATGGCGGATGCGGTAGCACGCGCTTGACGGCCCCGCAAGGCAGCGCGTAGTTTCCCGCTCCCCGGGGGTTACGAGAGCCATGGCCGACCAGTTCGAGAACAAGCAGATCGACAAGCGGGTGGTCCACCGCTACGTGAAGAAGAACGTCATCGACGAGAAGGAGTACGAGCGGCATGTGAAGTCGCTCCCCGATCTCGCCGAGCAGGCGATGCCCATCGAGGCGTCCATAGACCCCGAAGAGGGCGGCTCCCAGGAGTAGCGGCGTGCGTCGAGGGGCGTGGCGATCGCGCGCGCTGCTCGCCGTCGCGCTCCTCCCGTTGCTCTGCGCGCCGGCCGCGGGGCGGGCCGCGCTCCCGAAGCCCGACGACCGTCCCTCGCCGAACCGTCGGACGCCGGTCGTCGCGGCCGTCGAGAAGGTGCGCGGCGCGGTCGTGAACGTCTCCGCCG
>WNGF01003708.1_pt1 | contig 45629 bp, 38 predicted proteins | sample 5400641 | NCBI WGS metagenome assembly WNGF01 (sample SAMN13153371, study PRJNA577476) | soil metagenome | isolation source: 80 cm soil or saprolite under grassland replicate 2 | place: USA:California | collected 2016-06-15 | reverse complement strand
TGGCAGCTTCGGTCACGGCATTGGCGGCTTGTGCTTGTGTTTTGAACAGACCGAGGCTTTGCTCGTTAGCGGTAAAGGCCTCGAAGCCCGCGCGCCCCCGAGGCAGTACGAAACCGATGGTCTCGCGACCGGCCGCCGATCGAGGCGCCGGTCCGGCTTGAGCTTGTGGCAGAGCTTCCCATTCCCGCCTCGTGGTCCGGGCGCAAGCGCGCGCGCGCGGTCGCGGGCGACCTGTTCCCGACATCCCGGCCAGACGTGGACAACTACATCAAGGCCGGGCTCGACAGTCTCAATGAAATCGTCGTGCGAGACGATAGCCAGATCGTCGAGATTACCGCGCGCAAACGGTTCAGCATCGCGCCAAAACTAGCGATGACGGTGTTCCCGCTCGATGCGGGCTGCTCAAACAGGGGCGCGAAATGAACGCGCGCTCCGCCTCCCCCACCGTCGCCGCTGCCGCACCGTTCGCCGTTGTCAGCACAGCCGCGCATGACCGCGAGTGGTGGGCCGCGGAAGCAACCCGTTGCGGCACCGACTGGGAGGGTGTCGTCGAGGGCTGCCGAGATCTCCTGGCCGTCGGCACGAACAACATGGACGACACCTTTGAACGGGCTTGCCGCGACGCGGACCGCAAGACCGCCTCCCGGCCCGAAGATCCAAGGATACTGCGCGCCCGCCGTCTCCTCGCGGACGACGTTTCGTACGAGCGCGCCTATGCGGAGTTCATGCGCGAGCGGCCGACGCCAGAGGCCACCGTCGATGCGCTGGTCTACTCGCTTCGTCGCGGCATAGCCGAGTTAACTAAGCCCGACATATTGCGGCGCCTGTCGGAACTCGACAAAGGCCAACTCAAAGCCATCTGCCGCCGCCTGCAGAATTTCAAACCGGAGATTGCGCCGCCGTGGTCGCCAGAGGATGTGGCCGCGCTCATTGCCAAATGGAGAGAATTGCATGGATAGGCTTTCAGATGCCGAGGTTGATCGGCTGATCAATGGTGGTGCCAGCGCCGATAATGCTTCTTCCGAGCAGAAGGCGGCGGACGATTGGCTGGCAGCTTTTGCTAAGAAATCGCAAGAGGCACTAGCCAGGCGTGACGTAGAGCAGAAGGCTGCCCCGCGGCCAGATGACAAGATGCTAATCGAGCGGTTGGCGCGCAAAGACCACACCGAATACGACCGGATGCGAGCCGACCTGGCGGAAACACTCGGGATTCGCGTCGGCACGCTAGACGACAAGGTCAAGGCAATCCGCAAGAAGCTCGCGGTGGAGGACGACGAGGAGGCCCTGCCGCACTGGAATGTCGAGCCGTGGCCTGAAGAGGTCGACGGCGACGCGCTGCTCGAATCGATACGGCGAGTACTCCGCCGTTATATCGTTCTGCCCGTCGGCGCCGACATCGCCATCCCGCTATGGGTACTTCACGCTTGGACGTACGATGCGGGCGATATCTCACCGTTCCTAGTGTTGGTGTCGCCCACACATCGCTGCGGCAAGACCAGCACCATGATCGTCTTGCAGTACCTTACGCCGCGCTCGGAAATTTCGAACAACATCACGGGCCCCGCCCTCTTTCGCTACATCGAACAGGCCCATCCCACGCTGCTGATCGACGAGGCTGACTCCTTCGTGAGGGACAACGAGGAGCTGCGGGGCATTCTCAATTCGGGGCACACCAAGGCTTCCGCCTACGTCCGGCGCACCGTCGAGGTGAATGGCGAGCATACGACGCGCCGATTCTCGACATGGACGCCTAAGGCTGTGGCGACCATCCGGGGCTTGGCCGTCACGCTTGAAGACCGTGCAGTCACCCTCATGCTCCAGCGCAAGTCGCCGGGCAAAAAGGTCGAACGGCTTCGCCGGCGTGACAACGGGGAATTCGCGGAGCTGCGCAGGCAGGCAAAGCGATGGGCTTCCGACAACTTTGACAAGCTCACCGACCCGGATCCGGAGACGCCCAAGCAGTTGAACGACCGCGCCGCCGACAACTGGCGCCCGCTGCTGGCCATTGCCGAGCTGGCTGGCGGAGAGTGGCCGAAGCTGGCGCGCGAGGCTGCGTGCCTACTCTCGGGTGAGGTGGATACTGACGCTATGGGGATCGAGCTCCTCAAGGATATCCGAGCAGCATTCGGGGACGATGACGAGATTCGTTCTGCCGATTTGATAGCAAAGCTCACCGCCGACCCTGAGCGGCCTTGGGCGGAATGGAAGCACGGCCGGCCGCTAAGTCAGAAGCAGCTCGGCAGTTTGCTGAAGCCGTTCTGCATCATCTCGACAACGGTCCATCCGCCGGGGTTGGCGCATGGGAAGGGCTACCGTCGGGGCGACTTCAAGGAAGCCTGGGACGCCTACTGCCCTGGTCAAAACACCCCTCTCCCCCAACCCGGCACTTCCGAAGCGTGCAAGCGTGCAAGTGCCGATGAAATGGGTATAACTCACGATTTTCGAAGCGTGCAAAAAGATATCCCGCACGGATCGAAAAACGGCAACGTGTCCTACAGCCATGCGGGTTTGCACGCTTGCACGGATCGAAATGGGGAAAACGGTGCGGACCATGGTTCTGACCAGGAAATTGCCCCGGCCGACGTCCCGACTGGTCGCGTCTGTGTCCAGTGCGGCCGCGTCCCGCCGGACGGGCTGGAGCAGCTATTCCCCGTCGGCCGCGATCTCGTCTGGCTGCACACCGAGTGCCGCCGGTTCTACCCGCCGCCGCCGTCAAAGCCGGATCGGCGCCCCGCGCTCGGTCCGGCGGGTGACAGCTTGGACGATCTCACAACATAGGAGGCGACGATGGCTACGGATGAAACGTCGAAGGCACTGCTCGAGACCCTGATTTCCCGAACGAGAGCGACCGCAATCTTGAGGCGGCGCTATCCGACGGGAGCTACTCTGAAGAGTACTTCTGCCTGGACTGCTACATCGCGCGAGGCGGTCGCTTGCCGCGTAACTCGCTCGACTGACCGCTGATAAGCAGACTTATTGACACCCATGGCGCGCGCCCCTTCTACATTTCGGCAGCAGGACGTGACCCGAGCGATCCGGGCCGTGGCTGCGGCGGGTGTGGGTATTGCGCGCGTTGAAGTCGACAGGGCCGGCAAGATCACCATAATCGCGCTCGGCGCTGAGCCGCCCGGCGAGGATGGTAAAGGGCCAAACGAATGGGACACGGTGCTGCGCTATGACGAAAATTAGGTTGCGCTTTGTCCAGGCTTTCACGGCACATGGGAAGCCGTATTACTACTTCCGCAAGCCGGGCTGCGCGCGCATCAAATTACCGGGGCTGCCGGGCAGCGCGGAATTCATGGACGCATATCAAGCCGCCCTTGCTGCGAGCGCGCCCCCATCGGACATCGGTGCAAAGCGCAGTGGTCCAGGGACAGTTACCGCCCTTGTGGCGCTCTATGCGAACAGTTCGCAGTTTAAGCACGAGATCGCCACCGAGACGCGACGCACCATGTGGGCGATCCTACAAAAATTTCGCGACGAGCATGGCAGTAAGCGGGTCGCGTTGCTCAGGCGCGAACATGTGCTCGCAATCCTTGATGGCCGCCCACCCTTTGCCAAACGAAACTGGCAGCGGGCCCTGCGACCGCTCTTAGACTTCGCGGTGTCGATCAAATGGATCGCCGAGAACCCCACGACGGACATCAAGGCCAAAGTCCCGAGGAAGGGCGAAGGTTTCCGGGCGTGGGGTGAGGAACAGATCGCGGCGTTTCGTCAACGCCATGCGCTCGGCACGCGCGCTCGGCTTGCGATGGAGCTTTTTCTCAACACGGCACAGCGGCGCGGGGACGTTGTGCGCATGGGGCCACAGCATATCCGCGACGATCCTGAGCATGGCCCGATCTTGCACGTACGCCAGCAAAAGACCGACGTATCGTTGCATCTGCCGATCTTCCCCGAGCTGCAAGAGGCGATCCACGCCATGCCGAGCAAGGGCAGGCACTTGACGTTCCTGGTGACGGCGTCCGGCAAGCCATTTTCGCCCGCTGGCTTCACCAATTGGTTCCGCGACGCCTGCAACGAAGCTGGCTTGCATGGTTTTAGCGCGCACGGTTTGCGTAAGGCGAGCCTGACGCGCTTCGCGGAAGCCGGCTGCAGCGCGCACGAGATCGCTGCGTTCGGTGGACACAAGACATTGAGCGAGATCGCGCACTACACGCGCACCGTCAAACAAGCGGCATTGGCGCGCGAAGCAATGGCCAAAGCGCGAACAAAACTGTCAAAAACTATGGGCCCGACTGTCAAAAACCGCAAAAAAGCCAACGAAAACAAGAGCTGAAAACACGCATGGTGGGCCCGGGAGGACTCGAACCTCCAACCAGACCGTTATGAGCGGTCGGCTCTAACCATTGAGCTACGGGCCCGTGCGAGCAAAGCAACGCACCTGCGACCCAATACAATGCTTGCCCACGCGCGGCAATTCCATCGCGAGTAGCGCGGCCGAGGCGAAGATGGGGACACGGGTATCGGCCGCAAGGCGACGCTGGAGCGCTGAACCCTACATCCTGAACAGCCGCTTGGCGTTGCCGCTCAGGATCTTGGCCTTGTCCTCGTCGCACAGCGGCACGGTTTCCATCCATTGCACCGCCGGCTTGTTGGCGACGAACGGCCAATCCACCGCGAACAGGATGCGGTCGATGCCCATTTCCATGACGCAGCACAGCAGCGCGGGGTTGGAGAAGTTGCCACTCGTTGTGATGTAGAAGTGGCCGCAGAAGGCGTCGCGGAAACTCAAGGTCTTCGCGCCCGGGCGGGCGAGCGCTTGATCGACGCGCCACACCAGGAACGGCAGCGTTTCCCCGAGATGGCCGAGAATGACCTTGAGCCGAGGATAGGCGTCGAACACGCCGCTCAGCACGAGCCTGATCGCTTGCGTCGCGGTTTCGACGGTGTAGCCCCAGGCCGCCCGCACCACCATCGGAAAGTCCTTGGCATAGTCCTTGTAATACGCGTCCATCACCGCCGGCAGCGGAACGGACGGGTGCAGGTAAAGCGGAACGTCGAGGGCCTGCGCGCGCTCGAAGATCGGCCAGAAGCGTTTGTCGTCGAGAAAAACGCCGTTGGCGAGGCCGTGGATCATCGCCCCCTTGAAGCCGAGCTTGATGGTGCGTTCGAGTTCGTCGGCCGCGGCTTTGGGATCACTGGTCGGCAGCGCTGCAAAGGCTGCGAAGCGCTTCGGGTTTGCAGTCACCACCGCTTGGAGCCGATCATTCACGCGCCGCGTGATGTCAGCCGCGTCGGCGCCGGAGAGCTTCTGCGCCGACGGCGCGCCGTGGGAGAGGATCTGCACGTCGATCCCGGCTTCGTCCATCTCGCTCAAGCGCAACTCGCCGAGATCGTACAGGCGTTTGAGCGTTTGCGGATCGCGCACGCCCTCGGCGCCGGCAAACAGCGCCGCCAATTCTTTGTCCCAGTAGTGCTCTTCCGCGCGATCACCGGACATTTCAGCGTTCGCAGCATGATTCCCCCGTTCGGCAGCCGGACGAGTTTTCCTAGCAACCGCAAACGGCGCTGTCACGGAGGCAGTCTTCGTGCGACTTGCGCGGTGGCCGAGAAAGTCCAGTCGGGAAGGTAAGCAGCATCGGAACGCGGGCCCCCGATAGCCGTTGTCTATGCGGTCAGCGATCCGTTCCTTTGCCCGGCAAATCAGACGGACAGCGAGTGGCTCTGCGTAAAGCGCGCATAAACGAGCGGCTGAGCCACGCGCGAGTTGCAACCCTGGTGTGCGGCTGGACGCTTGGCTGTACGGTGGAATCAAGCATTACATGTGTCCGGGAGCGGGGGCGACTCGAAGGCATCCCATGGCCCATCTGGTCGATAAGGAATTTGTAGAACGCGCGAATACAATGCTGCTGCTCGGCATCTTCTGGGCCGGGTTTGCGGTGTGCGTGCTCGGCGCGGTGGCGTACGATATTGCCTATTGGGTGCAGGGCTGGTGAGTCGCGGATCGGGCGCATCGCAGCGCGGTTCGCATTGGTAAACCTCGCTGCAAGTCACACGCTACATCGCCGCAAGATCTCGCGCACGGTCGGGGGCTTGTCCAGCCGGGCGTCTAAGCCTGTCTTTTCCGCGGCAATTCAAGGTTAGACGGGGTTTACACAACGAAAGCACGTAGCCGCAGCTTTCGGACCTTCTTCCCGCGCCCTTTTGACCCGACAAGTATGCATCAAAGAGGATGAGGCGCGCGCCATCAACGCGAGCGCTGAGCAATTCCGAGCTCACTTAACAACGGAAGGCACGTGGCAGCCGCTCTTTGTCCATCTCCCTTCCTCATGCGCCGCATCAATCACGCGGAGTGCCGGCCGCCCAAAGGCAATTTTGCGAGTTGGCGGAGTCGCGGCCGGGCAGGTATATTGATGCCTGAGTTCGGCGTAGGCGCAACACCGGCGAGGGAGGTCTGACATGTCGATGGGCTCGGGCGACGCCAATGAACTGCAGCGCGCGCTGGCACAATCGGTCCGCGAGCATTGGGTTTTGTTCCTGATCGAGGGCATCGTTCTCGTCGTGCTCGGCGTGTTGGCGATCATTATCCCGCCGATCGCCACCATCGCCGTCACCATTTTCTTGGGCTGGCTGTTCCTCATCAGCGGAATCGTTGGTTTGGTCACCACGTTCTGGGCGCGGCATGCGCCGGGATTCTGGTGGTCGCTCTTGTCGGCGGTGGTCGCAATCGCCGCCGGTATCGTGTTGCTGGGATGGCCGGTGCCCGGCGCCGTCTCGCTCACGTTGCTGCTGATCGTATTTTTCATCATCGAAGGCGTGCTCTCGATCATGTACGCGCTCGAGCACAAGAAGGAGCTGTCGGGCCGATGGGGCTGGATGCTGATCAGCGGCATCATCGATCTCATTCTGGCCGCCATCATCTGGGGCGGGCTGCCCGGCACCGCCGCGTGGGCGCTCGGCTTGCTGGTGGGCATCAACATGTTGTTCGGCGGCTCCGCGATGATCGCGATGGCTTTGCACGCACGCCACGCCGACCCCACGACAACCGCTGCTCCAAAAGCGCTCTAAACCGGCAGAGCGAGCAGGCCTGCGGCCTCGCCTTGCCTGCCGAGCAAGGCGGGCGCGCCCAACGAGAAGCGGAGCGCCGTCGAGCTCCAGGGTCGCCTGCGCCGAGACAAGGGCACCCGGGGCATGAGATGAAACATGAAGACTTTCATCGTGCGCTGCCTCTCGCATTATTGCTTTGTTGTTAGCAATTGTATGTGGCCGGACATCGTTTTCTAGTCGCGCTCGTCCGCGCAACGATCTTCGCTTTGTCGTCTTCGCGTAAGCGGGGACCCATATTCCAGAGGCCGGTGGTTATGGGTTCCCGCTTTCGCGGGAATGACAGGGGAGAGGCCCAAAAACGAGAACATCACAATCCCAGGTAGGAGCGCGCCACCGCACTATCGCGCGCGAGCAAGTCGGCCTCGCCTTCGCCGACGATGCGCCCGAGCACCAGAAGATAGGCGCGATCGGCCATTGCGAGCGCGCGGCAGGCGTTCTGCTCGACCATCAGGATGCTGACGTCGTGGGCGATGCGCCCGAGCGCTGCAAACAGCTCGCCGGAAAGGCGCGGTGAGAGCCCGAGCGAGGGCTCATCCAGGAGGAGCAGCCTGGGTTGCGCCATCAGCGCGCGAGCGATCGCCACCATCTGCCGCTCGCCTCCGCTCATGGTGCGCACGGCCTGGCGACGGCGCTCGGCAAGCCGCGGGAACAGCGCGAAGACGCGTTCGAGCGCCGCCGACGCGCCGCCGCGCGCGCGATCGACATAGGCGCCCAAGTTGAGGTTCTCGATCACCGACATCGGCTCGAACAGGCGCCGGTTCTCCGGCACGGTGGCAATCCCCATCTCGACGATGCGATGGGGGGAGAGGCCCACGAGCTCGCGGCCTTCGAACCAGATCGAGCCAGCGGTCGGGCGCACCAGCCCCGCGATCGAATTGAGCAGCGTCGTCTTGCCGGCACCATTGGCCCCGAGGATCGCCACCGCCTCGCCCGCGCGCAGGCGAATGCTGACCTCGTCGAGCGCCTTGTGCCGACCGTAGGCGTGGCTCAGTCCATGGACTTCAAGCATGGCATACCGCAAACATCAGGAGCCGCCGGCATCGTCGTCACCGAGATAGGCGCGGATCACCTCCGCATCGCGCAGCACCTTGTCCGCCGGGCCCTCGGCAATCCTGAGTCCGGCATTCATCACGACCACACGCGAGCACAGCGCGCGCACCGCCGTCATCACGTGCTCGACCAGGATGACTGCGAGGCCCTGCGCGGCGAGGCTCCAGACCACCGACATGCCACCTTCGAGCTCGCCGGGACTCAAGCCCGAGAGCCATTCGTCGAGCAGCAACACGCGCGGCTTGGTGGCGAGAGCGCGCGCAAGCTCGACCCGCTTCTGCTCGATATAGGTGAGCTGGTCGAGCCGATGGCCGGCCTTGAGCAGCAGGTTGAGCTCGCCGAGGATGCCGGCCGCCTCGTATTCCGCCTCCTTATAGGGCTTGGGCTCGGCGCCGTACATCACGCCCGCCATCACGCCGACAATCGCAGGCAGGTTCGGCGGCATGCGCACGAGCTGGAAGGTGCGGTTGATGCGCCGGCGGACGCGCAGGTGATTAGGCAGCCGGGTCACGTCCTCGCCATCGATGCGGATGGTGCCGGCATCGCAGCGAAGGGTGCCGGCGATCAGGTTGAGCAAAGTAGTCTTGCCCGAGCCGTTCGGACCGATCAGGCCCAGCACCTCGCCGGGCGACACCGCAAGCGACATGTTGCTCACAGCGACGAGACCGCCGAATGCCTTGGTCAGCCCGTCGACTTCCAGGAGGGCCGCCATCACCGCCCTCCACTTGGCTGGCGGCGAATGAGACGCGCCCAGACATCTTCGATGAAGCCCGCGATGCCGCGGGGAAGCGAGATCGGCTGCGACAGCCACGCCCAGACGTCGATCGCCGGCCCGGTGACGCCGCGCGGCAGCGAGATCGGCCGGCGCAACGTCTCCCAGGCATCCTCCACCAAGCCGGTGACGCCGCGCGGAAGGAAATAGACGATGACCATGAAGATGAGGCCGAGGATCACGCTGTACCAGAACGGCGCCCGCACCTGCAGCAACTCGGACAGCAGGATCAGGGGAACGATGCCCAGCACCGGCCCCCACAGCCGCTGCATCCCGCCGAGGAGCGCCATGATCACGACCTGGAACGAGATCAACGGGTTGAAGACGAAATTCGGCGTGAGATAGCCGAAGCGCGGCGCCATGATTGCGCCCACGATCGTCATGAACACCGACGAGACGATGAACATCACGACCTTGGCCAGCGGCACGTTGATGCCGGCCTGGCGCGCCATGGTCTCGTCGTCGCCGATCACCAGAAGCGCGATGCCCAGTCGCGAGCGTCGCAGCAGCCAACCGACGAGGAAAACGAGCACTGCGAGGCCGAGCAGGTGCCAGTAGATCAGCGTCGTATCGAACGGCACGAACACGTAGCGGCCAAGCGTCTTGGTCTGGTTGATCTCCCACCAGATCAAGACTTCGCGCATCAGCTCCGACAGCCCGAAGCCGAACACCACAAAGAACATGCCGGAGACGCGCAGCGTGACGAGCCCCACCAGTGACGCCATCAGCGTGCCGACAACGAGCGCTACACCGAAGCAGGCGTAGAGCGGCAGTTCCTTGACCAGCATCGCGACCGCATAGGCCCCGATGCCGAAGAAGGCTGCCGTGGCGAGCGAGACGTAGCGCGTGGTGCCGGAAAACAGCGCCCAGGCGATGGTCAGCACCAGATAGCACATCAGATTGACCATGAAGCCCAGGCCGTAGTCTGACACGAGCCATGGCACCGCTGCGAGCACTGCCACCAGCACGGCAAGCGCAACGACAGCGATCGTGCTCCCAGCGGTCATGGAGTCCCGAACAGGCCGCGCGGCCGGACAAGGAGCACGATCAGGAACAGGAAATAGGCGACTGCGAGGGTGAGGCCGGAATCGACCAGGTACGAGCAGAGCGCTTCGGCCACGCCGAGCAGAATGCCCGCGACCAGACTGCCGACCATGTTGCCGATGCCGCCCATCATCACCACGACCAGCGCCTTCATGGTGAACTCGACGCCGATCGACGGATTGAAGGTCAGGAACGTGCTCACCAGGGTGCCGGCCACCGCCACCAGCGCTCCCCCACTCGCAAACGCGATCGCCGACATCGCGATGGCATCGACGCCGACGAGACGCGCGCCTGTCGGTTCGATTGCGAGCGCCCGCATCGCGGCGCCGAAGCGCGTGCGCTTGAGGATCAGCCAGATCGCGAGCCCGAACGCGCAAGCGACGCCAAAAGCCAGTACGCGGTTGGCCGCGAAGGTGAAGCCGATGATGCGCACCGGCGTGTTGAGATAGTTGTAGAACCGGTTGTCCGGCGTGAACGCGAGCTGCGCCGCGCCCTTGAGCACAAACAGCAGTCCGAAGGTCGCCAGGATAGTGTCGCCCTCGAGGTCGTCGCGGGTGCGCGCGCGCAGTACCAGCGGCAGCATCAGAAAGCGATAGACCAGCCAATTGGCGCCGAACGTCACCGGCACGGACAGCAGCATGCCCAGGATCGGATCGATGGATGCAAGCGTGAACATCCAGAACGCGGCAAACGCCGCGGCCATGAGAAATTCGCCATAGGCGAGATTGAAGATGCGGGCGACGCCGTATTGCAGATTGAAGCCGATCGCGATCAGGGCGTAGAGGCCACCGAGGATCACGCCGCTCAGAACGACTTCGATCAGCGACATGCCAACCCTCGGTGTCATGCCCCGCGAAAGCGGGGCACCCAGTAACCTCCGGATTCGGAAGCTATTACCACATGCCGGCGATTACTGGATCACCCGCTTGCGCGGGTGATGACACTCAAGGAATCACCACGCCGGCTTGGGGAACACGATCGGCTTGGCGCCCGGCAGGTCGCTCGGCCCGACGCCGACGAATTGGCCGCCCTGCCACTGCCCGACGCTCCATTGCTTGCCGCGCACGTGGGTCTTGAGATCGACCGGCCCCACGATGGTCTGATACGGACCGCCGTTCGCGATTGCGTCGAGCAACTTCTTGCGATCGAGGCCGACCTTCTCGATCGCCTGCTCGAGCACCTGCAAGCTCGCATAGGTCACCGGCGCGGCCCAGGCGTCGCCGGGTTGGTTGGTCAGGGCCACCAGCCGTTTCTGGTAATCCTCGGCGCCCGGAGCCTTCGCGTCCCAACCGCCGAGCCCCATCACACCTTCCGCCTTCTCCTTCATCACGGCGCCGTAGCGGGCAAAAGCGGTGCCCACGCCGACGTGAAACACCTTCGGATTGTAGCCTTGCGTAACCGCGGTATTGGTCAACATGAAGGTGTCGGGCGGATAGCTGTAGGCGACGAAGCTGTCTGCACCGGAGGCTTTGGCTTCCTTGATCTCGTTCGTGAGGTCGGCGGAGCCGGCGGGATAGCTCTTGCGAAGGGCGAACTCGAAGCCCGCGCTTTGCAGGACCGGGGTGACGCCCGACGTGAACTCGGCGCCGAACTGGTCGGCGATGCTCAGCATCACGATCTTGTTGTTGATCTTGTTCTCGCTCTTGAGCTTGCTCAACACCTCGCCGAGCGCGGCGCCGAAATGGCGCGGCTCGTTGAGGAAGAAGAACAGGGTCGGCATCTGCTTGACGAGATTGGCCGCGTCGTTGGAGTTGGCCGTCACCGCAAGCTGAGGATAGGCGTTGCGCGCGAACACCGGCGCCGTCGCGAGATTGAAACCGGTGCTCCACGGCGGCAGCACGAAATCGACCTTGTCCTGGGTCATCAGACGCTCGACCAGCCGCACCGCGTTCTCGGCATTGCTTGTGTCGTCGTATTCGACGACCTCGATCGGGATTGGTTTGTCGAAGCCCTGGACTTTGAGGCCGCCCTTCTTGTTCACGTCGTCGACCCACAGCTTGTAGCCGCTGAGCGTCGTGATGGCGGCGCCTTGTGCATTCGGACCCGAAAGCGAGATCGCGTAGCCGATGCGCACGCTCTTCGGCGGATCGGCGGCAAGCGCGGAGCACGCCGTCCCGACGACACCGATCGCCGCGGCCAGGGCCAGTGCCAAGCCGCTCAATTTGCTACTCATCATGTCCCTCCCTCGTGGATTACTGCGGCCGCAATCGTTCCGCATTCAAAACGGATATGGATTGGGCTTGTCCTTGATCGTCACCCATTGCCAGTTCGTGAACTCCTCCCAGTTGGCCGGGCCGCCGATGCGCGTGCCGTTGCCCGACGCGCCGGTGCCGCCGAACGGAATGTGCGGCTCGTCCGCCACCGTCTGGTCGTTGATGTGGAGCAGACCCGTGCGCAGCCGGTTGCCGAGCGCGAGCGCGCGGCCGACCGACTTCGAGAACACGCCGGCGGAAAGGCCGTACTCGTTGCTGTTGGCGAGCTCGACCGCCTCGTCCTCGGTGGCGAAGCTGGTGATCGCCGCGACCGGGCCGAACACCTCCTCGTCGAAGGCGCGCATGCCGGGCTTCACGCCCGAGAGCACGGTCGGCCGGTAGAACGGACCATCGAAGGTGCCGCCAGCGCTGAGCTTCGCTCCGGCCGCGACTGTATCCTTGACGATGCCGTGGATGCGATCGACCTGTGCGCGGCTGATGACCGGCCCGAGCGCAACCTGCCCAGAGGTCGGATCGCCCACCGGCAGGTGCTTCGCCTTGGCGACGAGCTTCTCGGTGAGGGCGTCGGCGATCTTCTCGTGCGCGATGACGAGGCCGGTGGTCATGCAGATCTGCCCCTGGTGAAACCAGGCGCCGAAGGCGATGGCCGACGCGACCGCATCAAGATCGACGTCCTCGAGCACGATCACCGCGTTCTTGCCGCCGAGCTCGAGCTGCACCTTCTTGAGGTGTTTGCCCGCAAGCTCGCCGATGCGGCGCCCGACCGCGCTCGATCCGGTGAACGAGACCATGGCGATGTCGGGATCGGTGCAGATTGCCTCACCGGCCTCGGCGCCGCCGGGCAGGACCTGCAGCACGCCCTTGGGGAGGCCGGCCTCCTCGAACAGCCGCGCGATGATGAAGCCGCCGGTGAGCGCGGTGCGCGGATCGGGCTTGAGCACGACCGCGTTGCCGGTGGCCAGCGCGGGCGCGACCGCGCGGCTCGACAGGATGAGCGGGAAGTTGAACGGCGAGATCACGCCGATCACGCCGCGCGGCACGCGCCGGGCGAGCGAGAGGCGGCCACCGTCACTCGGCAGCATCAGGCCCTGCGGCTCCGTGCACATGGCGGCGGAGCGGTGCAGGATGCTCACCACCATCTGCACCTCGAAGCCGGCCTTGGGCTCGATGCCGCCGGTCTCGCGCATGATCCAGTAGACCAGCTCCCCCTGGTTCTCCTCCATGAGCGCGGCGACCTTGCGCAGGATCGCGGCGCGCTGGTCGTAGGGCGTGGCCGCCCATCCCGGCTGCGCGGCGCGCGCCTCGGCGGCGGCTTGGCGCACGTCCTCGGCGGTGGCATTGCCGACGCGCGTGATCACCGCTCCGGTCGCCGGCTCCAGCACATCGAGCGAGCCGCCAATAGCGGGACGCCACTGCGCGCCGAACAAGCGGCCGCGCCACGTCGACTCGATGAGTATCCTCGGTATCGGCGCGTTCATTCCGCATCCCCTCCCGGCGGCCTCGTTCCGGTTCGTTCTGGCTCGGCGCTATATCTTGGATCCGCTCCCGTCCGCGGCCGACCGGGAATTCGGGCCATCCCGCGTTGCGAGCGACGATACGATCGTATACAGCCCACCGTTGGTGGGCAAGATTGCATGCCCTCATCGGGTGGCAAGAACCGCGTCCGCACAAGCTTGCGTAGGGAGACGCGTCGCTTGCCATCGGCACGGGCGCTCGAGCGTGCGGCAACGGCGCGCGGCGCCGCTCCGCGCTCAGCGACCTTTCGCCACAGATTCGGCGTGTCACAGGCGCTGGAACGCATACGGAAAGTCTTTGCCGTCATACACCCAAGGTGGGAGCCGTATGCGGGAAAACCGCACGTACGGTTCTATGCGGGGGGCGTGCGATGAAACGCACGTCCCTACCGCTACGCAACTGTGATTTTGTCGCAGCGAAATCGCTGATCGATTTGGTCGCGTCAAGGCTGGCGCTTCGCGCCCCCGCGCTGCGCGCGGCTACGGCCTTGACTCGGCCAACTCGATCAGCGCAACGCCTACCGAGCGGTCGTCACGCTGTGCCGACCGCTGGGCGAACGCCGGCAAAAACGACGCAGGCTCGAGAAACGTTCTATGATGTCGCGCCGTTCGGGCGGCATCTGAGGAAAGGGATGATGCTTCGATGAGCGGGCAAAGCAACTTCGCCGGCAACATTGCCTATGACGACCTGCGCGAATGGCTCGCCATGGCCGAACGCCTCGGCGAGGTTCGCACGGTCAAGGGCGCCAATTGCGAGGAGGACATCGGACTAGCGGCCGAGGCGGTGCTGCGCGCCGAGCACGGCCCCTGCGTCATGTTCGAGGACATTCCGGGCTGTCCGAAAGGCTTTCGCCTGCTCATGAACGTGTTCGCCGGCAAGCGGCGCAACATGACGCTCGGCTTTCCCGATCACCTCAGCAAATGGGAACTGAGCGACGCCTACCGCGAGGCCTACCTACAGCAGCAGCGCATCGTGCCGCACGTCATCATCGACGACGGCCCGGTGTTCGAGAACGTCATGACGGGTGGCGACGTCGACGTCACCATATTCCCGGCGCCGAAGTGGCACGAAAAGGACGGCGGCCGCTACATCGGCACGGGCACCTACAGCATCACCCGCGACCCGGAGGAAAACTGGCTCAATGCCGGCGCGTATCGCGCGCAGGTGCATGACAAGAAAACCGTCGGCATCGTGATGGCCGCGGGCCACCACGGACGCATCCATCGCGACAAGTCGTTCAAACGAGGCGAGGCTTTGCCGGTGGCAATGGTGCTCGGCGGCGATCCGATCGCGTTCTTCTTCGGCGGGCTGGAAGCGCCGTATGGCGTATTCGAACTCGATCTTGTCGGCGGCCTGCGCGGGCGGCCGGTCAAGATGGTGCGCGGCAAAGTGACCGGCCTACCCTTTCCCGCCAATGCCGAGATCGTGCTCGAAGGCTACGTGCCGCCCGATCGCACGCATGCGGAAGGCCCGTTCGGCGAATGGACCGGACATTACGCCGGCGGCATGCGGCAAATTCCGGTGCTCGAGATAAAAGCGATCTATTATCGCAATGATCCAATCGTGCTGGGCGTGCCGCCGATGGGCGCGGGGCCGGACGAGATGGCGCGCTACCGCGCCGTGATGCGCTCGGCGACGATCAAGCAGAACATCGCCAATGCCGGCGTTCCCGGCGTGCAGGCGGTGTGGTGCCATGAGGTTGGCGGCGCGCGCATGCTGCACGGCGTGTCGATCGCACAGCGCTATCCCGGCCATGCGGTGCAAGTCGCGCATGTCGCCGCCCAGTGCGGCGCCTCCGCCTACGCGTCGAAATATATCGTGGTGGTCGACGACGACGTGGACGTGACCAATCTCGACCATCTGCTATGGGCCATGCTCACGCGCACCGACCCCAAGGAATCGATTCAGTTCATCACCGGCTCCTGGGATTCGAGCGCCGATCCGGCGCTGCCCCCGGAGCGGCGCGCCGTCGGCAACATGACCCATTCGGTGGCGCTGATCGACGCCTGCAGGCCGTTTCACTGGCGCGACAAGTTTCCGCCGACGAACGTGCCGAGCGCAGAGGTCACGCGCAAGGCGCGCGAAAAATTCGGCTGGCTGCTCGACGGCAACGGCAGGTAGGTCAATTACACTGTCTCATTTGTTGCAACCGATTTGCAAACGGCGCTAGTCTTTCACGCGTCATTAAGCTGCTCGTCGGTTCTGCCGCAGCTTTGAAGACCAGTAACACTGCCTTCCAGGAGCAGACGTCGGGTCGGCTCCATGCGAGCAAGGCTCAAGAGCGGCGCGTCACGCCGCCGTTCACTAGGGAGGAAGATCTCATGACCATTCGCAAGCGCCGCAAGGTTCCGCCGCTCGAGCCGGTCGCCGGCAATGGGCTGCTCGATCGCCGTGCGCTGCTCGGGCGCAGCATCATGTTCGCGGGTGCCATGACGGCCGGCGCCGGTGCCTCGCTCACCGGCGCCGCTGCCGAGCCGCTCAAGGACGATCCGTGGAGCGAGGAGGTTGGAGCGCTCGTGCCGCCGCTCCAGGTGCCGTCGCGGTTCGAAAAGGACGTGCTGCGCACTCTCAGCAACCCCAACCGGGATTTCCGCACCTCGCATGCGCGCACGCCGCACCACCTGCTACGCGGCACGGTCACGCCCAATAGCCTGTTCTTCTCGATCTGCCATACCGCTGTCCCGGACATCGACCCGGTCCAGCACAAACTGGTGATCCACGGACTGGTCAAGCAGCCGATGGTCTATACGCTCGACGCGCTGTCGCGATATCCGATGGTGACCCGCATGGCGTTTGTCGAGTGCAGCGGCAACAGCGCGCCGATGTTCTCGAACCAACCGGTGCAGGCGACCGTCCAGGCGCTGCATGGACTCGTCTCGAATGCCGAATGGACCGGCGTTCTGCTCTCGACCTTGCTCGAGGAGACCGGAATCGATCCCAAGGCCAAATGGCTGCTAGCGGAGGGCGCAGACGCCGGCGCGCTGCATCGCAGCGTGCCGGTCAAGAAGGCATTGGACGACGCCATGATCGCGCTCTACCAGAACGGCGAGCGCATCATGCCCGGTAACGGTTATCCGATGCGTCTGCTGTTGCCCGGCTATCAAGGCAACATGAACGTCAAATACCTGCGCCGGATCAAGCTGATCGATCAGCCGGCGATGAGCTTCTACGAGGCCAAGACCTATTCGCAGATCCTGCCGGGCGGCAAGATGTGGCGGTTTCACTTCCTCCAAGAGGTCAAATCGTTCATCACGCAGCCCTCATTCGGCCACTCGTTGAAGGGGCCTGGCTATTACGAAATTTCCGGCGTCGCCTATTCCGGCATCGGCCGCATATCGCGGGTCATGGTCTCCGCCGACGGTGGCAAGAGCTGGGGGGAGGCGGCGCTGCAGAGCCCGGTGCTTCCGCAGGCGTTCACCCGATTCCGCATGCCGTGGCGCTGGGATGGTCAGCCGGTCGTTCTCGTGAGCCGCGCGTGGGATGAAGCCGGCAACGCCCAGCCGACGCGTGCGGAGTTCGTCGCCGCCCGCGGCGAGACCCAGGCGCCGGTGCGCAGCCCGCTTGCGTTCCCCAACCAGCACTACAACAGCACGACGAGCTGGGGCATCGACAGCAACGGGGAGATCAAGCATGTCTACGCGTAAGCTCCTGCTCGCGATTGCGTTCGCCTGCACCGCGCCCGCTGCGGTCGCCGAAACTCCCGGCCTGGGCAAGCCGATCTCCGAGCCCGACATCAAGGCGTGGGACATCGCCATTCTGCCCGACGGCACCGGTCTGCCGGCCGGCAGCGGAACGGCCATGCAGGGTGCCCCGATCTACGCCCAGAAGTGCGCCATATGTCACGGCGACAACGGGGTTAATCCGCGGCCGGGCTATGTGCCGATGGTCAGCCCGCCCAAGTTCGATCGTATCGACGCGCCCAAGACCGTCACCTACTACGAGCACGCCACGACCTTGTTCGACATCATCCGTCGCGCCATGCCGTATCAGATGCCGCGAACGCTCACCGCCGACGAAGTCTACGCCCTGTGCGCCTATATCCTCGCGCTCAACAAGATCATCGGCGAGAACGACGCGATGAATGCGGAGACGCTGCCGAAAGTGAAGATGCCGAATGCCGGCAACTTCATCGTCGCCTATCCGGACAGGATATAGCGGAGTGTCCGATTAGATTGCGGCAATCCCGCGTGTGAACTGCGCTCTTTCCCGCGAAAGCGGGAATCCAGGTGCACCTGGCTCGCCCGCTTTCGCGGGCACGAGCGGCCCGCGGCATGCTGCGCCCTCTTCATTCCCTGCCTCGGCAATGTCATAAGCTGCGGCCGCAAAATGGTGCGTCCGCCTCTGAGCAAGCACGAGGAGCTGTGAATGGAGCTTGGACTGAAGGGAAAAGTCGCGCTCGTGACCGGTTCGAGCCGCGGCATCGGCCGCGGCATCGCCTTGGCTTTCGCCGAGGAAGGCTGCGATCTCCTGCTCACCGGCCGCGACGCGCAAGCGCTGCAAGAGGTGGCAACGTCGATCCGCGGCAAGGGACGAAAAGCCGCGGTCTGCGTGCTCGATCTGCGCGAGCCCAGCGCAGCCGAGACGCTGGTCGAGACGGTGCAGCGCGAACTCGGCGGCCTCGACATCCTCGTCAACAATGCTGGCGCGACCAAGCGGGGCGACTTCTTCGAACTGACCGACGCCGATTGGGCAGACGGCTATGCGCTTAAATTCTTCGCGCATGTGCGACTCGCGCGCGCGGCCTGGCCGCTGTTAAAGGAGCGCCGCGGGGCGCTGGTCGCGATCGCCGGCACCAGTGGACGCAAGCCGGAGAAGCGTTTCACCATCGGCAGTTCGGTCAATGCCGCGGTTGCCGCCTTCACCAAGTGCTTGGCCGACCTCGGCAAGGAGGACGGCGTGCGGGTCAACTGCATCCATCCCTCCCTGGTCGAGACCGAGCGGCAGTGGCGGCGCATCCGCGCCGAGGTCGAGCGGACCGGGGAGCCCGAGGCCAAAATCCGCGCGCAGTTCTGCCGTGAGGCAGGGATCATCCGCTACGGCAAGGTAGAGGACGTCGCGGATTTCGTCACCTTCATCATCTCCTCGCGGGCAGCCTGGCTGCATGGCGCCACCTTGGATCTCGACGGCGGCGAGATTCCCGTGCTGTGATCGCGTGTCCCGGGCGCAGCGCAGCAACGCAGATAAGTTTACGCAATCTGCGTACACTTGATTGCGTTGTGATGCGCTGCAGACCCGGGACCGTTCCGGCCCGTGACGGTCCCGGATCAGCGGCGCACCGCTCCGCGCTGCACCGCATCCGGGACACGAGAATCAGCATCCCATGAACATCCTGCTCACCCCGGCGCGGATTGGCTCGCTCGACATTCCCAATCGGATCGTCATGCCGCCGATGACGACGCGCACGGCGGACGAGGAGGGTTACGTCACCGACGACACCATCGCCTATTATCTGGCGCGGGCGCGCGGCGGGGTCGGTCTCATCACGGTCGAGATGGCTTCGCCCGAGCTCGGCCATGGCGGCGGACACACGCGCCGTGACATCTGCGGCGAGACGCCCATTGCGCCATCGGCGATCCCGCATCCGGTCTATGAGACGACGCTCGAGACCATCATCCCGGAGGAAATGACCACGGCGCGCATCGAAGCGACGGTGGCGGCGCACGCCGCCGCGGCCGTGCGCGCGCGCAACGCCGGCTTCGATTGCGTCGAGATCCACGCCGCGCACGGATATCTCATTTCGCAATTTCACGCGCCATTCGAGAACCGCCGCACGGACGCGTATGGCGGCAGTCTCGAGAACCGCGCCCGCTTCGGGCTCGAGGTACTGCGCGCCGTCAAGGCGGCGATCCCCGGAACGCCGGTTGTGTATCGGCTGTCGGTCGAAGATTTCTTCCCCGGCGGATTGCCCTTCAGCGAAGGCTGCCAGATTGCGCTATGGGCGGCGGAGGCGGGCGCGGACGCGCTGCATGTCACTGCCGGGCATTATCGCTCGTTGCCATCCGCGCAGGTCGTGCTCCCGCCGATGACCTTTCCGGATGGGACCTTTCTCGATTTCGCCGCCGCCGTGAAAAAACTGATCCACGTCCCCGTCATCGCGGTGGGGCGGCTCGGCGATCCCGCCATTGCAACCGAAGCGGTTGCAACGGGGAAGGCCGATTTCATCGCGCTCGGCCGCACGCTCATCGCCGACCCCGAATGGGTCGAGAAGTTGCGCCGTGGCGAACCGATCCGGCGCTGTCTCGCCTGCAACACCTGCATCAACGAGATGCGCGGCGGCGCGGGCATCGGCTGCGTGGTCAACGCCGCCGCCGGCCGCGAGAGGCTGTTCGCCGATCGTAGCGCGCCGCACGGCGAGCGCATCGCCGTGATCGGCGCCGGCCCCGCCGGCTTGACCTATGCGTTGTTGGTGGCTGAGGGGAACGACGTGACGGTGTTCGAGAAAGACGAGCACCCAGGCGGCGCATTCCGTTATGCCGGCAAGGCGCCGCTGTTCCAGGAGGTCGCGGCGAGCGAGGCGAGCTTCGAGCGCTATATCGGCGATCTCGTCCATGCCTGCACTGGCAAAGGCGTCGAGTTCCGTTTCCACTGCGACGTTGCCGCTAATCCCGACGTGCTCGCGCCGTTTGACCGCATCGTGATCGCGACCGGCGCCCGCTATCGCTTCGGCCTCGGAGCGATTGCGACGAAGATGCTCGATGGGGGCATCGGGCGCTGGCCGCTCGTTTCGCGAGTGTTGTCCAGCCCGAGGTTTCGAGATTGGTTTTATCACCGAGCGCGCTGCGCAACGGCCGATCGCTTTCGGCCGCTTGCCAAGCCTGGGCAAAGCGTCGTCGTCATCGGCGACGCCATGGCGGCGGGCAAGAGCAAAAAGGCGATCGCCAGCGCATTCGAGGCCGCTCTGCTTCAGTGACTGCCGCGCAATCGCCCGGCGGATTGTCGCTCGGCATCTTCGCTAGCTCGGCGAGAAACTGCGTCTCGCGCGCAAGGGATGACTGCGGAAGAACGCCGCATCATCGCCGCCTAGCTCACCGCCGGCACGCCGGCGCAGTGACGCGCCGGTGACGCCGTCCGAGCAGCGGCGCCATCCCATTTTACCGCACGCATACTATTTCGCCGAGTGTAACCGGGCTCACAGAATCCTTCCGATTTCGCCGCTACGGTCCGTACTACGGAGAATGATGTCGTGTGGCATCAGGAGGCAGACATGGCAGCCAGAACGAGATTCGCGCTCGTCTTCTGGGCGGCCGTTGCGGTGGTGGTGACCATCCTGACGATCAAACCGTGGACGAGCGCGCCGGAGGCGCAGGGCAAATCGGCCACGCCGATTGCGGCGCGGGAAATCATCTACCGGCCTCAACACTGGAACGTGTACTGAAGGTTGGGCAAGCGATCCGCGCAGTGATGCTGGCGAGGCGCGCGGAGCAGCAATCCTCTGCTGCGTCAGAATTCGTGATTGTTTCGGACCTTACTTGCCTTCGCTATTCGCTGCCTTCAGGATGGGAGACCAGCGCGCGATCTCCCCCTTCACGAAGCTCGCAAACTTCGCCGGCGTGCGCTCGTCCTTGCTCGGCAGCGATCCGCCGAGACCGGCCAGTCGGGCCTGGACGCCCGGGTCGTCCAGCGCCTGATCGAGCGCGACTGCGAGCTTGTCGATGATCGCCTTCGGCGTACCCTTGGGCGCGAAAATCCCGGCCCAAATGCTCATCTGGTAGTCGACGCCGGCTTCCTTCGCCGTCGGCACGTTCGCTAGCGCCGCCAGCCGTTGGCTGGACGAGATGCCGTAGGCCTTGATCGTGCCGGCGACGATCTGCGGGGCAACGCTGACCGCTTGCTCGCAGAAGAAGTCGACATGGCCGCCGATCAGGTCGTTGAGCGCCGGCCCGGTGCCGCGATAGGCCACGAGGCTCGGCTGCACACCGGCCGCCGCGGCGAACAGCAGGCAAGCCATATGCGACGACGAGCCGATGCCCCCGTGCGCCTGTTTCACGCTGTCGCCGTGCTTCTTCAGATAGTCCACGAAGTCGCGCAGATCGTTCGCCGGGAAATCCTTCTTTGCGACGACCACGGCCGGCGCGTGTGCGGTAAAGCCGATCGGCTCGAAATCGCGTTCGGAATCGTATTTCACGTTCGGCGTGAGCACCGGAGCGGAAACATGGGAGCCCATGCTGCCCGCGAGCAAGGTGTAGCCGTCCGGGTTCGCGGCCGCCACGCGCGCGCTGCCGATCGTGCCACCGGCCCCGCCGACGTTCTCGACGACCATCGATTGCCCGAGGATTTTTCCCATCTCCTCGGTCACGATGCGCGCCACGACATCGCTCGGACCGCCGGCCGGGAACGGCACCACCACGGTGATGGGTCGCGAGGGATAACTCTGCGCACTCGCCTCGAGTGGCGCGGCAAGCAGACCAAGGGCCGCGATGTAGACTAGCTGCTTCAACATGATTGACGACCGCTCTCTAAATTCCTTGTTCACCGCGACGACCGGCTTGGCCTTTCGTTCTCCTGCGCCTGATCCGGCACGTTAGGTTGATGCGTTCTGGTAAATCAAGCGCCAGCATTTAGCGAGGGAGCAAGGTAGTACGAGTCTACCTGACTTGGCGCCAAAAAGTACATCCGTACCAACCGTTCGCGCACTCAGTAACCTTGAAAATGATTCAACTCCAAAAAATTTCTTCTTTACAAACTAAATCATAAGACACGGTATCGAGCCGGCCATAATATGAACGACGCGAGAGTCCGGGTCCGGCATGGGGCCTCAGTGGAGGAGGTGGCGGATGCGCGTTCTAGCATTCTTCGGCGCAGTATGTCTTGTCGTTTCGTCTCTCACGCAAACATTCGGCTTGGGCTCGCTCGGACTCGGATGGGTCGGAGCGGCTCGAGCGCAGACGGTGCCGAAGTCGCTCGAAGAGGGTGGCACCGATGCTGCAATGAAAGCGCGAAAGAACAGTTGGACAGTCGGAGTCGCCGGTGGGCAGTTGTCGGGGACTTACATGACTTTTGCCAACGAGCTGGCGGAGGTTCTCGACGACGGCGACAATCTACGGGTTCTTCCGATCGTCACCTATGGTGCCGCTTCCAATCTCGACGATCTGCTCTATCTGCGCAATGTCGACGTCGCGGTGACTCAGGCGGATGTCTTTGAATATTTCCGTACTCAGCGAAAAATTTCCAATCTCGAGCATAGAGTCAATTACCTCATTCGCCTGCCCGTATCGGAGATGCACGTTCTCGCGCGTAGCGACATTAGGTCGATCGAAGATCTGCGCGGCAAGAAGGTAAGTTTTGGGCCGGCCGGAAGCGCTTCGAGTCTCACCGGCACAATTGTCTTTCAGCGGCTCGGCGTCCAGGTCGAGCAGGTGTTGTATGACAATCCCACAGCCCTGCAAAAGCTGAGGACCGGCGAACTCGCCGCGCTGGTCCGCGTGATCGGAAAGCCGATCGACTTCTTTGCAAAGATCCCGGCGGATTCCGGCCTCCACTTCGTACCGATTCCATTTTCGAAGGCCTTTGCCGATTATTATACGGTCGGCGAGCTTACGAACAAAGAATATCCCGCATTGGTTCCGGCAGCTCAGCCCGTCGACACGATCGCGGCTCCGGCGGTGCTCGCCGTTTTCAACTGGTCGAAGGGAAGCGATCGCTACCGGCGCATCGAGAGGTTCGTCGAACGCCTTTTCACCAAGTGGGACCAGTTTCGCGAGCCTCCGCGCCATCCAAAATGGCGCGACGTCAACCTTGCGGCGACGGTCCCCGGCTGGAGTCGCTGGGCAGTTGCAGAGGAGATGTTACGTCGTATTCGCCCAAAGGACGCCGTGGACTCGCAAGTGGCTAGCAGCGATTTTTCCACCTTCCTGAAGGACAAAGGTTCCGTGGCCGCGAATTTTACGCAGGAGCAGCGTGAGGCGCTCTTCCGCGAATTTTTGCAGTGGCAAGAAAAGAAGCGCAACAGCCTGCAGCGTTAGGCCGGACGTTTAGCGCAAACTCGTGTGCATCCAGATCAGCGGGTGCGAAGGCGGAAACGCGCCTCGAACACGGGACAGACGCGGCTGAAAGAAATCTCAGTCGGGCAGCAGCAGGGGAGTGTCAGCGATGAGTACCCCAACGGAAAAGCCCATTAATCCGATCGATCCTTTTGTTCATGTGCCGCATGAAACGCACGGGCGTGGCGGGCGCAAACCCATCCAATCGAGAGCGACGGCGAGCCCATTCGCTCGCCTTATGCACCCGCGAAAGCGCGCGAGCGGGCGGGCGCGGAAGGAGATCCCGGCGAGAACGACCCCCTTTGGTCGCCTTACGTGCCGAAGAAAGCGCGTACGCAATCGGTTCAAGCGCCGCATGTCGCTATGACGGAGAGTGCCGCGCCGATTGCACCTTCTCCTGGCGGCCTGGAATCTCTGCACGAACATTCGGAGCGCCATGCTCTCGACGGCGAATTAGATACCCTGCTTCAACCCGCTCATCCGCACAGTCAGGAACCCGAGCACCCGGTCGCCGCACGCCGCGATGAAAGCATTCGCGACCTCAAGCGGCTTGAAACCACGCTTCGCCGGATTCAGCGCGAGGAAGTCGCCGCGCGAATTCCTCGCGCCGCGCAGCTACCGCCGGTGCCGGGGCTGGTCACACGCGATGCAAGCGGCCGTCGTCGCGGCCGCGAGATGCCGGACTTTCCGTCGCCGCGCTCGCTGGAGCCAGAACGCATGCCACCTCCGCCGACGAGGTCGCGCCGCGACAAGCTCCGCGCTCCGCTCGTCATCTTGATCGCGAGCATCTTCGCGATCCCGATCGGATATTACTTTTCGACGGGCGCTTGGAGCCCGTCCTTACAACCTGCCCCCGCACCACAAATGGCCTCGCTCGATCCGAAAGCCGATGCGTCGCGCCCGTCCATCGTCCAACGAGAGCTCCCACGGACGATGGCCCGAGAGGAGGAGCGCGGGATGCTGGCTTCCGGCGAGATGTCCTCGCAGCGTCCAGAAACGTCGCAGCCACGGGGATCATCCGAAGGTGAGATCGTGGCCATGCTGCAGCCGAGCGCGGCCGGCGATCCAGCTCAGTCCCTAAGTCAGGCCATTCGTGTGCTTGATCCAGAGGCGATCAAGCTTCTCATGAAACAAGGCGAACAATTGATCGCGGCAGGCGATGTGGTTACGGCGCGAACGGTATTGCAACGAGCCGCGGAGGCCGGCAATGCCGGTGCTGCGATGGCATTGGGCGCGACGTACGATCCCAATGTGCTTGCAAAGCTCGGCGTGGTGGGCGTGAGCGCCGACGTGGGAAAAGCACGCAGCTGGTATCAAAGGGCCGAGACCCTCGGCTCACCCGATGCAAGGGGGCGGCTCAACGTTCTGGCAGATCGCTAGTCGGACAGTCCCTTGTTCTGAGGCTGCTTTTGCGTTGCGCGGGCGGCCGCGACAAGGCCGAAGCTCATGCCGCGGCCGTAACATTCCGCGCCTTGGCGATTTCCTTTAGCGCATTCCAGAACGCATCTTCGAGACTGACGCTTGTCTTGTGGCCAGACACGACGATGGACCGCTTGACGACCAGAGACCCCATGAGACACCCCCAGTGGCTGTAGTAAACTCGTGACATGGGAATAGAAAACTTGTCCCGCACTGTGGCCGCCTAAAAAGAATTCTGGAGCGTTGCAAAAATCACACAGATCTCTCCATCACTCACCATGCCTCTCCCGGGCACCTGCCCTTTCGTGCAGCATGCCTGCTCATTCCATCCGTCATCAGAACGCAAGCGAGGCTTCGCCGTGCACCCCGTAACGCTCAATCCATCAAGCTTTTTCCGGCGCATTCCACTCGCTCCGCACCAGATGCGCGACCGCCTCACCCGCAATGAAGGCACCATCGTCCTTTGTCACCTCGGCGTTCCGCGCCTCGATCGGGAGCAATGGTCGCTAACGATCGACGGGCTGGTCGAGCGTCCGCTGACGCTCCGATTCAATGACCTCGAGCGCTACCCGAAGGCTCTGGTGACAAGCTTTCATCAATGCGCCGGCAACCCGTTGCGGCCGTTCGAGCCGACGCGGCGCGTCTGCAACATCACCTGGGGCGGCGTCCGACTCGCCGACCTGCTTGCCGATTGTCGGGTGGCGCCGCGCGCCGAATACGTTTGGTCCTCTGGCGCGGATTTCGGCGAATTCGACGGAGTTGGCATCGACGCTTATGTCAAGGATCTGCCGATCGCGCGCCTCGGGGCGGACGTCTTGGTCGCTTATGAGATGAACGGCGATGCGCTCCCCGCCGAGCATGGCTTTCCGGCCCGCTTGGTTGTGCCCGGCTTTTACGGAACCAACAGCGTGAAATGGCTCACAAGGGTGACGCTCGCCGAAAGCCGGGCGTCGGGCCCGTTCACCACTCGTTGGTACAACGACCCGGTGCTCGACGACGCCGGCCGCGAAACCGGCGAGACCAAGCCGGTTTGGTCGATCGCACCGGAATCACTCATCGTTTCGCCGGCGCCCTACGAGACGATCGAGCGCTCGCTCGAGCAGCAGATTTGGGGTTGGGCCTGGGCCGACGGCGGAGTTGAGAGCGTCCACGTCCGGCTCGAGGATGAGGCAGCTTGGCTGCCGGCCGAGCTCGAGCCCACGCGCGGACGCGAATGGCAGCGCTTCTCGATAGTTTGGAGGCCGCGGCACCCGGGGACAGTGGTTCTGGCTTCGCGAGCGAAAGCAAACAACGGCGCGCGCCAGCCGGTATCCGGGCAACGCAACGCGATCTACAGCGTGCCCGTGACCGTGCTCTGACTGCACTATTGCTTGAGCCGGTAGCCGGTCTTGAAGATCCACGATATGGTCGCCAGGCAGATGGCGAGGAACAGGATGGTCATCGCCAAGCTGAGGCCCACGCTCACATCGGCGGTCTCGAAGAAGCTCCAGCGGAAGCCGCTGATCAGATAGACCACCGGATTGCACAAGGCGACCGTCTGCCAAGCCGGAGGCAGCACATTCACCGAGTAGAAGGTGCCGCCCAGAAACGTCAGCGGCGTGATGATCAACAGCGGCACGACCTGCAGCTTCTCGAATCCGTCGGCCCAGAGTCCGAGGATGAAGCCGAACAGACTGAAGCTCACGGCGGTCAGAAGCAGAAATGCGACCATCCAGACCGGATGCGCGATATGCAACGGGACGAGCAGCCATGATGTCGCCAGCACGACCAGACCGAGGATGACCGATTTGGTGGCGGCCGCTCCGACATAGCCGAGCACGACCTCGAAAGAGGAAACCGGGGCCGACAGGATTTCGTAGATCGTGCCCGTGAACCTGGGAAAGTAGATGCCGAATGATGCATTCATGACGCTCTGCGTCAGCAGCATCAGCATAATCAGTCCCGGGACGATGAAGGCGCCGTAGCTCACTCCCTCCATCTCGCTGACTCGCGAGCCGATCGCCGCGCCGAAGACCACGAAGTAGAGCGAGGTCGAAACCACGGGCGAGACGATGCTCTGCAGCAGCGTGCGTCCGGTGCGCGCCATTTCGAAAGCGTAGATCGCGCGTACGGCCCTGAGGTTCATTGTCTTTGTCTCACCAGATCGACGAAGATGTCTTCGAGCGAGGTTTGCGTCGTGTGCAGGTCGCGGAACCGGATACCTGCGACGCTGAGATCCTGGAGCAAGGCGGTGATGCCGGTGCGCTCGCCTTGGGTATCGTAGGTGTAGATGATTTCATCGCCGCCGGGCGCCAGCGTCAGTCGGTGGCGGGCGAGCGCCTCCGGTATGGCTTCGAGCCGCTTTTGCAGGTGGAGCGTCAGTTGCTTCCTGCCGAGCTTGCGCATGAGCTCGGCCTTGTCCTCCACCAGAATGATTTCGCCCTTGTGCATCACGCCGATGCGGTCGGCCATCTCTTCGGCTTCTTCGATATAGTGGGTCGTCAGGATAATGGTCACGCCGTCGGCGCGCAGCGCGCGCACGAGATCCCACATGTCCTTGCGCAGCTCGACGTCGACTCCGGCCGTCGGCTCGTCGAGAAAGAGGATCTGCGGCTCGTGCGCGAGCGCCTTGGCGATCAGCACCCGCCGCTTCATGCCGCCGGACAGTGTCATGATCTTGCTGTCCTTCCTCTCCCACAGCGACAATTCTTTGAGCACCTTTGCGATATAGTCGGGATTGCGCGGCTTGCCGAACAATTCGCGGCTGAACGACACCGTGGCCCAAACCGTTTCGAACGCATCGGTCGTCAGTTCCTGCGGAACGAGACCGATCATCGACCGGGTGATCCGGTAATCTCGGCCGATGTCGTAGCCAGCGACCGAGACGTTGCCTTCGGTCAAGGTCACGATGCCGCAGATGATACTGATCAGGGTCGTCTTGCCGGCGCCGTTGGGGCCGAGCAGCGCAAAGATCTCGCCGCGGCGAATGTCGAGGTTGACGCGCTCGAGGGCCCGCAAGCCAGAGGCGTAAGTCTTCGAAACGTTGGTGACCGACAGGATGGGCTGCATGGGGAAGCAACGGCTGCGCGCCCAGCGATGGCCGACGCAGTAGCGTATATAAGGCCGAATGTGGCGGATGGAGGGACGGGGCTCGCGCCAGCCATCGTGAGTGCAAGGAGCACTGCTTTCGGGAGAATTTGCGGTAGGCCTAAGGCGTCCTTCGCCCCCGCAGCTCGTCGATCGCGGCGAGCACCCGCTCTGGGTGGAGAAATCCTCCGGTTCTATGAGGCTAGCATCTTGTTGACAGCCACGGCCAAAATTGGCCAGCGTCAGCAAGTCGCGCCAGAGATTTTCGCTCGGCGCGAAGCGTTGATGTGTCCATGAATCTTGCACTGTGGCTCGAACGCGCGGGGAAAAGTCATCCGGCCAGTCCGGCCGCGGCGCTGGGCGAGCGAGTGATCCTCGATTATGGCGCGCTCGCCACGCGAGTCGCGCGGCTTGGCGGCGCGCTGCACACGAGTTGCAAGCTTGCCCCCGGCGACCGCGTCGCGATCGCTGCAAAGAATTGCACCGGCTATCTCGAAACGCTCTACGGGATTTGGCACGCGGGCCTCGCCGCCGTGCCCGTCAATGCCAAGCTGCACGGCGCCGAGATCGGCTACATCCTCGAACATTCCGGCGCTCGCATATGCTTCGTCTCGCCCGGCCTCGATGCGGAAATCGCCCCGTTCGCGCCCAGCTTGCTCGAGAAGCTGATCGTCATCGGCAGCTCGGACTACGAGCGGCTGTTCGCAGCGGGTGCGATTTCGGCGGTTACCCGCGCGCCGGAAGACCTGGCCTGGCTCTTCTACACATCGGGGACGACCGGGCGGCCCAAGGGGGCAATGCTCACCCATCGCGTGCTCTCGGTGTTAAGCCATGCCTATGCGGCGGAGGTCGATCCGGTCATGGCGGGCGACGCCATCCTGCATGCGGCGCCAATGAGCCACGGCTCGGGCCTCTACATCATGGCGCATGTGGCGCGGCTCGGCATCAACGTCGTTCCGGAATCCGGTGGCTTTGAGCCGCCCGAGATTTTTCGCCTGTTCGACCGTTGGCCGCGCGCCTCCATGTTCGCGGCGCCGACCATGATCAAGCGGCTGGTCGATGCGGCGAGCGACTGCGACCCGCAGAACATTCGCACCATCATCTGGGGCGGCGCGCCCATGTATGTCGAGGATGCGCTGCGCGCGCTCGACCGTTTCGGCCCGCGGCTTGTTCAGATCTACGGGCAAGGCGAGAGCCCGATGACGATCACTACGCTGTCGAAACAGGACATCGCGGACCGCAATCACCCGCGCTGGCACGCAAGACTCGCCTCCGCTGGCCGCCCGTATGCCTGCGTCGAGGTGGCCGTCGCGGATAGCGAGGACCGCGCGTTGCCCATTGGAGAAACAGGTGAAATTGTCTGTCGTGGAGATGTGGTGATGCCGGGATATTGGCAGGATCCGCAAGCCTCCGCCGCCACTTTGCGCAACGGATGGCTGCATACGGGGGATGTCGGCAGCTTCGATTCCGACGGGTACCTGACGCTCAAGGACCGATCCAAGGACGTCATCATCAGCGGCGGCTCCAACGTCTATCCGCGCGAGGTCGAGGAGGTGTTGCTCAAGCACGCGCGCGTGCGAGATATCTCCGTCATCGGACGGCCGGACCGCGAATGGGGCGAGATCGTCGTTGCCTACGTCGTCGGCGACGCACCTGCCGGCGAGCTCGACCAGCTTTGCCTTGATGCAATCGCCCGCTTCAAGCGTCCGAAGGACTATGTCTTCATCGACGCCTTGCCAAAGAACAATTACGGGAAAATTCTCAAGACCGAGTTACGTGCAATGGATGCGAAGCGAATAAGGGACATGATCGTTTGCGAGGAAAAGTAGGGGCGATCGTATAATGGCTCCCAAGCGGTTCTGGGCGGAGCTCAAATCGAGCGAATTCGCCACGCTCGATCCCAATTCCACCGTGGCGATCTTGCCGGTCGCCGCAACCGAGCAGCATGGCCCGCATCTTCCGGTCATGACCGATACTGCGATTGGCGAGGGCCTGATCGAGACTGTGCTCGTGCGCTTGCCCGACGAACTCAACGTGCTGGTCCTGCCGATACAGACGATCGGAAAGTCAGACGAGCATCTGCGCTCCCCCGGCACCATTACGCATTCGGCGGAGAATCTCATGCGCAGCTGGTTCGAGATCGGCGAGAGCGTGCACCGCGCCGGCTTGCGCAAGATGGTCATCGCCAGTTCCCATGGCGGGAACATCGATGTGATCGGCATTCTCGCGCGCGACCTGCGCGTGCGGCTTGGAATGCTGGTGGTGACCACGCACTGGGAGCGCTTCGGTCTGCCCACAGAGCTCTATTCGGCCTTCGAGCTGAGCCACGGCATTCACGGCGGCGACGTCGAAACCTCGCTGATGCTCTACTTCCGACCCGATCTCGTCGACATGAGCAAGGCGAAGCACTTTCCGTCGAAAGCCGCCGAGATGGAGAAGAGCTATTCGCATCTGCGCCCCATTGGCCAGCATGGCTTCGGGTGGATCGCGCAGGACATCAATCCCGACGGCGCCGTGGGCGACGCCTCCTCGGCAACCGCGGAGAAGGGTCGCCTGACCGCGGAGCATCAGGCTGACGGTTTCATCGCCCTGCTGCGTGACGTAGCGCGATTTCCGCTGAGCGAGCTGGCCTAATTAGCGCTTCACCGCCTCGCGCCAGTTCGTGCTGCCGGTGCGGGCGATGAGCGCGGCCACGTCGACCTTCTCCTCGCCGGGAACACGAATGCGCTTGAAGGTCATCTCGGCGGCCGACAATGGCTTGGTCGCATCGAGCCCCATCTTGGCGCCAACGCCATTGCGGGTCGAGGGATCGAGCTTGGAGCCTTGGCTCTCCGGCACGACTACGAGATCGCGGTCAGCCTGAAAGCGCGTCGCCACCGCCCATTCGACCTCCGCGGGATTGTGGATGTCGACGTCCTCGTCCACCACGATCACGTGCTTAACGTCGTAGTGCCCGGCAAAGGCGCCGAGCATGATGTTCTTCGCCTCGCCTTCTTGGCGTTTGCGAATCTGGACGTAGAGGTGATAGCGGCACACGCCGCCGTGGGAGAGATGCACGTCGCGCACGTTGGGAAAGGATCGCTGCAGATGGGCGAGCAGTGTCGCCTCACGCGGAATCGCCCCCAACAGCAGGTGCTCCAATCCGCCGCCAACGATGGTATGGAAGATCGCGTCCTTGCGGTGAGTAACCGCGTCGATCTCCATGACGTGCCGTTCGCCGCGCTCGCCGTAATATTGCGGGAATTCCCCGAACGGCCCTTCCAGCTCGCGCACGCCGGGCAGCAGGCGACCTTCGATCACGATCTCGGCGTCCGCCGGCACGCGCAAGTCGCTGGTCACGCATTTGACGACAGATAAGGGCCGCCGATGCAGCGCACCGGCAATCTCCAGCTCGTCGACATCGATCGGAGCGATGGCTTGGGACGCGAGCAGCGTCAGCGGGTCAATGCCGACGACGATCGCCGCCTCGAGCGGACGGCCACCCTGCTCCGCCATCTCGAAGAACATGTGGGCGTGCCGCGGCAGAAGCAGCACGCCGAGACGGTTGGGCGCATGCAGCTGGCAGCGGTGAATCGAGACGTTCTGGGCTCCAGTGCGCGGATTGCGGGTGATCATCAGGCCGGCGGTGACGTAAGGGCCGCCGTCGTGCTCGTTATGGGTGGGAAGCGGCAGCAGCCGCGCGAGGTCCACGTCCCGATGCACGACCTCGTGCACCGGCGCCGAGGTGGTCTCCCGCCACGGAATCCGATGCAGCGCCGCGTCGCGAAAGCGCGAGAGCACCTCGCCCGTCTCCACGCCCATGGCGTCAGCCATCCAGGCGCGGTCGGAAACGAGGCCGGACACGACGGGGATCGGGTGTCCGCCCGGACGCGGAAACAGCGTAGCCCGCACTCCATCGAGCCGCTTGGCAATGGCCGCCAACTCGAAACGCAGGCCGATACCCGGCCCGAGGACCACGAGCCGATCGCGCGCCGCGAGATGGTCGAGCCAATCCCGCAATGAGCGGACCGGCTGCGGGGTATTGTCGCCATATGCGCGTGGAGCCTCGCGGCTACTCGCGTCTTGGAGCGCGTTGCGGATTTGGGTCATACTCATCTCGATGCGAACGGCTGTGCACAGATGTACCATTGCCGAGACACGCGGCCAACTCGCGCCGCGCCCCCTCTGGCCGAGGAGGATCGGTGCGGCGGATGATCGCGCCGGCACGTCGATCGAACCGAGAGGGCGCCGCGATGCTTGATCTCGGCACGAGCTTTCTCGCAAGCGTCGCGCGCGATCCGGAGGCGCTGGCGATCGTCGATGGCGACGTCCGGCTGACCTACGGCGCCTGGTACGAGAAGATTTCGGCGCTCGTCGCCGGCTTCGACGGGCTTGGGCTCAGGCGAGGCGACCACCTCGTCACCGTGCTGCAGAATCGCTGGGAAGCAGCGACTATCCACTGGGCGTGCCAATTCGCCGGCATCATCATCACGCCGCTCAATTGGCGCTCGACCGCCGAGGACCTCGATTTCTGCCTGGACGACGCCGAGGCGAAGGCGATCCTTTACGAAGAAGTCTCGGCCGCCGCCGTGCGGTCATCCAAGCAGGCGCACGCACGCCCTCGCATTGCCTTGGGCAACACGCGCTCGCAGGATCTGTCCTTCGACTCGCTGACCGGCGCCGGCGCGGGCGGCGTTCGCCCGCGCGTTGACGCCGAAGCCTGGTCGGTGATGCTTTATACCTCCGGCACCACCGCACGCCCGAAGGGCGTGCCGCGCCGCCAGCGCGCCGAGCGCGCCGCGGCGCTTGCCCATGTCGCGCAGAATCTCTACGCCGCGCACGAGCGCACGCTCGGCGCCATGCCGCTCTACCACACCATGGGGGTGCGCTCGCTCCTGGCCATGTCGCTCGTCGGCGGCGCCTTCGTCTGCCTGCCGCGCTTCGAGGCAGCACACGCGCTCGAGCTCATCGCCGCCGAGCGTATTACCAACCTTTATCTGGTGCCGACGCTCTATCACGACCTCTTGCATCATCCGCGGTTCGAGGCGACCGACGTGAGTTCGGTGCGCAAACTCGGCTTCGCGGGGGCGCCGATGACCGAGGGCCTACTCAACAGCCTGATGGCCGCGTTCAAGCCGGAACGCTTCGTCAATCACTACGGCTCCTCCGAAATCTACACCTTCACCATCGACCAGAATGCACCAGCAAAGCCCGGCTCGGCCGGCCGCGCAGGCATCAACCAGATGATCCGCGTGGTGCGGCTCGGCGCCGCCTCGCCCGACCACATCGCCGCGCCCGGCGAAGAAGGTGAAATTATTGCCCTGCTGCAAGGCGACGAATCGTTCGAGGGCTATTGGCGGCGGCCGGATGCGGACGCGAAGGCTTTGCGTGACGGCTGGTATTTCACGGGCGACACCGGATATTTCGATCGCGATGGCGACCTCTTCGTTACCGGCCGCGTCGACGACATGATCATCAGCGGCGGGGAGAATATCTCGCCGGTCGAGATCGAAAGCTGCTTGTCGCTGCATCCCGCCGTATCGGAGGTGGCCGTAGTCGGGCTCGCGGACGAGCGCTGGGGCAAGATCGTGGCCGCCTTCGTCAAGCGCCGCGGCGCGGTCGAGCCGGACGAGCTCGACAAATTCTGTCGCGCGTCCGGGCTCGCCAATTTCAAGCGGCCGCGCCGCTACATGTTCGTCAATGCGATCCCAAGGTCTCCGGTCGGCAAGCTCCTGCGCCGCAAGCTGGTTGCGGGCGAGTACGAGCCGGAATCCGCTGTCACAGCGTCCACCGCAAGTCTCACCCAGCCTTGGTCCGTTCCGAAGCAGCATGCCGGTCGATGAGCGGGTCTTGATTGCGGGCGCGGGGCCGGTGGGCTTGGCGGCCGCAGCCAACCTGGTGCGCGGGGGCGTGCCGGTGACGGTGTTCGAGGCCGGGTCCGACCTGAGCCAGGAATCGCGCGCCTCGACCTTCCATCCGCCGACCCTCGATATGCTCGATCGGCTCGGGGCCGCGGTGCCGCTGATCGAGCAGGGCCTCAGTGCGCCGGCGTTCCAGTATCGCAGCAAGCGCCAGGGCGTGCTCGGGCAATTCGATTTCGGCGCGATCGCCGACGTCACCCATCACCCCTATCGGGTGCAGTGCGAGCAATGGAGGCTGACGCGCATTTTGCGCCAGCAGCTCAGCGCCAAGCCGGAGTTCGAGTTGCAATACGACGCTCAGGTCAAAGACGTGGCTCAGCATGGCGCGGGCGTGGAGATTGCCATCGAACGCAAAGGGAGAACCGAGCGCCGGTCTGGGCGCTGGCTCATCGGCGCCGACGGCGCCCGCAGCGACGTGCGGCGCGCGCTAGGGATAGAATTTCCCGGCTTCACCTGGCCGGAGCGCTTTCTGGTCGTGAGCACGCCATTCGATTTTCGCACGGTTATCCCGGATCTCGTCGCCGTGAGCTACGTCGCCGATCCCGAGCGCTGGCACTTCCTTCTACAAATTCCCGGTCTGTGCCGGGTGATGTTTCCGATCGCGCCGAATGAAGGCGACGAGCTGGCTTTGAGCGCAGACTTCGCACAATCGTTGATGGCCACCGTGGTGCCCGGCATATCCCATTACGAGATCGCACACACGACGCTTTACAAGGTGCACCAGCGGGTCGCGAGGACGTTTCAGCACGGGCGCGTTTTTCTCGCCGGCGACGCCGCGCATATCAACAACCCCCTCGGCGGGATGGGCATGAACGGCGGCATCCATGACGCAATCAATCTGACCTCGCGCCTGGTCGAAGCCTGGCACGGGCGCCAGCCCGACGCCGATCTCGAGCGTTATGATCGCCAGCGCCGGGCGGTGACGCTCGAATACATCGAGCAACAGTCGATCCAGAACAAGCGCAACCTCGAGTCGGACGGGACTGAATTCGGCCACAGCCTCGCGGAGATCGCCGCCGACAAGACCCGTACCTACAACTACCTATTGCGGGTCTCCATGATCGCCAGCCTGCGCCGCGCGCAGGAGCTGGGATAAGCTCGTAGGGTGGGTTGAGCGCAGCGAAATCCACCGGGTCTCTCGTCGGGACGAATGATGGGTTTCGCTTCGCTCAACCCATCCTACACAACTCAAATGGGCCGACATGGCGCTCGATCTTGTATTGCGGCAGGCGCGGCGGGCCGACGATAAAGACGCGCCCGTCGATGTCGCCATCGCGGGCGGGCGCATCGTCGAGATCGCCGAGCATATTGTCGCCGACGCGCCTGCCGAGCAACTCGATGGCCGGCTGGTGATCGCCGGCTTCGTCGAGAGCCACATCCACCTCGACAAATCCCGCATTCTCGAGCGATGCGACTGCGAGCACGGCACGCTCGAGGAAGCGATCACATCGGTTGCCGCCGCCAAGCGCTCCTTCAGCGAAGCCGACATTTATGACCGCGGACGGCACACGCTGGAGAAAGCGATCATCCACGGCACGACCCGCATGCGAACCCATGTCGAAATCGATCCGCGCGTCGGGCTCAAGGGCTTCCAGGCAGTGCGCCAGCTCAAGCGCGATTACGCGTGGGCGATCGATCTGCAAATCTGCGCCTTTCCCCAAGAGGGCCTCACCAACGACCCCGGCGCCGAGGAACTCCTGGTCGAGGCCTGCGAGCAAGGGGCCGACGTGATCGGCGGTTGCCCGTATACCGACAGCGACCCGCACCAGCAGATCGCGCGCATCTTCGACATCGCCCGCCGTTTCGATCTCGACGTCGATTTTCATTTGGATTTCGACCTTGACCCATCGTGGATGCACCTCGACGAGGTGTGCCGCCAAACCGACGCCCATGGTTGGGGCGGCCGCGTGGCGGTCGGTCACGTCACGAAGCTTTCCGCGATCGATCATTCCCCTCTTGCCGAGATCGGCCGGCGTCTGGCCGATTCCGGCGTCGCCGTGACGGTGCTGCCGGCGACCGACGTGTTCCTGATGGGGCGGGATCGCCGGCTCCACGTGCCGCGCGGCGTCGCCCCGGTGCATCGGCTGCTCGGCCAGGGCGTGACCTGCTCGCTCGCGACGAATAACGTGCTCAATCCATTCACGCCGTTCGGCGATTGCTCGCTCATCCGCATGGCGAACCTCTATGCCAACATTGCGCAGATCGGCCGTGAGCCCGATCTGCGCGCCTGCTTCGATATGATTACGACCTTGCCGGCACAGCTGATGAATGCGGCGGATTACGGCGTGGCAGTCGGCCATCCCGCCGACCTTGTCGTCCTGGACAGCCGCGATCCGGCCATGGCGGTGGCCGAGCTGGCGCAGCCTTCGTTCGGTCTCAAGCGCGGCCGCCGCAGCTTCAGCCGCGCCGCCGCCACGCTGCACCATCCTTAGAGGCCGCGATCTCGAGCGCCCAAAGATTGCTCCTCTGGCTCTATTGCCCAAACCATAAGCGTAGCGCGCATCGAATGTGCAGCATATGCGCCCGCCTGAGGGCCGGAATCGATCGCATACGGTCCAACGAGCTGAAATATATGGAATTGAGCGCTCGGCCCGGATGGCACGCTACTTGAAATAGCGACTGTCACGTCACCATCGATGGCGATGGCGAGCCGCCCTGCTCCAGGCGAGAGTGCGGCCGAGCGCAGCGCCGCGCATTCCGCACATTTTAAGGGAGAGCGATGGGCGAGCCTCTCGTCGTCATCGGCAACGGCATGGCCGCGGTACGTTTCGTCGAGGAATTGGCCAAACGCGCGCTCGGCCGCTATGCCCTTGCAGTGGTCGGAGACGAGCCAAGGCTCGCTTACAATCGCGTCTTGTTGTCGGCGCTGCTCGCGCAGGAGGTCGGCTTCTCCGAGATCGAGCTCAAGCCTGTGCGGTGGTGGCGCGACCGCGGTGTGACGCTGCGCTATGGCGTGCGCGCGACCGCAGTCGATCCTGCGGCACGCAATGTGACCCTGTCGAACGGGAGGGAGCTTCCCTTCTCCAAGCTCGTCTTTGCGACCGGCTCCAAACCAATCAAGCTCCGCATTCCCGGAATGGATCTGCCGGGCGTTTTCACGTTCCGCGACATCGATGACGTGAACACCATCGCCAAAGCTGCCCGTGCGCGGGTCGTCGTCATCGGCGGCGGCTTGCTCGGGCTCGAGGCGGCCTACGGACTCGCGAAAGCGGGCGCCCAGGTCACCGTGCTGCATCTCATGGACCGGCTCATGGAGCGCCAGCTCGACGCGCCGGCGGCACAGATGCTCGCCCGCGCGGTTGAAGCCAAGGGCATCGCCGTGCGCCTTAAGACCGAGACGATGCGCATCAGCGGCAGCGGCCGCGTCGAGACGGTCGAATTGCGGGACGGTTCGAACATCCCCGCCGACGCGGTGGTGGTCGCAGTCGGCATTCGGGCGAACACCGAGCTGGCAAGGGCGGCGGGCCTCAAGGTCAATCGCGGCATCGCCGTCGACGATCATCTCGAGACCGGCGTCGCCGGCATCCATGCCATCGGCGAGTGCGCCGAGCATCGCGGCCTGTGCTACGGGCTGGTGGAGCCCGCCTATGAGCAGGCGCAGGTGCTGGCACGGCGGCTTTCCGGCGAGCGTGCGACCTATGGCGGCAGCGTGCCCGCCGCCAATCTCAAAGTGGCGGGGGTCAACGTATTTTCGGCCGGCGATTTCCTCGCCGCCACGGCCGGCGCCGAGGAGATCACGCTGAGCGATCCAGGCCTCGGCATCTACAAAAAGCTCGTCATCGCCGGTGGCCGTCTCATTGGCGCGGTGCTGTTCGGCGATATCGCCGACGGTCCCTGGTATCTCGAGCTCATTCGCTCGGGATCATCGATCGAACGATTGCGCGACGAGCTCGTGTTCGGGCAGGGCCTCGCGATGCGCGCGGCGGCGTGAGCATGCCTGAATGCTTCGACGCGTGTCCTGGGCGCAGCGCAGCATGAAGCGGAGCGGAATGATGCGCTGCAGACCCGGGACCGTTACATGTACCGTCTTTTCCGCGGTCCCGGATCAGCGATGCACCGCTTCGCTGTCGTTCGCGCTGCATCGCGTCCGGGACACAGCGAGTGCGCAATGATGAACGCGCCCTGGCCCGAGCCGTCGGCCGTGCGTACCACCTGCCCCTATTGTGGCGTGGGCTGCGGTTTGCTGGCCCGGCCGGACGGATACGGCGGCGCCGCGATCACCGGCGATCCCGATCATCCCGCCAATTTCGGCGGCATCTGCTCCAAGGGCTCGGCGCTCGGCGAGACGCTCGGGGTCGGCCAACGTCTGCTCTATCCCATGCTGCGGCAACCGGACGGAACTCTCGCCCGAGCCGACTGGCCGCTTGCGCTCGATCGGGTCGCGGCCGGATTTGAACGCATCCTCGCGCGGCACGGTCCCGATGCGATCGCCTTCTATCTCTCCGGCCAACTTCTCACCGAGGACTATTACGTCGCTAACAAGCTGATGAAAGGCTTCATCGGCTCGGCGAACGTGGACACCAATTCGCGCCTGTGCATGGCCTCCTCCGTTGCCGGCCAAAAGCGCGCCTTCGGCGCCGACACAGTGCCCGGCAGCTACGAGGACCTCGACCACGCCGACCTTCTCGTCCTGGTCGGCTCGAACGCGGCTTGGTGCCACCCAGTGCTGTTTCAGCGCATGGTCGAGAACAAACGCAGGCGCGGCGCGAGAATCGTTGTCATCGACCCCCGCCGCACCGCGACCGCGGAGGAGGCCGATCTCTACCTTCCAATTGCACCGGGAATGGACACAGCGCTGTTCTGTGGTCTGCTGGTTCATCTCGCCGATCTGTGCGCCCTCGACTATCGCTACATCGACGCGCACACGACGAACTTCGAGAATGCGCTGGCGCAAGCACGCATGATCGCTCCAGACCTCGCGGAAACGGCGAGGATCACTCGGCTGCCGCGGGCCGACGTCGGGCGCTTCTTCGATCTGTTTCGTGCCACACCCAACGCCGTCACCTGCTTCTCGCAGGGAGTGAACCAGTCCGCGCAAGGGACCGACAAGGTCAACGCGATCATCAACTGCCACTTGGCGATGGGCCGCATCGGCCGGCGCGGCCAAGGACCGTTCTCGCTGACCGGCCAGCCCAATGCCATGGGCGGACGCGAGGTCGGCGGTCTCGCCAATCAGCTCGCGGCTCACATGGCCTTTACGCCGGCGGACCTCGACCGCGTCCGCCGCTTCTGGAATGCACCGCGCCTCGCAGCGCGCGAAGGCGCCAAGGCGGTGCAGATGTTCGACGCCATCGCCCGCGGCAGGATCAAGGCGCTGTGGGTGATGGCGACCAATCCCGCGGTCTCGCTGCCGCACGCAAGCCATGTGCGCGAGGCGCTCAAGAAGCTCGATGTGTTCGTGGTCTCCGAGAATGTGCTTGCAAACGATACCGTAAATGCCGGCGCGCATATCCTGCTTCCCGCCGCCGCCTGGGGCGAGAAGGACGGCACCGTCACCAATTCCGAGCGGCGCATCTCGCGCCAGCGGCGGTTTCTGCCCGCACCCGGCGAGGCCAAGCCCGACTGGTGGATCGTAGCTCAAGTCGCCCGCCGGATGGGCTTCGCCGCTCAATTCGCGTACGGCTCCGCGGCCGATATTTTTCGCGAGCACGCCGCGCTGTCCGCCTTCGAGAATGGCGGCCGGCGCGATTTCGATATCGGCGCTCTTGCGACAATCAGCGACGCAGCATTCGATGCGCTCGATCCCGTGCAGTGGCCGCTGCGTGCCGGCGAAACGCCGCAGGGAAAGGACCGGCGGTTCTTCATGCAGGGCGGCTTCTATACGCCGGATCGCAAGGCGCGCTTCATTGTGCTTGAACCGCCCACGCACCGAGCGCCGACCAACAAGGAATTCCCGCTTCGCCTCAATACCGGCCGCGTCCGCGACCAATGGCACACCATGACCCGATCAGGGTTGAGCGCTCGGCTCGGCACGCACGCACCGGAGCCGTTCGTCGAGGTACATCCAGCCGACGCCAAGGCCATGGATCTCGCCGACGGCGGCTTTGCCAAAGTCGCCACCCGCTGGGGATCTTGCGTGCTCAAAGTCACTATCAGTGATCGGCAACGACGCGGCTCGTTGTTCGCGCCGATTCACTGGAGCGACGCGACCGCCGCCGCCGCGCGCATCGGCGATCTGGTAATGCCGGAGACCGACCGCTATTCCGGCCAGCCCGACGCCAAGGCGACACCGGCGTCGATCGCGCCGGTCCATTTCGCATTCCGCGGATTTGCCCTGACCCGTCGGCCAATCAGCGCGCCGCGCCACGCGTGGTGGGCGCGCGTGGCCGTCGCCGGGGCATCGGGACTGTTGTTGGCGACGAACGACGGCCCGGAGGTCTGGCGCGGTCGGGTGCGGCAGATGCTCGGCACGGAGCTTGCGGAATATGTCGATCAGCAACGGGGCGTCTACCGCGCGGCGTCCTTCGTCGCGGGCGAGCTCACCGGCTGTTTGTTCATCGGCGCCGCCGAGACAGCGCCGCAATGGGATGCGGTCAAGGCGCTATTTGCAACCGAAACGCTCGCAGACGACGCGCGGCGCATACTGCTGTCCGGACGCTCGGCCGACGGCCTGGCGAGCGCAGGCCCGATCATCTGCGCCTGCTTCAGCGTCGGCGTCGCCGCTATCCGCGCGGCGCTCCAAGCGGGCGCAGCGACGAGCGTGGAAGGGATCGGCGAAGCGCTGCGCGCCGGCACCAACTGCGGCTCGTGCCTGCCAGAGCTCAAGCGACTTCTCGCCGACGCCAGACTTGAGACAGCTACTTGACTATCGAAAGCGCCGTGAAAGCATACGCCTCTGACCAACATACTCGGGGGTGTCATGCGAAAGCTCATCGGCGTCCTAGCGCTGGCGGCAGCGCCCGCTCTCGCAGTTGCGGCGGAAAAGCCCGATTGGGCATTCCCGGTCACCGAGAAGGTTCAACCCCCTCCCCGATTCGAAGCAGGCAGGGTGAGACCGGTCCGGCCCGGCAGCACGCTCTCGATCACGCGCGCCAAAGCGGACGACATGTACGATATCCCGAACTGGTATCCCAACATGTACCCGCCGATGCCGAAGATCGTCCAATACGGCAATAAAGACACGCAGGTGCGTGCTTGCGGATCCTGTCATCTGCCCACCGGCACGGGTCATGATGAATCCGCCTACATGGCCGGCTTGCCGGCTTCCTATTTCATTCGCCAGATGGCGGACTGGAAGAGCGGCGACCGCAAGTACAGCGCCACGATGGTGGCGATGGCCAAAATCATCACCGATTCCGAGATACGCGAAGCCGCCGATTATTTTGCTTCGCTCAAGCCGCAACCTTGGATCCGGGTGGTCGAGACAGACACGGTCCCGAGGTCCTATATCGGCCCCGGCAACAAGCGGCTCGTTCATCCGGATGGTGGCACCGAGCCGCTGGGCAATCGCATCATCGAAGTGCCTGAGGACGAGGAGGTCGTCGTCTACCGTGATCCCACCTCCGGCTTCGTCGCCTATGTGCCGAAGGGAAGCATCGCCAAGGGCAAGGAGCTCGCGATCACGGGCAACGGTGGCAAGACCATAGCGTGCGGCATCTGCCACGGCCGCACCTTGCAGGGCCTGGGCGAGCTCCCCGCAATCGCGGGGCGCCATCCCAACTACATCGTTCGCCAGCTCTGGAACATGCAGAACGGCGAACGGGTCGGCACGTCGGCGGCGCTGATGCAGCAAGTGGTCGAAAAATTGACCAACGATGACATGCTGGCGATCGCCGCCTACGTTGCGTCGCTGGCGCCGTGACGAGCGAAGCGCCCGATCCGTTCTTCTTGCTTCGGACGCGCCAGTCGAGCAGTACTTAGCGCCACCATCGGCACGGTGGCACCCGCAGGCGATTTAGAGTGGTTGCGGCGCGAACGGGAGGAGACAACGTGCTGGAGCTTTACCACAACATCAACTCGGTCTGTGCGCAGAAGGTGCGCATTGCCTTGAAAGAGAAAGGCCAAGACGCGCGGGAGCATCTGCTGACTTTGCGCGGCGACCAGAACGAGCCGGCTTATCTCAAGCTCAATCCGAACGGAGTCGTGCCGACGCTCGTTCACGATGGCACGCCGATCGTGGAGTCCTCGCTCATCCTGTATTACCTCGACGAGATTTTTCCCGACCCGCCGCTCATGCCGAAGGCGCCGCCGCTGCGGTTTCGCGTGCGCATGTACAACAAGCTGATCGACGAATACGTGCACAATTCCTGCACCATTCTGACCTTCGCCACCGCCTTTCGGCCCAATTTCCTGAAAGTGCCGCGTGAGGTCTGGCTCGCCGAAATCAACAAGGCGCCGCTCAAGCGCCGCGCCGAGTACAAACGCAGCGTGATCGAGCGCGGGCTGGATTCTGAATTTGTCGCCGACGCACTGGCCCAGCACCAGAAGCTGCTGTCGTGGATGGCGGATGCGCTCGCGCGTGGGCCTTACCTCGCCGGCGAGAGCTTCTCCAACGCCGAGTGCGCCGTGATTCCCTACGTCCTGCGGCTCGAGCTGCTCAAGCTCGATGGCCTGTGGGCGCAATATCCCGCCGTCACGGATTGGTGGGCGCGCATGCGCGCGCGTCCTTCCGTGAAGTCGGCGATTTTCGACCGCATGAAGGACAACGACTGGGCGCCGTTCAAGAACCTCGCGCCCGATCCGTGGCCTAAGGTGCAGGAGCTGGTTCGCGCGACGGCGTGACTGCGCCATCAGCGCCCGAAGTGGGCGCTTCGGAATGAGTGAGCGAGACTATGGTGCCCCGCGGCGCTTACGCGGACCACGCAAGCGCATCCACCTCGGCGTATCGTCTCCGAATTCCCCCGCGAGCCAAAGTATGAAACCGGCCAACGCCAGAACTGCAATCTCCCCGAACATCAGAAGCAAGAGCACCACCCATGTGGACTGATGCATTGAAGCCGCCCCATCTGTTTACGACCCCCATTTTGTTGTGATTAGGCGACATGACAGCACAAAATGAGTTCGGCACTGTGACGCAATTCAAATAAGCTGCGATCGTTGCAGAAATCTCACAGATTCTGCATCCGCGTACCAAAGCGCAAAGCTGCAATGCCGTTGGATACCGCCGGCATCGGCAGCATCATCGATCACAACGCGGTTGAGTCTCGCGCGCAAAAGGCTCATCCTGCACCGCGCTCGATCAAGGCCGCACCGCAATGACGGTCGCACGTTTCCCGCAGCTTGCCCACTGGGGTGCCTACACGGCGCTGGTCGAGGACGGCCGCGTCGTCGGCTGCGAGCCGTTCGCGCGCGATCCCGCGCCGTCGAACATGCTCGAGGCCATCCCCGCGATGGTGCACTCGCCGCTGCGCATCGCGCGGCCCGCCATCCGCAACGGCTGGCGCGAGGGAAAGGAACGCACCGGCGCCGACAGCTTCCATGAAGTGTCCTGGGATGAAGCGCTCGCCGCCGTCGCCGGCGAGCTTTCGCGCGTGCGCGAGACGTTCGGCAACAGCGCCATCTTCGGCGGCTCCTACGGCTGGTCGTCAGCGGGCCACGTGCACCATGCGCGGGGCCTGCTGCGGCGGTTCCTGTTCCTCGGTGGCGGCTGCGTCGATCAGGTCGCCAATTACAGCTTCGGCGCGGCGCAATATGTATTGCCGCGTGTGATCGGCACGTTCCAGCCGATCGCCCACGGCACGGACTGGCCGTCGATCGTCAAGCACACGCGCCTGATCCTGGCGTTCGGCGGACTTCCCAGCAAGAACGGCCAGGTGACGTTCGGCGGCGGCGGCGCCCACAGCATGGACATGTGGCTGCGGCGCGCGAAAGAGGCCGGCGTCGAGTTCGTCTCCATCAGTCCGCTCAAGTCGGATGCGGCGGACTTTCTCGACGCGCAATGGCTGCCCATTCGCCCCAATACCGATACCGCGCTGATGTTGGCCATGGCGCATACGCTTCTCACCGAGTGGCGTTACGATGCGGCATTCGTCTCGCGCTACTGCACCGGCTTCGAGCGGTTCCGCCGCTACCTGCTCGGGCTGGACGACGGCGTGGCGAAAGACTCGGAATGGGCGGCGGCGATCACCGGCGTCGCAGCCGACACGATCCGCCAGCTTGCGCGCCACGCGGCTGCAACGCGCACGCTCGTGAGCTGCGCGTGGTCGCTGCAGCGCGCGCACCACGGCGAGCAGCCCTATTGGGCGGCGATCGTGCTGGCGGCGATGCTGGGCGGCATCGGGCTTCCCGGCGGCGGCTTCGCCTTCGGCTACGGCTCGACCAATGGCATCGGCGTGCCGCGCGTCGATGTAGCGGGCCCCGACGTGCCGCTGCCGCTCAATCCGGCGCGGACCATGATCCCGGTCGCGCGCATCGCCGACATGCTGCTCAATCCCGGCGCGAGCTACGCCTTCAACGGTCGGCAGTATACTTTCCCCGATATTCGCCTGGTTTACTGGGCCGGCGGCAATCCCTTCCATCATCACCAGGATCTCAATCGGCTGCGGCGCGCTTGGCAGAAGCCGCAGACGATCATCGTGCACGAGACCTGGTGGACGGCGACCGCGCGTCACGCCGACATCGTGCTCCCCGCCACCACGCCGCTCGAGCGCAACGACGTCGGCGGCTCCTCGCGCGATACGTTCATTCTCGCCATGCACCGTGCCATCGACCCGATCGGGCAAGCGAAGAACGATTTCGACATTTTCCGCAGGCTGGCGCAGCGTCTCGGCTACGAACACGCCTTCACTGAAGACCGCGACGAGATGGGCTGGTGTCAGTGGGTCTACGACCGCGTGCGTGCGAGCGCCACCGCCGAGAACGTCACGCTCCCGGGCTTCCAGCAGTTCTGGGCCGAGGGCTTCGTCGAGCTGCCGCCGCCCGAGCGCGACTACGTCCTGTTCGAAGATTTTCGCCGCGATCCAGAACGCCATCCGCTCAAAACCCCTTCCGGGCGCATCGAGATCGCGTCCGAGACAGTTGCCGGCTTCGACTATGCGGAGTGCCCTCCCCATCCGGCGTGGATTCCTCCGGCGGAGTGGCTCGGAAGCACGGCCGCGCAACGTTTTCCGCTGCACCTCGTGACGCACCAGCCCGCAAGCCGCCTGCACGCGCAGATGGACCCTGGACCGGTGTCGCGCAGCCGAAAAGTTGCCGGGCGCGAGCCGGTGCGCATCAACCCAAAAGACGCGGCACGGCGCGACATTCGCGACGGCGATGTCGTGCGCTTGTTCAATTCCCGCGGTGCCTGCCTCGCCGGCGCGGTTCTCGACGCCGACGTCATGCCAGGGGTGGTGGTGATGGCCACCGGCGCCTGGTTCGATCCGGCGGACGCGGCGGGCGAACCGGAGCGCCACGGCAATCCCAACGTGCTCACCCTCGACATCGGAACGTCGCCGCTCGCTCAGGGGACCAGCGCGCTCACCGCGCTGGTCGAGATCGAGCGCTGGGATCAGCCGGCGCCGGCAGTTCGCGCATTCACCCCGCCGACCCTGGTGGCTGCGAGCTAGTGGACCAAATCTGACTTTTCGATTCTCTTGCGGATTCCCCTGCAGACTCGGTCATGCGAGTCTGGGGAATGCACGAAAGAACCCAGATCAAACTGAGCGCCACCGACCGAGCCGCGTTGAAGGCAGTTGTCGCC
>WNGF01003033.1_pt1 | contig 45633 bp, 46 predicted proteins | sample 5400641 | NCBI WGS metagenome assembly WNGF01 (sample SAMN13153371, study PRJNA577476) | soil metagenome | isolation source: 80 cm soil or saprolite under grassland replicate 2 | place: USA:California | collected 2016-06-15 | reverse complement strand
GGCCGGCCTGGCCTTCTTCCTGGTCGTCGACTACACCACCGGCTTTGCGGCCGGCAGCCCACCCATCTCCATCAACGAGCAGCGCGTCCGCGATCACACCACCAGACGCCAGCTCCACCAGTTCTTCCGTTCGCTGCCCGCCGACCGCTTCCCCGCCCTGGTCGCCCTCGGCGAGCACGTCTGGGTCGACAACCGTGACGAGCGTTTCACTGCCGGCCTCGACGCGCTGGTCCACGGGCTGCAGCGGGCCCACCACGCGCCCCGCCGGCCGACGCTCGACGGGCAACCGGCCACAACCATCAGCAACACCTGACCACCAGGCGTGTGAACAAGATTCACTTGCCGAGTGACTGGACTCCGTGGTAGGCAGTGTTCACTATCAAGAGCACCGTTCAGACCCGTGAACTTGGAGAGGCAGCCCACCGCACCGGCCAACCAGCGCGAGAGCGCGTGGTCGCCGAGTCGAGTGCGACCCCGACCACTCCGTGCCATGAGCCCAGCGGACCAGCGCCGGCCTCGCCGTTCATCAGACCGCATGACAGGAGGAGCATGGCCGTCTCCGACCAAGCACAGGCAGTCACGACCTGGCAGGCACGCGGGGACCAAGGGGCTGGCCGCCGGTCGGCGACGTCGCTCCCGGGTCGCGGCAGCGACTTCGCGGAGCTGTCCCGGCGGGTACGGCAGGTGGGACTTCTGGACCGGCGACCCGCCTATTACGCCCTGAAAATCGGCCTGAACACCGCACTGCTGGCGGCCGGGTGGGCCGCCTTCTTCCTGCTGGGAGACTCCTGGTACCAGCTGATCGTCGCCGCATGGCTGGCGGTCGTCTTCACCCAGATCGCCTTCGTCGGTCACGATGCCGGCCACCGGCAGATCTTCCGCACGCGGCGGCCCAACGACCTGGTCGGCCTGGTGCACGCCAACCTGCTGTTGGGAGTGAGCTACGGCTGGTGGGTCGGCAAGCACAACCGTCACCACAGCTACCCCAATCACGCCGACCGGGACCCCGACATCGCCATCGGCGCGGTCGCGTTCACCGCCGACCAGGCACGCGCCAGACGAGGGCTGGCCAGGATCCTGGCCAGGTATCAGGCCTACCTGTTCTTCCCGATGCTCCTGCTGGAGGCGATGCACCTGCACAGCGCCGGCGTCCGGGCACTGCTCCGCGGGAGGGTCAGGTTCAGGCTGCTGGAGGCGCTGTTGCTGCTGGCCCACCTCGCCGCCTACCTGTCAGCGGTGCTGCTGGTGCTGTCCCCGTGGCGGGCGCTGGTCTTCGTCATCGTGCAGCAGGGCCTGTTGGGCCTGTACCTGGGCTGCGCCTTTGCTCCCAACCACAAGGGCATGCCGGTGCTCACCGAACAAGACGAGCTGGACTTTCTCCGACGCCAGGTGCTCACCTCCCGCAACGTCCGCGGTGGACGCCTGGTGGACTTCGTGTTCGGCGGGCTGAACTACCAGATCGAGCACCATCTGTTCCCCAGCCTGCCCCGGCCGAGCCTGCATCGCGCCCAAGGAATCGTGCAGGAATTCTGCCTGGAGCATGGTCTGGCCTACTGCGAGAGCGCCGTGTTCGCTTCCTATGCGGAGGCGCTCGGCCATCTCCACACGGTCGGCGCCCCACTTCGTTCAGCCATCGTCGACTAGGTAGCTCAGCCGCCGCCGAGACGGCGGCCTACTGCGCCACCGGCGCGATGCAGCCGCTCGAAACGAGCCTGAACGCTGTAGCGTGCGGGCGTGAGTGACCATCCCGACGCCGCCGGTCCCCAGGCGAGCAGTCCCGTGACCCACGATTTGCGGGTCGATGATCCCTACGCCTGGGAAGCGGATCTCTATGACGTCACCACGGCGACCGTGAGCGAGCAGGACGTGCCGTTCTATACGGCGCTTGCGGCCGCCGCCGGCGGCCCGGTGCTCGAACTCGGCTGCGGGACCGGCCGGGTGCTGGTGCCGTGCGCCGCCGCGGCTGGCGCGGCCGTCGGCGTGGACGTCTCGCCGTCGATGCTGGCCCGCGCCGCGGCGGCGGTGGCCGCGGCCGGTCTCGGCGACCGCATCGAGCTGCACCGGGGCGACATGCGGACAGTCCGCCTCGAGCGGCGCTTCCCACTGGTCACCATCCCGTTCCGCTCGCTCCTCCACCTCCCGCGCGACGACGACTGGCTGGCGGCCCTGGCCACGGTGCGGGCGCACCTGACGACGGGCGGCCGCTTCGCCGGCGACGTGTTCGTGCCCGACCCGGAGCTGATCGCCGCGCGGCAGGACCACCACGGCTTCGCTGGCGAGGTGCGCCATCCGGATACCGGCCAGCGGGTCGTCCTCTGGGAGCACACCAGCTTCGATCCGGTCGCCCAGGTGGCCCACCGGCGCCGGGTGACCGAGGTGCTGGACGAGAGCGGGTTGGTGCTCGAGCGCCGCCACCGGCTGCTCGACGTGTACTTCCGCCATCCCAACGAGGTCCTGCGCCTGATCGAGGCGGCTGGCTTCACCGTCGACCAGCTCTTCGGTAGCTTCGACGGCCGCCCCCTCGACAGCGCCGCCGAGGAGCTCGTCTGGCTGGCGCACCTGACTTGAGCCAGCGGCGCGCCAGCGCTCTGCGCCAGCCTGCGGGCCCGGCTGAACCTCGCTGCGCTGGGTCCCCAGAACGGGGAGCCGCGCTGGGTCGCGGCCGACCGGCGGTTGCGGCCGACTATCGGGACCGGTAGCTTCCCCAGAGAGCGGGAGCCTTCGGACCACATAGTGGGGGGGTCGGATGCTGGATCTCGTGGTCGTCGGCGGCACGGTGGTGACCGGACACACGCCGGTGCGGGCCGATATCGGCGTCAAGGACGGCAGGATCGCGGTGCTCTCGGCCCCCGGGTCGATGACCGGGGACGCCCGCGAGACGCTGGAGGCCTTCGGGAGGTTCGTGGTGCCCGGCGGCATCGATGCCCACGTCCACTTCGATCTCAACGTCACCGAGGCCATGCGCGCCCAGTCGGCCGTGGACGGCTCGCGGGCCGCGGCGCGGCCACCGCCACGGCCACGGCCGACCGCGGTGGGCAGGAGCCGGACGTCGCGCTGCGCCTCTTCCCCGGCCACGCCTTCGGCTTCCTCATGGCTGGCGTGCAGGTCACCATCTTCACCTTCCTCACCGTCTACCTGACCGACGACCGCAGCCTGTCGGTCGGCCGGGCGGGATCGATGCTCGCCCTGCTCATGGTGGGTGGGCTGGTTGGCAGGCCGGTGTGGGGCTGGATCTCCGACCGGCGCCATCACGACCGGGTCCGGGTGCTGCAGGCGGTCTCCCTGCTGTCCGGGGCCGGGCTCGCCCTGGTTCCGGTGCTCGGGGTCCCGATGCTGGCCGCCGCCACGCTCGTGGTCGGATTCTGCGCCGTCGGCTGGAACGGCGTCTACATCGCGACGGTGTCGGAATCGGTGCCGCCCGCCAGGATCGGCTCCACCACCGGTGTGGCGCTGCTGCTCGTCAACCTCGGCGCCGTGGTGCTGCCGCCGGCTGTCGGCGCCCTGGTCGAGGTGTCCGGCTGGCCGGCGGGCTGGTATCTCTGCGCCGCCCTGAGCCTGCTCGCGCTCGCCATCCTGCAGGTGAGCCGCGCCGCCGCGACCGGGGCCGGTGGCTAGCCGTGGGCCGTGGCCAGCGCCCGCTGGATCTGCTCCGCCGCGGCGACGACCGTGTCCGCGTACCGCTCGCCGGGCGACGTCCCCAGGCGCTCGATCGGTCCGGAGATCGACAGCGCGGCCACCACCATCGTCGCGTCGTAGATCGGCGCGCTGACCGAGGCGATGCCCGGGACGCGCTCACCGACGCTCTGCGCCCACCCGCGCCGCAGCGCCTCCGGGTCGCCGTTCAGCAGCCGTCCCCCGGAGCCACGCTCGATGATGAGCAGCGAGCCGACCGGCACGGTGGTGCGCAGCTCCTCGGGCGACTCCACCGAGACCACGCACAGCCGGAAGCGGCCGCGGCGGACGTACAGCTGCGAGCTCTCGCCGGTCTGCGCGGTGAGACGCCGCAGGATCGGCTGGGCGATCTGGGAGAGGGTCCCACCGGTCGCGAACCTGCTGCCGGTCACGAAATGGCCGTCGTCGTCGCGGCGGAGGAAGCCGTGCATCTCGAGCGCGAGGACCAGCCGGTGGGCGGTCGTCTTCGGGAAGCCGGTCCTGCCCACGAGCTCGGGGAAGGCGATGGGCTGGCTGTACTCGACGATATCCAGCAGGTACATCGCCTTATCCAGCACCCCAACACCGCTCATGACATAGTCCACATGGTGGATATTACTGCCCGAGCACCACGGCGTGTGGCCGCTCATGGGTGAGCGGCGGATGGCCGCGCCGGGCGACGGCGTCGCCCGCGTCACCGTGATCTCGCTGGGCGGGACGATCGCCTCGGCACCGGCTCCGGGCGGCACCGTTGCGAGTCCGCGGCTCTCGGCGAACGACCTCGTCGCCGCGGTGCCGGACCTGGCCGGTGTCGCGGCGGTCGCCGTCCGGGACCTGCTCCGGCTCCCGTCGTGCGACCTGACGCTGGACCACGCCCTTGCGGCCGCGGCCGAGGTCCGGGCCGCCGCGGCCGCCGGCGCCGACGGCGTCGTGGTCACGCAGGGCACCGACACCATCGAGGAGATGTCGTTCTGCCTGGACCTCCTGGTCCCCGACGAGATCGCGCTGGCGGTGACCGGCGCGATGCGCCACGCCGGCGCGACGGGCAGCGACGGTCCCGCCAACCTGCTCGACGCGGTCCGGACGGTGGCCAGCCCGGCGGCGCGCGGGCTCGGCTGCCTGGTCGTGCTCAACGAGGAGGTGCACGCCGCGCCCGCGGTTCGCAAGCTGCACACCTCGTCGCCGTCGGCGTTCAGGTCCCCGTCCACCGGGCCCATCGGGTGGATCGCCGAAGGGCGGCCACACCTGCGCGACCGCCCCGTCCCGCGCGTGCTCGTCGAGCCGCGCGAGCGGCCGCTGGCGCGGGTGCCGCTGGTGAAGATCGTCATGGACGACGACGGGTGGTGGCTGCCGGCGGTCCGGGAGATGGCCGCACCCGGTCTGGTGCTCGAGGCGATGGGTGGCGGCCACGTCCCCGGGTGGCTGTGCCGCGAGGTCGCGGAGCTGGCCGCGCGGGTCCCGGTCATCCTCACCTCGCGGACCGGCGACGGCGAGACCCTGCGGTCGACCTACGGGGGCTTCGAGGGATCGGAGTCGTGGCTGGTCGCCGCCGGCCTCATCCCCGCCGGCTGGCTGCACTCGCTCAAGGCACGGGTGCTGCTCGCCCTGCTGCTGTCCGCCGGCGCGACACGGGCCCGGATCGAGGACGCGTTCGCGCTGCTGGGGTCACCTCGCCGCTCGGGCTCCGCCGGGCTGGCGGTCACCGGAGGGGCGGACGATCCGGCCCGGTCCGGGGAAGGAGCTGGTGACACATGACCGCACCCCCCGTCGACGTCCTGATCCAGGGAGGCACGGTCGTCACCGAGGGGTGGGTGGGCGATGCCTCGGTCGTCGTGAGCGGCGGTCGCGTCGCCGCTCTCCTCGCGGCGGGAGACTCCCCCGCCGTCGCCGCGGAGCGGGTGGTCGACGCACGGGGCATGCTGGTGCTGCCCGGCGGGGTCGACCCGCACTGCCACGTCGGGCTGCCGCTCGGCGCCTACACCACCAGGGACGGCTTCTGGTCGGCGAGCCTCGCGGCGCTCGCGGGTGGGACCACGACGATGGTCGACTTCGCGATCCCGCGCGTCGGCCAGCATCCCCTGGACGCCCTCGACGAGCGCGCCGAGCTGGCCGCGGCGTCCCGCTGCGACTACGCCTTCCACGGCTGCTTCAGCGCGCCGTCGGATGACGTCAGGGACACGGTGCACGAGCTGGCGGCCAGGGGTGTCCGGACCGTCAAGCTGTTCACCACCTACCGGGACCTGCTCATGGTCGACACGGCCACGATCGCCGCGGTGATGTCCGCGCTCCGGGAGGTGTCGGGCCTCACGTACGTGCACGCCGAGGCCAACGATCTGGTGGAGCGCGCCCAGCGGGAGGCGGTGGACGAGGGCCGCATCGGCGCCGGCGGCCACGCGAGCACCCGACCACCGCCGCCGAGGAGGCCGCGGTCGAGGCGGTGCTCGCCGTCGCGCGTCCCTAGTCCGCCCCGGTCTACTTCGTGCACCAGACGACCGCGGCAGCCGTCGGCCTGGTCTCGTCCGCGTGGCGCGACGGCGTTCGCGCGTACTCCGAGAGCTGCCCGCACTACCTCACCCTCGACGACGGCCGGTACGCCACCCCCCATCCAGAGCGATGGGTGTGCTGCCCGCCGCTCCGGGACCGGGAGACCGTGGACGCCCTCGCGCGCAGCATGCAGCTGGGGTTCATCGACACGGTGGGCAGCGACCACTGCTGCTACGACTCGCAACAGAAGCTGGCACGCGCCGACGACGTCCGCGAGATGCCGAACGGCCTGCCGGGCGTCGAGACGAGGATCCCCGTCGTCTTCAGCGAGCTCGTCGTGGGCGGACGGCTCAGCCTGCGACAGCTCGCCGCGGTCACGGCGGCCAACCCGGCCAGGCTGAACGGGCTCTACCCGCGCAAGGGCACGATCGCCCCCGGGTCGGATGCCGACCTCGTGGTCCTCGACCCCACGGAGACCCGGCGGGTACACGCCGCCGACCTGCACATGGAGACCGACTACTCGCCCTACGAGGGGCTGGAGGTGACCGGTTGGCCGGTCACCGTGCTGCAGCGGGGTCGCGTGGTCGTCGACGGCGGCGAGGTGAACGACCCGGGTCCCGTGGGCGCCCGCCTCCACGCCGAGGCGCTCGACCCCTCCGTGGTGGGTCGCTGACCCGCGCCTGGCGGGTGACGCAGGGGCGCTGGCGGGCTACCTGTTACGCCACGACAGCCCGCGGCCGAGCCGCAGACTCCAGCGCCCGCGGCTGTTGACCGTGAGCGGCCCGAGCCGGCTGGAAGCCGAGACGCCCCTTCTCGACAGGTTCAGCCAGCCGCGGCGGCCGAGCCGCACCCGACGGCGAAAGATGAGGCCCATACGATCACTCCTCCAGTCGACGTAGTCAGGATGGGCTGAGGTAGCAGCCGGGCCTTGACCTGCTTGCGGGAGACGTGCCGGTGCCAGCTTTCCCACAAAGCACACCGCGGTAACGGTGATACCAGCTCGCCCGGCCACGCGTGGCTACCCTGGGTCTCGGCACATGGCGACGTGGAGGGTGACGGATGGCGATCGAGCGGGAGCGGACGCGCCGGCTGGCATGGGAAGGCGTGCTGAACGCCCGCGACCTCGGCGGCTATCCGACGGCGGGTGGACGCGAGACCTGCTGGGGCGCGGTCGTGCGCTCCGGCAGCCTGACCGGATTGACCCCGGCCGGGTGTGAGGCCCTGATCAGCTACCAGGTGCGCGCCGTCGTCGACCTGCGGCTGCCCGACGAGGTGGCCGACCAGCCCCACCCCTTCGCCGAGCCGGCCGACCACGGCATCGCCTACGCCAACGTCTCGTTCCTCGACCCCGCGGCCGCGCCGCCAGAGGACTTCACCACGCTGGCCGACGGGTACAAGCGGATGCTCGACCGCTTCCACAAGGAGGTGGCCGCGGTGATGGCGGCGATCGCGGCCGCGCCCCAGGGCGGCGTGCTGGTGCACTGCGCCGCGGGCAAGGACCGGACCGGGCTCATCGCCGCGCTCCTGCTCGGCTTGGTCGCTGTGGCGCCGGAGACGATCGCCGCCGACTACGCCCTGACCGCCGAATGCCTGCGACCACGGGACCAGGAGTGGCTGGAGAACGGCCCGGGCGACCGCGCGGAGCGCGAGGCGCGGCTGCGCAGGTTCGCGCCGACGGCCGAAGTGATGCTGGCGGTGCTCGGCCACCTGGCCGTGCGGTATGGCGGGGTCGAGGCCTACCTGCTCCAGGCGGGCGTGGCCGCCGACGATCTCACGCGCATACGGGCCCGGCTGCTCCTCCCGAGCGGCCGCTGAGCAGTGCGTCCGGCGGCACGGCCACACGGGCCACGAGGTGGGCCGCCCCGTCCTCAGCCACGGTGGTGAACTAGGCCGACTCGACGTCCTGGGCCATCCCGCGCAGGTCGGTGGCCAGCTCGGCGAGCTGCCCGAGCCCGGCGGTCGCGCTCAGCCGCTCGGCCCGACCGGCCAGCTCGGCGAGCCGCTCGCCCAGGATCCACCAGGCCGCCTCCCGGTGCGGCAGCACATAGAACGACGGCTGCACGATCTCGAAGGACGGCCCGGCCAGCACCCCGGGCCGCTCCGGCCCGACCGGCAGAGTGGTCAGGACGCTGCCAAGCGGCCGCATCACCCAGTTCATCAGATGCTTGGCCGTGGTCGCCAGCGTGGTGACCTGCTCGCCGGTCTCCCCGTTATGGACGAAGTAGCGGCTCAGCGCTTGCAGGGTGGTCTCGTAGATCGCGTTGAACAGGTCGGCGACCTGGGCGGTCAGCGGGTCGCCGATCGTGGTCACCTCGGCCTCGACGTCGGGTGGGCGCCGCACGTAGGCGGGCTCGACCGGCCGGGCCGGCTCGAAGCCTGGATCGGCCGCCCGGCAGCGCAGGTAGTCGTCGAGCAGCGCGACGAACCTGCCGAAGTGGGCCTCACGCCAGTCGCCGCGGGCGCCCTCGCCCTGCTCCACGATCAGCTCGATGGCGACCGTCGCCGAGGCCAGGTCGGTGACCGCGGTCAGCTCCGGCCACTCGAACACCTCGGTGGTCGCCTGCGCCTCGGGCGGCCCGATGAACACCGCGCCTTCGCCGTGACGCTCGACGAGCCGCTCGAGGCCCTGCTCGATGCCGCGGTACAGGTGCCCGACCGTCTGGTAGTCCTCCGGCACCGCCATCAGCGAGTCCTCGCCGGTCAGCGGCTGCGCCTGGCCGATGGCCGCGAAGCCCTCCGCGTCGGCAAGGTCCATCCCTTCGGGACGCTCCAGGTAGATGAAGTGGCGCAGGGCCCGCTCCCCGAACGGGACCAGCGCGAGCTGCACCCCCGGCGGGTACCAGCGACTCAGGATCGGAAAGTTCGGCCGGTGCAGGTGCGGTGCCGCCCCGATCGCGGTGAGCAGGTTGGTGGCCAGGGCCAGGTGGAGCATCTCCTGCTTGGTCACGTCGATGATCACGGTCTCCCAGTCGGCCACCTTGGCCAGCTGCTCGGCGCTGAGCCCCTCCTGCTGGGTCCGCTTGAGGGTGAACTGCCCGAACAGGTACTCGCACATCAGCCCGTGCTCCAGCTCGCACGCCTGGACGAGCAACCAGACGAGCTCTTCCCGGCTCTCGACACGCAGCGGAGACTCGACCGCCATGGGGCCTCCTGGCTTCAGGGTCCTGACGGCGATGCTACCGCCGGACATGCGATCACACGCCCTCCCAACGCCCGGCAACCCCCCGCACGACGTGCAGCAGGTATTCCTTGCGGTTGAGCGGATTGTGGTCCGACCGCGGTGAGCTTCCCCTGGTTGGCCCCGCGGAATCGCAGCCGATCTCGCGTTCGTACTGTTCCCGAGGACAGACGGACGTACGCGATCTTCTCCCCCGCCGGACCGCGTTCGACCTTGAAACGGTGCCCGAAACGGGGCCATCGGCATCGCCTTCGGCCGCAGGCAGCAACTCCGCGATGCCGGCGGTCAGCGAATCCACGCCCGCACCGGTGATTGCCGAGCCGAAGAACACCGGATGCACCAGCGCCTGCCTGGTCTGCGCCGCGAGCCCGCCGCGGAGTTGACAGTACGAAACCGTCGTCTCGTCGTCGACATACGCGGCCAGAAACGCATCGTCACGGTCAGCAAAGGAATCGGTCTGGGTGCTGCCGTCATCGACGCTGCCGATCTGGTCGATGACACCGGCGGCGTAGAGCAGCCGCTCGGTCAGGCTCGTCTTACCGGCGTCTACATGCGCCAAAATCCCCAAGTTCAGCGTTCTCACGACGCGTCATGTCCTCGAGATAGGTGGCAATTACCTTCTGGGCGGACATGAACGCCTTACGCACTTCGCTCTCCTTGATTGATCGGCTGTTACCGGGAGTACAGCAGCTGGCCACCTGGAGGGCAACCGATTTGTCGGGCGGCTCAGCGGCGACCGTCGCGGCCCAGAGAACAGGTGTCCGGAGAAGCGGGGGAAGCTCAGGTCAGGCAGGGGTCGGGTCAGTACGTCGTGCGGGTGATATATGGTACGACGTTTGAGTTAACAAGATTTCGGTTGTTCGGATCGTTTGCCTGGTCGGTCGCGACGTTAGGCTCCCAGACAAGTGGAGTAGGGAGAGCAGTGGAGCAAAGAGGGGGGCTCATGCTGCCCACGGCTTCCTCCACCGAGCCGTTGCGCTGGTCAACCGGCAAACAGCCGGCCGCTCGCGGCCCGCCGCTGTCAGAACCGAGCGCTCGTCGACATGGTGGGCGGTCGTATGGCCCGGCACCGCCAACCACCACGACTCGCGTGGGAGAAAGGGATCCTCAAGACAAGGGGCGAGGCAACCGTCCGTCCCAACCCGGCCGGGCCAGTCGTCGGCCGATTTGGCTGACCCGCGAGCACCTGGCGCGCGCCAGGAAGTCGGCAGTCGAATAACTCCCCCATTTCTCCCCCTTCCGTCACCAGTTGTTTCTACCCGGAAGTCCCCATTTATACCCGCTCGGGAATCGGAAAGGAAGGGCTTCTATGAGACTGCCGATACGGCCGCGCGTTCTAGGCTGGCGGCTTGGCCTCACAATCGCCACAACCGCGGTGCTGGCTCTTGCACTGGTGAGTCCGGGATTCGCAAACCTGGCGGGCAGCACCTTCGAAGGCAACGACGGGAATCTCGTCGTCGACACCGCAGGCAACACCGACTGGGCCAACGCCCCCAACCGCGTCGTCGGCATCGACCAGCCCAGCGGCGGCAGCGACAACTCCTTCGGGCGGGGCACCAAGGAAGACGATCCAAACGCCATAGTCGTGACTGGCTCGATCCCGCCCAACAAGAACGACCTGACGCGCTTCTACGTCGGGTCGGAGTTCGCCGGCGGCAGCAACTTCCTCTACCTGGCCTGGGAGCGCTCGGTCAATATCGGCGCGGCCAACATGGACCTGGAGGTCAACCAGAAGGTCACCCCTGGGTTCACCGGCACCACCACCGGGCCGGTCGCGCTGGTCCGGACCGCCGGCGACCTGCTGGTCACCTACGACTTCGGCGGCAGCGGCACCCCGACCCTGGGCCTGCTGCGGTGGGTCACCAGCGGCGCGACCAGCCAGTGCTTCTCGACCAACGCGCTGCCCTGCTGGGGCAACCGCGTGGACCTCACGGCGGCCGGGGAGGCCGAGGGAGCGGTCAACAGCGGCACGGTCACCGACCCCGTTCCCCCGGGTGCTCCCCGCACCCTGACCACCGGCCTGTTCGGTGAGGCGGCCATCAACCTGACCGCCGCGGGCGTGTTCCCGGCGGGCACCTGTACGGCCTTCGGCAGCGCCTTCCTCAAGAGCCGCGCGTCGAGCTCCTTCCCCGCCGAGGTCAAGGACTTCATCGCGCCCCAGCCGGTCAACATCTCCAACTGCGGTGCGGTCAGGATCATCAAGCGGACCGACCCGCGGGGCATCAACCAGGACTTCAGCTTCACCTCGACCATCCCCAACCCGCCGGCCGGCTCCACCACACCCACCTGCACCGCTGACACCACGCCGTCCAGCTTCACGCTGAACGACAACGGCAACACCACCTCGGACAGCGCGGCCAACACCGAAGACTGCGTGAACGTGCCGGCAGGCAGCTACACCGTCACCGAGGGCAGCCTGCCCGCCAACTTCACGCTGGAGAGCCTCACCTGCACGACAGGCGGCAGCCAGGACGCCACCAATCCTCTCCAGGCCAACATCACGGTCGCTCCAAACAGCACGGTCACGTGTGTGTACGTGGACAAGCAGCAGCTCGGAGCGATCAAGATCAGCAAGACGTCCATCAAGGGCAACGCCCCGCTCGCGGGCGCGGTGTTCTCGGTCACATCCGGTGGCACCCCGATCCCCGGGAGCCCGTTCACGACCGGCAGCGACGGCACCGTCTGCGTCGATCACCTGGCGTTCGGTACCTATTCAGTCCAGGAGACCGCCGCGCCGACCGGCTATGCCATCGATGACACGACCGCCCACGACGTCAGCGTCACCGCCAACTCGACCTGCGGGGACGGTCACGAGGCCGCCTTCGCCGCCAGCGATACCCCACTGTCGAAGATCACGGTGAGCTTCCAGTCGCTTGCCGGGCCGGGCGTGACCACGGCAACGGTCCAGTGCACCGGTGACAACTCGGCGAACCCTCTGCCCGAGGACACGCCCAAGGTGCTCAACAACCTGCCGCCGGGAACCTATAGCTGCACCGTGGTCGTCGACCCCTGACACGGAGAGGATGACAGGTAAGTAGGCATAGGCAGGAGAGGCGGCCCGTTCGGGCCGCCTCTCTGGTTCCCCCAGTGGTCAGCCAGCGGCCGGTCCGGGCGACGCCGACTGGGTCAGGGCCGCTGCTCGAGGGCGTAGCGGGTGCCGTCGTCGTCCTCGAACAGCGACCACCAGCCGAAGGGCATCTTGGTCGGCGCGGTCGGGAACCTGACGCCGCGCCCGGTCAGCTCCTGGTAGGTCTGCTGGAGGTCGTCGCAGGCGAAGAAGACCGGCGAGTGCGGCAGCATCTCGGGGACCCGCGGCCGCACCTCGCCGGGGTCGCGTCGCGAAAGCACCAGGACCACGCCCTTGTCCGGCGGAGTGATCTCGATCCAGCGCCCCTGGTCGCCGTAGGGCTCGTCGACCACGACCGTAAAGCCCATCCGCTGGGTCCAGAACCGCTTGGCACGCTCCTGGTCTGCCACGGAGACGACGACCTTGCTCACCCCTTTGATCATGACAGCCTCCTCAACGCCGCTGGGTGCCTGCCGCCGGGACCGGGGTGTCCCGCCGTAGCGCAACCGTAGCGCATGACACAGCGCAGGTGGCGCCAAAGATTGCCGTACTACGGCGTCGTGTTAGCATCTTTTGCTATGGACAAGATCGATCAAGCAATCCTCGCCCACCTCCAGGAGGATGGCCGCCTGTCCAACGTGGAGCTGGCCGAGCGAGTGGGCCTGAGCCCCTCGCCGTGTCTGCGCCGCGTCCGCAGCCTCGAGGCCGCCGGCACGATCACCGGCTACCGGGCCGTCCTCGATCCGGCCAGGGTCGGCTGCGCCTTCCAGGTCCTGGTCCACGTCACCATGGCGGTCGGCGATCGCAAGGCCACCATGGAGGCGTTCGAGGCCGGCGTCGCCACCATCGACGAGGTCATCGAGTGCCGGCGCATGTTCGGCGACCCGGACTACCTGCTGTGGGTGGCGGTCGAGGATCTCCAAGCCTATGAGCGGCTGTATATGGGCAAGCTGGTCGGCTTGCCCGGGGTGGCCCGCACCACCTCCCAGCTCACCCTGAAGACGGTCAAGCCCGGCGGGCGGCTCCCCCTGCGGTCACGCTGAGCCGCCACGGCCTCGGTCGTTCAGCACGGGGTCGGTTGGGGCTGCCTGCGCTCGGCCGGGGTCGCACAGGAACGTGGACCGCAGCAGCGCGCCGAGGTAGGTGCGGTAGCGCCGAGCGGACCAGCCCCGGTCGACCAGGAGCTCCTCGAGCAGGTCGAAGGACATCAGCGCCCAGAGCATGTCGGCCGCCGTTTGCACCGTCCATGGCGGGGCGAGCCGGTGCTCGCGTGCCAGCCAGGCGGCGAGCCGGTGGCAGCAGGCCTGCTGGTCGGCCATGACGAGCTCCCAGTGCGCCGCGGCGTCGGGGTCGACGCGGCGGACGCGCTGGATCGCGCGGGCGACGGCGAGGATGCGCGGGTGGAACCGGGCCAGGTGGCGGGCCCACTGGTCGAGGGCGGTGGTGGCGTCCGGCGCGTCCCAGACCGGCTGCAGCGAGGCTGCGAGGCCTTCCTGCTCGCTCACGTGGCCGAACAGCTCGGCCAGCAGCTCCGCGCGGGAGGCGAAGTGCAGGTAGACGGCCCGGCGGGAGACGCCGGCGCGCTCAGCGACCGCGGCCATCGTCAGCGACTCCGCGCCGTGCCCCTCGAGCAGTGCGCGGGTGGCGTCCAGCAGCGCGGCGCGGGTGCGCCGGCTGCGGGCGTTGCGCGGCTCCTCGACCGAGTCCAGCATGGCGGCTCCTTGCATAGAGCTACACATCGCGTGTAGTTTACACGATGCACATAGTGTGAAGTTCTGAAGGGGCGCCGCCCTGCGAGGAGGGACCGCCGATGCTCCGCGACACGCCCCCACAGCCCGCACCCGCTGCCGCGCCAACGCCGACCCGCGCAGCCCAGCCATCCAAGCAGCTGACGCTGCTCGTGCTCGCCCTCACCGGGCTGATGCTCATCCTCGACCTCACCATCACCAACGTCGCCCTGCCCACCATCCAGCGGGCCCTGCAGATGACCCCGCAGGGGCTGCAGTGGGTGGTCAACGCCTACGCGCTCGCCTACGGCGGGTTCCTGCTCCTGGGTGGGCGGCTCGCCGACCGCCTGGGCCGGCGGCGCGTCTTTCTGGCCGGCGTGGCCGTGTTCACCGTCGCCTCCCTGATCGGCGGGCTGGCACCCTCGGCAGGCGTGCTGATCGCCGCCCGCGCGCTCCAGGGACTGGGCGCGGCCCTGGCTGGCCCGGCATCGCTGTCGATCATCACCACCACTTTCGCCGAAGGCCCCCAGCGCAACCGCGCCCTGGGGGTGTGGAGCGCGGTTGTGGCCAGCGGCGGTGCCATCGGCATGCTCGCCGGTGGGCTGCTCACCCAGTACGCGAGCTGGCGCTGGGTACTGTTCGTCAACGTCCCGGTCGGCGCGCTCCTGCTGGCGGCCACACCACGCGTGGTGCCCGCCACACCCGGCGAGCTGCGCACCCGCATCGACGCCGCCGGCGCGGTCACCGTCACCGCCGGCCTGGCGGCGCTGGTGTTCGCCACCACCCAGGTCCCCGGGCACGGCTGGGCCTCGCCCCGGACCCTCGGCGTGTTGCTGGCCGCCGCGGTCCTGCTCGGTGCCTTCCTGGTGATCGAGTCCCGTCACCGCGCCCCGCTGGTGCCGCTGCGCATCCTCGGTCGCCGCAGCCTCGCCGGGGCCGACACGGTGGCGCTGCTGGGCGGCGCGGCCGTCATCGCCTCGCCGATCTTCTTCCTCACCCTGTACCTGCAGCAGATCCTCGGCTTGTCCGCGATCGCGGCGGGGCTGGCGACGCTCCCGCTGGGACTGGCGGTGATCGGCACCTCCCAGCTCGCCTCCAGGATCATGGAGCGGGTCGGCCGCAAGCGCCTGCTGGCGGCCGGGCTGGCGCTGGCCGCCGTCGGCCTTGCGCTGCTCGGCCGCATCCACCCGGCCGGCAGCTACCCAGTCGACGTGCTGGGCCCGGTCGTGCTGCTCGGCCTGGGCATGGGGCTGAGCTTCGTGCCGCTCACCGCCAGCGCCGTGGCCGGCGTGCCCCACGCCGACCAGGGGCTCGCCTCTGGCCTGCTCCAGACCGCGCAGCAACTCGGCGTCGCACTGGGCCTGGCCGTGCTGACCACCCTCGCCACCGCCACGACCCAGGGCCTGCTCAGCCACCCGGCCGGTCCACCCGATCCCGCCGCCCTCCAGGCCGCCCTCACCGGCGGCTACGCAGCCGCCCTCCGCGGCGCCGCGCTGCTCGCACTGGCCGCGGCCGCCGTTGCGCTCCTGGTCCTCCCGCCGCCTCGCCCTATGCCTATCCAACCCCAACCCGCCAACCCCAAAAAGCGAGCATAAGCGCATACACCAACGCCCCAGCGGAACGCCTGGTGTTGGCCTCCGCTGTTGCCCGGTTCGCCCTGGGCCCTTGTGGCGGCGCGGGGCGCGGGCCGCACCCACGCCCCGCGCCGTTGCGGTCGGGTCAGGCGGCCGCGGCTGCGGGTACCCAGGCAAAGCGGCGCAGGGCCACAGCCATGCCGATGGCGGCCCAGAGGGCCAGGATGCCGAGGTCGTTCCAGACGATGCCGCTGCCACCGGCGGCGGGGTCGAAGGCGTGGTGGAGACCGTCGGCGAGGTGCTGGACGGGGAAGACCCTGGCCGCCTGTTGCAGCCAGCTGGGGAGGTAGGCGTTGGGGATGAACACGCCGGAGACGAAGTACAGCGGCAGCATGATCGCCTGCAGCATCGGCTGGGCGGAATCGGCGGAGCTGATCGCGGTGCAGAGCGCGTAGCCCAGGCAGCAGAACGCCACAGCGCCGACCACCGCGGTGAGCAGGACGCCGGGGATGGTGGAGCCGGGCAGGTGGACGCCGTAGGTGGAGGCCTTGACATGCTCCGGCTCGACGGTGTTGTTGCCGAAGAGGCCGACGAAGACGACGAGGAACACGACCGGCAGCGCCACGGTGAAGAAGCGTGCCTGGCGGTTGCGCACAAAGCCCAGCAGCTCAAAGCGGGCCTGGTGGCCGACGAGTCCAAGCGCCCGCACCGTCCGGCCGGCCGCGGGTGCCATGGCGCGTGCGGGCGCTGGGGCCTGGGCCGCGGGCGCGCTGGTGCGGCGCTTGCGAAGCCGCTGAGAGAGCCAGTAGAGGAGCAGCATCATTTGGTCCTTTCAGTTGTCGCGGGTGAGGTGGAGGTAGACGTCTTCGAGGCTGGGTCGGCGCACGTCGAGGTCGGGCAGGTCCAGGCCGCGCGCCAACGCCCAGTCGGCCAGCTGCCGAATGTGGTCGAGCGGGTGCTGGCTGGTGAGCACCAGACGGTCGCCGTCGCGTTCGGCCCGCGCGTGCAGGTCGGCTGGCAGCGCCTGCGGGGTGATGACGGTGGGCAGCGTGAAGCTGATCGTGGCGGCAGCCGGTCGCGGCCGCCGAGCGTTTGTGGGGTGCCTTGGGCGACGATGCGGCCGGCGGCGATGACCGCGATGCGGTCGGCGAGGTGCTCGGCCTCGTCCATGTAGTGGGTGGTCAAGAAGACGGTCTTGCCGAGCGTGCGCAGCCCGGCGACGACCTGCCAGGCGGCCCGCCTGGCGGAGGGGTCAAAGCCGGTGGTGGGCTCGTCCAGGAACAGCAGCTCCGGGTCGCCGATCAGGGCCAGCGCAACGTCCAGCCGGCGGCGCTGCCCGCCCGACAGCCGCTCGGCGGGCACCTCGGCCTGCTGTTGGAGGCCGACCAGGGCGATCGTCTCCTCCAGCTGGCGTGGCCGGGTGTAGTAGCCGGCGTACAGCTGCAGGCATTCGCGCACACGCAGGCCCGGCTCGGGCTGGGACTCCTGCAGGACGACGCCGACGCGGTCGCGCCAGTGGCGGTCGGCGTGGGCGGGGTCGACACCCAGGACGCTGACCTGGCCGGCGGAGCGCCCGCGGAAGCCCTCCAGGATCTCCACGGTGGTGGTCTTGCCGGCGCCGTTGGGGCCGAGGAAGGCGAAGATCTCACCGCGGCGGACCTGCAGGTCGATGCCGTGCACGGCCTCGAGCTCGCCGTAGCGCTTGTGCAGCCCGCTGACGCCGATCACGACCTCGTCTGCGCGGTCGCCTGCGCGGTTCGCCGCCGGGGCGGCCTGGATCGATGGTGTCGTCGCGCTCATGTCGCTCCCTTGGTTGCCGGTGGGTTGCAGGTCGGTCTGGGCAGCAGCCTATGGCTGGCGGGCGCGGCCGCCATCGGCGCCGGGGTGGAACTTCGGGCGGTCGTTGGCCTGGACTGCTGGTTCGAGTGGTCTCCACCCAGCGGTGGAGGCGGGCGGCGCACGACCTCGGTCCCCGATGTGATGACGGCGCCGTCTTGGCTGCCTACCCTGTTGTCGATGAGCGCCGAGACACCGACCTTCGCCTCGCTGGAGCGGGCCAGAGCCCGCCAGCACGCCACGCTGCGCCTGTTTCGCCCGCTGGCCGTGCTTGTGATCGTGCTGGTCGCGATCGCCGGCGCGCGGACCCAGCCGCGCCCCGGGATCAGCGGCGAGCACCTGGGGGTCCTGCTGGCGCTTGTCGGGTTCGCCGCCGCTGTGGCCGGCGCCATCGCCAGCCGGCGCGCCCCAGCCGCCGTCCAGGTGCCGATCTTGGTGCCGTTGTTTGCGCTGCTGATCGCCAGTTCGGCCGTGCTCGTCTGGCTGCAGCCGGACGGCCTCGGCCTGGTCGGCGTGTTCATCGCCGTCAGCGCCGCCGGGCTGCGTCTGCCCAGCCGCGGCGGCACGGCCCTGGTGGTCGGTGCGCTGGTCGCCTGGGCCGTCGCCGCAACGCAGGCCGAGCACCACTCGGTGACCGGCGTGGTGCTCAACGAGCTCGGCGTGGCCGCGTTCTTCCTCATGGCGCGCTTCGCCGGCCGCGTCCAAGAAGGACAGGAGCAGGCCGAGCGGCTGCTCGAGGAGCTGGAGCAGACGCGCCAGGCGCAGGTGCAGGCGGCGGCTCTGGCTGAGCGCCAGCGCCTGGCGCGCGACGGGTCCGGAGCGTCTGCCGTCGCTTGTCTGCGACTTCGAGCGGGACGCCGGTGTTCCGGCATCACTGGAGGTTGTCGGCCGGCAGCGCGAGCTCGGGTTGCAGGCCCGGTTGACGCTGTACCCGACCGCGCAGGAGGCGCTCACCAACGTGCGCAAGCACGCGCGGCCGCAGTGGGTGGAGCTGCGGCTTGCCTACGAGCCGGCGGGGACGCGGCTGACGATCGAGGACTTCGGCGGCAACGGCGCGACGCCGCTGTCTGACAGCGGGGGGTACGGCCTGACCGGGATGCGCGAGCGGGCCGAGCTGTTGGGCGGCCAGCTGCGCGCCGGGCCGACCGGCACCGGCTTCCGCGTCGAGCTGTGGGTGCCAGCATGAGCACGCCCACCAGGGTCGTTGTCGCCGACGACCAGCGCGTGGTCCGCGAAGGCCTGGCGATGCTGCTGCGCCTGCTGCCCGGGATCGAGGTGGTCGGCACGGCCCGCGACGGCGAGCAGGCGCTGGCGCTGGTCGAGGAGCTGAAGCCCGACGTGGTCTTGATGGACCTGCGCATGCCGCGCTGCGACGGCGTCGAGGCGACCCGCCGCCTGCGCGAGCGAGGCTCGGCCACGCGGGTGGTGGTCTTGACGACCTATGCCGACGACCGCTCAGTGGTCGACGCGCTGCAAGCGGGAGCGCGCGGGTTCCTGACCAAGGACGCCGGCGCCGAGGAGATCCAGCAGGCGATCGCCGCCGTCGTCAGCGGTGCGGCGGCGATCGACCCGGCGGTGCAGCACCATCTGGTCGACGCCGTCGCCAGCGGGCTACCCGCCAAAGCGCAGGCACCCACGCCCCTACTGCCCGACGGGCTGACCCCGCGCGAGGCGGAGGTGCTGTCGTTGATCGCCGAAGGGCTCTCCAACCCCGAGATCGCGGCGCGGCTGGTGGTCAGCGAGGCAACTGTCAAAAGCCACGTCAACCACCTGTTCACCAAGACCGGCGTGCGCGACCGCGCCCAGGCCGTCGCCTACGCCTACCGTCACGGGCTCGCCCCCGGTTAGGACCGTCACACAATCGCCTGTGCGTGCGGTGCCCGGATATGCAGGTGACCGGGGAGCGTTGGCGGCGATGTTCGCCGTGCTGTCGCCGCACCTGGACGAGCGGCAACGGCGCCTGCTGGCCGGCGCGCACCATTTCCGGGGCGCGACTACCGCGGGCCCTGGGCCCCTACCTGCGGTGCCTTGGGGCTGGAGTGTCGTGCAGTCCAGATTCGGCGATGCGCTGTCGGAAGCGCCGACGATGCAGGGCCTGCACGATGTCGGTCAGCAGGTCGGCAAGCGGGACCGGCAGCTCGGCGTCCAGTTCGCGCATGGCGGCGTCTGTGGCCGCCCACTCGGCTTCGATGGTGGGCAACAGGGCGCGTGCTCGCGGGGTGAGATGCGCGATCCGCTGGCGGGCGTCTGGTCCGGGTTCGAGTTCCACCAGGCCGCATCGTGCCATCTGCGTCACGGTCTGGCTGGCCGCCGAGTGCGTCACGCCCACGGCCTGTGCGAGGTCGCGGATGGACATCGGGCCGTCGCAGACCAGCGTCCTGACGATCGGGGAGAACCGCGGCCGGTAGTCCGGCAGGCCCAGCTCGGCGTAGACCTTGGCCACGTCGCCGTCCAGCAGGTCCAGGACGTGGCGCAGCAGGGTCCCCACGGGAGGACGGCTTGGGCGGCTCATGGTAGAAATATACCAGCACTGTTGCATCTGTCTGATCGGCAGCAGAGGAAGGGTGGTTCCATGTCCGGTCTCTATCCGGAGATCGAGCCGCGCGACCAGGGCATGTTGGACGTCGGCGACGGCCAGCTCGTGTACTGGGAGGTGTGCGGCAACCCCGACGGCAAGCCGGCCGTCGTCATGCACGGTGGGCCCGGCACGGGGTGCACGCCCGGCATGCGGCGCTACTTCGACCCGGCGGCGTACCGGATCGTGCTGTTCGACCAGCGCGGCTGCGGCCGGAGCACGCCGCACGCGAGCGACCCGGCGGTCGACCTGTCCACCAACACGACGCAGAACCTGATCGCCGACACCGAACTGCTGCGCTCCCATCTGGGGATCGACAGTTGGCTGGTCTTCGGCGGGTCGTGGAGCTCGACGCTCGGCCTCGCCTACGCCCAGATGTACCCCGAGCGGGTCACCGAGATCGTCCTTGTCAGCATCACCAGCGGGACGCGCCGCGAGGTCGAGTGGATCACGCAGGACATGAGCCGGGTGTTTCCCGCCGAGTGGGCCCGCTTCCGCGACGGCGTACCGGAGTCCGAGCGCGACAGCCGGCTGGTCGACGCCTACAGCCGGTTGTTGGAGGATCCCGACCCGGCGGTTCGGGAGAAGGCCGCCCGGGACTGGTGCGCCTGGGAGGACGCGCACGTCGCCATCCGCAAGGACCACAAACCACGCCTCACGGCCGAGGATCTGCCCTACCAGATGGCCTTCGCCCGCCTGGTCACCCACTACTGGCGGCACGACTGCTTCCTCGAGGACGGAATCATCGTCCGCGAGGCCGGCAAGCTCGCCGGCATCCCCGGCGTGCTGGTGCACGGCCGCATCGACATCAGCGGCCCGCCCGACATCGCCTGGCATCTCGCCCAAGCGTGGCCCGACGCCGAACTGACCCTCATCGACGACGCCGGCCACGGCACCGCCGACGCCGACACGGTACGCGCGCTCGTGGCGGCCACCGACCGCTTCGCCGCCGGCACCCACCGGCCGCGCCGCTAACGGATGCCGGCGGGCGAGAAACGGCTCGACGTGGCACGGTCATCGACCGCGAGTCGTCCGCTGCTGGTGGTCGCGGCCGCGTTCGGTGCGGCGGCGAGCGTCAACCTGCTGCTCGCGGTGGTCCCGTGTACGCCCACCCGAGACCGAGGGTCAGGCGCGGCGACCGCGGGCCTGGTCGAGCTGGCGGCGGTCACGCTTGGTGGGGCGGCCCGCACCCGGGCGGCGGGGACCACGTCCCGCGAGGGGATCGCGGGGCGGCGGCGGAGGGCTGCGGTCGATCAGGCACGCAGCGGCCAGCTCGGCACCGACGCGGCTGCCGGGCAGCCGGGCAACCTCGACGACCCGCTCCCGACCCCCGAGCCGAGCCCGGACCGTATCGCCGACGTTGACCGGCGCGGCGGGCTTGGCCCGCTCCCCGTTGATCTGCACGTGCCCGGCCCGGCACGCCTGCGCGGCCAGGGAACGTGTCTTCACCAGCCGCACCGCCCACAGCCAGCGGTCGACCCTCGTGCCGTCCATGCCCCGATAGTGACACGGGCAGCGGCATGCTGCCTCGACGAATGGACTGGTCGGCCGGCCCTACCTGCGCCGGTGCGCCAAGTATCACCGCTGCCGAGCCGGGAAGTCATCGGCACCGGACCGATGAGTTTCACCGGCCCCCGCCTGTCTGAACGGGCATGACGCCCGTAGGGACGACGAAGGAGAACGCGATGAGGGTTCTGGAAGTTCAGCAAGCAGACGGCCATCACAGCGGAGCGCCTGGTGCGCCGGTTCGACGGACTCACCGCCGTGGACGAGATCGACCTCGACATCCGCCGCGTGGTGAGCATGTGGTTGTGCCTTGCAGCGCTCCGTGGACGGACACGGCGCGGGTGAACAGGCCGAAGGCGAAGGCGACCGTGGCGAAGGAGTCGGCCGCGGTAAGGTCGTCCGAGCCCTCCGCACGCTCCAGCGATCCGGAAGGAGACCGAGATGCGCAAGGTGATCGCGCAGGAATGGATGACCCTCGACGGGGTCGTGCAGGCCCCCGGCGCCACCGACGAGGACACCACCGGCGGCTTCCAGCACGGCGGCTGGCACCTACGCTACTTCGACGACCTTTCCATGAACTGGGTGCTCAAGAACTTGACCGAGGCGGGAGGCTTCCTGCTCGGGCGGCGCACCTACGAGGGCTTCGCGAGCCACTGGCCGAACGCGTCGAAGGAGGAACAGCCCCTGGCCCTGCCGCTGAACACGCTCCCGAAGTACGTGGCGTCCACGACACTCACCGACCCGCTGGCGTGGGAAAACTCGACGGTGCTCCAGGGCGACGTCGCCGAGGCCGTGGCCGGGCTGAAGCAGCGGGACGGCGACGATCTGCTGACGATCGGCAGTACGAAACTGGTCCAGATGCTGATCGAGCACGACCTGGTCGACGAGTTCCGGGTGATGATCGACCCGCTGGTTGCGGGCGGCGGCAAGCGCATCTTCCGCGATGACGGTGCGCTCAGGCCGCTGCGGCTCCTCGACAGCCAGGTGACGACCACCGGCGCGATCCTCGCGACCTACGCTCCCGCCGAGGACTGACCTTGCTGGCAGGGCCGGCGGGGCCATCGGCGACTGGACACCGAAGCGGGCTGGTCGACGCGCGGTTCTTCGACAAGACCCTGGAGCACGTCATCGCGATGTACGAAGGGATCCCGAGCTCCGAGCTGGCCGTCGTCCCCGGCACGTCCCTTTTCCTCCTCCAGGAAAAGCCGACACTGTACACCACGATCATCGTCGACTTCCTGACCACCGAACCCGTGTCCACCGTGGCGCCGGTCCGCCGCGCTGAGCAGCAACCAAGGACGGAAGGAACAGGCGATGGGCACCGGAGGATTGTCCAGGGCGCGGCTCGGCCGCATGCACGAGGCTACGTCGAGCGCGGCGAGGTACCCGGTCTCGTCACGCTGATCAGCCGGCGGAGCGAGGTGCATATCGATGCGATCGGCATGCAGGCAATCGGCGGCAGCGAGGCGATGCGGCACGACACGATCTTCCGCATCGCCTCGATGACCAAGCCGATCACGGCCGCAGCGACGATGATCCTGGTGGAGGAATGCAAGCTGCGGCTGGACGAGCCGGTGGATCGGCTGCTGCCCGAACTGGCCGGGCGCAGGGTCCTGAAGCGGCTCGACGGGCCGCTCGACGACACCGTGCCCGCGAACCGGCCGATCACCGTGCGCGACCTGCTGACCTTCCGCATGGGCTTCGGCCAGATGATGGCACCACCCGACGCGTATCCGATCCTGAAGGCCGCCAGCGACCAGCAGATCGGCATGGGGCCGCCAAACCCTTCGGCGCAGCCTGCTCCGGATGAGTGGATCCGCCGCCTGGGGACGCTGCCGTTGATGCACCAGCCGGGCGAGAGGTGGATGTACCACACGGGGTCCGACGTGCTGGGCGTGCTGATCGCGCGCGCCTCGGGCCGGCAGCTGGAGACGTTCCTGCGCGAACGCATCTTCGAGCCGCTCGGTATGAAGGACACCGCCTTCAGCGTGCCGGCCACCAAGCTCGACCGGCTGGCGACCAGCTACAACGTCAATCCCGAAACCGGCGCGCTCGAGCTCAGTGACAAGGCCGAGGGCGGCCGATGGAGCCGTCCGCCCGTGTTCCCGTCCGCCGGGGGTGGGCTGGTCTCGACCATCGACGACTACCTGGCCTTCGGCCAGATGCTGCTGAGCAAGGGCAAACACGGCAGTGAGCGTCTGCTGTCCAGGCCTTCGGTCGAGACCATGACGACCGACCAGCTGACGCCCGAGCAGAAGGCGGTGTCCGGCTTCCTTCCAGGTTACTTCGACAGCCGCGGTTGGGGGTTCGGCGTGTCCGTGGTCACCCGACGCGACGACGTGGCGGCGGTTCCTGGACGGTTCGGCTGGGACGGCGGTATGGGCACCTCATGGTCTTCGGACCCCAGGGAGAACATGGTCGCCATCCTGATGACCCAGCGCTCAGCCTTCCCCCTGCTCTCAGGGGTCTATCTCGATTTCTGGACCTCGGCCTACCAGACGATCGACGACTGAACCGCCTCACGGTGCCAGTAGCCTTGAAGCATGACTGGGGCTGACCGTGCGCGGCCCGGCTACCCGCCGGCGCTGTTCGATGAGCTTGCCGTGCTGGCAGGCGTCGGGCCGGGCTGCCGGGTGCTGGAGATCGGCTGCGGGACCGGCAGGCCACGGTGCCGTTGGCCGAGCGGGGCTGCGAGATCGTCGCGGTGGAGCTGGGCGCCGACCTGGCGACGGTCGCTCGCCGCAACCTCGCGCGCTTCCCGCGTGTCGAGGTGGTCGTCGCGGCGTTCGAGGACTGGCCGCTGCCCACCGAGCCGTTCGACACCGTCGTGGCGGCGACCGCCTGGCACTGGTTGGCCCCGGCGGTGCGGGTTGCCAAGGCGGCCCAGGCGCTGCGGCCCGGCCGCGCGCTCGCCACCATCTCCACCCACCACATCGCCGGCGGCAACGAGGCGTTCTTTGTCGAGGCGCAAGCCTGCTACGAGCGCTGGGACCCAGCCACCCCGCCCGGGCTGCGGCTGCCCACCGCCGCGCAGGTCCCCCACGACAGCGAGGACCTTGAGCGCTCCGGCTGGTTCGATCCGGCGGTCTTCCGCCGCTGGGAATGGGATCTGTCGTATTCGACGGCGGCGTATCTGGAGCTGCTGCGCACCTATTCGGGGCATCGGGCGTTGCCGCCTGCGGCCCGGCAGAGCTTGCTGGGCTGCATCGCTGAGCTCATCGACGGCCGCTACGGCGGGCGGATCGCCGAGCGCTACCTGACTGAGCTGCGGGTCGCGCAGCTTCAGCGCCCTCGGAAATGAGGCGTCCAGCCTGCGGATCTAGGGCAGCGGCCCGAGGTGGGGCAGGGGGTCTTAGCCCTACCGTCAACACATGGAGAACGACAGCGCACAAGGGATCAGGGAGGGCACCGTGTTTCGCACCCTGCTCGACTATGGCGCCACCATGGCGGAGCTGCGCATCGATGACTTGCGCCGCGAGGCGGCGCGGGAGCGTCTTGCGCGCGGCGCGACGCGGCGCCACCGCAGGGCGGCCCGGCGGGTCGCCTCCCGTGGCGGGCTGCACCCGGCAACCGCAAGGTAGACGAGCCATGAGCGTGGCACTCACCACCAACGGGCCGGGCCTTCGAAGGCCCGGCCCGTCGGCGTTCCCGGCTGTCGGGGTGACCGGCATACTTGCAAGCATGGCATCCACCACCAGCCCGGTGTTCGTCGGCCGCTCCGAGGAGTTCGGCCGGCTGCTCAGCGTGCTCGCCCGGGCCGAGCAGGGCCGGCCCGCGGTCGCACTGGTCGCCGGCGACGCCGGCGTGGGCAAGACCCGCCTGCTTGCCGAGCTTGCCGGTCATGCCGAAGGGAAGGGCGCGTGCGTGCTGGTCGGCGGCTGCATGGAGGTGGGCGACCTCGGCCTGCCCTACGTCCCCTTTGTGGACGCCTTCCGCGACATCGGCGCCCGGCCCGGCGAATCCGAGCTGGCTGGCCGGCTGGCCGCCATCGTCCCTGGCCTTGGCCTGCTGTTGCCGCGGACGGGGAACGGCCGCGGCCCGGCGCTGCTGCCGGGCGACGGGTTCGAGCGGGTGCAGCTGTTCGGCGGGGTGCTGTCGCTGCTCGTCGGCCTCTCCGAGCTGGCGCCGCTACTGCTGGTCATCGAGGACCTGCACTGGGCCGACCGCTCCACCCGTGACCTGGTCGCCTTCCTGATTCGCACCCTGCGGGCCGGCCGCATCGCCCTGGTCGCCAGCTACCGGTCCGACGACCTGCACCGGCGCCACCCGCTGCGCCCACTGCTGGCGGAACTGCTCCGCGTCCCCGACCTCGAGCGCATCGACCTGCCGCCGTTCACCCGCGCCGAGCTGGCTGAGCACCTGGACGCGCTGGCCGGCGAGGGCGTCCCACCAGCGGCCGTCGACCGGATCCTGGCCCGCAGCGAGGGCAACGCCTTCTTCGCCGAGGCGCTGGTCGCTGCCGGCGCTGCCCGCGCGGAGGTGGCGCTGCCCGACGCCCTCGCCGACGTGCTGCTCGGCCGCGTGGAGGCCCTCTCCGACCTGGCCCAGGAGCTCCTCAAGGTCGCCGCGGTCGCGGGGCGCCGGGTCGGCCACCAGCTGCTGGTCGCCGCCGCCGGCCTGCCAGAGCCCGAGCTGGAGCGGGGGCTGCGGGAGGCGATCGCCGGCCAGATCCTTGTCGCCGACCCGGCCGCGGAGACCTACGGGTTCCGCCACGCGCTGCTGCAGGAGGTCGTGTACGGCGACCTGCTGCCGGGGGAACGCACCCGCCTCCACGCGACCTACGCGCGCCTGCTGGCCAAGGCCAACGATGGCGGCTCAGCCGCCGAGCTGGCCTACCACGCGCTGGCCAGCCATGACCTGCCGGGGGCCCTGGCAGCCGGGGTGCGGGCCGCGGCCGACGCCATGGCGATGTCCGCCCCGGCTGAGGCGTTCCGCCACCTCGACCACGCCTATGAGCTGTGGGACCAGGTGCCCGACGCCGCCGCCGTCGCCGGCATGGACCGGGTCGAGCTGCTGCTGCGTGCCGCCGAGGCGGCCAGCTACTCGGGCGAGTTCCGCCACGCCGTGAAGCTTGCCCAGGAGGCCGTGGCCGCGAGCGACGCCGGCGCGAACCCACCAGAGGCGGCACTGGCCAACGAGCGCCTCGGCGAGTACCTGCTCGAGTCCCACAGCGCGGACGAGTCGCACGACCTGATGCTGGCCGCGTGCCGCCGCGCCGTCGAGCTGGTGCCGGCCGACCCGCCGACGCCGCTGCGGGCACGGGTCGCCGCGCAGCTCGGCCGCGCCCTCATGCACCTGCACGAGCACGACGAGGCACGGCGCTGGTGCGACGAGGCGCTCGCCGTGGCCAGGGTGGCGGGCAGCGCCGTCGACGAGGCCCGCGCCCTGATCAACCTCGCCCTGCTGGCTGAGCGCCATGACGACACCGAACGGGCGCGGTCGCTCCTCAACGACGCCCGCCGCCGCGCGGCCGCCGCCGGTGACCGGGTGGTGGAGCTGCGCGCCCAGTACAACCTCGGCGGGCTCGCATACGACGTCGGCGATCTGGCCGCCGCCTGCTCGGCCTATGACGAGGCCGTGACGCTGGCCGAGCGCAGCGGCTTGAGCTGGAGCGGGTTCGGCGCCGACGCCGGCGTGCTGCGCTGCATCGCCTACTACTCGGTGGGGGCGTGGGACAAGGCCGAGCGTCTCGCCACCGCAGTCGACGACCGCAGGCCGGCGGCTGGCGGTCTGTCCGCTGCCGCCCTGCTCGTCGAGGTCGGCCGGGGCAGCAGCAGCGCCCATGAGCGGTTCGCGCGGCTCAGGGTATTCTTCGACGACCCCTGGGTCGCCTATCTGGCCAGCGGTTGCGGCGCCGACCTCGCCCTTTGGCAGGGCGACCTCGACCGCGCCCGCGAGCTGACCCGCTTCAACCTGGCCGGGCTGGCCGTGGCAGACGACCCCTGGGCGTTGAGTGCCATCCGGCCGGCCGCGCTGGGGCTGGCTGCCGAGGCCGACCGGGCCGGACGCGGCCGGGTCGTCGGCGACCAGGGCGCGGTCGCGGACGCCCTGGCCGTTGGCGAGGCGCTGCTCGAGCGGGCGCGTGCCAGCGAGCGGCAGGCCCGCTCGCTCGGCCTCCAGGTCGGCCCAGAGGCGCTCGCCTGGCTGGCCCGCGCCGAGGCGGAGTGGGCGCGGCTCCAGGGCCGCGCCGACCCGGGCCGTTGGGCGGTCGCCGCCGACGCCTTCGCCTACGGCTACGTGTACGAGGAGGCCCGCTCGCGCTGGCGCCTGGCCGAGGCGCTGCTGGCGCACGGCCGCCGCGACGAGGCAGCGGCGCAGGCCCGCGCCGCCCATGACGTGGCGACGCGCCTGGGGGCCGAGCCGCTGCGGGTCGAGGTCGACACGCTCGCCCGCCGCGGCCGCCTCGACCTCGGCGGCGGCCACGGCGAGGCAGTGGCTGGCGTGCCGGCCAGCCTCACGCCCCGCGAACTGGAGGTGCTCCGCCTCGTGGCCGCGGGCCGCTCGAACCAGCAGATCGCCGACGTGCTGTTCATCAGCCGCAAGACCGCCAGCGTCCACGTCAGCAACATCCTCGGCAAGCTCGGCGTGCATACCCGCGTCGAGGCGGCCGCCACCGCCCACCGCCTGGGCCTTGACGAGGCGGCTGCCCCGGCGCGCAAACGCCGGTAGCGCAGCCGGAGCCTCGCACCGAAGAGGATCACAGCGGCGTCCGTGCGCTCTCCCGGCTCAGCGTCTCAATCGCTGGCGGTGGGGACCCGCGGCGGGACGCGGGCGTCCGGCGGGATCTGCACGGCGATCTCGCCGCCCAGCCGGTATCCCGCGGACAGGTCCAGGTCGTCACCGCTCCAGAACCGGCCAGGGTCATACCAGTTCGGCCGGCGCCCGCCAGCCAGCAGCCCCATAGCCTGGTAGGTGACGGCGATGACCTCCGCGCAGTAGGCGGTCTCCAGCTCACCCTCCCGCACGCCCCGCTTGACGACCGGCACCCGCCCAGACACCCACCGCGAGGCCAGCCGAGCCACCGACGGAAACGGCGTGCCGTCCAACCGCGCGATCGTGCGCAGGACAGCGTCCTCCATCTGGCGGGTAACCGTGTGGTCCAACTGGCGTAGCCACGCTCGGTGACCGTACCTGGTCGCCCAGACCAGGACCGCCTCGCGCAGGTCGTGCAGCTGCGCGCCGCGCTGGTGGCTGCCAGACCACAGGTCGGGCAATGACCGGCCGAGCTCGGCATGCCACATCAGCGCCGGCAGGTCATCGATGACCACCGACATGCCGACATGGTTGACGGGGCTGTTGGTGCTCACCTGGACGGCCCGGTCGGCCATCTTCCGTCCACGAAACAGCCACACATCCCCGGTGCGGGTCAGGTCGAGGGCCTCGTCGAGGCTGATGCGCATCTCGGGCATGGACGTATCCTAGGCAGATGCGCTGGTGGAAGATACTCGGGCTGGCAGGCTTCGCCGGTCTCGCCGCCACCGGGGTGGTGATCGCCCGGGCAGAGCGACGGCGGCGCGCCTACACCCCAGAGCAGATCCGGGCGCGGCTGCATGCCCGCCTCGCCGAGGCGTCCGGGACCGAGGCTGCGAAGGGGATGCATGGTCAAGGCTGAGGAGGCCGGGGACCGCGATCGCAAGGTGATCTTCGGGAGGTTGCTGCGGGCGCACCGGCTTCATGCGCTGCTGACCCAGGAGCAGCTTGCCGAGCGCGCGGGGGTGAGCTCGCGCACGATCCGCGAGCTGGAGCGCGGTCGGGTACGCGAGCCCCATATGGACTCGGTGCGCCTGCTTGCCGATGGGCTGGCGTTGGCCGGAGAGGCCCGTGAGGAGTTCCACACTGCCGCGTGGGATGCTGGCTGGGCGCCGCTGGTCGTGGCGGTTGCGGATGGGGTGACCGGGGTGGTGGCGCATGCCGATGGCGGCCTGGTGCCCGATGACGCGCAGGTGCCGCGGTCTGTGGCGAGCGAAGCTGCCATCCCGTTCCTGCTGCCCGCCGACAGCGCCGACTTCACCGGGCGGGAGGAGGCGGTAGGGCGGCTGGGCGTCCTGTTGGCCGGCGCACCCGACGGCGCGGCGCGGTCAACCGCGATGCTGGTGATGGCCGTCATGGGCGGGGGCGGGGTGGGCAAAACCACCCTGGCCGTGCATGTCGCCCACCGTGTCCGCGCCCGGTTTCCCGACGGGCAACTGTTCATCAACCTGCGGGGCGCGGAAGCCAGCCCAGCTGATCCCGAAGAGGCGCTGGGACGCTTGCTGCGCGCGCTCGGGGTGGATGAGGCGGCCATCCCCGAGGGCTCGGACGAGCGCGCCGAGCTGTACCGCAGCCTGCTCGCGGACCGGCGGGTGCTGGTGGTGTTGGACAACGCCGCCAGCGAGGCGCAGGTCATTCCGCTGCTGCCCGGCAGCCCGACCTGCGCGGTGCTGGTAACCAGCCGGGCGCCGCTGACGGGGCTGGGTGGGGTGCGGCTGCTCGAGCTGGGCGTGCTCGACCCGGCGCAGGCGGTGGAGCTGCTCGGACGGATCGTGGGGGCGCAGCGGGTGGCCGCGGAGCCGGCGGCTGCCGCGGAGCTGGCACGGCTGTGCGGGTATCTGCCGTTGGCGTTGCGGGTGGCGGGGGCCAGGCTGGCGGCGCGGCGGCACTGGCGGCTCGCCCAGATGGTGGAGCGGCTGGACGATGAGCGGCAGCGGCTGGACGAGCTGACCCACGGGCACCTGGCGGTGCGTGCCAGCCTGACGCTCAGCTACCAGGCGCTGGGGCCCGCCGCTCGGCTGCTGTTCTGCCGCCTGGGGTTGCTGGAGGCTCCCGACGTTGCCGCATGGGCTGCCGCCGCCCTGCTCGACAGCCCCGTCGAGCAGGCGACCGAACTGGCCGACCGGCTGGTGGACGCGCGGCTGCTGGAGGTAGCCGGGCGGGACGCCACCGGGCAAGTCCGCTACCGCTTCCACGATCTGGTCCGCGTGTTTGCGCGCGAGCGCAGCGAGACAGCGGACCCACCCAAGCAGCGGCGTGCCGCGCTGGCCCGTGCGTTCGGCGCTGCACTGGCGAGGCCCTGGCCGCGGCCCGCCGGGCGCGCGACGAACGCGGGGAAGCGGCCGTGCTGCTGTCGCTGGGCACCCTGCACGGCTTCCACCGACTCGACGAGGCGCTCGCCTGCTGGCAGGCCGCACTCGGCATCTTCGAGCGGCTCGGCGACGACACCGGTCGAGCAATGTGCCTGGCCGCGCTGGCGCTGTACCGCAACGACCGTCAGGCCTTCCAGCAGCGCCGGCGACAGGCCCAGGAGGCCCTTGCAATCCTCGGCCGAGACGGCAGCCCGCGTGCCCGCGCCTGCGTGCTGCACCGCCTTGGCATCCTCTACCACAACCACGGCCGGATCGCGCTGGCCGAGCGGTGCTTCGAGGAGGCCCTGGGGTTGCACCGCGGGCTCGGCAGCCGCCGCGGCGAGGCGACGCTGCTGTACCGGCTCGGGGTCGTGCTCATCAAGCAGGGCCGCGATGACGAGGCCGCGAGCATGCTCCAGGAGGCCCTGGCGATCTTCGGGCCGGATGGTGACCGCATGAACGGCACGCTCGCCAAAGTCTGCCTCGGCACGGCGCTGGTGCACCTGGGCCGCTACGGGCAGGCTCGCCCGCTGCTGGAGCCGTGGATGCACACCGGCTTTCCCTTCGTCCGTGCCTGGGCGCTGCGCGCCCTCGGGGAGCTGTACTCCGGCCAGGGACGCCACGACGACGCGCGCGCGGCGCTCCGTGAGGCGCTACGCCTGTTCCGCGACCTGGACATTCCTGCCGAGGAAGCCGTCGCCCTGCGAACCCTGCTCGCACTCGGCGAGGACGGCGACCGCGCCCACGGCAATGCCCACTCCTCCAAGGCGCGCGCCTCACCTCCACCAACGACATGAAGGGACGTTTCGACCCGTTCTGCCGCTGTCCTGCCGGTGCTCTGCCGGTGTCCTGCCGGTGTCCTGCCTGGGCACAGGAGAGCATCAGGGCGTATTGCTAGCCCGTCAGCCCTCAAGGGCGGGCAGGACACACCTTCAGGCGCACCTTCGACTCGGGCGAGGATCGTGTTGGCATCCATCTCCAAGTTCGGCAGGCCTATCCGTGCTCACGTGGGCCCGTGCGCTCTGCTCGCGGTCCTGGCGCTTGCGGGCTGCACGGCTGACGGCTCCACACAGGACCGGGCAGGGCCGTCCACGACCCCGGCGACTCGGGCGAACACACCACCAGCGCAGCCGGCACAGGGCCCCGGCAGCAGCCAGCGCCCCCACGCCGGGGTGCGAACCACGCAGGTCGGCGGCTCCCCCGGCAGCGTAACGATCTTCGAGCCGCGGGAGCCCACCCCCCGCAGCGCCCCGGTGGTGGTCTTCACCCAAGGCGTCGGCCCCGACCAGTACCAGGGCTGGATCGACCATCTCGTCGGGCGGGGCAGCATCGTGGTCTTCCAGGAGCAGCCATTTCAGGGAGTGGACCTCACCGAGCGGCGCAAGGGGCCGGTGGCCGGGCTGCGGGCAGCCGTGCGGGCGCTCGCACGGCCCGGGCACGTCTCACCCCAGTGGGACCAGCTGGTGCTGGTGGGCCACTCGGTCGGCGGAAACATGGCGGCCCAGCTCGCCGCCGACAGCGCCACGGCGCGGCTCCCAGGTCCCAAAGCGGTGTTCGTGCTGCAGCCACGTCTGGAGGACACCGACAGCCTGCGGGTGCTGCGTGGCATCCCCCGGTCCAGCCTGGTGCTGGTGCTGGCCTCCGACCGGGACGACCGGGTCGGCCTCGACGGCCCCAAGGCGGTGTGGGCCGCGCTTGGCCGCATCCCCGCGGCCAACAAGGACTACGTATTGGTCCGCAGCGACGAGCACGGCACCGACGAGCACGGCACGCCGGTGCTGGTCGCCGACCATTTCCTGTCGCTCAGCGGTGCTGGCAACCCGCCGAACGCGCTGGACTTCTACGGCCCCTGGAAGCTGCTCGACGGGCTGCAGGACTGCGCGATCGCGCGGCACGACTGCCGCTTCGCGCTGGGTGGGACCGCCGAGCAGCGCTTCATGGGCCGCTGGAGCGATGGCGTCCCGGTCACCCCGCTGCAGGTCACCGACTCGCCCTGAGCAGCTCCCCCGACGCACCGTCACCAGCGGGCTGCAGTCGGTCACCGAGCATCCGGGTGGGGTGTTCCCACGCGCTCGGTCTGGCGCAACCGGCACTGCGCCGGGTGTGTAACAGTGCCCCTGCTGCTCAGGGAACCTTTTTCAGGGTCATGGAGTTACTCAGGTAGTTACGTTGTCGGCGATCCACAGAGGAGGTCGATCGGAATGGTGGGTGGCAGGACTGCTCGAAGACGATGCAGGGCCGTGATCGTGGCGCTCGCAGTCGCGAGCGGGATAGCACTGCTGCCAGCGAGCCCGGCCATGGCGCATGTCCATGGCATCACTCCGCTGCGTTGTGTCGGCATCGCCGACGACGGCGCCAACCAGACCGACACCACGCCAGCGTCGGCGGCGAACGGCGGACCGATCTCGGGCCTGATCCCAAGGGACGTCGGCAACGCGCCGCTGACAATCGGCGATGGAGGGTTCGATACACCGGCCTGTCCGGCGAGCCCATAGCCGCAGACCGCAGCTCGACCAGACGGGAGCCGCCCGGGCGCAGTCCCGACTCCGGTGAGCCACGACCTCATGACCTTGTTCCCGTCACGAGCCGTTCGCGGTCGAACGTCGCGGACACGATCCGCCAGCCGAGTCCGTCGCCGAGCAGCAGCGCCGCCGCGAGGCCGAGGGCAAGGCCGAGCGTCGCGTGGATGGCGTTGAACGCGATGAGCGATGTCACCGCGACCGACTGGAGACTCGCGAGCATGCCGAGCTGCTGTGCGACGCGGACGTCGCTCGATCGGGCCGAGATGGCGATGCCGACCCAGATGGACCAGCCGGCGAGGAGCGGCGTGAAGAGCAGCTGGGCGAGCAGCTCCGGGCCTCGCAGGAGCGCCGACGCTATGGCCGGATGTGCGAAGAGCTCGACGCAGGCGAGAAAGAAGGCGTAGACCGCATAGGAGATGACAAGGGACGGGACGAGGGCCGCCAGGGCCTTGCCCAGCAGGAACTCCTCGCGGCGAATCGGCGTCGTGAGCAGTGGCTCGAGGGTGCCCTGCTGGCGCTCGCCGACGACCGAGTAGGCGGCGACCACTGCGGGCACGACCGCCGGGATGCCCAGCATGTACAGCAGAGAATCCTTGTGGGCGAGCGCGCTCGATGCCGACGCGGGCAGGGCGAAGACCTGAATCAACGGCTGGATGAGGAAGATCAGCGGGATGACGGCCATCGTCGAGACGATGGAGCCGTTGCGCCGGTACTCCCGGAGCTCCTTGCGGAAGATGGCCCGGACGCGCCTCTTGCTTACGCTCACCTCTGGGCCGCCTCCTCGTCCTCGTCGATGAGCTCGAGGTAGACGTCCTCGAGCGAGTGGTGCGACTCGCTGATCGACAGCACGTCGGCGCTGGCCGCCACCAGAGCCCGGGTGACGGCTGGTGCGGACACTGTCGATTCGGACACGGCGAGGACGTAGGTGGCGGGGCCGTCCTGGTGCCAGCTGTCGACGGCCGGGAGGCCGGCAAAGACGCGGTCCGGCTCGGGGAGCGGGACGAGGGTCCTGACCGTGAGCGTCCTGGCGAACAGCTGCTCACGCAGCTCGTCGGGTCGGCCGATAGCGCGCAGGGTCGTGTTCAAGATCGCGACACGATCGCAGAGGCGTTCGGCCTCCTCGAGGCGGTGGGTGGTGAGAAAGATCGTCACGCCACGCTGGCCGAGCGCGGCGATCAACTCATGGACGTCTCGAGTGGCGACCGGATCCAGGCCGGAGGTCGGCTCGTCGAGGAACAACACTTCCGGGTCGCTGAGCAGCGCCCTGGCAAGGGCGACCCGCTGGCGTAGACCTTTGGACAGGGTGCCGCAGGCATCGTGGGCGCGGTCGGCCAGGTTGACGGCCCGCAGGGCGCGGTCAATGCGATCGTTCGAGTCGGGCACCTCGTAGAGGTCGGCGAAACATTCGAGGTTCTCGGTCACGCTCAGGCGGAGATAGAGACCCGGCGACTCGGGCATGACCGAGATCCGCCGGCGGATCTCCACTCCGTTCTCAGGCGTGAGCGGGATTCCCGCGACCGTTGCCGAGCCCGAGGTCGGTGCAATGAGAGTGCCGAGCGTCCGCACGGTCGTCGTCTTGCCGGCGCCGTTGGGGCCGAGAAACCCGAACACCTCACCGTGTCCCACCTCAAAGGAGACATCGTCGAATGCGATGCGGTCGCCGAACTGCTTCGCCAGATGATCGACCGATAGCGCTCGAGCGCCGCTGCTACCCTGCGTCCGCGCGTCAGCCGCCGGGGGTTTCGCCTCCACGCCAGTCTCTTGCCATGACGAGTCTTTGGGTGCTTCGCAGCGTCCGGACATCCTCCCCCGTCCCACGCCGCTAGTCCCCGGGGGTGATTCGACTGGCACCCGGCTGAGAGACCGCAATCTTCGAGACTGCAATCTTCACGTGGAAGATGAGGGCGACGGCCGCAAGTTCGACGAGCCAGAGGACAATCCCGATGGCCAAGTCCGCACGGGCGTACACCGCCGAACCCCGGGCCAGTCCGTCGAGCAGGCCAAACGTGTTCAGGCCGAAGAAGATCGCAAATGCGATCCGCGCCCAGCGATGTCCGCGGCCGATCAACCAGGCCATCCAAAGCCAAAAACCAACCGCGATACCGGCCGCCACCGCTTTCGGTTCAAGTTGGCCTGCTACGACTGCGTGCCACTCGATCTCGGTGAGACCCGGGTTCCTCTTGACGACGTTCGACCTGACGTCGCCGATGGTGGCCAAAATCGTGATCGCAGCAGCAAGCTCAACCACGGCGCCGACGTACATCAGTTTGACCGCATTGAATACCGATCGGTCCGACCGAGGCGCCCTTGGACGCAGACGCATGCTTACCGCGCTGCGCATCAGGTCTAGGCACTCCATCAGCTCTGGCTGGCGCTGGCCTTCTCGGGCGCCCGCCATCAGCACCCCAAGGATCTCCGCCCCGTGCTCACGCCGGAACGACTTGGGATACCACCTCAGCCAGCGGCGATAACCTCGCTCCAATTCGGCGTCGGTCATCCGGCCATCCCCCCCGCCAGACCGAGCCGCGCGAACGCGGCCGCCGCATTAGATTGGAACCGCGGAACCGCGGGTCGACATCGAACCGAAACTCATCGGCGTGTTGCGCCATGGTCCCTCCAATCCGCAGTTCGTGCTCGGTTATGACAGACGGCGGATCGATTCGGCAACTCGCCGGGCGCAGCGCCGCCAGCAGGTGCATCTGCCGGACGGGTGCCTGTCTGTAGGCGCGCTCGTCCGGGCATGTCACGGCGGCCTACCTAAATCAGGAGGGGCCGGCCACCCTTGCCAGCCGCGCGGCCTCGGCCGCACCCTGAGTCCAGGGCTCGCCATGGCCCGGCAGGAGCACGTCGGCCGGGATGCCGTCCAGGACGTTGAGTGACCTGAGCGCCTGCGGGGTGTCGCGGTTGAGGCCCGACGGCATGATCTGCGGGCCGACTCGGCCGGTCAGCGGGTTCCTGGTCACCAGCGCGTCGCCGCTCAGCAGTACCCGCCGTCCCTCCAGCAGCAGCGCGGCACTCCCCGGGGTGTGGCCGGGTGCATGCACCGCCCGGGGCCGCCCCGGCACCTGTAGCGTCTCGCCATCGGCGAAGGTGGACAGCTCACTGATGGGGATGAGCTTGGTGGCCCCCCGGCGTGTGAGCGAGATCAGGGTCCGGTAGAACTCGACCCGCAGCAGGTACGACCTGGCCTTGCCGTCGTTCTTGCCAGGGGTTGCGCCCTTGGCCACCGCTTCGTCCGCCTGGTGGATCCACACCGGCGCCGGGGCGGTGGTGCGGGCACGCTCAGCGAAGCCGGTGTGGTCGCTGTGGGCGTGGGTGATCAGCACGGCATCCAGGTTGTCGAGCCCGCGGCCCAGGGCCGCCAGGGTGCGGACCAGCAGCTCCCAGTCGCGGGGCGCTCCGGCGTCGACCAGCACGAGCTTTCCGGCGTCCTCGATCAGGTAGAAGTTGCAGACGCCCGCTGTCAGCCGGTGAATGCCTTCCCCGACCTGCACGCGGTCACCTCCTGCCTGTGCGATCCTCAGGTCAGGGCAGCATATCCCGCACACGCGAAGGACGCGCTGACCTGACAGAGCACTATTACCGAGTTCCACAACAAGGTGACACGGCGTCGAGGCCGTCACCTGCGGCTTCGCCCACCACAGGCGTCACTTCAACTCTCGACTTTCGCGTGGCGGTGTCCTGCCATGCCTCCGGCAAGCCGCGTAGCTCATGCAAGCCCGTCAGGTTGCGGGCCCTTCCTGCGCGGCCTTCTGCTCCGGGATGGGGGCCAGCGTCAGGGCCAGCAGCGCCACCAAGGGCAGCCCAAGCGTGAGCGTGCTTGGGATCACGAAGGCCACCACCATCAGGACCCAGCCGAGGACGCGCAGGCCAAGTGCCTGGCCTCCTCGCCATGCCAGGAGCCCGGCGGCGTACACGATGCTTCCCAGGCTCACCGCGGCGCCGATCGTCCAGCCCAGCACGAGCGCGTGGTCGTCACCGCCAAGCTGTAGGCCGAGCACGGCGATCCCGAGAGCGCCCACGGCGGTGTCCACCATGCCGGCGGCCAGCCGGACCCGCTGCTGGCTCGGCTCACGCAGCCGGAGGACCCACGGGCCACCTCGACGGCCCAGCGCCCAGGCGATCATCCCGGCCAGGAAGGTGTACGCAAGCAGCACCACCGACCGCTCCATCCATTGGGTGCGGCGCAACCCCGGTGCCAGTGCGGGCGAGACAGCCATAGGTGGGTCATCCACGGTGGGTCCACCGAGCCCGGCCACCCGCTACCAGCCGCGCACCTGCACGTCGTCATTGTAGGCCTGCACCGGCCGCCCGGACAGAAGGCCGCGTGGAACGCTACGCCGCCGGGTGGTCCATCGAGGATCGGTGAGGTTGGCTGGCGACCGAGGATATGGACTGGCAGGCCGGGCTGGTCGCAGGATGACCGTATGGAAGCCACCCCACGGCAGGTGCCCTCGGGCAGCCTGGGCCCGACAGCCCCGGGTGCCCTTGACGTCCGGCGGTCGGGACGGCGGCGGCGTCCCACCGGCCAGTCCCCGCCGCTGCCGCGCAGTATCCAGCCCACCGGCGTCTGGTGGGCGGCCGCTGCGGTGGTGCTCGTAACGCTCGCCAAGGTTGCCTTCGGCCCGGCCCGGCGCAGCCTGGGCGTGGCGGTCACGGTGTGGGATGACGCGGTGGTGGGCTGGCTGGCCGGGCTGCACCTGCCCGGCCTGACCGGCCTTATGGAGACGATCGTGGCCTCCACTGGTTCCGCCGCCGCGATCGGGGTCCTGCGCTGGGGAATCCTGCTGGCGTTGCTGGCGCTGCGGCGTATCCGCCACCTGGTCGTGTTCGTGGGGTCCTTTTTGGCGGTCCTGCTGGCGATCCGCTTGGCGACGGTAGACCGCCCGCGGCCGTTTGGGGTGGACCTACGCGGCAGTTGGGCCGGCTGGGCGATGCCGTCGCGGCCGGTGGCGATCTTCGCCGCGACCCTGACCGGGGTGCTCTACACGCTGGTCCCGGTGGGTCGCTGGAGGCAGCTCGGCAAGTGGGTCGCGGCCGGCCTGGTCGCGGCGTTCGCCCTGGCCCGGGTGGACCTCGGCGTGGACGCTCCCACCGACGCGCTGGTCGGCGCCGTGATCGGTGTTGCGGTCTCGGTGACTGCCTACCGGCTGTTGGTGCCCAGCGAGGTCTTCCCGATCGCCTACCGGCGTGGCCGCAGCGCCCACCTGGACGTGGGCGGGCGCCGCGGCGAGGCGATCCGCCATGCCCTGGCCGAACAGCTGGGGCTGACCGTGCTGGAGGTCAAGCCGTTCGGGCTGTCGGGCTCGGCCGGGTCGACCCCGCTGCGGATCAAGGTCGAGGACGGGGCCGGGAACGCCAGGCATGTGTTCGGCAAGCTCTACGCGCGCAGCCACCTGCGCGCCGACCGTTCCTACAAGTTCGGCCGGGCGCTGCTGTACGGGCGGCTGGAGGATGAGAAGCCGTTCAACACCGTCAGGCGGCTGGTGCAGCAGGAGGACTACGCGCTGGCGCTGATGCAGCGGGCCGGCCTGCCCAGCCCGGAGCCGTACGGTGTCGCCGAGCTCACCCCCGAGCGGGAATACCTGATCGTGTTTGAGTTCCTCGATGGCGCCAGCGAGATCGGTGAGGCCGAGGTCGACGACGCGATCATCGACCAGGGGCTGGCCATCGTCCGAAAGCTCTGGGACGCCAACCTCGCCCACCGTGACATCAAGCCGGCCAACCTGCTGATCCGCGACGGCAAGCTCTACCTGATCGACGTGTTCTTCGCCCAGTTGCACCCCAGCCCGTGGCGCCAAGCGGTCGACCTGGCCAACATGCTGCTGTGCCTGGCTCTGCGATCCAGCCCACAGCGGGTCTACCAGCGGGCGCTGCGGCGCTTCTCGGTCGGCGAGATCAGCGAGGCGTTCGCCGCAGCCCGCGGGCTCGCGCTGCCGTCTCAGCTCCGCCGAATGATGCGAGACGAAGGGCGCGACCTGCACGGCGAGTTCGTGCGGCTGCTGCCTACCCCGCCCCGCCCGATCGGCGTCCAGCGCTGGAGCGCACGGCGCGTTGGGCTCCTGCTTTTGGTCCTGCTGGTGCTGATCCCCGCCGCCGTCCCGATGGCCTGGGTGTTCGCTCGCTCAAGCGGGAACCCGAGCGTTGGGGCGGCCGTCAGCGGCGGGAACGGGTCCTGCACCCAGCTCGAGGAGCTGTGGCTGCAAGCGCAGGCCGTGCCGTCGGCCTCCTTCATCCCGTGCGTCCAGGCGTTCCCCGCAGGCATCCACGGCGCGCTGCGCGTCCGCAACGGCGAGTCGGTCCTCCAATTCGACCGCGCCAGCGTCGACATCAAACTCAATATCGCTGAGTGGCCACAAGTAACCGCCACGGCCGGCAGCGTGACGGTCCGGCTCACGGCAACGTGCGCGGTCCAGACGACCCAAGCGGGGCAGACCATCGCGCCAGGCGTCAGACGCTTCCAGCTCGAAGGACCCCGTCGCACATCCGAAGTGGTCGACGTCTTTCCCGGCGGCTGTGTCACCTACCGGCCAGAAGCCGACGATGGTGCGTCGGCCGCGCTGCTGGACCAGGCCCAGCGGGCTGTGTCCTTGCGGACCCGTGATGACCTGCGCCAAGCCCTCCGGCGCCGCTCCGGCGGCAGGCTTGACCTTGACCCCCCAGCAGCGTGAGTCGGGAACGGCTGCCGAGACCAGGCCTTCCTGCTCCCACCAGACCTGCGCGACTGGCTCCCGCAAGGCCACCTCGCCTGGTTCATCCTCGACGTCGTCGACCAGCTCGACCTTCAGCCCTTCTATCGCCAGCATCGCGACGACGGGCACGGCCATCCCGCCCTACGACCCCAAGCTCCTGCTCGGCGTGCTGCTGTACGCCTACTGCATCGGCGTGCGCTCCTCGCGGCAGATCGAGCAGGCTGGCGCGGCTGCGGCAGGCAAGGCGGTCACCACCTTGGAGCAGGTGATCGTCGCGGCCGAGCTGACCCAGGACGCCAACGACGTGCACCAGCTCGACCCCATGCTGCACGTGACCGCTGCCACGCTGGCCGCCGCCGGGATCGAGGAGCGGCCCAGGGCGCTGCTGGCCGACTCGGGCTACTGGTCGATCGACAACCTCGCCACCATCCAAGGCGCTCCCGAGCTCTACATCCCACCGGCCAGGCACGGCCGCCAGGGCAAGCCCCGCAAGGACGGCAAGCTCTCGGCATCCCGGAGCGACGGGCTCCGCGCCGCCATGAAGGCCAAGCTCAAGGCCGTCGACCAGCCACCTGATCCCGTCGCCCGAGACTCCAGAGCGCCTGGGACGATCAGCGACATGGCGGCGCGTCCTTTGAGCAACGCCCTGTCAATTTAATTTGAGCGTCAACTCGGCTGGACACGGCCAGATCCCCACGAAACAGGTGGAGCCGGGAATTCCCGGCTCCACCTGTGCGGAGCACGCGACCCCGCGACTGCTCAGCACGCGTTGATGGCCAGGAACTCCTGGACGCGGTGCACGGCGCCGCCGGCGACGGTCAGCGTGAAGTAGTAGGTGTGCACCGACCCGCTCATCAGGCGCGCGTCAGCGGCCAGCTTGGCGAGCTGCTGGCTGACGGGCGCCTCACAGTCACCACCGCGCAAGTCCAGGCGCAGATCACTGGCCAGCGGCAAGGTCCGCAGCCGCGGGTTCTGGTTGCGGACCCAGACGCTCAGGTACTGCGCCTGGACGCGTGGCTTGCCGTCGGCGATGGCCGCGTCCACGGCGGCTTGGCCGGAAAAGACCTGGACCACGTCCACCACCAGCCGGCTAGTGCCGCCCTCATAAGGAATCTCGACCCGAGGGATGTAGGCGTCGTAGCGGCCGTCGGCCAGCACCGGACGCGGCGCATAGTCCACAACCGGGCCAGGGTCGGTGGGGCGCTTCGGTGGCTGGGTACCGGAGACGGGCTGCTGGGGCGTTACGCTCGTGGGTGCAGCTGCAGTCACCGGCGAGGCCGGCGCTGCGGACGGGTGGGCGGTGGAACGGGCGATGAAGGAACCGGTAGCGGCGACGGCGGCGGTGAGCACAACGGCGGCGATGATGCGGACTGGTCGCATGGCGACCTCCCCCGATAAAGCACGACCCCTGCGGGTCCTAGGCATCAGCCTGGCGGGAGCCGGTCACGGCGAGGCGACAGGCGAGCGTCACGGCAGGCGCGAACCGGACTCGACCCAGTCGCGATCGTCAATCAGAACGAGCACGCCGGCTGAGTGCCGAAGGCGTTTCCGCAACGGGCTGGTACGAGTCACAGCGCGTTGACACTCACCGGGTGTTGCTAAGGGGTCCCCGCGCAGCAACGTTTCCTGCCAGGACGAGTCCGCGCAGGTCCGGCGTTCTGACCTCGGCAAGGTTATCGAGCGGGGACCCCTAAGCACCCAGTTAGCGGGTCGAGTGGTGGGAGCTGGCCGGGTGATCGGCGATGAGCTGGGCGAGGTGCTCCAGCAGGTGTGGTGGGCCGCCGATGCCGTGCTCGGCGCGCAGGCGGGTGTGGTCCAGGTCGCCGACGGCAGCGTGGAACCCGGCCCCGGTGGCGTCCATGACAACGGTGGCGGTGTCGTCGACCAGTTCGGCGACGGTCACGCGCCTGGGTCGGGCGCGCCGGGCTGGGCTCACGGGCCTCTGGCCGCGCCAGCGATGCTGGCGGCGCCGGGGATGGCAAGGTCGGCCAGGATTGACCCGGGGGCGCGCAGCAACGGCATGAGCACGCCGACCGGGTCACGCTGCTGCGCCCGGGCGGTGGCCAGCACGCTGGACAGCACCTGCCAGGTCTGGGCTCCCGTCCAGGTGCGGTTGCCGCCCAGCTCTTGCGGCACACGACCGCGGGCGGATTGCATGCTCGGCGCGCCAGTTGGTCGCCTGCACCCCGGCACACAGCAGGAAGGTGAACAGGGCGTCGCGTTCGCGGCCGAGATGGTCCAGCAACCGCCGGTTGGGTGGATAGACGGTGCACCCGGCAACAAGCCGGTCGACCGCGGCGCCGAGCCGCTCGGCCTCGGCCGCGAGCTGGGCAGCGTCCAGCTCGCCGGCGTCACGCTGGTCGCGGGCCGCAAGCGCGCGCTGGAGGATGCGGCGGACCGCGTGCGGGGTCTTGGCCTGGGCTCGCCAACCTCCGCGGAGCGGCACAGGTAGCAGTTGTCGCGTTCAAGCTGGCGAAATGTCGGGTGTGGTGTCGGGCATGGTTGACAATCGGGCTGGCGGCATCGTCCCGACGTTACGGAGGACGCCAGTGGCCTACAGACTGACCGCGCTCATCGGTGACCGCCGGGTCCTGGCCGAGGTGGCTGCCGAGCTGCCAGCGGCCCAGGCGGTCGAGCTGGGGGCAGGGATGTCGCTCCTGCCGCTGACCACACCGGTCCTGGAGCAGGTGCCCACCGGCCCGCCCGGCAACCGGCCGCTACGGGGTTCGATTCGCTCATGCCCGGCCTGGCTCGCCTGGCGGCGCGATGCTCAAGGGTCGGGCCGCTGCTGTACGCGGAGGCCCAGACCTATGGCGGTCCCGGATCGCAGGCGGTCGTCGCCTGGCGGGACGGGCAGGTGTGGGCGGGGCCCGTGCTGACCCAGGACGCGGTTGAGGGCCGCCAGGCTGAGGGCTTCGTGACGGTCCACGGGTTGCACGACCGGGCGATCAACCGGGGCCTTCGCCATCTGGGCGTCCGAATCGCTCCGGACAACCTCGACGGGGTACGCCGACGAGTTCGACATGATCGGCTTGGGGCCTCCCACGGGGCGCCGGTTCACCGAGGATTGGGCTTCAACCGCGATATCGGGTAGATTCCGCCTTAGCAGACCGTTCGAGGGATTACCGTCGGCAGGCTGCTGGCGGTAGGCGTCCCGGTGCTGTCGAAGCGCCCGCGCTCGCCGGAGGCTCTGCCGGCCGCTTGGCCACAAGGACAAGGAGACCGCCATAAGGTTTCTGCCGTCTGACCTCGATGTCCCTGAGCTGCTTGAGACCGACCGGTTCCGAATCCGCCTGCTCACCATCCACGACCTGGTCAAGGACTATGACGCGGTCATGACCTCCCGCGAGCACCTCTGGGACCAGTTCGGCCAGGCGTGGGGCTGGCCCTCGGAAGACCTGACCTTGGAGCAGGACCTCATCGACCTGGCCTCGCACCAGAAGGAAGCCCAGCGGCGCTCGTCGTTTGCCTATGTGGTCATGCGCCCAGACGAGCGAGTGCAGCTCGGCTGCGTGTACATCGCCCCCTCCCACAAGCAAGGCTTTGACGCCGCAGCCGCCCTGTGGGTCCGGGCCAGCGAGGTGGGCGGCGACCTGGACGAGGTGCTGTATGCGACCGTGCGGCGCTGGCTTGCGGATCGCTGGCCGTTCACTCTGGTTGCCTGGCCTGGCCGGGAGCTGCCATGGAACCACTACGACGCGCTGCCCGACCGGTGACCGACGAGCAGGGGCGCATGCTGGCCGAGCCGGCACGCTAAGGAGTTCCGCATGACTAGCTTGTCCGAGAGTTGCGGTGGGGGTGCGCCGGGCCGGTAGGTTCCCCGACGTGTACGTGGATGCTGTGCTGGGCGGGCTGTACCAGCTGATCGCCCGCACCTGACCCAGAAGCAGCGCCGCCTGCTGGCCGGCGGCGCCGCCAGAGCGATCGGGCGTGGCGGTGGCGCGCGGATGGCCAGGATCAGCGGGCCGCCGAGCGCCAGCCGGGCCTGCTGGAAGCGCTGGTCGACCGATGGGCAGGGCGCTGTCCCCGACGGCTAGGCGGCTGCTGGTCACCGCCGATGCGGCGGGTCCAACGGCTACCGGGTACGGGCGTGGAAGACCGAGCTGGCCCGCTTGGCGGCCGAGACCGGCCTCCAGGTGAGGGTGTGCCACTTCCCGCCGGGCACCTCCAAGTGAACAAGGTCGAGCATCGGCAGTTCAGCCACATCTCGATGAACCGGCGGGACCGGCCGCTGGTGTCACACGAGGCGATCGTGGAGCCGATCGCGGCGACCCGGACCCACGCCGGCCTCAAAGTCCGTGCCGAGCTCGACCAAGGCAGCTACCCGCTGGGCGTCAAGGTCTCCGACCGCGAGCTGGCCGCGGTGCCGCTGCGCCGCCACGACCTGGCACGGGGAGTGGAACTACACCGTCCTCCCCGCCGCCGCATAGCCACACCCGAGCTGCTCCTGCCCCCACCGCCACCCCGCTACCGCGGGCCGCCCCCGTGTCGCCGATCGCGCCGCCGTGGCCGGCATCGTCTACCAGACTGCACCACGTGCTGCTGGACGAACTCGGCCGCCAGGGCCAGCCCGGCGGGTCGCGGGCGAGCCTGGACAGCCTGAGCATGCGCGCCAGCAGGGCGAGCTAACGGCCCGACCCCGACGCGCCGCCCGGCGGCGGCCGCCTCGCTGTAACCGTTGTTCGCCTGCCGGACCTAGATCCGGTGATGATGGACGATTGGGGCGGGAAGGGAGCGGCGGGGTGACCGACGACGAGCAGCGCTTCCGGGTCCTGTACCGGCAGCACTACGCGCGAGTGCTTGCCTACGCGCTGCGGCGAGTCGGACCCGACCGCGCGCAGGACGACCACGGCGGCGCGGGCGTCGCCCTCGGCGAGCAGTACCGCACCATGGGCGTGGCCCGCCACCGCTCGCAGAGCTGGCGTGTCATAGCTCTCGGTGATCCCGGTCAACTCGTCGGCGGCGTCGCGTGCCGCCTGTACCTCGCCGACCGCCAGCATGATCTCGACGTGGGCGGGTAGCAGCTTGGCCCGCCGGAACTTCTCGGAGGTCTCGGCGACGACCCGGCGGATCGCCGCCTCGGCCGCGTCGGTCCTGCCCTGGGCCAGCCGCAGCAGCGCCAGCCCCGGCTGTGGCTCCAGGCCCCAATGGCTGGCCTGCCGGTAGGCGTCCTCCGCCGCCGTGAAGTCCCCAAGGACCCGGTAGACCTCCGCCTGCTGGTAGAAGGACGCGCCGGTGGCGTAGCTGTTGAAGGTGACCATGTCCGGCTGCTTCCCGCACCATGCCGCCAGCGCGGCGGTCCACTCGTGGGCGCGGCGCCACTCCAGGATCTCCTGGCAGGCATCGATCACCGAGCAGTACACGGTGCCGGCGACGGGGGGCGACAGCTCGTCGGCCACGACCGCCACCATCGCCTCGTCCAGCAACACCAGGCCCTCGCCCACCCGCCCCTGTCTCACCATGGCGCGGCCGTGGCGGACCAGCGCGAGCGCAACCAGGTCGGCGTCAGCGACGCGTCTGCCGATTGCGGCTGCGCGGGCCGCCGTCCGCCGCGCTCCCACGTAGTCACCGGCCGCCACACGCTGCAGCGCGACCGGGAGCAGCAGGTAGCCGCGCTCGGCGCACTCCTGCTCGTGCTCCAGTAGTCGGTTGGCCCGGGCGAGCCAACCACTGGCCTGCGCGAGCTCCCCCTGGTTGATCAGGTGGAAGACCACCCAGAA
>WNGF01000890.1_pt1 | contig 45658 bp, 41 predicted proteins | sample 5400641 | NCBI WGS metagenome assembly WNGF01 (sample SAMN13153371, study PRJNA577476) | soil metagenome | isolation source: 80 cm soil or saprolite under grassland replicate 2 | place: USA:California | collected 2016-06-15 | reverse complement strand
CGGGACAGGCGTACCGGCAACCGACAGGCGGGCGGTGGGCCAGACAGTCCGATCGGGTTTCCCAAGGCCCCACCCGCCCCACCCGCCCGGTGGATCGGCGGCGATTGGGTCGCCACAGTTTCGAACTGAGACACTACGCGAGGACGAGCGCGGTCACGAGGCGGATCACGAGCCGAGTATAATGCCGCGACCGAGGGAGTCATCCATGCTGACTCGCATCGACCACGTGATGATCTGCGTGCCCGACCTGCGCACGGGCGTCGACGCCTACACGCGCATCGGGTTCGACGTCCGGCCCGGCGGCGAGCATACGGGCCGGGGGACCCACAACGCGATCGCGTTCACCGAGCACGACTATCTCGAGCTGCTGGCCGTGCGCGATCGAGACGAGTACCGGGCGGCCAGCCCCGACGGCGGGCTCATCGAGTTCCTCGCGACGGGCGGCGGGTTCCGTTACGTGGCCGTGCAGAGCGACGACCTCGCGGCCGACGTGAGGGCGATGCGAGAGCGTGGCGTCGAGGTGAGCGAGGCGGGCGACGGCAGCCGTCGGACGCCGGCCGGGCGCGAGCTGCGCTGGAAGAGTGCGACGCTCGGCGCTCGTCACGCACTGCCGATCTTCTTCATCCAGCACCTCACCCCGCTGGCCGAGCGGCGGGGGCCGCAGGCCGGCACGCATCCCAACGGCGCCCAGCGCGTGGATCGCGTCTACATCGCTGTGACCGACGTCGCGGCGTCCGCCGCGACCTATGCCCGCGTGCTCGGTCTGCCGGTCCCGAAGGTGCAGCGCGGTGCCGTGATCAAGGCGGACATGGCCGTGTTCGACCTGGGGCCCACGGGGCTGACCGTCGCGCAGCCGATGGAGCCCGGGCCCGCCGCCGACGCCCTCGCGCGTCGTGGGCCGGGCCCCTTCCAGGCGCTGTACCGCACGAGCAGCATGGAGGCCGCCGCGCGGTGGATGGCCGATCACGGCGTGCCGCCGCCGGCCCGCGGCATCCGCAACACCGGCGAGCAGGCGATGCTCGTGCCGCCCGAGGACGCCTGTGGCGCCTACATCGGCTTCGTCGGACCGGCGTAGCCCTCGCTTCCTGGACGGGCTGAACATCCGGTGAACCCGTGAGCCAGACCGAGGACCACTGGGGCCGCGAGGGGCTCGAGCAGGCGATCCTCGACGCCCTCGCCGCGATGGGCAAGGACACGCGGGCGCTGACCGTCGACGACCTGGCGCCGCTCGATCAGTTCCACGGGGGCGGCAAGGCTGTCACGGTACGCTTCGCCCGTCTCGCCGGGCTGGGACCGGGCATGCGCGTGCTCGACGTGGGTGGCGGTCTCGGCGGGCCGGCACGCACCCTCGCCGTCGAGTTCGGATGTCGGGTCACCGCGATCGATCTCACCGAGTCCTACGTGCGGGCCGCCGCGATGCTCACCGCCCGGCACGGCCTCGCTGCGCACGTCGAGCATCGCATCGGCGACGCGCTCTGCCTGCCGTTCGACGACGAGTCGTTCGACGTGGTGTGGACCCAGAACAGCGGCATGAACATCGCCGACAAGGCGCGCCTGTACGCCGGCTTCCACCGCGTGCTGCGGCCGGGCGGCTTGCTGGCGATGCAGGAGCCGATGGCGGGCCCGGTGCAGCCGCCGATCTTCCCCCTGATGTGGGCGCGCGACGCGAGCTCGAGCTTCCTGCGGACGCCCGAGGAGATGCGGGCGCTGATCGAGGCGGCCGGCTTCACCGCGCGCGCCTGGGAGGACGTGACGGCGGAGGCGGCGGGGCCCTCCACGGGTGCCGCCACCCCCTCGCACAGCATTCAGCGTATCGTGATGGGCGAGATGCTCGACGAGATCACTCGCGCCGGTCGTCGGAATCGTGAGGAGCAGCGGATCGTCACGGTCCAGGCCGTGTTCGTCCGGTCGGAGGAACGCCGATGCTGACCAGGCAAGAGAACGAGCTGCTGACGCGTGTGGGACCGGAAACGCCGATGGGCGAGCTCATGCGCCAGTACTGGATCCCCGCGCTGCGGTCGAGCGAGCTGGCGCCGGGCGGTCGCGTCAAGCGCGTCCGGCTGCTCGGCGAAGACCTGGTGGCGTTCCGGGGCCCCGATGGACAGGTCGGCGTGGTCGGGGAGTTCTGCTCGCATCGGCGGGCCTCGCTCTATTTCGCGCGCAACGAGGCGGACGGCCTGCGCTGCGTCTACCACGGCTGGAAGTACGCATGCGACGGGCAATGCCTCGACATGCCCAACGAGCCGCCGGAATCGAGCTTCAAGGACAAGGTGCGGCATCCCGCCTATCCGTCCGTCGAGCGCGGCGGTGTCGTCTGGACCTACATGGGAGCCGCGAGCCCGCCGCCGGCGCCGCCCGATCTCGAGTGGACGCTGCTGCCCGAGGAGCACCGGTTCGTCTCGAAGTTCTATCAGGACTGCAACTACATGCAGGGGCTCGAGGGCGGCATCGATCCCGCCCACATCTCCTTTCTCCATGGCGTGGTCGACGGGAGTGACGACGCCGTCCGGCGCGAGCTGGACCAGGCCTCGGCCGGGTTCTTCCTCGCCTCCCAGCTCGAGCGCGCGCCCCACCTGGAGATCGCGGACACCGCGTACGGAGTCCTGATCGGCGCCCGCCGCGACGCGGGCCAGGGCATGGTCTACTGGCGCATCACGCAGTTCCACATGCCGATGTACACGATGCCCCCGACAGACCCGAAGCCCGATCCGATCGTACACTCCCACATCTGGGTCCCCGTGGACGACGAGAATCTCGTCAACTGGTGCATCTCGTGGCATCCGACGCGCGCGCTGACCGCGGAGGAGCGCAGCGCCATGGACGCCGGCCTGAGCATCCACGTGATGAACTACGCGCCGGCCACCAGCGACGCGTACGGCGACATCCGTCCGGCGCAGCATCGCGCCAACGATTATCTCTGCGACTGGGACGCCCACCAGAGCCGGAAGTTCTTCGGCGTCCCCGGCGTTGGCGCCCAGGACAAGGCGATCACCGAGAGCCAGCAGCGGATCTTCGACCGCACGCGCGAGCGCCTGGGCACGTCCGATTCGGGGATCATCCGGATCCGCAAGCGCTTGCTCGACGCCGCCGCCGCGCTGCGGGAGCGCGGGACGCGGCCGCCCGGGATGGAGCCTCGGTCCTTCCTGATCCGGGGGGCGTCGGTGATCTTGCCCAAGGACGCGCCGTGGACGGAGGTCGGACGCTAGCCGGTCTCCATGGGCAGGGACGGGTCGCGCCCCGGCCGCCGCGAAGCTCGCGCGCAGGACGTCGAGCGGCACGTACGCGTGGGTCTCCGGATCGAGCAGCTCGCGCGCCGGGACGTTGGTGCTGCCGGCGATGCGGCCGGGCCGGGCGTAGGTCACGCCGCCCGTGCCGCGGTGCTGCTCGTCGGTCAGCGCGTTGAGCACACGGCCGCGGTCATCGTCGAGGGCGCCGAGGACGCCGGACTTGTCGGCGATGACCTCGGGACGTGGCCGTGCCGTGAAGCGTCGCGGCGGGGTGGCGCCATGGCCTCAGTCGCAGCAGCCGCCGCGGATGGGCGCCGCAGGTAGCACGCGATCCGGCTCCCAGCCCCACGGACGCGGGCCCCAGTCGGGCGTGAAGACGGTGCCGCGCTTGACCGTCAGGAACGGCACGACGGCCCGCGTGACGGCAAGCCCCGCGCCGAGGACGTCGTGGACCACCCAGCTGCCGTCGCGGATTTCCAGGACCGAGATGTCGGCCTGACGTCCGACGGCCAGCGTGCCGAGACGGTCGGCGGCGCCGATGGCCTTGGCGGGGTTGGCCGTGCACATCGTCACGACCTGCGGCAGCGTGAACCCGAGACCGAGGAAGCGGGTGAGGATCTCGGTCATGCTGTGCACGGTGTTGAGCCGGCCGGGCACGGTGAGGTCGGTGCTGATGCAGTGGGGCAGGAGCCCCTGGTCGATGCAGCGGCGGCCGACCTCGAAGCTGAAGTTCATCCGGCCGTGGGCGGTGTCGAGCCACACGCCCCGATCGGCCGCCTCCCGCGCCTCGGGCACGAGCTTGCCGTTGGCGTCGAGTACCCCGCCGGGGTTCGCGGTGAAGTAGTGCGTGAGGATATCGCCGGCATCGAGCAGCGGCAGGAGCTTGCGGATCACCGTCGGATCGTAGCGTTTGGCGGTGTCGCCGATGTGGACCATCAGCTTGATGCCGCTCTCGCGCGCCGCGCGCCGGGCCAGCTTCGGCATCTCCATGCCCATGATCTCGAGGGCGGGGGAGACCATGCGTGCCTTGATCCCGCGGATCAGGCCCTTGTATCGATCCGCGACGCGCAGCGTGTCGTCGAGATTGACGCTGGCCTCCGCGATGATGTCGGGATTGGTGGCGAGCCCCGTCTGGCAGATATGCAGGAACGGGATGATCTCGGTGTGGCAGTTGGGGATGACGTGACGCGGAAACGCCCCGAACGTCGCCGCCCCCGCGCTGCCGGCGTCGACGATGGTGGTGACCCCCGCGTACACGCCGCCGAGGTCGGGGTTCACGCCCGTCGAATTGACGCCCTCGAAGACGTGGGCGTGCAGGTCGATGATCCCGGGCGTGACGGTCTTGCCCGTGACGTCGATGGTCCGCGTGGCCTCGGTGCTCGCGATGTCCGGCGCGATGCGCGCGATCACCCCGCCCTGCACGGCGATATCCTGCCGCCCATCGAGCCCCGCCGACGGATCGATGACCGTCCCACCCTTCAGCACGAGATCGTACATGGCGTCCTCCGGGGTCAGGCTTTGACTTCTAAACATCTTAGTGGAAACCGACGCCGACATGGCAGATGTCCGCCGAGATGTTTAGAAGTCAAAGCCTGACCCCCCGCTGGTAGACTGGCGCAATCATGAGTGAAGAGCCGTCGGAAGATTTTGCCGCACTGTTCGCGAGCGAGCAGACGGGGCCGGCCCTGGAGGTCGGTCAGGTCGTCAAGGGGCGGGTCATCCAGATCACGGCCGAGCATGTCTTCGTCGACGTCGGCGGCAAGGGCGAGGCCTGGATCGATCGAGCGGAGCTCAGCGACGACGACGGGCAGCTGCGGGTGGGCGTCGGGGACGAGGTCGAAGCCACCGTCGTCTCCACGCGCGACGAGATCCGCTTGTCGTACAGGTTGCAGAGGGGCGCCCAGGCGCGCGAGGCGCTCGCGGCGGCCGCGGCCAGCGGGATTCCGGTGGAGGGCAAGGTGGCCGCCGTCATCAAGGGCGGCTACGAGGTGACGGTGGCCGGACACCGCACCTTCTGTCCGTTCTCCCAGATGGATGTCCGGCGTACCGAGTCCCCCGAGGACTATGTCGGTCGCGTGTTGGAGTTTCGGATCAACCGATACGCCGAAAACGGCCGGAACATCGTGCTTTCTCGGCGTCAGCTCCTGGAGGAGCGAGCCGCCAAGGACGCCGAGGAGACGCGGCGGAAGCTCGTGCCTGGGGCCGTGTTGCCTGGGATCGTGGCCTCACTTGCCGACTTCGGTGCCTTCATCGATCTTGGTGGCATCCAGGGCCTGGTGCCGATGTCCGAGCTCTCCCATACGCGGATCGCCCGGCCGGGCGATCGCCTGCGCGTCGGCGAGACGGTGACGGTCAAGGTGCTGAAGGTCGACGAGGACAAGGGAAGGATCTCGTTGAGCCTCAAGGCCCTCGAGGGCGATCCATGGGCGGCCATGCCGGGACGGCTGCGCGAGCGGCAGGTGGTTCGCGGCCGGCTGGTGCGCGCCACCGAGTTCGGCATCTTCGTCGAGCTCCTCCCCGGCATCGACGGGCTCCTGCACGTCAGCGAGATTCCGCGCAGTCGGGCCGGCGCCATGCGCGCGGCTGTCGCTGCCGGCGCCGACATCAGCGTGATGATCCTCGCCATCGACACCGGCAAGCGGCGCATCTCCCTGGCGCTCGCCCCCGACGATGCCTCCGCGGGCGATCGGGTCGAGTCCGCGGTCGCCGTCGGCGCCGTGCTGACGGGCACCGTCGAGCGCATCGAGCCCTTCGGCGTGTTCGTGCGGCTCGGTCCCGGACAGACCGGGGTGGTGCCGAACGCGGAGCTGGGCACGCAGCGCGGCGCCGACCATCGCAAGGCCTTTCCCCTCGGGTCCGAGCTGAAGGTTCTCGTGCTCTCGATCGAGGAGGCCGGTCGCCGCATCCGCCTCTCCCACGCCCAGGCGCTGGCCCATGACGAGCACGCCGAGGCCGAGGCCTATCGGCGCGAGACCGAGACGAAGGGCGGCGGCTTCGGGCTGACGCTCGGAGAGCTGTTCCGTCAGGCCCGGAAACCCTGAGCCGCATCGAGGAGGCCGCGTAGCCCATGACCCAACAGCTGCCACGAGTCCACGAGATGGAGCATCACACGACGGACCGGGCCACCGGCCGGCCCGTGGTCGCGGGCACCCAGGGCGTGATCTCGGCGGGGCATCCGCTCGTGTCGATGGCGGGCATGCGCATGCTGCTCTCGGGCGGCAACGCGTTCGACGCCGCCGTCGCCGCGGGCTTCGCCGCGGCCGTGGTGGAGCCGACGGCCTCGTACACCCTGTGCGGAGAATGTGTCGCGCTGGTGCACGACGCGCGGCGCCGCGAGACGCTGGCCGTGAGCGGTCAGGGCGTCGCCCCGGCCCTGGCGACGCTGGCCGTGTTCCGCGACCGCGGATTCGAGCGCATCCCGACCGGCCCGGGGCCCGACGCGCATCTGTCGTTCACGGTGCCGGGCGCCGTCGACGCCTATCTCACGGTGCTCGAGGCGTACGGCACCAAGAGCGTCGGTGAGGTGCTGGCCCCGGCCGTGAGCTACGCCGAGCGCGGATTTCCGATGTACGAGTACATGCACCGCATGCTGACGATCGCGGAGACGCGTCTCCAGTTCGCTCTCTATCCGCCGGGCGGCGCCGACGTGTTCTATCCGGGAGGGCGCGCGCCGCAGGTGGGCGAGCTGTTCGTGCAGCGGGCACTGGCCCGGACGCTCCGGCGGCTCGTGGAGGCCGGCGACGGCGCCCGTGGTCACCGCCTGGCCGGCATCTCGGCCGCCCGGGAGCGCTTCTACCGCGGCGACATCGCGGCCACCATCGGCGCCTTCTCCGAGCGCGTGGGCGGGCTGTTGCGGTCGTCCGACCTGGCGGGATACCGCGCGGGGTTCGAGGCGCCGGTGCGCGTGAGCTTCGCGGGGCGCGAGATCGTCGGCCAGTCGGCGTGGACCCAGGGGCCCGTGCTGATGCAGGCCCTCGGCATGCTGGCGGGCTTCGACCTGCGCGCGATGGGTCACAATTCCACGCGCTACATCCACGTGGTGACGGAGGCCCTCAAGCTCGCGTTCGCCGATCGTGAGCGGTACTACGGCGACTCGGCGGAGCGCTCGCCCGTGACGATCGGCGAGCTCATCTCACCGGCCTATGCCCGTGAGCGGGCGGCCCTGATCCGCCTCGATCGCGCCGCGCCCGAGCTGCCGGCGGCCGGGGGGCGGCGTCACGGACGTCCGGGCGGCGGCCACGAGGTGGAGCGCGCCGGGATCGTCACGCCCGCCATCGACGGGACCACCCACATCGCGGCCATCGATCGCGACGGCAACATGATCGCGCTGACGCCGAGCGGCGGCGTGTTCAGGAAGTCGGCCTTCGTGGCGGAGCTGGGCTGCACGCTCAGCACGCGGAGCGAGATGTTCGTCCTGGAGGACGGACACCCCAACGCGCTCGCCCCGGGCAAGCGCCCGCGCACCACGCTCGTGAACTATCTGATCTGCGAGGACGGCGTGCCCGTCATGACCATCGGCTGCCCGGGCGGCGACGATCAGGCGCAGGCCGATCTGCAGCTCGTGCTGAACGCGCTCGTCTTCGGCATGAACCCGCAGCAGGCGGTCGAGGCCCCGCGCTTCTCCACGCAGACCCTCGTGAACTCGTTCTATCCGCGCGTCTACTTGCCCGGTCAGCTCAACGTCGAGCGGGGCATCGCCGCGACGACCCGGGCCGAGCTCGCGGCCCTCGGCCACGAGGTCAGCGAGACCGGCGCCTGCGGCATCGGCGCCGTCGTCACCCGCCGCGACCCGGAGACCGGCGTGCTCTCGGCCGGGGCCGATCCCCGGCGTCCGACCTACGCGCTGGCCTGCTAGCCAGGAGGATTCGATGACGACTCAGAGCGACAAGGCGAAGGTCTTCCGCGCCCTGCACCAGGGCCCCGGCGCATTCCTGATCGCGAACGCGTGGGATGCCGGCTCCGCGCGCATTCTCGCCGGGCTCGGCTTCCCGGCGCTGGCGACCTCCAGCGGCGCCTCGGCCGGTGTGCTCGGCAAGCGTGACGGTCAGGTGACGCGCGAGGAAGCGCTCGCACATTGTCGGGCCGTCGCGGAGGCGACCGATCTGCCCGTCTCGGCCGATCTCGAGAAGGGCTTCGGCGACGCGCCCGAGGCGACGGCGGAGACGATCCGTCTGGCCGGCGGCGTCGGCCTCGTGGGCGGCTCGATCGAGGACGCGACCGGCGACAAGGACAGGCCGCTCTACGACGCCGGCCACGCCACGGAGCGCGTCGCCGCCGCCGTGCAAGCCGCGCGGGCGCTGCCGGTGCCGTTCACGCTGACGGCGCGTGCCGAGGGCTTCCTGCGCGGCCAGCCGAACCTCGACGACGTGATCAAGCGCCTGCAGGCGTTCGAGAAGGCCGGGGCCGACGTGCTGATGGCGCCCGGCCTACCCGACCTGACCGCGGTGCGCGCCGTGTGCGCGGCGCTGTCCAGGCCGTTCAACTTCATGGTCGGCATCAAGGGCAAGTCCTTCACGGTGGCCGAGCTCGAGGCGGCCGGCGTCAGGCGCATCAGCCTGGCCACGTCGCTCTATCGCATGGCGATGACCGGGCTCGTGGAGGCCGCGCGCGAGGTGAAGGACAAGGGCACGTTCGGCTACCTCGATCGCTCCCTGGCCACGCCCGACCTCAACGGCTTCATGCGAGGCTGACGTGATGGGACATCGAGCGATCGTCTTCGTCGCGCTGGGGATCGCTCTCGCCGGCTGCTCCGCCCAGCCGCCACACGGCGAGATGGCCCATGGCGGGCCGGCCGCCGACGGCAAGCCCGTGCTCTACGACTGGCTCGGCAGCTACTCGTACCCCGTCACCGCGTCGCCCGAAGCCCAGCGCTGGTTCGATCAGGGCCTGCGGCTCGTCTACGGGTTCAACCACTACGAGGCGCGCAAGGCCTTCCGCGAGGCCGCGCGCCTCGATCCGCGGTGCGCCATGTGCTTCTGGGGCATGGCGATGACCGAGGGGTCGAACTACAACAGCCCGACCGATGCCGATCGCGAGAAGGCGGCGGCCGCCGCGGTGGCGCAGGCCCGGACGCTGGCGCAGGGCGCGCGTCCGACGGAGCGGGCGCTCATCGAGGCGCTCGCCAGGCGCCACGCGACCGATCCCGGCGCCAAGCGCGAGGCCCTGGACCGCGCGTACGCCGACGCGATGCGGGATGTCGCGCGACAGTTCCCGGATGACCTCGACGCCGCGACGTTCTTCGCCGACTCGATGATGAATCTCCGGCCGTGGAATCTGTGGATGGCCGACGGCTCACCCCAGCCGGGCACCGAGGAGATCGTGCAGACGCTCGAGCGCGTGCTCGCGAAGAATCCGAACCACCCCGGGGCGATCCACCTCTACATCCACGCCGTCGAGGCGAGCCGGCAGCCGGGCCGCGCCGAGGCCGCGGCCGATCGCCTGGCGCGGCTGATGCCCGGCGCCGGACACGTCGTCCACATGCCGTCGCACATCTACTGGCGCGTGGGACGGTACGCCGATGCGGTGGCCGCCAACACGGCGGCGGTGCGGGCCGACCGCGCCTACTTCAAGACCGCGCAGCCGAGCCCGATCTACCGCGGGCTCTACTACCCGCACAACATCGACTTCATCTGGCAATCGGCGAGCATGGAGGGCCGCAGCGCCGAGACCCTCCGGGCCGCGCGCGAGTTCGCCGAGAACGCGCCGGCCGAGATGATCAAGCAGATGCCGGACATGGAGACGGCGCCGGTCGCTCCGATCGTCGCGCTCGTGCGCTTCGGGCGGTGGGATGAGGTGTTTGCCGTGCCCGCGCCGCCTCGCGAGTGGCCGTACACGCTCGGCGTCTGGCACTACGCCCGAGGCCTCGCCTTCAACGCCAAGGGCCAGGCGGCCGACGCGCGCCGCGAGCTCGCCGACCTGGAACTGATCCTCGCCGCGGTCCCCCCGGAACGCACCGTCGCCTTCTTCTTCCGCGCCAAGAGCTTGCTCCAGCTCGCGGCGAACGTGCTCGCGGGAGAGATGGCGGCCAGGGCCGGTGACGCGGCCTCCGCCGAGCGATTGCTGCGCGCGGCCGTCGCCGAGCAGGACACGCACTGGTTCACGGAGCCACCGCCGTGGTACTTCCCCGTGCGTCAGAGCCTCGGCGCCGTCCTGCTGCAGCTCGGGCGCGCCGGCGACGCCGAGCGCGTTTACCGCGAAGACCTCGTCAGGAACCTCGGCAACGGCTGGTCGCTGTTCGGCCTCGCCCAGAGCCTCCGCGCGCAGGGAAAGACGGCGGAAGCCGACGACGTCGATGCCCAGTTCCGCAAGGCCTGGAGCCAGGCCGACGTGAAGCTCACCGCGTCGCGGTTCTGACGGCTATTTGCCCTTGGCGATCTCTTCGCTGAGCTCGCGCGCGCGCTCGCCGTCCAGCGGACGGAGCCGTTCGAGCACGCGACGGGCCTCGTCGAGCCGGCCCATCTTCACGTAGGCTTCGCCGAGATACTCGAGCGCCTCCGGAAAGGCCGGGCGCAGCCGCAACGCCTCGTGATAGAAGGCATCGACCGCCGCCGGCCAATCCTTGGCCACGCGGGCGCGGACCCCGCGGTTGTATTTTCGATCCGCGTCGGCCGCCGTCGCCGTCTGGCCTCGCTCGCTGACGCTCGGCACGCTGGGATCGGCCAGACTCGCGCACGGGAGCAGTCCGACGACCACGATCCCCACGGCCAGCCTCGCGCCTCGACCGATCGTCGGCATGTCGCGAGCATAGCGCCGGTCGGGTAGTGTCTCAGTTCGAACCCTAACTGCCCGTTCGCCGGGCGGGGGAGACGGGTGGGCCTTCGGAAACCCGATCGGACCGTCTAGCAGTTCGCCTGAATGTCGGTCAGCGGGACGCCTGTCACTACGTACTACGACGGGTTTCCGAAGGCCCACCCGTCTCCCCCGCCCTCCACGCGGCGCTCGGGCCGCAGAGTCGTGCATCGAAGGACTCTCGTGGAATTGACCGACGATCACGGCCGAACTCAAGCCAGCGTGTCGTAGGAAGGTTGGGGGCACGCAATCTCTTCAGGTCGCGCACGAGAACCTCGCCACTCGAGTCGTCGATCCGACCTTGAGCACCGCGGAGAGGGCGGGCGGGGTGGGTGGGGCCTTGGGAAACCCGTCGTCGTACGTCGTGACAGGCGTACCGGCAACCGACAGGGGGGGCGGTGGGCCAGACAGTCCGATCGGGTTTCCCAAGGCCCCACCCGCCCCACCCGCCCGGTGGATCGGCGGCGATTGGGTCGCCATAGTTTCGAACTGAGACACTACGAAACGGTCGTGCCGGGCGCAATGACGGCGCCCGATTCGATCACGGCGTCGGGCCCGATGATGGCGCCGGCCCCGATGCGTGCGTCGGCGCCGATCACGCAGCCGCGCAGCACCGCGGCGGCGCCGACGTCGACGCGCTCCCACAGCACCGAGCCCTCGATGCGTGCGCCCTCGGCCACGGAGCAGCCCTCGCCGAGCACGGTGAGCGGACCCACCTCACAGCCGGCGGCGAGGCGGGCGCGGCCGGCCACGACGCAGGGCCCGACGAGACGCGCCCCGGACGCGATGCGCGCCTCGGGGGCGACCCAGCCGCCGTCGCGGGCCTCACCCGGGGGCGCGAGCGGGGTCTGCACGCGCTCGCGGAGCAGGTCGATCTGGGCCGCGCGATACGCCGCCGGGTTGCCGATGTCGCGCCAGTACGCGGGGAGCGACCAGCCGAAGCACGCCACGCCGTCGTCGATCAGGGCGGGAAAGAACTCGCGCTCGATCGAGACGGGGCGATCCGCCGGCATGCGCCGGAGCAGGGCGGCGTCGAGCAGGTAGACACCGGCATTGATCATGTTGGTCGTGATCGCCTCGTCGGGGCCCGGCTTCTCCCGGAACCGCAGGAGGCGGTCCTCGGCGTCGGTCTCCACGAGCCCGTAGGCGCGAGGGTCGTCGACAGGCGTGAGGTAGATCGTCGTGCGCGATCCCCGCGCCTCGTGGACGCGACGCATCGCCGTGAGGTCGACGTCGGTGAGGACGTCGCCGTTCAGGACGAACACCTGTCCCGACGTCAGATCGGCCGCGTTGCGGACGCCGCCGCCGGTCCCCAGCGGCTCCTTCTCGACGACGTAGCGCAGGCCGACCCCCAGCTCGTGGCCGTCGCCCAGCGCGGCCTCGACGTCGTCCACGCGATAGGAGCAGGACAGGATCACGTCGGTGACCCCGTGACGGCGGAGCAGGGCCAGCTGGTACGCGAGAAACGGCCGGTTGAGGAGCGGCACCACCGGCTTGGCGCGGGCCAGGGTCAACGGCCGGAGCCGGGTGCCCTGTCCGCCGGCCAGGATCACGGCCTGGGTCGGCGCGGTCACGCGGCCGTGATCAGCTGCCCGGCGTCCAGGGCTGCGCTTCGTCGATCAGCATGACGGGGATCCCATCGCGGATGGGATAGGCCTTGCGGCAGGCCGGGCAGATGATCCGGGTTTCCTCGAAGATCAGGTCTCCCTTGCAGGCCGGACACACCAGAATGGCCTTGAGCTCTTCGTCGATCACCGCGGTCCTCCTCCCTTCACTTAGAAACCTCGGCTCGGAACGCCGCGACCGTACGCTGGAGTCCGTCGTCGAGCGAGACGGTCGGGGTCCAGCCCAGCAGCATCTTCGCGCGCGTCGGGTCGAGGACACTGCGTCGCTGCTCGCCCGGCTTGGCGGGGGCATGCGTGGCCGGGCAGTCGATGCCGATCGCCCGGGCCAGACGCTCGTACACCTCGTTGACGGACGTCTCCAGTCCGGTGCCGATGTTGACCACGCCCCGCGTCTCCGGGCGCTCGAGGCTACGAGCGATGGCCTCGGCGACGTCGCCGACGAAGACGTAGTCCCGGGTCTGCCCGCCGTCGCCGTTGATGACGCAGCCCTCGCCGCGCAGCAGTCGGTACACGAAGATCGCGATCACCCCGGCCTCGCCGCGCGGATTCTGTCGCGGCCCGTAGACGTTGGCCAGCCTGAACGTCAGCGCCGACAGACCCGTCAGGCCCGCCCAGCACTCGAGGTACCGCTCGGCGGCGACCTTGGAGACGCCGTAGGGCGACGTCGCGTTCGTCGGGTGATCCTCCGGCGTCGGCATGACCTCGGTATCGCCGTAGGCCGCCCCACCTGTCGAAGTGTAGACGACGCGGGTGACGCCCCAGCGCCGGCACGCGGTGAGCAGCCCCAGCGTCCCGAGGATGTTGACGCTCGCGTCCATGACGGGATCCGTGACGGAGCGGCCGACGGAGGCCTGGGCGGCCACGTGCACGACGGCCTGCGGACGGGCGTCGGCGAACACGGCCTCCAGTCGCGGGCTGCGGAGATCGCACACGTGCAGCGTGGCGGGCCGGGCGACGTAGGACGGTCGACCCGCGCTGCAGTTGTCGACCACGCTCACCTCGTGACCATCGGCGAGCAGCCGCTCGACGACGTGCGATCCGATGAAGCCCGCGCCTCCGGTGACCAGCACTCTCATGTCCGGCCTCTCATCTTGAACCAGTCGATCGTCAGCCGCAGCCCCTCGTCGGTGTCCACGCGCGGTTCCCAGCCCAGCAGCGTGCGCGCACGTGTGATGTCGGGCTGGCGGACCTTGGGATCGTCCTCGGGCAGCGGCGCGAACGCGATCTCGCTCCCGGAGCCCGTCAATCGCACGATGCGCTTGGCCAGCTCCATGAGCGTCATCTCCTGGGGGTTCCCGATGTTCACGGGCTCGTTCACGGAGACCTGCATCAGCCGGTGAATGCCGTCGACGAGGTCATCGATGTACTGAAAGGACCGCGTCTGGGATCCGTCGCCGAACATCGTGATCGGCCGGCCCGCGAGCGCCTGGGTCACGAAAGCGGGAATGGCCCGGCCGTCGTTGGCCCGCATCCGGGGCCCGAAGGTGTTGAAGATCCGGACGATCCGGGTATCGAGGCCGTGATACCGGTGGTAGGCCATGGTCAGCGCCTCGGCGAACCGTTTGGCCTCGTCGTAGACGCCGCGCGGTCCCACGGGATTGACGTTGCCCCAGTAATCCTCCCGCTGCGGATGCACGAGCGGATCGCCGTAGACCTCGGAGGTCGAGGCGAGCAGGAACCGCGCGCCCTTGGCCTTGGCCAGGCCCAGCGTGCGATGCGTCCCCATCGCGCCCACCTTGAGGGTCTGGATCGGCAGCTCGAGGTAGTCGCGCGGCGAGGCCGGGCTGGCGAAGTTCAGCACCCAATCGACCCCACCGGTGATCTCGATGTACTCGGTCACGTTGTGGCGGACGAAGGTGAACCGAGGGTGACCGTGCAGGTGGGCGATGTTGTCCGGGGATCCCGTCACGAAGTTGTCCATGCAGACGACATCGTGCCCCGCCCGCGCGAAGAAGTCGCACAGATGCGAGCCGATGAAGCCGGCGCCTCCGGTGACCAGGACGCGCATCAGACGTACCTCGCAGCTCGGGTGAGGGCCGTTACGACGGGAGAACCGGCCGCCGGCCGACCGAATAGTACTCGAAGCCCAGGCGTCGCATCCGCTCGGGCTCCCAGAGGTTTCGGCCGTCGAAGACGACGGGACGGCGCATCGTCGCGCGCAGGCGCTCGAGGTTGAGCAGCTTGAACTCGTTCCATTCCGTCAGCAGGGCCACCGCGTCGGCGCCGTCGGCCGCCTGGTGCGACGACTCGCAGTAGGTGACGGCCGCGGGCAGGACGCGACAGGAATTCGGCATGGCCACCGGGTCGTACACGCGGACGGTGGCGCCGAGCTCGACGAGCCGACACACGACCTCGATGCTCTTGGCCTCGCGCATGTCATCGGTGTTGGGCTTGAAGGCGAGACCGAGGACGGCGATCACCTTGTCGTCGAGCGGGGACAGGACCTTCTCGATCCTGGCGAGCAGCTGCCCCGCGCGCTCGCGATTGACGTCGACGACGGCGCGCAGCAGGGTGAAGTCGTACCCGAGATCGGCGGCGGTGTGGATCAGCGAGTCGGCGTCCTTGGGGAAGCAGCTGCCCCCGTACCCGAGCCCCGCCTGCAGGAACGCGGGCCCGATCCGGGCGTCCAGCCCCATGCCCTTCACGACCTGGGTGACGTCGGCCCCCGCCAGCTCACAGATGTTGGCGATGGCGTTGGCGAACGAGATCTTGGTGACGAGGAAGGCGTTGGAGGCGTACTTGATCATCTCGGCGGAGGGAACGTCGGTGATGATCATCGGCCGCTCGAGCGGGGCGTAGAGCTCCAGGAGCGTCATCGCCACCTGCTGGTTCGGCGCTCCGATCACGATGCGATCGGGACGGAGCGTATCCTCGATCGCCGATCCCTCGCGCAGGAACTCCGGATTGGACACCACGTCGAACGGCACCGGCTGCCGGCGGTTTCGCTCGATCACGTCGCGGACGAACTCGCCGGTCCCCACGGGCACCGTCGACTTGTTGACGATGACGGTATAGCGCTCCATCGCCCGCCCGATCTCGCGGGCCACGTCCTCGACCGCGCCGAGATCCGTCTCCCCGTCCTTCTTGGGCGGCGTGCCGACCGTGATGAACACGATGACGGAGCGCTGGACGGCCGTGGCCAGATCGGTGGTGAAGGCCAGGCGGCCATCGGCCATGTTCCGCGCGACCATCTCCTCGAGCCCCGGCTCGTAGATCGGAATGCGCCCGGCCTTGAGCGCCGTCACTTTCTCGGACACGTTGTCCATGCAGACCACGTCGTTGCCGAGGTCGGCGAACACGGCGCCCGTGACCAGCCCGACATACCCCGTCCCCACGACACAGATGTTCATGGCGGATCATGATAACAGACCGAGGACGGACGGAAGGCAGGGCGGGATGGACGGAGGCCGACGGCAGGGGGCGGTGCCCCCCTCATGCGGCGAACGGGTCGTCGTCCTCCGGATCGTCGTCCGATGTCAGGCCGTCGATCTGTTCGCGCGCGTCACGCACGGCATCGCTCAGGGAGTCGAAGCGCTGACCCGAGATCGTGATGGTGTTGCTCTCGTCGCGCGCTTTCCACATCCACTCCCGACGGGTACGTCCGACGGGTAGAAATTGCACTCTCACCGGACCACTTTCTTGCACATCAGCCATCGTTTCCTCCTGCGCCCGCCCTGTGTGGCGGCTGGCGCGGAGGAGTGCAAGGGGAGTGCCACCGAGGATACACGTCGGGCGCGGGTTAGCGGCCGGGCGTGGGTATCCCGCCGCCTACTTTGGGCATGCGGCTCTCGTCCTCGGCCTCCGAGGCGGCCCAGCGGAAGAAGACGGCGGTGAAGGCCAGCAGCGGAACGAGCCCCGCGGGCACCCACATGAGGACCCCGCCGAGGCGCTGATCGGCCAAGGGCGTCAGCGCGCTGACCCGCGGTGCGGTCGTGTAAAAAGTATAGAGCGACTGCTCGGCCCCGGTGATCAGCGCCGCCACGATCGTCATCGGTATGCCGAAGACGAACAGATAGAGGATCCGCGCGGCGTACGGCAGCGACGGCAGACCGCGCGAAGGGCTCGCGACGGGCCACCACGCGACGAGCGCGGCGCCCACGAGGCATGCGTGCTCCGCGATGTGGATCGCGTGCGACCGGAGGGCCGCGTCATAGGGCCCGGGCAGATGCCAGACGAACAGGACGACCGCGTAGATGCCGAGCGCGGGCACCGGGCGCGTGAGCGTGCGCAGCGCCGCGCGCGACGCGGACCGCGCCAGCAACGGCGCCAGGAGCGCATCGGCCATGAAGGCCGGTATCCCGGCGAGCAGCAGCGGTGGCACGACGAGCGTGAGCAGCAGGTGCTGGACCATGTGAGCGCTGAACAGCGCGCGCTCGGCGAGATCGTGGACGGGACCATTCAGCGCGACGAGCAACGCCGCCAGGGCGCCCACGAACGCTCCCGCGCGCGCCGGACGGATGCGCTCACCCGCGGCGCGCCAGGCGGCGAAGTACACGCCCGCCGCCGCCGCGGCGCCGATCACGACGTCGAGGTGGATTCCGCCCGTCATCGCCGGAAGTGCAGGAGCTGCCCCGTCAGCGCGATCAGGGCCAGCGCGATGGCCGTCGCGATGGTGAGCGAGCCGGCGAAGACGAAGGACAGCGCCCGGGAGTCGTAGCGCAGGTGCATGAAGAACAGCACGACCAGGGCGAACTTCGCGGCCGACATGACGAGCAGGAGCGGGATCAGGATCGGTGTGAGCTGGCGGATGTAGATGGCGGAGAACTCCATCGCCGTGATCAGCGTGAGGATCACCGCGACCTTGACGTAGGCCGCGACGGAGGCGTGCTCGCGAGCGGCGGCGTCCGTGGCCGGCGACGGGGTCGGGGGCGTCGACGCGGCGCTCATGGCACGAGATAGACCAGCGTGAAGATCGCGATCCACACGACGTCGACGAAGTGCCAGTAGAGTCCCGCGATCTCGACCTTCACGGCGTCGACCGTCGACAGCCCTCCGCGGAGGTCGAGGACCCACAGCGTCAGGAGCCAGAGGACGCCGAGGGCGACGTGACCGCCGTGAAATCCGGTGAGGACGAAGAAGGTCGAGCCGAACAGGTTCTGCTGGAGCGTGAGCCCCTCGCGGACGAAGTGCGTGAACTCGTAGGCCTGGAAGCCCAGGAAGATCAGCCCGAGCACCGCGGTGCCGAGCAGCCACAGGCGGGCCTGCCCGCGGTCGCCGCGCTGGACGGCGGCGAGGGCGAGGACCATGAGCAGGCTCGACATCAGGAGATCGAACGTGCTGAGCGTCGTCAGCGGGATGTTGAGGATCTCGTGGGGATGCGGTCCCGTGACGCTCCGCCCCTTGTAGACCAGGTAGGTCGCGATCAGCGTGCCGAAGAGCATGCACTCGGAGCCGAGAAACGCCCAGATCGCCATCTTGCGGTGATCGATCCCCGCGGTCCCCGTCTGGTCGGCGTGGGCGGGATCACGATGGTGCTCGAACGCGAAGCGGAAGGCGCCGTACAGGAGCACGACCGCGCCCAGGAGGACGAGGGCGAGGTGGGTGAGCGCACCGACCGCCGCGAGGCCGGCGCCCAGCGCGACCACGACGGGCCAGTGGGACGGTGCGGGCAGATGGATCCCGTGCGGGTCGGGCGCCGGCGGCAGCGGGGCCGGCTTGCGACCCTGCGCGTCGCCGTGCTTCTCGCGCCAGAACGTGTCGCGGCCGTAGACGGGGGGGATCGTGTCGAAGTCGTGCGGCGGCGGCGGCGACGACGTGCGCCACTCGAGCGTGCGCCCGTCCCAGGGATCGGCCGGGGCGCGGGGGCCGCGGCGAAGCGAGCGGGCCGCGTCGACGATGAAGAGCAGGATCCCGAGGCCGATGCCGAAGGCGCCCACGGTGGAGAGCAAGTTCCAGGGCGCCCACCCCGTCGACGCCGGGTAGGTGTAGATCCGGCGCGGCATGCCCATCGCGCCGAGGTAGTGCTGGGGGAAGAAGGCCACGTTGAAGCCCACGAAGACGAGCCAGAAGGTGAGCCGTCCCAGCCGCTCGTCGAGCAGGCGTCCGGTGATCTTCGGCCACCAGTAGTGCGCGCCGGCCAGCAGCCCGAACAGGCTGCCCCCGATGAGGACGTAGTGCAGGTGGGCGACGACGAAGTAGCTGTCCGTCTGCTGGAGATCGACGGGCGGGGAGGAGTGCATGATCCCGGACAGCCCGCCGATGGTGAAGGTGGCGATGAGGCCCACCGCGAAATGCAGCGCGGGCGTGCCCCGGATGCTGCCGCCCCAGAGCGTGGCCAGCCAGTTGAAGATCTTCACGCCCGTGGGAATGGCGATCAGCATGGTCATGATCGCGAACGCGGAGTCGGCCACCGGACCCATGCCCGCCGCGAACATGTGATGGCTCCACACGCCGAACCCGAAGAAGCCGATGAGGACGCCCGAGTAGATCACGACGGGCGCTCCGAACAGCGGCTTGCGGGCGAACACGGGCAGCACCTCGGAGACGATCCCGAAGGCGGGCAGGATCAGGATGTAGACCTCGGGGTGGCCGAAGATCCAGAACAGGTGCTGCCAGAGATGCAGATCGGCGCCCGCCGCCACGTCGTAGAAGTGCGTGCCGAAGAACCGGTCGAACATGAGGAAGATCAGCCCCACCGTCACCGCCGGGAAGGCGAGGATGACGAGGAACTGCACGACCAGCGTCATCCACACGAACACGGGCATGCGCATGAGCGTCATGCCGGGCGGGCGCATGTTGACGATCGTCACGATGAAGTTGATCGCGGCGATGATCGAGGAGGCGCCGAGGATCTGCAGGCTCAGCAGCCAGAAGTCCACGTTCAGCCCCGGCGAGAACGGCCGCGTGGTGAGGTTCGCGTACCCGAACCAGCCGGTGTCGGGTGGGGCGCCGATGAGGAGGCTCGCGTTGAGGAAGAGCCCGCCGGCCAGGAAGATCCAGTACGAGAGCGCGTTGAGCCGCGGAAACGCCACGTCGCGGGCGCCGATCATCAGCGGGACCATGTAATTGAAGAAGGCGGAGCCGAACGGCATGATCGCGAGGAACACCATCGTCGTGCCGTGCATGGTGAAGAGCGCGTTGAAGGTGTCGGCCCCCACCAGCGTGTTCCCCGGGCGCGCGAGCTGCAGGCGAATGATCAGGGCTTCGATCCCGCCGAGCAGGAAGAAGCCGAACGCGGTGACGCCGTAGAGGATGCCGATGCGCTTGTGATCGACCGTGGTGACCCAGCTCCAGAGCCCGGTCGCCTCGGCGGCCACGTGCGCGTGCGGGAGGTCGAGCGCGCGGGTGGCCACGGTCACCTGAGGCTGAGCAGGTAAGCGGCGATCGTGCGCGCCTGGGTCTCGCTGAGGCCCAGCGCCGGCATCTTCACGCCGGGCTTGATGCGGGGCGGATCGAGGATCCACGCGGTGACGTTGTCGGTGGTGTTGGGGAGCATGCCCGCCCCGAGCGTGGCGCGCCGGCCGAAGTGGGTGAGGTCCGGGCCGATGACGCCGCTCGACACTCCGCGAACGGTGTGACAGCCGACGCACGCGCTCGCCGCGAACAACGCGGCGCCGTCGGCCGCGGGTCCGCTCTGGGGCTGCACGGCGGGCGCGCGCTCCGACGCCATCCAGCGCTCGAACGTGTCCGTGGGCTCGACGATCAGGCGCACGAGCATGTTGGCGTGCGAGGTGCCGCAGAACTCGGCGCACTGGCCCAGGTACGTCCCCGGCGTGTCCGGCGTGAACGAGAGCTGGTTGTGACGGCCGGGGATGACGTCCCGCTTGCCGCCGAGCTGGGGAACCCAGAAGCTGTGAATGACGTCGGTCCCCTCCAGCCGGAGAACGGCCGGCCGTCCCACGGGCAGGTGCAGCTCGTTCGCCGTCGTGATCTGGTACGCCGGATAGGAGAACTCCCACCACCACTGTTTGCCCCGCACGATCACCTCGAGCGCGCCCGCCGGCGGCGCGCTCTGCGTCCGGAACACGACGTGGATGGTCGGGATCGCGATGACGAGCAGGACGAGGGCGGGGGCGATCGTCCAGCCGATCTCGAGAAGAGAGTGCCCGCGGATCTGCGGCGGCAAGGCCGCGTCCGGGCGAGCGCGGAAGCGTAGCAGGACCCAGCCCAGCACAGCGACGACGACGGCGGCGATGACGATCGCCGCCCACGTGATGATGGCGTACACGTGGAGGATGTCGCGGGCGAAGTCGGAGACCGGCACGAGGCTGGTCTGCGGGCCGTTCCAGCCGCATCCGGCCAGGAGACTGATCGCGCCGGCCAGGCCGAGCCGCGAGAGCAGGCGCACGCGCGCCGATCCGTTCACGACACTGGACGATACCGGGCACGCGTACCCACCGCAACTACGGCGCGCTCCACGGTAGCGTTCGAGGTACGCGAGCGGGTTTTCTGCGATGTGCGCGATCGCCTGATCGACCGCTTCTCGAAACTCACGACCGAGGTCTCGACGCTGACGGTCATACGAATCCTCGATCGCCACCAAGTCGAGCTCCGCTGCCCGACGGAGGAGGACCGGAAACGTCAACGAGGCCGTTGCTCTAGGCGGGCTCTAACTTCCGACCAGGGACTCTGGTCTCCGGGATTCGCTTCGAGATCGGCCAGTCGAGCGTCAAGAAGGGTACGCTCCTCGAGTGTGACGGGAATGTCTTCCTCGCGAGGCTAATTCGCGAGCGCGAGCAGCGTGTGGAGCAGGACGTTGCCGCCGCGCTCGATGGCCTCCCAGTCGCTCATCTCGTCGACGCGGTGGCTCCGGCCGCCCTTGGACGGGATGAAGATCATGCCCGCGTCCGTGATCGCGGCGAGATTCTGCGCGTCGTGCCCGGCCGCGGAATGCAGGCGCTGAGTGCCGAGGCCGAGCTCGCCGGCGGCGGTCTCGATGATCGCCTGCACGCGCGGGGCGCACGGCGCGGGCGCCGTGGCCGACAGCGGCCGGAACTCGACCTGGACCTGACGGCGCTTCGCCACGCGCCGGGCCAGCGCCGCGCACTCGCGGGCCAGCCGGTCGAGGACGGCGGGATCGGGCTCGCGCATCTCGTGGACCAGCTCGCCGCGCGCGGGCACGATGTTGCTGACGCCGGGATGCACGTGGACCACGCCGAAGTTCGTCACGCTGCGACCGCTGCCGCGCTTGACCACGAGGTCGCGCGCCTTGAGCGCGAACTCCGCGGCGGCGAGAAAGCCGTCGCGCCGGCGCTCCATGGGCGTCGTGCCCGCGTGGTCGGCCTGCCCGATGAAGATCACGCGCGTGCGCCGGACGCCCACGATCGCTTCCACGACGCCGATGGGAACGCCCGCTTCCTCGAGACGTGGCCCTTGCTCGATGTGCAGCTCGACGTACGCCGCGCAGGCACCGGCCGGCGCCTGCGCCTCGGGAGCGCGGAGAGCGTCGAAGCCGGCGCGGGCCATGGCGTCCACGAGCCGCTCGCCGTCGGCGGCGGCCATCTCGGACAGGCGCGCGACCTCGAGCATGCCGCAGAACGCGCGTGAGCCGAAGAGGCTGCCGTACCGGCCCTCCTCGTCGCTCCACGCCGCGACGGCGAGCGGGCGCGTGTGCGCGGCGCCCGTCTCCTGGATCACGTGCAACGCCTCGAGGCCCGCGAGGACGCCGAGCGCGCCGTCGAGGATGCCGCCTTCGGGAACGGTGTCGATGTGCGACCCGGTGAGAACCGCCGGCCGTCCGCCGTCGAGCTCGCGCAGGCCGAGCCCGCCGAACACGTTGCCCGCGGCGTCGACCCAGGGCTCGAGGCCGGCCGCGCGCATCTCGTCGAGCAGCCAAGCGCGCGCCTCTTCGTGCGGGCGGCTCCATGCCGAACGCGTGACGCCGCCTCCGGGCAGCGCGCCGAATCGCGCGAGCGCTTCGATGCGCGCGCGCAGGCGTGGGAGTGAGATCGTGGCCATGGATGGGGAGTATAACCTTGACTTCACATAGGGGCGTTCCTACAATGAACCACCATTCAGCGTCGTCGCCCGCCTCGGGAGGCAAATAAGTGGATTTCACTCTGACGGCCGAGCAGGAAGCGTTCCGCGAGCGGGTTCGCCACTGGCTCGAGGCCAACATCCCGACCGACTGGACGAGCCGGGTCGCCGCCACCGCCGACGTGCCGCGGCCCGAGGCCTACGACATCCTGCGCGACTGGCAACGCAAGCTCTACGACGCGGGCTTCATCGGCCTGACCTGGCCGAAGGACTACGGCGGCCGCGGCCTGACGTTCGTCGAGGAGATGATCCTCCATCAAGAGATGGCCTTCGCCAAGGCGCCGCCGATCCTCAACATCCTCGGCGTCGGCATGGCGGGACCGACGATCGTCGCCTATGGCACCGAGGAGCAGAAGCAACGGTATCCGGCCAAGATCCTGTCGTGCGAGGAGATCTGGTGCCAGGGCTACTCCGAGCCCAACGCCGGATCGGATCTGGCCTCGCTCCAGACCCGCGCGGTGAAGGACGGCGACCACTGGGTCATCAACGGCCAGAAGGTGTGGACGTCCCTCGCTCACATCGCGGACTTCATGATGCTGCTGGCGCGGACGGATCCGAGCGCGCCCAAGCACAAGGGCATCACGTACTTCCTCCTCGACATGAAGCTTCCCGGGGTGACCGTCAAGCCCCTTCGCCAGATCACCGGCGACGCCGAGTTCAACGAGGTGTTCTTCGACAACGTGCGGCTGCACGAGTCCCACGTCCTCGGTGGGGTGAACAACGGCTGGTCGGTCGGCCTCACGACGCTCATGTACGAGCGGCTGGCGCTGGGCTTCGGCCTGCAGGTGCGCCTGCGCATCGCCCTCGACGGTCTCGTCGAGCTCGCGCGGCGGATGGAAAAGCACGGCCGGGTCGTCGTGAAGGATCCGGTCATGCGGCAGAAGATCGCCCAGCTGTGGATCGACACGGAGTGCCTGAAATACACGGGCGCGCGCGCGATCACGCGGTTGCTGCGCGGCGAGATCCCGGGTCCGGAGGCCTCCACGGGCAAGATGGGCTGGGTGGACACTCACCAGCGGCTCCAGGAGCTCGCCATGGAGATCGAGGGGCCGTACGCGCAGCTCATGCGCGGCTCCGAGTGGGCCGTCGAGGGCGGGCTCTGGCAGCACACCTTCCTCCGATCCCGCGCCAACTCGATCGAGGGCGGCACGACGGAGATCCAGAAGAACATCATCGCCGAACGTATCCTCGGACTCCCCAAGGACTGAAGTGCGAGCCGCAGGACGTCGCGGGGCTGGGGCCCCGCCGTCCAAGGCGAGCCGACGAAAGGTCTGATCGATGGATTTCGGATTCAGCCAGGAACAGGAAATGCTCCGCGCCACCGCGCGGAAGTTCTTCGAGAACGAATGCACGTCGACCTTCGTCCGGGCGCGGATGGAAGAGCCGGCCGGCGTCACCGACGAGTTCTGGACGAAGCTCGCGGAGCAGGGGTGGCTCGGCCTCGTCTATCCCGAGGAGTACGGCGGCGCCGGTCTCGGCTTCGTCGATCTGGTCGTGCTCATGGAGGAGATGGGGCGCGTCGTCATGCCCGGCCCCTTCCTGGCGACGACCATTCTCGGCGGTCTGGCGATCCTGGAATCGGGGTCGGCGGCCCAGAAGAAGGAGTGGCTCTCGCGCATCGCCACCGGCGAGGCCAAGGCCACGCTCGCCTGGACCGAGCCGAACGTCCGCTGGGACGCGGCGGGGGTGACCACGACCGCGCGCGCCGCCGACGGCGGGTTCGTGCTCTCCGGCACCAAGCTCTTCGTCCCCGACGCCCACCTCGCCGACGTCCTCGTCGTGGCCGCCCGCACGTCGGAGGGCCCGCGGCCCGAGGAAGGCGTGAGCCTCTTCCTGGTGCCGAAGGAGACCGCCGGGCTCGCGGTGAAGCTCCTGCCCACGATGGATCAGACGCGCAAGCTCTGCGAGGTGTCGCTCCGCGACGTGCGCGTTCCCGGGGCGGCGCTGCTCGGCGCCCGCAACGGCGGCTGGCCCGTCCTCGCGCGGGTGGCGGAGCGCGCGACCGTCGCGCTGTGCGCGGAGATGTGCGGAGGCGCCCAGCGCGTGCTCGAGATGACGACGGAGTACGCCAAGATCCGGGTGGCCTTTGGCAAGCCCATCGGCGCCTACCAGGGGGTCAAGCACCGCGCGGCCGACATGCTCGTCGACGTCGAGAACGCCAAGTCCCTGACGTACTACGCGGCGTGGGCCGTCGACGAGAACGTGGCCGAGGCCGCGCTGGCGGCCTCGATGGCCAAGGCCTACGTCAGCGACGCCTACCGCAAGGTCGCGGGGGCCGGCATCCAGCTGCACGGCGGGATCGGCTTCACCTGGGAGCACGATCTGCACCTGTACTTCAAGCGCGCGAAGTCGTCCGAGTTCACGTTCGGCGATGCCACCTACCACCGGGAGAAGGTCGCGCAGCTGATCAATTTGTGACGCCCGTCGAGCCCAAGCCCGCCGCATCCGTCCTGCTCGTCCGTGCCGCGCCGCCGGATCACCGGGAGCCGCTCGAGGTCTACATGATCCGGCGGAACAAGGGGATGAAGTTCCTCGGCGGGTACTATGCGTTTCCCGGCGGGAAGGTCGACGCGCCCGACGCCGCGCCCGACAGCCTCGCGCGCTGTCATGGCCTGTCCGCCGGCGAGGCGGGACGCGTCCTCGACGAGACCGATGATCTCCCGGCGCTCGCCTACTGGGTGGCGGCGGTGCGTGAAGTGCTCGAGGAGACGGGCCTTCTTCTCGTCTGTGACGCCGCGGGACGTCCGCCGGAGACCGCGGCACTCGCCCCGCTCGTGGAGGACGTGCGAAAGCGCCTCCTGGCGGGCGAGCCGTTCGCGGATCTGCTGGCCGCGCAGGGCTGGTTCTGTGATCTGCGAGCCTTGCGCTACCTGTCGCACTTCATCACGCCGCGGACGAGCCCGATCCGGTTCAGCGCGCGGTTCTTCCTGTGCCCGGTGCCGAGCGGCCAGGCGCCGCGCCTGTACACCGAGGAGACCTCCGAGGGCTTCTGGATCGCGCCCGGGGAAGGTTACCGGCGATTCATCGCCAACGAGATGGCGATGGCCGAGCCGGCGGAGTACGGCCTCGGGTACCTCGCCCAGTTCGGCTCCCTGGAGGAGCTGTGGGGCGCGCACGCTGACGGCCGGCACAAGTTCCGCGGCATCATCGACCGCATCGACGTCTTCTGGGCCGGCTTCGACTGGAAGGAGAGTCGCTGGCCGACCTGACGATGCCCAATGCGGTGACGGCCCTTCTCGACGATCACGTCGCGGCCGGCGACGGCGCGCGCACGGTGATCGTCACGCCCTCGGGCCACGCCAGCTATGCAGACCTGCTCGCGCGGGCCTGCCGGTTCGGTCACACGCTGCGTGCTCTCGGCGTCGAGCCCGAGCATCGGGTGGCGATCCTCCTGCCGGACGGCGTGGCCTGGGCGGCGGCGTTTCTCGGCGCGATCCGGATCGGCGCCGTCGCCGTGCCGCTCAACACCCGGCTGGCCCCGGACCGGTGGGCGGCGATGCTGGCCGACAGCCGGGCGCGCGTCGTGGTCGCGGACGACGCCACGGTCGCCGCCCTGGCGCCGTACCTGCCGGCGCTGCCGCGCCTGCATCCGATCACGCCCGATGCGGCGCAGACCTCCCCGGCCGAGCTCGCCGCCGAGCCGGCCTCGGACGACGACATGGCGTTCTGGCTCTACACCTCGGGCACGACGGGGCCGCCTCGCGCGGCCGTCCACCTCCATCGCGACCTCCTGGCCGGCGGCGGCTACGGCGAGGGCGTGCTCGGCGCCACCCGCGACGACCGCGTGTTCTCCACGTCGAAGCTCTTCTTCGCGTACGCGCTCGGCAACGCGCTGCTGATCCCGCTCGCTCTGGGGGCGCGGACGTTTCTCCATCCGGCCTGGGCCGAGCCGGCCGCGGTGGCCGAGGTCATGGCGGCATTCGCGCCGACGCTGCTCTTCTCGGTCCCCACGTTCTACGCGCGGCTCGTGCGCGCCGACCTGCCTGCCGATGCCTTCCGCTGCCTGCGCCTCGCCGTCTCCGCCGGCGAGCGATTGCCCATCGAAGTGTATGCCGCGTGGCGCGAGCGATTCGGCGTCGAGATCCTCGACGGGCTCGGCGCCACGGAAACGATCTTCATGGTCCTCTCGAACCGTCCCGGTCGGGTCCGTCCGGGCTCCGTCGGCACGCCCGTACCGGGCACGGAGGCGCGGCTCCTCGATGCCGCGGGACGCGAGGTCCCGGACGGAGTCGAGGGTGTCTTGCACCTGCGGACGCCGTCGCTCAGCCCGTGGTACTGGCGGCGCGTGGCCGAGTCGCGTCGCGCCTTCGTCGGCGACTGGTTCCGCACCGGGGACGTCTGCGTCCGCGACGCCGACGGCTCCTTCCATCACCTCGGGCGCGAGGACGACCTCTTCAAGGTCGCCGGGCTCTGGGTCTCTCCGGCCGACGTCGAGAACGCGCTGCTCGGCCATCCCGCGGTCGCCGACGTCGGCGTCGTCGGGCTCCCGGCGCCGGACGGCCTCGTCAAGCCCGTCGCGTTCGTCGTTCCTCGCGGCGACGGCGCGGCGCTCCCGGATGCGCTCAGAGAGCTGGCCGGCCGGACGCTGTCGCCGCACGAGCGGCCCCGCGAGATCCGGCTCGTCGACGAGCTCCCGCGGACGGCGACGGGGAAGCTCCAGCGCTTTCTCTTGCGCGAGGGGTTGGCGTGATCGCCAACACGACGCAGGTGACGGTGCGCTGGAGCGACGCCGATCCGGCCGGCATCGCGTTCTATCCACGCTTCTTCGAGTGGTACGACCTCGGCACGGAGACGTTGTTCGAATCGCTCGGGCTGCCGTGGCCGGCGACCTTCGAGCGCTACCGGATCGTCGGCGTCCCCATCGTGGAGTCCGGGTCGACGTTCCTGTCGCCCGCGCGGTATGGGGACGTGCTCACGATCCGCTCGTCGGTCGCCTGGGTGAAGGACAGGACCTTCCGCATGGAGCACGAGATCGGCGTCGGCGCGCGGCTCTGCGCCCGGGGATTCGAGGTTCGCGCCTGGGTGCGGCGGCCGGAGGCGGCAGGAGGCCCGCTTCACGCCGAGGCGATCCCCTCGGCCGTGCGCGATCGCCTGCAGGACTGATTCCTCGGGACTACGGCGATGGAACGAACGGATAGTGGGCCGGAATTTCGGTGTTCAGCCGGCGGGCGCCGGTGTAGATTGAGGCGCTCGGAAGGCGGGGTGACTCACCGATCAGGAGGCGGACCATGGGGGTGACACGTCGAGCGTTTCTGGCGGGAAGTTCGGCGGCGGCGGGCGTGGCGGTGGGGCCGTGGACCTTGCGCAGTCATGCGCAGGCTGGGCCGCTGAAGATCGGTGTGGTCCTGCCCTATACGGGCGTCTACGCCGTGCTCGGAGAGTCGATCACACAGGCGATGGAGCTGGTCTTCGCGCGCGAGAACTGGACGGTGGCCGGACGCAAGATCGAGATGATCAAGGAAGACGACGAGATGAAGCCGCCCGTCGGGGTCCGCAAGACCGAGAAGCTCATCGACTCCGACAAGGTGGACATCCTCACGGGGCCCGTACACAGCGGGATCCTGATGGGGATGCGCGACAAGGTCCACAACTCCAAGACGATCCTCATCGTCTCCAACGCCGGCGCCGACGCCATCAGCCGGGAGCGCTGCTCCCGGTGGATCTTCCGGACCTCCTTTTCGAACTGGCAGCCGTGCCAGCCCATGGGCGGCTGGGTGGCCAAGAACGTCTCGAAGGAGGTCTTCCTGACCGCGCCGAACTACCAGGCGGGCAAGGACATGATGAACGCCTTCAAGGAGACGTTCACCACCACGGGCGGGAAGATCGTGGCCGAGGACTACCCCAAGCTCGGCGAGACGGACTATGCGCCGTACCTCACCAAGATCAAGCAGTCGGGCGCCAAGGCTGTCTTCGCGTTCTTCTCCGGCACCGACGCGGTGAACTTCGTCAAGCAGTACGATCAGTTCGGCCTGAAGGGCTCGATCAAGCTCACGGGCGCGGGCTTCCTCACCGAGCCCGACGTGCTGCCGGCTCAGGGTCGCTCGGCGCTGGGCGTCATCACCGGGCACTTCTACACGCCGCAGCTCGACAACCCGGTCAACAAGAAGTTCGTGGCCGACTTCAAGGCCAAGTACGGCGGCAAGACGCCCGACGGCTTCGCCTGCCAGGGGTACGACACGGCGGAGGTCATCGTGCGCGCGCTCAAGGCGGTCAACGGCAATACCCAGGACAAGGACAAGCTCGTCGACGCCATCGCCAAGACCGAGTTCGACAGCCCGCGCGGACGTTTCCGGTTCGATCCCAAGACGCACAACGTGATCCAGCCCTTCATCTACGTCCGTGAGGTGCGGGAAGTGGCGGGCGGGCTCGACAACGTGCCGATCGACAAGGTCGCCGACGTGCGCGATCCCGGCACCGGCTGCACCTTGCCGGCCTAGCAAGGTCCGACGGGGGCTGCGGCCACGCGGCCCCCGCGCCGCCGCGCGTGTTCGTCCCCGACTTCTTCGGTCAGGCCCTCAACGGCCTGTCGTACGGGGTCTTGCTCTTCCTGCTCTCAGTCGGTCTCACTCTGATCTTCGGCATGCTCGACGTGATCAATCTCGCGCACGGGTCCTTCTACATGCTCGGCGCCTACGCGGGATTGGCGACCATCGCCGCGACCGGCAACTTCTGGCTGGCGCTGATCGTCGCGCCCGTCGTCGTGGGCGTCGTCGGCGCGGTGATGGAGCGTCTCGTCCTGCGCCCGCTGTATCAGCGCTCGCCGCTCGATCAGGTGCTGCTGACGTTCGGCTTCATCTACCTTTTCGAAGACCTCGTGAAGTGGATCTGGGGCGGGCGCATCCGCTCGATTCCGCCCCCCGAGCTCTTCTCGGGCTCCGTGACCATCCTCGGTGCGACGATCCCTTCCTATCGGCTCTTCGTGATCGCCTTCGGCTTCGTCATGGCCCTGGCGCTCTGGCTGCTCATCGAGCGCACACGCCTGGGCTCGATCATCCGGGCCGGCGTGTTCGACGCGGAGATGACCGCGGGGATGGGGATCAATATTCCCCTGGTGTTCACCGGGGTCTTCGCCTTCGGCGCCGCGCTCGGCGGGCTCTCCGGTGTCATCGCGGGGCCGATCCAGTCGGCGTCGCCCCCGATGGGAGCAGGGATCCTCGTCCCTGCGCTGATCGTCGTCGTGGTCGGAGGGCTGGGCAGTCTCAAGGGCTCGCTCGCGGGGAGTCTCATCATCGGCCAGGCGGAGACGTTCGGGAAGGCGTGGCTGCCCGGCGCCTCGATGATGATGATCTATCTCGTCATGGCCCTGATCGTCCTGCTGCGGCCGCAGGGCCTCTTCGGCCGGCCGCTCAAGTGAAGCTCAAGCTCTTAGGGTTCGCCGCGCTCGTCGTGCTCGTCGCCATGTTCCCGCGCTTCGCCGGCAACTATCCCGTGAAGCTGCTGCAGGAGATCCTGATCTGGGGCATCTTCGCCATGAGCCTCGACCTGCTCATGGGCTACGCGGGCATGGTGTCGTTCGGCCATTCCGCCTTCTTCGGCATCGGCGGCTACACGGCGGCGCTCCTGCTCGCGGGCTCGCCCGGCGTCCTCACCGGCCTCGTGCTACCCGCCGCCGTCTCCGCCGTTGCCGCGCTCGTGATCGGGTTCTTCTCGATCCGCGTGAGTGGCGTCTACTTCATCATGCTGACACTGGCCTTCTCGCAGATGTTCTACGCCGTGACGTTCCAGGTCGCCTGGCTCGGCGCCGAGGATGGCATCGTCGGCGTGCCCCGCCCGCGCATTCTCGGCGTCGATCTCGCCCACCCCACGAACTTTCATTTCTATCTGCTCGTGGTCGTCGGGCTCGCCGTGGTTTTCCTGTGGAGCATTGTGCGGTCGCCGTTCGGCCACGTGCTGCACGGCATCCATGACAACGAGGCGCGGATGCAGGCCGTGGGCTACGCCGTCCAGCGCTACAAGCTGCTCGCGTTCGTTCTGGCCGGGGTCGTCGCCGGCGTCGCGGGCTCGCTCTACACGCAGCTCGTCGGCTCGATCACGCCCGACGCCTTCCTGTGGACGACCTCCGGGGAGGCGCTGCTGATGGTCATCATCGGTGGGACGGGGACGCTCGGCGGCGCCGTGCTGGGCGCCGCGGCCTTCATCCTGCTCCAGAGCCTCGTCAGCTCCTACACCGAGCGCTGGATGCTCATCCTCGGCCTGACGTTCATCCTCTTCGTCCTCTTTGCTCCTGGCGGAATCGTCGGCGCGTTCCGGGGCCGGATCGGACTCAGGGCGTGAACGGGCTCCTCGAGATCGAGCGGCTCAGTCGGTACTTCGGCGCGCTCAGCGCCGTCAACGGCGTGTCGCTGTCCGTCGCGGCCCGCGAGCGCCGCGCGATCATCGGTCCCAACGGCGCGGGCAAGACGACACTCTTCAATCTCATCACGGGGCATCTGGCGCCGAACAGCGGCCGCATCGTGTTCGACGGCGTGCCGATCACCGGGCGGCCGCCCTACGTCATCGCCCGGCGGGGACTGTCGCGCTCCTTCCAGCGGACGAACGTGTTTCCGCGGCTATCCGTGCTCGAGAATTTTCGGCTGGCGGCGGCCGCGGGCGAGCCCGGCAGCTACCGGCTGTTCGGATCGATCACTGCGCTCCCGCGTCCCCTCGCGCGTGCGCGCGAGGTCGCCGAGGCGGTGGGGCTGGCCGAACGCCTGCGCGACGCCGCGGGACGACTCTCGTACGGCGAGCAGCGCCAGCTCGAGGTGGGGATCGCGCTCGCGACCGCGCCCAAGCTGCTTCTCCTCGACGAGCCGACCGCCGGAATGTCGCCCGAGGAGACGCAGCGGATGACGCGTCTGCTCGCGGCGCTACCCCGGGAGGTCACGTTGCTGATCATCGAGCACGACATGGACGTCGTGTTCTCCCTGGCGGATCGCATCACCGTGCTGCACTACGGCGAGGTGCTGACGGAAGGTCCACCCGACGCCGTCCGTACCGACGCCCGTGTCTACGAGGTCTACCTGGGGACCGGCGAGTGACGATGCTCGACGTCGAGGGCATCCACACGTACTACGGCGAGAGCCACGTCCTGCACGGCGTCTCCCTCGGCGTCCGACGTGGCGAGGCCGTTGCGCTCCTCGGCCGCAACGGCGTGGGCAAGACGACGCTGATCCGCAGCATCGTCGGCTTCACGCCGCCCCGGGCGGGCGTCATCCGCTTCCAGGAGCGCGAGATCCAGCGCGCGCCGGCGTACCGGATCGCGCGGCAAGGGATCGGGCTCGTGCCACAGGGACGCCGGATCTTCTCGCCCCTCACGGTCACCGAGAACCTGCTGCTCGGGGCCCGCGGTGACGTCAGCGCAAGCCGCCAGCGCATGTACGATCTCTTCCCGCGGCTGCGCGACCGGGCCGGGCAGGGAGGCGGGACGCTCTCGGGCGGCGAGCAGCAGATGCTCGCCGTCGCGCGCGCCTTGATGAGCGAGCCGCGGTTGCTCCTCCTCGACGAGCCATCGGAGGGGCTGGCGCCGCTCATCGTGCGCGAGATCGGGCGCGTGCTGGTTCGCCTCAAGGACGAGGGGCTCAGCATCCTGCTCGTCGAGCAGAACGTCCCGCTCGCGCTGCGCGTCGCCGACCGCGTCTACGTGATGAGCAAGGGGCAGATCGTGTACGATGGCTCGCCGGCGGACCTCGACGCGAACGAGGACGTCAAACGCCGCTTTCTGGGGATTTCTTGAATGGCCTGGATCGATCCGGACTTCCCGCGGACCGCGACCCCGAGCGACCTGGTCGGGCGCGTGCTCGGCCTGAACCCCGGCATGATGACCGGCCCCGGCACCAACACCTATCTGGTGGGACGCCGCCAGCCGATCCTCATCGACACCGGCGCCGGCATCGAGGGCTACGTGCCGCTGCTCGAGGGGTATTTGAAGAGCCACGGCGTCGAGCGCCCATTGCGGGTGGTGCTCACGCATCGCCACGTCGACCATCTTGGCGGTGTCGCGCACCTCTGCGCACGCTACCCGGGCCTCCCGGTGGCGAAGATGATCCATCGCGATGCCGGGCTGCCGGGCGGCATCGAGGACCTTCGCGACGGGCAGGCGATCGAGGGCGACGGCGTGACGCTCGTGCCGATTCACACGCCGGGCCACGCCTCCGACCACCTCTGCTATTACCTCGTCGAGGAGAAGGCGCTCTTCAGCGGCGACGTGATCCTCAGCGGGTCCACAAGCGTCATCCCGGCCGGCGACGGCGACCTCGCCGACTACATGGCCTCGCTCCGCCGGCTGCAAGGGCTCGACATCCGTCGCATCTATTCCGCCCACGGCCCGGTGATCGAGGACGGCCCCGGAAGGATCCAGGAGTACATCGACCACCGGCTCGCGCGCGAGCGGCAGATCCTCGAAGCGCTCGGCGACAGGCTCGAGACCATTCCCGACATGGTCAGCCGGATCTACGCCGACATCTCGCCGAAGCTCCACAAGGTGGCCGCGATGTCCGTAGAGTCGCATCTGCGAAAGCTCGCCCGCGACGGCCGCGTCCGCGAGCACGTCGAGCCGAACGCGCCCTCGCGCTGGGAGCTGCTGTGAGCCGTTAGCCGCCGATGGCCCGTGGGTGCAGGACGTCGATCGCGTATCCGACGTCGAGATGCTCCGATGGCGAGGTTGGACACAGTGTCCGCGCATCCAGGCGAAGCCCGGCCGCCTCATTTCTGATTCGCAGCGTCTGAGCAGGATCTTCGGGGACTACGGGCGGAGGCGGGACGTCGGGCAGAAGTCGTCCATCCGGTCTGCGGAACCGCAGCTTGCCGTCTGACAACCGTTCCACCTGATAACCCTCTTCGTGCACGGCGCGGTGATGGCGACGACACAGCATCGCGAGGTTAGAGAGCGTCGTCGGCCCACCGTGGGCCCAGTGGCGTATGTGATGGCCCTGGCCGAACTGGACTCCACAGCCGGGAAAGCGGCAACCGCGGTCGCGGTGATGCAGGGCGCGGCGCAGCGCGGATGGAATCGTGCGCGTCCGCGCGCCGACTTCTACGGTCCGCCCATCCGCGTCGTGCCGCATGACGACGCGGCTCGCGTCGCAGGCCATGCGGCGGGACGTTTCCGCGGAAACGCGCGTGCCGCCTTCGAGCACGGACTGGCCAGGCGCGTCGCCATCCGCCAGGACCGCAGCGTCGATGTGGACGACGACCTGGTAGCGCTCATCGGGAGTTCCGGGATCGACGACGTGATGAAGCGTGCTCTCGGCGATCAAGGCCAGGGCGTCCGCCTGCTGCTGGGCCATCGAGGGCGTTTCTGCCGCAATGTCCGGGACTGCGGGCGCGGCGCCGACTTTCCGCGTCTGCCGATATAGCGTCTCGCGCGCGGCCGCGAGCGCTTGCATGAGCACGGCGCCCTGCTCGGGTGTGAGCCGCCCGCGGACGACGACCATGCCGTCTTCGTTTTGATACACCTGCAAGGAACGGTTCTCGTGGCGATGGGCTTCCTCACCCATGGCGAGCAGCCGCTCCTCGGTCTCCGGCGTCGCCACGCGGGTCAGCGCCCGGACCTTGGCGTACGAGAGCTCGCCACGCGCGAACGCATCGGAGATCCGCGCGAGCGACGGAAGGGCGCGGGCCACGCGGACCCGCTCGCGCGCCGCGCCGAGGTCCATCGAGGCGCGCCAAGCGAGCCAGTGGGCGCACGAGGGGAAGCCGTTGTTCCAGCCGGCGCGCGCGTCGAACTCGCGGATGAGGTCGAGCAGGCGCGCGGTGGCGGCTTCGAGGTGTGCGGAGAGCTCGGCGATCTCGTGGCCAGGCGGTCGGTTTCGGCAATTGATTCCGGCGTGGGCATGACGTGGAGCGGACCGATCTCCATGGCGAATTCCTCCCTCCTGGGACGACTCTACCCCTGGATTTCGGACCCGCCTCCGAGGCTCAAGGACGCGCGATGAGCCGCCGATCCATGATTTTTCGGTATGAGCCCTCAGGTCGGCTTCGTTGCGTCTCTACGTGTCGCTGACACCGGAATTTTCGGCTGCCCCGGACATGCGACAAACGCTGCTCGGCGAACGTGTCAAGCAAAATCGCGCGGCACCGCCTCGACCTCATTGATAGTCTCGGCTCCGAAAGGCTTTGACGTCTTCGGCATCAAGGCGAAAGATCTCGCCTCTGGAGCCCTTCGTCGCCAGCCGCTTATGCGCGAATCGGTTCAACCAGTAACGTTCGATGCCGCTGGGGTCGTCCGTTGGTATGGAGTGAACGTGGCGCAGCTCGCCCGGGTACATGCTCTCCAATTGGGCGTGGCGCCGGCGCACGTCCTCGGTCCTGCCGATTTTCCAGTCGCGACCGCTTCTACCGTATCGCTTGAGATACACGTAACCCTTCACGACTTTGTGACGGGCAATTGTTCGGGCGAGAGGTGACGAAGCGGCCTTTGACTGGTACATCGCAGCAACGTCTGAATGCTTCGTAGCTTGGGAAAGGTAGGGTCTGCTGCCTTCTTGTGATCAATATCGCCCTTAACTGGCATCGTACCCAACGAGCGGGCAAGCTCAGCGAGGCAGGCACCCAACGTCTCGTCAGCGTACTTCGGAGTGAGAGTGTTCGGCGGGAAGCCGGCCTCCACGACTGCCTGATTCCACCGAGTTCAATGCTTACGCCACTGATGCTCCTTGATGCCCGTGGCCGACGAGAACCCACCCTGGCCGAGAGCGCGGTCTGCAACAGCGGTGCGCTTGATTGCCTGGAGGATTTCCTGACGTGTTGTCATCGGGGACCGTGGAGCGCCGGTGCCGACCCACGCCCGCGATAACCCTCGACGGCTGAGCAACGCGAAGCCGCCGGCGGGTTCATCGGGATGTTGGGCGGCGGCCGCGCCGCGTCTTCTTCTTGCGACCATGCCTGTATTGCCGATCGTAGAAGTGGTGCCCGCTTCGTAATCTCGAATATCTCCGGGCTGAATATCGACTCTCTTCTTCCGGCTATTGAAATGAAGCTGAGGTCCAGACGAACGGATCAGGAGCGTCTCGATCTCGCGTTCATGGCTCTTCTCGAGCACCACGTAGAAGGAGAAATATCTTAACTCCTGCACATTAGCCCGGTGGCGGGCCTCCGTGCTGCGCGGCCGGCCGCGCCCGCGCTTTAGCTCGCCGTGGAGAACCCGCCACGAATCGTCGTGCCAAACAACCTCGGTGGTCGTCTTGGTCGACTTACGTTTGAGCGAACGAGCCGCCAATCAAGCCTCCGTGGTGCCTACTGTGTCGCGGCCACAACGCGACGCCAAGCGGTCGGCGGACCGGGCCGCTGGAGCGGTATGTTGGGCGCCTCAACGGGAGCCCGACTCTGACTGGGTCTCGCTAACTGCCGATGAAGACGCGGCGCCGAGCGGCGAGCTTGGCGGAACAAGCTCAGCCGTTTGGCCATCATCGTCGTCATCAATGTCGCGGCTGAAGAGCTCGATGGCGGCCCGTCCGACTTGTCTCGTGTCGTAGTATGCATAGACTGCGACGCCCGCGGCTCCTACGAATGGCAGCCACCGCGACACGCCACGACCGATCAGCCGTTGCGTTGTCACGATGCCAACCCTTCGAAGGGTAGTTTGCAAAGCGTGCAGGGTCGTCCGCCTGATGAGTACCCGCTCGCCAGCCCGCACCACCAAATCGCGCACAGCCTGTGCGGCTGCGTGCCGGAAGAGACAGTAGAGCATTGCCTCTCGGGTTAGGTGCGCGCTCTGGCCGTAAACAGCTGCGATATCGGAGACGAGGTGCGCCTGGACTCGCCAGATGGCGTAGAGATCTGGCAGCACGGTAATGAGTCCAAGTGGCCCCGGAGGCAGAGCGAGACCACCTGAAATTCCCGCCGACTTGAGGGCGGCGGTAGCGACGAGGGTAATGGTTCGCGCCGAAGGATTGTCGGCTGCCTCCTCCTCACTCGACGGTACATTACTGATTAGCTCAAGAAGCCTCTCGGTGAGCCGGCGGAACAGATCATCGTCTGGGCCGGGAACGGCAACAGGGCCTTGACTGCTCATCGTCGACTCCTCTGGTAGGCGTCTGCCGTTTTCGGGCTCTTCAGGTTCACAAGACCGCCCAACGATGATATGGCCGGAACAGTTTTTATACGGCGTAGTCGACCGAGCCGACACCGCTGGGCGTTTGGTCGGCCAGCGATCTTTCAAGATGGCTGCGAAGGTCGTAGATAGCGACCGTCGTGTGACGCAGCATGGCGGCGCAATCCAACACCGGCGCACTGGCCGTGATCGTGTCTCCAACTACCATGCGGCGAAGCACGGCTACGAGGCGGGTGCTGACGACTGGGAGCGATCACCCCCCGTAATACACCTTGTCCCCGAGCTCCTTCAGCCACAGCGTGGCGTCTTCGAACCGTCCCTCCGGCGTCTTCGCGAGCCCGACGTCGACCACCTTGCCCACGAAGATCGAGTGATCGCCCTTCTCCACCGTCGCCTCCAGCGTGCATTCGATGTACGCCGGGGCATTGGTCAGGATCGGCGCGCCCGTCGTGCCCGCACGGAACGGCTCGCCCGAGATCGTCTGGCCCTGCCGCTCCGCGGGCTTGAAGAACGTGAAGGCGAGGGCCTGTTGCCCTTTGCCCAGGACGTTCAGCGCGAAGGCTTTCGTGTCCTTGATGAGGGCGTGTCCGTGGGAATCCGCCTTGACGCCGATCGCCACGAGCGGTGGCTCGAACGAGGCTTGCGTCACCCAGTTGATCGTCGCCGCCGCGACGCGACCGTCGGGGTGCGCGGCCGTGAGCACGAACAGGCCGTAGGGAATCATCCGGAGCGTGGTCTTCTTGGCGTTCGGGTCCATGGGGTCCTCCTCCTGTCAGCGCGGCTGAGCATATACTATCGCTCACCACCAGGAGGAGGACCGCCATGCCGGTGACAGAGCTCAACCACTACTTCGTCCGCGCCAACAATCTCGAGGAGACGAAGAAGTTCTACTGTGACGTGCTCGGCTTCGAGGTCATGCAGCGTCCGACGTTTCCGTTTCCGGGCTACTGGCTCGGGGTGAACGGCAAGATCCAGGTGCACATGGGACCGGACGGCATCGACAACGCCGAGCTGTACTATCTCGGCACACCCAAGGGCGCGGTGACCGATCACGCCGGCGTCGTCGACCACATCGCCTTCCTCGCGAGCGAGCCCGGCGGGTTCATCCGGCGGTTCAAGGAGCGCGGGATCGAGTTCCAGCCCCGGTCGCTGCCCGAGTTCGATCTCTACCAGATCTTCATCAAGGACCCGAACGGGCTCACCATCGAGCTCAACTTCTTCGGCGTCAAGGACGTCGCGGACTGGGGCGGGGAGGACTACTCGAAGATGCCGCAGGCGGCCGGGATGCGCGCGTGACGGAAGCGCGCGGCTTCGCCGGCGTCGATTACGACGAGGCGATGCGCAGGGCCCGCGCGCTCGTGCCCGTACTCCGCGAGCGCGCGGAGGCCGCGGAGGTCGGGCGGCAGATGCAGAAGGAGACGCTCGACGACCTCCACCGGACGGGGCTGCTGCGGTTTCACCAGCCCCGGCGGTGGGGCGGCATGGAGCTGCCGTTCGTGGCGCTGTTCGACGTGCCCGCCGAGATCTCGCGTGGCTGTGCGTCGACGGGATGGAACGTCGCCAACCTGGGCGTCCATCACTGGATGCTCGCGCTCTATGACGAGCGGGCCCAGGAAGACGTCTGGGGCCCGAACCCGGACGTCGTGATTCCTTCGGGGATCGCGTATCCGCAGGGGCGGGGCCGACGGGTGGATGGCGGCTTCCTGATCAGCGGCTTGTGGAACTTCTCGAGCGGCGTCGATCACGGCGACTGGAACATGCTGGCCGTGATGGTGCGCGACGGCGAGCGCGTGGTCGATCACCGCATGTGCCTCGTGCCGAAGTCCGACTACGAGATCATCGACGACTGGCACACCCTCGGCATGCGGAGTACCGGATCCAAGTCCGTGCGCGCGACCGACGTCTTCGTCCCCGAGCACCGGGCCCTGTCGATGTACCGGGCACGCGGCGGCAGCGAGTTCCCGGGGGCGCGCGTCAATGCGAATCCGATTTACCGCGTGCCGCTCGCCGCGCTCGGCTCGCATTGCCTGGCCGGCGCGGGTGTCGGCAACGCGCAGGCCGCGCTCGAGCTGACGATCGAGGCCATCAGGGAGCGCAGCACGACCTATACCGCCATGCGCATGCGCGACTTCCAGGCCGTGCAGCTTCGGGTCGCCGAGGCGGGCGTGAAGATCGACGCGGCCCGGCTCGTCATTCGCACCGACTGCTTCGAGGCCGAGCGCATCGCCCGGGACGGCCACGTGCCGGCGATCGAGGAGAAGCTCCGGTTCAAGCGGAACGTGGCCTACGCGATGGCGCTCTGCACCGAGGCCGTCGACACGCTGCACGCGCTGGCCGGCGCCAACGGGATCTACGATCGCTATCCCATCCAGCGTCTCTTCCGCGATCAGCACGCGCTCGCTGCGCACATCGGCTTCAGCTGGGATGCCCAGGGCGCGCCCTGGGGTCTCGTCATCCTCGGCGGCGACTTCTCGTCGCCCACGATGTAGATGGGGGGTGCGGGACGCACCCCCCAAGCCCCCCTGGTTTGCGCCTCGAGCGAGCTGGCGCTCGCTCGCGTCCGCGGACTCACGAGTCAGCCGCGTAGGCGCTCGAGGGATTTTTTGAACTTCTCGCAGGGATCCTCGTTGTCCACCGCCGGGGTGAACCAGACGTAATCGAACGGGAGCGCGTGATCGAAGCGCGCGGCATAGCCATCGGCGTCCGGGCGCTTCGGGTCGACCTCGAGGAACGCGACGCTCGCCGTGCGCGCCGTGGGGGCGATCCGTCGCAGGTAGGCGGGCACGCCGCGATCGGTTCTCACGTGGCCGGCGCCGGCGATCAGGACCGCGCCATCGGATCCCGGAGCGGTCAGCAGCGCCTCGGCCATCTGCGCGTCGCGGGCGCGCTGCACGACGATCATCGCGTCGACGAGATTGTCAGGAGCATGCCCGCAGTGGGCGTCGCGGATCTCTTCGGCGAGGGAGACCCGCACGCCCGCGGGGAGCGCCTCCGCGAGGCCGTGACGCCGGATGAGCGCGGCGTCCAGCGCCCCCACGCCTTGCCGGCTCACGGCTCTCGTCCGCTCGGGATCGAGATTCGCGACCAGGATCGGCAGGTCGGCCTCGAGCGCCGCCCGGGCGATCGGCTCGTAGATCGACCACGCGGGCCAGCCCGACGCCTCCCAGCTCACGGCCTCGCCGATGCCGGCGGCGTCCCGCGGCCGCGCCGAGAGATGACGGGCGAGCGCGCCCGCCTGCGATGGCGTGAGCATCTCGAAGGCGACCGCCGGACGGCGCCCCGCGGCCGTGAGCGCGCGGAGCAACCGTGCCTGGAGCGCGTGGTGATCCGGGTTGTCGTGCTTCTCCCCGAGCAGCACGTACCGCGCCTGCACGATCCGCGCGACCGCCGCCGCCTCGGTCACGAACCGCCCGGCCGCCACGTCCCAGATCCGGCCGACGAGCCGATGCTCACGCCCGACGGGGGATTGCCAGGAGACATCGGTGACGCCCGTGCGGCAGGCCGCGAGGAGGATCAGGAGGGTGCACAGCGCCCGTGATGGCGATCGCACGGCGACGCGGCGCGGTGTCGTCAGCGGCTCTGCGATTCGGCGGCAGCCACGAGGACACGGAAGAGATTGCGCGCGGCCGGGTCGTGGCCGATCAGCTCCTCCGGATGCCACTGCACACCGAGGACGAGCGCACGCCCCTCGGGCAGCTCGACGCCCTCGATGACGCCGTCCGGGGCCCAGGCGACCTCGCGCAGCCCCCGTCCCAGCCGTCTGATCGCCTGATGGTGAAAGCTGTTCACCTCGACCTCCGGCGTTCCGAGCGTCGCGCCGAGTCGCGTGCCCTCGCTCATCACCTTGACGGGGTGCGTAGCGTGATCGCGTGGCTCGGGTTGACTGTGGGCGAGGGGGCTGCCCGTCTCGCTCGCGATGTCCTGGTAGAGGGAGCCGCCCAGCGCCACGTTCAGCACCTGGATGCCGCGGCAGATCGCGAGCAGCGGCCGTCCGTCGTGGAGCGCGCGCTCGGTGACTTCGATCTCCAGCCGGTCGCGCGCCGTCGACACGCCATACACGGTCGGATGCGGAGAGTCCTCGGTGAAGCGCGCGGGAGCGACGTCAGCGCCTCCGGTGAGCAGGACGCCGTCGAGGCGCGACCAGAGCGCGTCGAGCGCGCGGTCGTCGAGGTGCGGAGGCAAGAGGACGGGTATCCCACCGCCTTGCTGCACCGCCACCAGGTAGGCGTCGTTGAGCCACGCGCGTGGTGGCGTCTGGTCGGGGGCGCCGTCGGCGGTCCCCGACATGGTCACACCGATCAGTGGTGAGCGCGTCATGTCGGCAGCGTAGCACACGGGTTTGGCGTATGATGGCCGCACTATGTCACTCGACTCCGCGTCCGACCACGTCTCGTTCCCCACGCAGCGCCCGTCGTACACGCCGACCCATACCGTCCAGACGATCGGCTCCCGCTGGGCCGTCGCCGCGGGCCATCCGCTGGCGGCCGAGGCGGGCGCGCGGATGCTCAACGGTGGTGGCAACGCCGTCGATGCCGGCGTGGCCGCGGGAATCTGTCTGGGCGTCGTCCACGTCGACATGGTCAGTGTCGCCGGCGTGGCGCCGATCCTCGTCCACCTCGCCGCGAGCCGCGAGACGTGGCAGGTCACGGGTGTCGGGCCCTACCCCGCCGTCTCGACGCCGGAGTACTTCCACTCGCGCCACGGTGGTCAGATCCCGCCCGGGCTCGGCCGCACGGTCGTGCCCGCGGCGCCCGACGCGTGGCTCACGGCCCTCGAGCGATGGGGCACGATGTCCTTTGCGGACGCGGTGGGGCCGGCGCTCGAGCACGCCGAGCGCGGCTTTCCGTTCTCGAGCTTCTCCGCGTACCAGATGGACGCCAACGCCGACAAGTACCGGAGGTGGCCGAGCTCGGAAGCGCTCTACCTCCGCGAGGGGCGCGCCTATCGCATGGGCGAGCGCCTCGTCCAGCGCGAGCTGGGCGAGACGCTTCGCCGGATGATCGCCGCCGAGCGGCGCGCGGGCGGGTCGCGCGCCGCCGGGATCCGCGCCGCGCGCGACGAGTTCTACCGGGGGGAGACCGCGAAGCGTATCGTCGAGTTCCACCGGTCGGAAGGTGGCCCGCTGAGTCTCGCCGATCTCGCGGACTTCTCCGTGGAGGTCGAGCGGCCGCTGACGACGACGTTCGGCCGCTACGAGATCGCGTCGTGCGGGTTCTGGTGCCAGGGTCCCGTGCTGCTCGAGATCTTCAACATGCTCGAGGGCGTCGATCTCGAGGCGCTCGGACACAACTCGCCCGCGTATCTGCATCGTCTGGTCGAGACCATCAAGCTCGCGTTCGCCGACCGCGATGCGTATTTCGGCGATCCCCGGTTCGTCGCGGTCCCCGAGGCGCTGCTGTCCAAGGCCTATGCCCACCGGCGACGTGAGCTCCTCGGCGAGCGCGCGTGGAGCGAGATGCCGCCGGCCGGCGATCCCGATGCGCTCGCCGCCGCGCGCCGGCGCGAGTCGGCGCTGCCCGTGGCCGGTGGCTCGAGCGACACGCTCGACACGAGCTACGTCGCCGTCATCGACGAGGCGGGCAATGGCTTCTCGGCGACGCCGAGCGATCCCAGCGTGGATTCGCCCGCGGTGCCGGGCGTGGGATGCGTCGTGTCGCCGCGCGGCTCCCAGGGCTGGCTCGACCCCGCGCATCCCAGCGTGGTGGCGCCCGGCAAGCGCCCGCGGCTCACGCCGGCCCCGGCGATGGCGTTCCTGGACGGCCGTGTCGTCATGCCGTTCGGGACACCGGGCGGCGACGTGCAGCAGCAGGCGATGCTGCAGGTGTTCCTGAACGCGACCGTCTTCGACATGCCGCTGCAGGCGGCGATCGAGGCCCCGCGTGTCGCGTCCCGGAGCTTTCCGGACTCGTTCTGGCCGCACGCGTATTCACCGGGCAAGCTCGAGGTGGAATCTCGCATCCCGCGCGAGACCCGTGAGGCGCTGGGCGCGCTCGGCCACGACGTCGCCCTGTGGCCGGAGTGGGAATGGCGGGCGGGCGCCGTCTGCGCCGTACGCGTCGCCGCCGACGGCGCGCGCTGGGGCGGGGCGGATCCGCGGCGCGGCGCGCACTCCATCGCGCGGTAGCGCGTCAACGTCGCGCAGAGCGAGCGCCGTCTAACCCGGGTGGTCACGCGCGGCGTGCTCGTGGTCCTGACGGTGGGAGCGCTGACGCTCCTGCCCGGACCGGTCTGCGCCCAGGTCTTCCTCGCCTCGGCACCCCATCCCGAATTCTCGATCGGGCCCCTGTTCATCGGGGGGATCGTCCGCCCCGATCTGGGCCCCGTCACCGTCAGCGTCTCGTGGAGCATCGTGCGGCCCTCGAAGAGCGAGCCCGACGTGGGACGGCAGGACCTCTACCTCCTGTGGCCCGCGGAGGTCGCCGCGGCGACGGCGCCGGGCCCCGCCGATCCCGACGTCCCGCGCTACCTCGAGGCGCGCGGGTTCGCGATCCTCGCCCAGGGGCGTCTCGTCCTGCGCAAGCGCGATCGCGCGAAGCTCGGCACCGGCGCGGAGAGCGACCCGGTCGGAACATTTGCGTCGTTCGCGACCTTCTTCAAGCGGGGCACCAACCCGACCCAGTCCGGCGTCGGGACATTCATCAAGATTCCCTGGGCGCCCGAGTTCGCCGACCCGCTCGCGTTGACGAACCTGACGATGCCCATCAAGGATCTCCTCACCCCCCGGGCCGCGAACTGGGTGGAGGAGCTGTTCTGGGGTCGGCGGTGGGTGCTGACGCTCAGCTCCGGCAGTGTGGGCTCGCTCGCGCTCTATTCCCTGTACTTCGAGCATCGAGACCGCGTCGTGCGCCTCGCCCCCGACGTCTCGCTGTTGCTGGCGAACTTCGCCGACGCCGACCACCTGAGGATCGAAGAGATCACGCCGGCCACGGCCACGCGGCGTGGAAGCCGCGTGCGTGCGGGGACGGAGGTCGTGTCGCTCACGCTCGCGCCCAGTGAGGGCGTCGTCCCCCAGGTGCTGAAAGTCCAGTTCAACTATTTCTCGGGTCGCATCGCCTGGCGGCCCATCGTCGTGTCCGCGGTGTTCCTGCTCCTCGGCAACCTCGCGGGCGTCCTCATGTTCGGCCAGCAGTTCGGTCGCGCGCTCCGCGGCCGGCTGCACATCGGCCGAACGCACGCGGACGGCACGGCCCGGCAGACCGGTGTCATGCTGGCGCCCGAGACGCTCTCGGCGATCCGGCCCGGTGAGAGCACGTACGCGGATGTCCTGCGCCTCTGTGGTCACCCTGAAGAAGAGACCGAGCAGCTCCAATCGCCGCCGCGCCGGCGCCTCGTCTATCGCGGGCGCCGGACGATCCCTCAACGGCGACTGAACCTCGGCTGGGTCGCGACCGTGAACGGCTGGAATGCCGAGGAGCACGAGGTCGTGGTCGACCTCGAGGGCGACCGCGTGCACGACGTGCAGTCCCGGATTCGCCGCTTCCGCCTTCCGTAGGCTATAACGCGGACGCGGGGGCGGCGGCCATGGGACGGGTGGTGATGGGCTCGTCGCGGATCAGCAGCGTGAGGGCGAACCTGATGCGCGAAGAAGATCCAGCCCGACAGCTCGCCCACCGAGTAGCGCCCGAAGATCGAGGCCGTGAGCGTCGTCGTCGGCGGCACCGTCGACACCCAGTTCAGCCCGAAGATCGCTGCCCACAGGTGCAAGGACGGCGCGTTCCAGACGTACAGCAGAAAGACGAGCGAGAAGCCGCGGATGAGGTAGTACGTGGCCAGCGGCCCTCGCCGTCCGAAGCGATCGCAGAGCCAACCGGAGGCCAGCGTGCCCGCGACGTTCATCGAGCCCATGATGGCCAGCGCCGTCGATGCCTCGAGTTGCGAGAAGTTGTGCTCGAGGGCGTGGGGCACGAAGTGCGTGAGGATCAAGCCGACGGACGTGTAGCCACAGACGAAGGACGTCACCGCGAGGAGCCAGAACTGCGGATGCTGGGCGGCTTCGAAGATGCCGACGCGACCGGCGCGCCGCTCCGCCGCCATCTGCGCCGCCGTGAGCGCCGGCCCGGTGGCGCCATAGGCGCGCTCGCCCCGGTCGGCCGGGTCGTTGTGGATGCGCCAGAGCGCGAGCGGCAGGACGATCCCGAGCAGCCCCAGCCCGAGCCAGGAGAAGCTCGCGCGCCAGCCGAGCCACACCATCAGGAGCGTCGCCAGCGGAATGATGATCAGCTGTCCGGCCGACATCCCGCCGGCGGCGATCCCGATCGCCAGCCCTCGGCGCGTCTCGAACCAGCGGGCGGCGATCACGGAGCCGGTCGCCAGGCCGATTCCGCCGGAGCCGATGCCGATGAGCACGCCGGTCGTGAGATAGGCTTGCCACAGCGCGTGGACCGCGGAGGCGCCGATGGCGCCGGCTCCCAGGAGCATCAGCGCCACGACCGTCACCCGGCGCGCTCCCCAACGGTCGGCGAAGCGGCCCGCCAGCGGGCCGGTGGCGCCCAGCAGCAACAAGGAGAGCGCCGCCACGCCCGACAGCGCGCCACGTGACCAGCCGAGCTCCGCCTCGATGGGCTTGATGTAGATCCCGAACACCGCGCGCAGCCCCGACGAGGCCCCCATGCAGACCGTGATCGCGGTGAGGACGAGCCACGCGGGATGCACGCGTCGGGCGGAACGCTCAGGGGGCGTCACGCCCGCTAGGATAATCGATCGCTACGCGAGTTGGGGGGTTTGGGGGGCCATTTCGGGGCCCCCCATGCGGTTAATCACCGGCTCCTCGCGGATCAGCAACGTGAGGGCAGCGGCGAGGATGGCGAGAAGCCCGGCGGAGACGAAGGCCGGCGTATAGCTGCCGGAGGTCTCGAAGACCCAGCCCGCGATGGCGGCGCCGAGCGCCGCGCCGACCTGATGCGCGAAGAAGATCCACCCGGACAGCTCGCCCACGGAGTAGCGCCCGAAGATCGAGGCCGTCAGCGTGGCCGTCGGCGGCACCGTGGAGATGTAGTTCAGCCCGTAGATCGCCG
>WNGF01002296.1_pt1 | contig 45670 bp, 43 predicted proteins | sample 5400641 | NCBI WGS metagenome assembly WNGF01 (sample SAMN13153371, study PRJNA577476) | soil metagenome | isolation source: 80 cm soil or saprolite under grassland replicate 2 | place: USA:California | collected 2016-06-15 | reverse complement strand
CAAGCCTGTCGTAGGAAGGTTGGGGGCACGCACTCTCTTCAGGTCGCGCCCGAGCGCCTCGCCCCTCGAGTCGTCGATCCGACCGTGAGCACCGCGGAGAGGGCGGGCGGGGTGGGTGGGGCCTTGGGAAACCCGTCGTTGTACGTCGTGACAGGCGTACCGGCAACCGACCGGCGGGCGGTGGGCCAGACAGTCCGATCGGGTTTCCCAAGGCCCCACCCGCCCCACCCGCCCGGTGGATCGGCGGCGATTGGGTCGCCATAGTTTCGAACTGAGACACTACGTGACGATGCCGTCGGTGGTCCGAGGAGCTTTATGTCGCTTAACGCTCTACGCTCCGCTCAAAGCGCCGTCAGTGGCCTCTCCATCGCTCAGTCATTGTATGCGGGCGGGTGACTGATCGCCATTTGGACGAACGCGATCGGGACCGCCGTAGACGATCTGGTCTTGACGTGCAGGTTGGCGCGCCCGTGGGCGGGCTGATGTCGAGCTGACCGACTCCAAACCCAATCAGAAAGCAAACGAGCTCAGGCGGTTGAATCCATAGTGATCGTCGTACCGCCACGGCGGAGGAATCGCACCCTTGGCATCGACGTCACCGCGCATCAAGATCGTCGCGTCCTCGGCCGAGCCGGCGGCGCGCGTGCCGTAGCCGATCACCCGGTCGACGGGCGGCATTCGACCGAGATCGAGCAGGCTCGCGTTGAAGAAGCCCGTCGTCACGATGGCGTCGGCTTCCGGCAACGGCTTGAGGAGCGAGGGCGCGCCGCCCTCCGGGCTGTCCTCGCTCGTGAGGAAGACGGTCTTGATCCCGAGCCGCTCGCACGCGCGCACGGTGTGCACGACCTCGATGAACTCGTTGCCGCCGGCGTCCCACGTGACCAGCGCCCCCTCGGCGCCGAGCATCTTCGCGAGCTTGGCCGCCTGCTCGGCCATGAGGTCCTTCTCGTGCTGCGTCGTCCATTCGGTGCGAAAGACGATGACGCCGAGGAAGGCCAGCGTCCGGCCGTGGCGGCGGTAGAGCTCGAGGAGGAGGGGGTTGTTCATCACCGTCCAGGACGTCGCGAACATCGTCCGGTACGGGCCCGAGAGCGCGCCGTCGAGGATCTCGTTGGGATGGACCAGCCACGGCGGCGTCAGGCGCGTCATGCCATAGGTGCCCGTGCAGAACGTGTGCTCGGAGTGCGACATCGCCTGGGGCGAATGCACGCACTGGATGTAGACGACGCCGGGCAGACCGGGTGCTCGCGGCAGCTCGAAGAGCTCTCGCTGCGGCGGCACGAGATCGCGCACCGCGGCCGCCAGGTGATCCGAGACGGCCAGCGTCGCGCGGTGGACCACCTCGTTCTGCGAGTGGATGTCGATCGCGGGATCGGGCTCGACGACGAGGCAGACGTTGACGAGCCTGGCCTGGGGGATCGCCTCCGCCCACGGGCCCGACATGTCGATGTACTGATCGACGAAGTCGCCGCCCGCGTCGTGCCAGTTGACGGACGAGACCTCCACGACGCCGACGCCGGCCAGACGATGCGTCCGGCCGCGGCCGACCGTCTCGATCGAGCGGCCGAACCAGCCCGGATAGGTCACGCCCGGACCGTCGACCTTCACCCGCGGCTCGACGACGTCGCGCACGGGCCAGATCCGGACGGACTCGCCGGGGCGGGCGATCTCGAGCCGCGCCGAGCCGACCAGGGCGTCCTCCCGGACCGCGGCCAGCACGGCGTCGCGATCGATGTCGAGGACGCCGTCGTGCCACCGCGTGCGCCCGGCGAACCTGGCCTCGTGGACCGGAAACGTCCCGACCTCAAGACGCACGGGCGGAATCCTCCTCGCGCGCGGGATCGAACAGCGTGGGCTCCGTCACGGGCGTGGCGAGGGCGCGCAGGGCCGTGCGGATGATCAGGAGCCCGTACTCGCGATCCTTGTCGGGGCCGAGGGCGGGATTGCCACAGACGTGCTCGATCCGGCAGCCGCGGACGACGCGGTTGGCGCCCGTCGTCAGCGCGAGATCGTAGATGGCCGAGATGAGCGCGACGGGGATGCCGACCCGCTCGATCTCCTTGGCGATCGTTGCGCCGCAACGATTGCAGGTCCCTCACGTCGAGACCAGGAGACAGCCGCCGACCTGACCGTCGCGGAGCTGGGCCGCGATCCCCTCGCCCAGCCGGCGCGCCGTCGCCACCGGGGTGCTGACCCCCGGCAGCGTGTAGGCATAGCGATGCACGGCGCCGACGGCGCCGGCCTTCTCGAGCTCGCGCATGTAGCCGAGCGGCAGGACGTAGTTCGGGTTGCGGTCGACCAGGTGCGTGAAGTACCCGACGTGGTACGCCTCCCACTCGCCCGCGCGGAGCGCCTGCAGCTGCTCGATCGGATAGCGAAAATACCGCTGCGCGTTGCCGGACGTCTGCCCGTCGGGATTCCCTTTGGGCACGAGCCCGCCGGTCGTGACGAGCGCGATCTCCGTGCGGCGCAGGTCGCGCACGGGCGGCGCGGGCACGACCCTGTCCGGGGCCTGATAGGGAATCTCGCTGACCCAGGCGCGCCCGGCGAGCTTGGCCTCGAGCATCGCGAGAGCGCGCATGAAGCCGGGTGCGGCACGCGTCCCCGACTTCCGCACCCCTCGAGGCAGATAGCCCTCGACCTCCGCGGGGCCGAGCCCCTCACCACGCGCGAGCTTCAGGGCCAGGCGCGCGACGGACCCGAGCGCGCGAGGCATGTCGGCGGCGGTCGCCCCGGTGGGAACGATCAGGAGCTCTCGTCCGTGCATCGCGACGGCGGGCGCTGCCGGATGCATGGCGGTCACGGCGGGAATCCCTCGCGCGTCGGCCACACGGCAGACCTCCGCGCACGCCAGCCCGTAGCGACCTGCCCCGAAGGCGGGTCCGGCGACGACGACGTCGGGACGGAGGGCCTCGAAGGCCTCCCCGACGGCGTCGCGCGCGGCCTCGCGCTGATCGTTCATGTAGTTGTCCCCGGCGACGATCGTGCCGACGACGCTGGCCTCGGCGCCGAGCTCGGCGATCAGCCCCCGGGTCGCCCCGATCGGCTCGCGATGAACCTCGACCGGTCGGTTCGCCGCTTCCTCGCCGCCGAGCCCGGCGAAGAACTGGTTGATGTAGTGCACCACGCGCGGCGTGTCAGCCATTCGGGCGTCTCCTCGCGCGCAGTATAGCTCCTGAACCCCTCCCCCTTGCGGGGAGCGAACCTACGGCAGCGCGGCGACCGTCGCGAGCCGGCCGCGATGGCCCTTGCGATAGGAGTAGAAGGTGTCCAGCCCGCAGGCGGTGCACACGCGTGGGTTCTCGATGCGAGCGGGATCGAGGCCGGCCTCCGTGAGGAGCGTCGTGTTCGCCGCCCACAGGTCCAGCATGAAATGCCCGGCGCGCGCGGTCGGCGTCACCCACGAGCGCCACCGCTGCGGGTAGGCCGCGGCGAGGGGCTCGATCACGGGCGCATCGATCTCGTAGCAGCACGGGCCGATCGACGGCGAGATCGTCGCGTGCAGGCGCTCCGGGCGCGCACCCGCGGCGATGAGGGCGGCGACGGCGGCCTGCGCCGTGCCGCGCGCCGTGCCACGCCAGCCGGCGTGGGCCACCGCCAGCGCCGGCGCTTCGCGATCGACGAGGACGATCGCCAGACAATCGGCGGTGAAGATGGCCAGCGGAACATCCCGGACGCCGGTCGCGAGCACGTCGACGTGCCCCGCGAACCCACCGCCGGCGCCGACGCGAGCGACGTCAGCCCCGTGCACCTGTCGCGCCCAGGCCACCCGGCCCGCCGGCAAGCCGGCCCGGTCGAGGACGTCGATGGCGGGCCCCGTGAACGGCGACACCCCGCTGACCGCCGCCCCAATCCCCCCACAATGCCGGCTCGTCGTCACATGCGGCACCCCCAGCCCCGTGAGCGAGGGAAACGTGAAGTACTGCGGAGGATCTCCGTGCGCCGCTAGGATGGCTCGTGCCTCAGAAAGAGAGAGGCATGCGCTGCGGGCCGATCAAAACGGGCCAGATGCTAGGCGGCGAAGGAGGGGCGACTGAGGCGTACTCAGAGTACGCCGCAGGGAGACCCCGACTGAGCCAACGACGCAGATGGCCCGTTTTCATCGGCCCGCTAATCGGCTTGGCGGCGCAGGAACGTCGGCACGTCCACATCCACGCTCTCGAACGGGTCGTCGGCCTCGGCGCGTACTTCGCCGGCGCGCCGGCGCCAGCCGCCCGCGCCGACGGCTTGCGGTCGCGCGCCACGCGAGAGATCCACGACCTTGCCGGGCGGCGTGACGGCGTCCTTCTTCTCCGGGAATCCCGTCGCGATCACGGTCATGCGCACCTGATCCTGCATGCTCGGATCCATGACGGCGCCGAAGATGATGTTCGCATCCTCGTGGGCCGCCTCCTGCACGAGCCGCGCCGCCTCTTCGACCTCGTGGAGCGACAGGTCCGGACCTCCGGTGACGTTGAGCAGGATGCCCTTGGCGCCATCGATCGAGGCGTTGTCGAGGAGGGGGCTGGCGATCGCCTTCTGGGCGGCGTCGATCGCGCGATGCTCACCCTGACCGACGCCGGTGCCCATCATGGCCATCCCCATGCCGGACATGATGGTGCGCACGTCGGCGAAGTCGAGGTTGATGAGGCCCGGGATGAGGATGAGATCGGAGATGCCCTGGACGGCCTGCTGGAGCACGGAGTCGGCGACGCGAAACGCATCGACCAGCGACGTGCCGCGGTCGACGACGGACAGCAGACGCTGGTTCGGGATCGCGATCAACGTGTCGACGACGCCGCGCAGCATGTCCTGCCCCGTCTCCGCCTGCACCATGCGCTTGCGTCCCTCGAACGTGAACGGCTTGGTGACGACGGCCACGGTGAGGATGCCGAGGTCCTTGGCCAGCGACGCCACCACGGGCGCCGAGCCCGTTCCCGTGCCGCCGCCGAGGCCGGCGGTGATGAAGATCATGTCGGCGCCCTCGAGCAGACGGGTGATCTCCTCCGGGTCCTCCAGGGCGGCGTTGCGGCCGATCTCGGGGTTCGACCCCGCCCCCAGCCCCGCGGTGAGCTTCGCCCCGAGCTGGAGCTTGATCGGCGCGGGCGAGGCGCGCAGGGCCTGGCTGTCCGTGTTGGCGACGATGAACTCCACTCCGGAGAACTGCGAGGCCATCATACGGGTGATGGCGTTGCTGCCGCCCCCGCCGAGACCGATGACCTTGATCTTGGCCGCCTGCGGCGCTTGATCCAGCTCGAACAGGGGACGCCGGCCGCGCTCTTTCTCCATCCGCTTTCCCTCCGCATTCTCGCCGGAGCGGCGTGTCGCCCTCCGGGCCCGTGGATCACCCATGCCATCGTCCGCGACGAACAGCGACGGCTGACGTCCCTGCGCCAAGGCCTGGCCTCTCAGAAGAAGTCGCCGAACCAGCCGGCCAGCCGCCGAAGCCGGCTCAGTCCCCGTCGATCCGCCGGCGTGCCGCGAACGGCCGCCATCTCCCGCGCCAGTCCATAGAGGGCGAGACCGACGGCGGTCGCGTACGCGGGATGCTTGACGGTCTCCGCCAGCTGACCGCCGACGTCCGGAATCCCTCGACGCACCGGGAGATCGAACACACGCTCGGCGACCTCGGGAACGCCGGGCAGGATCGACGTGCCGCCGGTCACGACGACGCCCGCCGTGGCCGCGTCGCGGAACCCGGCCTTCGCGAGATCCCGCGCGATGAGCGTGAAGATCTCCTCGACCCGCGGCTGGATGATCTCCGACAGGATCTGCCGCGAGAGCTGCCGCGCCTTGCGACCGCCCACCGACGGCACGTCGATCGTCTCTTCCGCCGGGACCAGCGCGGTCAGCGCGCATCCATGGCGCCGCTTGAGCTCCTCGGCGTCGGCGGCGGGGGTGCGGAGGCCGGCGGCAATGTCGTTGCTGACGTGATCGCCGCCGAGCGGCAGGATCGACGTGTGCCAGATGGCGCCCTCGCGGTAGAGCGCGACATCGGTGGTGCCGCCCCCGAGATCGATCACGAGCACGCCGAGCTCCTTCTCGTCGGGAAGGAGGACCCCCTCGGCCGAGGCCAGGGGCTCCAGCACGATGTCCTGGACGGTGAGCCCCGCCCGGTTCACCGAGCGGACGACGTTCTGCACCGACGTCACCGCGCCGGTGACGATGTGCGCTTCGACCTCCAGGCGCACGCCGGACATGCCGATCGGCTCGCGCACGCCATCCTGGTCGTCCACGACGAAGGTCTGCGGCAGCACGTGGATGATCTCGCGATCCTGGGGCAGGTTGAGCGCTCGCGCGGCGGCGACGGCGCGCTGCACGTCCTCGGCGCTGACCTCGCGATTCTTGCCGGCCACGGCGACGACGCCCCGGCTGTTGACACCCCGCACGTGCCCGCCGGAGACGCCGGCGTAGACGGCGGCCACCTCGACGCCGGCCGTCTGCTCGGCTTCACCGACGGCCTGCTTGATCGCCTCCACGGTGGAGTCGATGTTGACGACGACGCCCCGACGCAGACCACGGGAGGCCGTGGCCCCCATGCCGATGACCTCGAGGGCTCCGCCCGCGCCGACCTCGGCGATGATCGCGCAGATCTTGGTCGTGCCGACGTCCAGTCCGACGATGAGGTCCTTGTCTCGCGTGCGTGCTATCCCTGGCCTCCCTTCGTGAAGACCACCTGGTTGCGGAAGCGGAGATCGATGGTGCGGACGCCCTGGCCGTCGCGGCCGACTTCCGCCAGCACCCCTTCGAGCCGAGCGAGCCGCTCGTCCCATTCCTCCGTGCCGAGGCGCACCTCGAGGCCATCGACGGTGTAGAGCACGGGCCCGTCGCCCCGGCTCATGTCGATCTCGGAGATCTGCGCCGTGAGCCCGCTGCCGCTGCGGAGCAGAACGCGGATCAGGGCGATCGCTTCACGGGCGCGCGGCCCCGGCGCGGTCCGGATCGAGGTCAGCTCCGCCTCGTCGAGGCCGCTCACCACGGGAACGGGCGGCACCACCGCCTCCCGCACCTCCCGCAAGAGCCGCCCCTCCTCGTCGAGCCAGTGCAGGCGCCCGGCGTGCACGAGGGTGAACGGGCGGCGCTCCTCGACGACGATGGTCACCCGGTTCGGATAGCGGCGGATGACCTCCGCGCGTCGGATCTCCGGCACCGCCTCGACGCCCGCCACGACCGTCCTGGGATCGATGCGCCAGACGTTGGTCCCCGGCGCGATGGCGGCCGCCGCGCGCACGCGCGCCGCGGGGACGCGCGAGATCCCCTCGACGTCGACGCTCGTCACCGCGAAGCGCGGCGCCGTCGCGAGCCAGCCGATGCCGGCCGCGGGGGCCGCGAGGGCGAGAAAGCACATGGCGAGGAACCCCAGACGGTGAAGCGCCGGGAAGGCCCGGCGGGTCCGCCGGCGGTTGACGCGGCCCACGCGCTGGCCCGCAATGAACGCCGTTCGCTCGCCGTGGTCATGTATTAAGGTCGGGGGGAGCGAGCGCCGCTCCTCCCCGACACCCCCCACCGCGCTCCCGGTTCGTCGATCGGTCAACGATGCTTACTCGCCGTCACTCGCCGATGATGCGGATCTCGGGGTCGAGCGTGACGCCGAAGTGGGTGTGCACGCGCTCCCGGGTGAGATTCATGAGAGCCAGGATGTCGCTGGCGGCCGCGCCTCCCCGATTGACGATGAAATTGGCGTGCTTGGACGAGATCTCGGCGCCGTTGATCCGCTTGCCCTTGAGACCGACCTTCTCGATGAGGCGCCCGGCGACCTCGCCGGCGGGGTTCTTCCACACACAGCCGGCCGAGGCCAGCGCCAGCGGCTGGGTGGCCTTCTTCCGCTTGAGCCGCTGCTTGATGTCCGTCTGGATCTCGGCGAGGGGGCGGCGATGGAGCTGGAGCCGACAGCCGACGAGCACGGACCCGACCGGCGCCTGGAACGTCCGGTAGGTGAACGACGCGCCGCCCGGCTTGAACTCCCCGATGGTGCCGTCGGGATGGAGGAAGTACACGGCGGAGACGAAGTCGCCGATGGCACCGTCCTCCGTGCCCGCGTTCATGGCCAGCGCGCCGCCGATCGTGGCGGGAATGCCCACGAGACATTCCACGCCGCCCAGGTTCAGGGCGGCCGCTTCGCGGATCAGCGCGGACAGGCTCGCCCCCGCGCCGGCCACGACCTCCTCGCCGTGGAACTCGGCCCGGCCCAGGCAGCCCTCCAGCTTCAGCACGACGCCACGGACACCGCGGTCCATCACGAGGAGGTTGTTGCCCGCGCCCAGCGTCACCACGGGCAGCTGCTCGCGCTCGGCGAACAGCAGCGCGTGACGGATGTCATCCACGTCTTGTGGGACCACGAAGATGTCGGCGGATCCGCCGATGCGCAGGGACGTGTGGAAGCTCAGCGGCTCCTTGAACCGCACTTCCCCTCGGATCTCTCCTAGCATGTCGTTCTCCCTCCCAGCGCGCCCGACTCGAGCCGAAGCAACAGCTCGGGGCCGAGCTGACTGACGTCACCAGCGCCCAGCGTGATGATCAGGTCGCCGGGCCGGCTGATGTCGATGACGTGATCGATGATGCGCGCGCGGTCACGGCCGAGATACGTCACGTCGCGATGACCGTGGGCGCGGATGGCGTCGGCAAGATCCGCCGCGGTCACGCCCGGGATGGGCGGCTCGCCGGCGGGATAGATATCCATGACGATCAGCACGTCAGCCTGATTGAAGGCGGTGAGGAACTCCTCCCGCAGGTGGAGCGTCCGCGTGTAGCGGTGCGGCTGGAAGACGACGACGACCCGGCGATCGAAGCCGGCCTTGGCGGCGGCCAGCGTCGCGCGGATCTCGACGGGGTGATGCCCGTAGTCGTCCACCACGGTGATGCTCCCGGCCTGGCCGCGCACCTGGAACCGGCGCTGGACGCCCGCGAAGCCGGCCAGCGCCTTCTGGACCGTGAGGAACGGGATCTCGAGGTCGAGCGCGACGCCGATGGCGGCGAGCGCATTGAGCACGTTGTGGCGCCCGGGCACCTGCAGGGTGCATTCCCCGAGCGACGTCCCCCGCTGGAACACCTCGAAGCGGCTGGTGAGACCCGACAGGTGCAGACGGCGCGCCACCAGGTCGGCGCCCGACTCGAGCCCATACGTGATGATGCGCTTGTCGATGCGCGGGATCAGGAGCTGAACGTTGGGCTGGTCCAGGCAGAGCACGGCGACACCGTAGAAGGGCACCTTGTTGACGAACGTCACGAAGGCCTCGCGGATGGCGTCGAGCGTACCGTAGTGATCCAGGTGCTCGGCGTCGACGGTGGTGATGACCGCGATCGTCGGCGCCAGCTTGAGGAACGAGCCGTCCGACTCGTCGGCCTCGGCGACGAGGTACTCGCCCTGGCCCAGCCGCGCGTTCGAGCCCAGGCTGGTCACGCGGCCGCCGACCACGATGGTGGGATCGAGCCGGCCCTCGGAGAGGACGGCGCCGATCATGGAGGTCGTGGTCGTCTTGCCATGCGTGCCGGCGACGGCGACGCCGTACTTGAGCCGCATCAGCTCGGCGAGCATCTCGGCGCGTGGGATGACCGGGATCGCCCGCTGGCGGGCGACCTGGACCTCGATGTTGTCCCGCGACACGGCCGAGGAGTACACCACGACGTGCGCGCCGTGGACGTGGCCGGCCTCGTGCCCGATGAAGACCTTCGCCCCGAGCTGCTCGAGACGCTCGATCGCCTCGTTCCGTCGCTGATCGGAGCCCGACACCCGATAGCCGAGGTTCAGGAGGATCTCGGCGATGCCGGACATGCCGCTCCCGCCGATCCCCACGAAGTGGATCTGCTGGTAGCGCTTAAACATTGGCGTGCTGCGAGATGTTCAAGAGCACTCCGGCCGAGAGCATCGTCATGAGCAGGGACGAGCCGCCAAAGGAGATGAACGGCAACGGCAACCCCTTGGTGGGCAGCGAGCCGGTCACCACGCCGAGGTTGACGAGCGTCTGGGTCGCGATGAGCACGGTGATGCCGAGCGCCAGGTAGGCGCCGAACGCGTCGGGCGCCCGGAGGCCGACGCGCAGCCCACGCCAGATCAGGACGACGAACAGGGCCAGGAGCGCGACCGCGCCCAGGAAACCGAGCTCCTCGCCGATGACGGCGAAGATGAAGTCGGTGTGGGATTCGGGCAAATAGAAGAGCTTCTGCTTGGACTCCCCGATGCCCCGTCCGATCAGGCCGCCGCTGCCGAGGGCGAGCCACGACTGGATGATCTGAAAACCGCCGCCCCGCGGATCCGCCCAGGGATCGACGAACGTCGTGATCCGCCGGAGCCGATAGGGCGCGAGCCGGACCACGAGGATCAACACGGGCAGGGCCAGGGCGAAGAGCAGCGCCAGGTGGTGCATCCGTCCGCCGGCCAGGAACAGCAGGCCGAAGGTGACGATGATCAGGGTGAGACAGCTTCCCAGATCCGGCTGCGCCAGCACGAGCAAGGCGAGCGCGCCCGCGATCCCGAGGGGCGGCAGGAGACCGCGCCAGAAGCTCGCGAGCCCGTCGTGTCGACGGGCGAGATACGCCGCCAGATAGATGACGAGCGCCAGCTTCGCCAGCTCGGCGGGCTGGAACGACACCGGCCCCAGGCGGAACCAGCGCCGTGTGCCGTTGATGGGCTGGGCGAAGGGCGGCACGAGCACGAGGACGAGGAGCACGCCGGCGGCGATGAGGATCGGCCACTGCAGACGCTCGAGCCGGCGGTAATCGATGCGCAGGACGGTGAGCAGGCCGAGCGAGCCGAGGAGGGCCCAGAAGAGCTGCTTCTTCAAGAACAGGTACGGGTCGTGGAACCGGTCCGCCGCCATGATGGCGCTCGCCGAGTAGACCATGACGATGCCGGTCGACAGGAGCAGCACCATGATGCCGAAGAGCCACATGTCCGGCGTGAGCTTGCGGGGCATTAATCGCCATGGGGGGGAGCGAGCGCCGCTCCTCCCCCAAGCCCCCCCACCTTGTTATTTTGGGGGGGAGCGAGCGCCGCTCCTCCCCCAAGCCCCCCCACCGCTTTCGAATAGGGGTTCATGCCAAACCTTGTACTAAGCCGCGGAAGACGTCGCCGCGGTGCTCGAAGTTGTCGAACATGTCGAACGAGGCGCAGGCCGGCGAGAGCAGCACGACGTCTCCCGGCTCGGCGGCATCGCGCGCCGCGTGGAGCGCGGCCTCGATCGACACCGCGGAGCGCAGGGGAAGGCCCGTCGGCTCCAGCGCGGCCGCGATCTTGGCGGCGTCCTGCCCCAGGAGCACGACCTGGCGCACCCGGCCCTTCGCCGCCTGGGCGAGAGGGCCGAAATCCTGCCCCTTGCCGACTCCGCCCGCGATCAGCACGATGGACTCCGAAAAGCTCTCCAGCGCCTTGACGGTGGACGCGACATTCGTCCCCTTGGAATCGTTGTAGTAGTGGACGCCGTGCAGGTCGCGCACGAACTCGATGCGATGGGGAACGCCGCGGAAGCGAGCGATGCCTCGGCGGATGGCGTCGGGGGCGAGCCCGGTCCACAGCGCGCACGCCGTGGCCGCCAGCACGTTCTCGACGTTGTGCTGGCCGCGCAGGAAGATCTCGGAGAGCGGGCAGATCGTCTCCACGTGACCATTGAGCTTGGCCACGATCCACCCGTCCCGCACGAAGACGCCGTGGGCGAGCGCCGTCTTCCGGCTGAACCACAGCACGTCGGCCCGGGTCCGCTCGGCGAGCGCCCGCGTGGGCGCGTCGTCGGCGTTGAGCACGGCGCAGTCGGCCGCCGTCTGGTTGCCGAAGATCCGCGCCTTGGCATCGACGTAGGCCTCGAAGGTGTGGTGCCGGTCCAGATGATCGGGCGTCACGTTGAGCACGACGGCGACGCGGGGCTGGAATTGATCGGTCGTCTCGAGCTGGAAGCTCGAGACCTCGCACACGACGATGCCGTCGGGGGGGAACGTGAGCGCGTGGGCGGCCAGCGGAGTGCCGATGTTTCCGGCGACGAGCACCGGGCGGTGTTGCTCGCCCAGCAGCGCGCCGGTGAGTGCCGTCGTCGTCGTCTTGCCGTTGGTGCCGGTGATCGCGATCGTGTCCGCTTCGAGCGCGCGCCACCCGAGCTCGATCTCCCCGATGATCGACGCCCCGGCGCGCCGGGCCGGCGCGAGCTGAGGCGCCTCGAGCGACACCCCGGGGCTCACCACGACCAGCTCGGCGCCCGTCACCCCGGCGCCCACGGCATCGTCCGCGACGAGGCGCACGCCGAGCCTCGAGAGGCCGCGCGCCTCCTCGCCCAGCGCGGCCAACGGCTTGCCGTCGCTCGCGGACACCCGCGCGCCGGCCGCCTGCAGGAGTCGCGCGGCGGCCACGCCACTGCGCGCGAGGCCGACGACGGCGACCGGTCGGCCGGTCAGCGTTTCCAGGTACGCGCGCCCTCGGGTCATCACGTCGAGCTCGATCACGCGTCGCGTCTCATCGAAGTTTCAGGGTGGTCAGGGCCAGCAAGGCCAGCGCGAACGAGATGATCCAGAAGCGGACGACGATCTTGGGCTCGGACCATCCGGCCAGCTCGTAGTGATGGTGGAGCGGCGCCATGCGGAAGACCCGCCGTCCCGTGAGCTTGTAGCTCGCGACCTGGATGATGACCGAGGCCGCCTCGACGACGTAGAGCCCGCCGATGAGCGGCAACAGCAGCTCGGCCTTGGTCAGCACGGCCAGGGTGCCGATGGCGCCGCCGAGGGACAGCGAGCCCACGTCGCCCATGAAGACTTGGGCCGGGTGGCAGTTGAACCACAGGAAGCCGATCGCCGCCCCGATGAGCGCGCCGCAGAACACGGCCAGCTCGCCCGCCCCCCTGACGTTGAGGATCTTGAGGTAGTCGGCCGCCTTGAAGTTGCCGGTCAGATAGGCGAGGAAGCCGAAGACGCCGCCGGCCATGATGATGGGCCCGATGGCCAGCCCGTCGAGACCGTCCGTCAGGTTCACGGCGTTCGACGCCCCGATGATCACCAGGATCGCGAAGGGGATCCACAGCCACCCGAGATCGACCAGCCAGCCCTTGAGGAACGGGATGGCGAGGACGGGCGCCCAGTGGTTGCCGGGCGGCTGCCAGTAGACGATCTGGAGCACGGCGAGCGACAACAAGATCTGCAGCGCCAGCTTGCTCCGCGCCGAGATGCCCTTGCGGCGGCGCAGCTTGGTGACGTCGTCGAGGATCCCGATCAGCCCGAAGCTCGCCGTCGCCAGCAGCACCACCCACACGTAGCGGTTGCGCAGGTTGGCCCACAGCAGGGTCGACCCGAACAGCGCGGCGAGGACGACCAGGCCGCCCATCGTCGGCGTGCCCCGCTTCGAGCGGTGTCGCTCGGGCGTGTCCTCGCGAATCGTCTCGCCACCCTGCTGCGCCTCGCGCAGGCGCCGGATGATCCACGGTCCGATGACGAGCGAGATCACCAGGGCCGTGATCATCGCCAGGAGCGACCGGAAGGTCAGGTAGCGGAAGACGTTGAAGACGATATGGTCTTTGGCGAGCGGGACCAGCAAGTGGTAAAGCATTCGTGGCCCTCATTTCGCCTCGGGCCGGGCCAATCGTGCGGCGAGCGCGTCCACGACGCGCTCCATCCGCATCCCACGCGATCCTTTGATCAGGACGAGATCACCGGGCGCCACCCGCTTGAGCACGTGCGCGACGGTGTCCTCGAACGTCGCCACGTGGTGGGTTTCCGTCAGGCCCGCCTCGCGGGCGGCCTCGACCGCCAGCTTCATGTGCGGTCCGACACCGACGAACTCCGCGGCTCCGGACGCGGCGACCTCGCGGCCCAGCGCGACGTGGGCGGCCGCGGCGAGCGGTCCGAGCTCCAGCATATCGCCGAGCACGACGACGAGACGGCTCGAGCCCCGATGCGCGACGGCCGTGGCGAGGGCGGCGCGCATCGCCGGCGGATTGGCGTTGTACGTGTCGTCGAGGATCCGGACGCCCGCCGCCTCCCGCCAGACGCAGCGGCCCTTGGCCGGGCGCGCGCGCTCGAGGCCCGCGGCGATCTCGGGCAGCGCAAGCCCGACGGCGACGCCGACCGCCGCGGCCGCCAGCCCGTTCGTGACGTTGTGCCGTCCGGCGAAGCCGAGCGAGACGCGCTCGCGACGCCCCATCGCCTCGAGCATGAACGTCAGCCCGCGCGCATCCTCGACCACGTCCCCGAAGACGCGCACGGCCGCGGATCCGGCCAGGCCATAGGTGATCACGCGGGCCCGGGTGTCCCGCGCCATGCCGGCCACCCGGGGATCGTCGGCGTTGAGAGCCACCGCCCCGTCCTCGCGAATCGCGCGGACGAGCGCGGCCTTTTCCTCGCGGACACCCTCGAGCGAGCCGAGGAACTCGGTGTGGGCTTCGGCCACCGTGGTCACGACACCCACGGTCGGCGACACGAGCCCCGTGAGATAGGCGATCTCGCCCGGTTGATTGCACCCGATCTCCACGACCAGCGCCTGGTGCTCGGGCGTCAGGCGCAGCAGCGTCAGCGGCACCCCCCACTGGTTGTTGAAGCTGCCCTCGGGCTTGAGCACCTTGCCGCGCGCGGCGAGCACGGCGGCGGTCATCTCCTTCGTGGTCGTCTTGCCGTTGGATCCGGTGATCGCCGCGATGGGCAGCGAGAACTTCGCGCGATGCGCGGCGCCCAGCCGACCGAGCGCCCGCGTGGTGTCCTCGACGAGGACGAATGGGACGCCGGACGGCACGTGATCGGGCACCGTCTGCGCCACCACGCAGGCGGCGCCCCGACTGGCCGCATCGGCGATGAACTCGTGGCCGTCGAGCCGGTGGCCGACGATGGCGAAGAAGACCTCGCCCACCCCGAGCGTCCGCGAATCGATCGAGACGCCGGTCACGGGCACGCCCAGATCGCCGACCACCAGCGCGCCCTGGGTGGCGCGGACGATCTCCTGGACGGTGAAGGTCGCCATGGCTCAGGCGTCTCGCGCGCGCAAGATCTGTCGCGCCACGCCGCGGTCGTCGAACGGCAGGACCTCGGCCCCGATGATCTGATACGTCTCGTGGCCCTTGCCCGCGATCACCACCGTATCCCCGGCCCCGGCCCAGCCGAGCGCGGCGCCGATCGCCGCGCGGCGGTCAGCTTCCGCCGCCGACCGGCTGGCGCCGGTCGGCACGCGGCGCGCCCCGGCGACGATCTCGTCGATGATGGCCTCGGGCCGCTCCGACCGCGGGTTGTCGGAGGTGATCCAGATCCGATCGGCCAGTCGCGCCGCGATCTCGCCCATGATGGGGCGCTTGCCTCGATCACGGTCGCCGCCGCAGCCGAACACGACGCCGAGGCGGGCCGGCGTGAGCTTGCGCGCGGTGGTCAGCACGCGCTCCAGCGCGTCGGGCGTGTGGGCGTAGTCGACGACGACCAGGAAGGGCTGGCCGGCGCGCACCTGCTCGAAGCGCCCGGGCACGGTGTCGACGGCGCCGAGGACCCGCGCGAGCGCGTCGTCGCCGACGCCGAGCGCGATGCCGGCGCCGATCGCCCCCAGCAGGTTCATGACGTTGTGCTCGCCGATCAGCGGGGACGTCAGCTCGAGATGGCCCCGCGGCGTTGTCGCGGTGAGCCGGATCCCGTCGAGCGTCGATTCGTGACGGAGCGCCCGCACGTCGGCCCGCGAGCCGAGCCCGAAGGTGAGCACGGACAGCCCCAGGCCGCGGGTCATCTCCGCGCCGGCCGGATCGTCCGCGTTCACGACGCCGGTCCGACGGGATTTCGGTGATCGGGCGAGCAGCTCGAAGAGATGGCGCTTGGCCGTCCGGTACGCGTCGAACGTGCCGTGGAAGTCCAGATGGTCCTGCGTCAAGTTCGTGAACATCGCAATGTCAAACGTCAGCTCATCGACACGAGCGAGGGCCAGCGCGTGCGAGGACACTTCCATGGCGACGCCTCGCACCCCGTGCTCGCGCATACGTGCCAGCATTGACTGGAGCGCCAGTGCATCGGGGGTCGTCTGTCCGGCAGGTCTACGTTCGTCGCCGAGGACGTACTGGATCGTGCCGATGACGCCTGTGCGCAACCCCAGGGCTTGCAAGAGCGCTTCCACGAGATAAGACGTCGTCGTCTTGCCATTCGTTCCCGTGATGCCGACGAGCGTGAGATCGCGGGAGGGATGGCCATAGTAGACGTCGGCCAGGCGTCCCACCGCCGCGCGTGCCGAGGGCACCAGCACCGTGGCGACATCCGGCACCGGCGGCGCCTCGCCCTCGGTCACGATCAGGCGGGCGCCGCGCCCGAGCGCCTCGGCCACGAAGCGACGAGCGTCGGCCTTGAAGCCGGGCACGGCAACGAAGCAGTCGTCCCGCTCGACACGCCGCGAATCGTCCGCGATTCCCCTGATGGTGGCGGGCAGGACGCCCACGATCCGCTTCTCGGGCAGCGCGTCCAGCAGCGCGCTCACAGGCACCTCGCGGCGCGGCTCATCGATCGCCATCGCCGGTGGTCTCGACGGGCGGGGGCAACGGCGCCGAGCGCGCGCGGCTGATCGCGGGGATGGGGCTCGCGACCGCGATCATCGCGGGCGACGTCAGGTGCAGGCGCACCGTCGTCGCGGCGACGACAGGCGTCCCGGCGGGGGGCTCCTGCCGCGTCACCGCGCCCTGACCGGTCATCTCCACCTCGACCGCGAGCGGAGCGAGCATGGCGAGCGCCTGGCGCTTGGTCCGGCCGCCGAGATCGGGCATGCGGCCGACGCCATCGACCGGCGCCGCGGCGGCGGTGCCGACGAGGCGCACGCGACCGTCCACGGCCGGCGGCTTCGGCTCCTCCGCCGCGGTCGAGACGATCGCCACGGACGCCGCGTCGCGCGCCGGCACGTCCAGATAGCGGAGGACGTCGCGACCGATCGCCGCGAAGATGGGCGCCGCGGCCTCGCTGCCCCACTTCTCGTTCTTGGGCTCGTCGAGCATCACGAGCATGACGAAGCGCGGGGCCTCGACGGGTGCGAAGCCCACGAACGACAGGACCCCGGGCGCCCGGGAATAGCGACGCGTCGCCGGGTCGAGCTTCTGCGCGGTGCCCGTCTTGCCGCCGACGTCGTATCCGGCGATGGCGGCATTGTGGCCGGTCCCGTCCTGGACGACGCGCACGAGCAGGCGGGTCAGCGTCTGCGCGGTCTCCTTGGAGATCACCTGTCGGACCTTCGTCGGCTCGAAGCGCCGTACCTCGCGGCCGTCGGTGTCGAAGACCGCACGGACGATGCGGGGGCGCATCAGCGTGCCGTCGTTGGCGATGGCGCCGAACGCCGCGACCATCTGCAGGGCCGTGACCGAGATCTCCTGGCCGAGGGACATCGTGGGCAGGGACAGCTCGGACCACCGCGCGGGGTCGCGGAGCAGCCCGCGGCTCTCGCCGGCCAGGTCGACGCCGGTCGGCGCCCCGAAGCCGAACGCGGTCATGTACCGGTAATAGCGCTGAGTCCCCAGGGCCAGGCCGACCTTGATCGATCCCACGTTCGACGAGTTCTGGAGCACCTCGGAGAAGGTGAGCCACCCATACTTCTTCCAGTCGTGGATCGTCGTCCGGGCGATCGTGATCGCGCCGTTCTCGCCGTAGAACCGCGAGTCGGGGGTCACGACCCGTTCCTCCAGGGCCGCCGCCGCCAGGATGATCTTGAAGGTCGAACCGGGCTCGAAGGGATCCGTGATGGCGCGGTTCCGCCAGTGGTCTCGCGCGCGCGGATCCATGAACGTGTTCGGGTTGAACGTCGGTCGGATGGCGATCGCGAGCACGTCACCCGTCCGCGGCTCCATCACCACCACCATCGCCGCCTTGGCGCCGGTCCGCCGGAACGCGGCATCGATCTCGCGCTCGGCGATGTACTGGATGTTGGTGTCGAGGGTCAGCATGACGCCGTGACCGGGAGCGGGCGGCTTGACGATCCGCGGCCCGTCGATCTCGCGTCCCAGCGCGTCCCGGCCGGTGATCGCCTTGCCCGGCGCGCCACTGAGCTCAGTCTCGCGCGCCCGCTCCACCCCCTCGAGGCCGCCGTCGACGCCGACGAAGCCGATCACGTGCGCGGCGAGCTCGCGGTTGGGATAGAGCCGCAGCGGCTCGGGCACGAAGTCCAGCCCGGGCTCGCGCAACGCCTTGATCGCGCCGGCGACGCCGGGCGGCAGCCGGCGGCGCAGCCAGACGAAGGGCCGCCCGCTGACGAGCGCCGCGTGGAGCTCCCGTTCCGGCATCTCGAGCAGCGGAGCCAGGCGTGCGGCGACCCGGACGGGATCCCCCAGGCTCTTCGGCTGCGCGAAGAGCGACTCGGCCGGGGTCGAGGTGGCGAGCGGCGCCCCGTGACGATCGACGATGGCGCCGCGCTGGGCGTGCATGACGACGGTGCGGGAGTACTGACGCTCGGCGAGCGCGGTCAGCTCGGCGTGGCGGACGATCTGTAGCTGGAACAGACGAGCCACGAGGCCTCCGAACGCGACGGCGAGGATCGCCGCGACGATGAGGACGCGCGTTCGGAGGCCTGGAAGGCTCAACGCACGGCCGCCTCGATCCGAGCCTGGTGCGCGGCGGCCACGCCGCTGCCGCCCGCGACGTACTCGCGGGCCAGCCGCACCTGCTGGCGCGCGGGCGCCGTCAGGCCGAGCTGGCGCGCGCGGGACTCGACGCGTCCCGGCGAGCGGAGCGTGGCCAGCTCCACCTCGAGCTGCCGCACGAGCGCGGTGAGCTCGGTGCGATCCGCCCGCAGCCCATCCATCCGGTAACCAAGGTGGATGGACTGCACGCGGAACCCGACCACGGTGAGGGCGCAGACGACGAGCAGCAGCGCGCCGGTCAGGGCGAGCGTCACGGATCGCGAAACACGGGGATCTCTCTCACGATGCAGTTGCTGTGGTGTCGTCACGGGAGCCGCTCCAGCACGCGTAGCTTGGCACTCCGGGCGCGAGCGTTGGCTCGCACTTCGTCGTCCCCGGGCACGAGGGGCGACGGCTCGATCTCGGCGAATCCTTGCCGAGCGAGCGTCCGGAACGTCTGCTTCACCATGCGGTCTTCGCCCGAGTGAAACGCAATGATCCCGAGTCGGCCCCCGACGGCGAGCAGCGCAGGCGCCTGCTGGAGCGCGCGGCGGAGCGCCCCCCGCTCGTCGTTGACGGCGATCCGGATCGCCTGGAACGTTCGCGTCGCGACGTGCCGGCGCCGCGACCAGGCGGCGCGCGGGACTGCCCCGCGCACCGCGGCCACGAGGTCGCCGGTGGTCGCGAGCGGGCGGCGACGGACGATGCCACGCGCGATGCGCCGCGCGTGTCGCTCGTCGCCGTATTCGAAGACAATGCGCGCCAGCTCGGCCTCCGGCAGCTCGTTGAGCAGGGCGGCGGCCGTGTGCGGCGACGACGGATCCAGACGCATGTCGAGCGGGTCGTCGGCCAAGAAGGAGAAGCCGCGCCCGGACTCGTCGAGCTGGTAGGACGACACGCCCAGATCGAGCAGGATCGAGCGCGCGGCGGTCACGCCCTCGGCGGCGGCGATCGTGTCGAGGTCGCGGAAGCTGGCGCGACGCAGGCGCACGCGATCGGCGAAGCGGTCGAGCCGGGCGCGCGCGCGGTCCACGGCCTCGGGATCGAGGTCCAGACCCAGCAGTCGCACGTCGGGGCCGCTCTGCTCCAGCATCGCCTCCGCGTGTCCGGCCATTCCCACCGTCCCGTCGATCACCCAGCCCCCCTGCCGTGGTCGCAAGAGCCACGCGACCTCGTCCACGAGCACTGGAACGTGAACTACTTCACTCCGAGCTGCGCCAGGCGCTCGAAGCCCGACTGCATGCCGCCGTCGCCGTTCAACCGCTCGTACTCCTCGAATCGCGCGCGGTCCCAGATCTCGAAGAACCGTCGGCCGATGCCGATGAGCGTCACGTCCTTCATCAGGCCGACGGGCGCGCGGCTATCCGACGGCAGGAGGATGCGGCCCGCGCCGTCGAGATCGACTTCCTTGGCGTGCGAGATGTAGAGCCGTCCCGCGCGTCGCACCTCGGCGTCGAACATCGACGACTGCTCGTTGATCTGGGCCTCGATGCGCTCCCATTCCTGGAGCGGATGCACCTCGAGCGCGGTGCCGTTGGGTACCACGATCAACGCGGGGCTCTCGTACTGGGCCAGCACGTCGCGATACTTCGCCGGCACGCTGACGCGCCCCTTCGGATCGATCGTGTGCTGATAGCGCCCTCTAAACATATCTCCCGTGGGCCCGGATGACACTTCATCCCACTTCGTCCCACTTGGCTGGCGAGATTACGACGTGCCATAGGGCGAGTCAAGGTAAAAGTCACGATTTGTTTAGGAAATCCTTTACCAGGTCGCCTGTGGACAACAGATGGGGGCCCGGGGGCGAGTCTGACCCCACCGGCCGGGCCTGAGGGCCGATGGGAGGAGGGGTCGGCTCACCGATTACGCAGGCGGACCTCTGTCGTGAGCGTGGTCTGGGTGGCGCCGTGGGCCTGCGGATGCTCGGGTTCGGTCGACAGCGTGATGAGGACCCTGCGGATCGTGTCGGGACGGGCCGCCGGCCGGCCGTCGCCATCGAGGTAGGCGAAGCTGAGGGCGCGCACGCCGTTGACGATGGGCTGGGCGCCCCCACCGGCGTCTCGCCGCAGGACGCCCGCCGACAGGAGCCAGGTGACGGTCTCGCCACGCGCGGCGACGACCCCATCGCCATCGAGGTCGTGCTGGAGGACGACCCGCGAGGGCTCCGCGACGGCGATCGGCGAGAACACGCCGGCGCCGTGACCGGCCTGCCGGATCTCGCGCGCCATGCGGGCGAGCGCGACCCGTGCGCTCTGCTGGCTCTGCACGCGCGCGGCCCCGTGGCTGTAGGCACGCTGGCCCTCGGCGAACACCGAGAGCGACGCGGCCAGCACCAGACCGATCACCGCGAGCGCCGCGAGCAGCTCCGCCAGCGTCACAGGGCCAGGGTCGTTGTCGCCCCCGTCCCCGTCAATGTCCGAACTTCCAGACATCCGCATGGGGCGGGGCGTCCCCGGTCTTCTGATGATGGGCCGCATGGGGGGCTCAGACATGCCCCCCATACCCCACAGCGGACGCTCGGGACGCCCCGGCGAAGCCGGGGTGTCCCTTGACAGGCTTCTTAGGCCGGGCGGGGAGTTCCGGTGGATGCCGGCGCGGCTAGGTGACGGGCGCGGAGCTTGAACGCGAGCGCGATCAGGATGATGCCGAAGACGATCGCGTAGGCGCCGATCCACCACACCAGCACAATCAGAGCAGCACCGGGCCGGGCTAGCACAATCACGCCGAAGACGAGCGAAAGAAGACCGTTCAAGACGAGCAACCACTCACCCTGGATTTCCTTCCGGAGCCGGACGGCTGCGACGATCTGGAGAACGCCAGTGACGAGCGCCCAGAAGGCGACGACGAAGAGGAGTGCAAATACTGCAGCTGTCGGTACGAGGAAGGCGACAATGCCGGCGAGAATGTCGACCACGCCCACCAGGATAAGCGGCCACCAGCGCTCATGATGCTCGGCTGCCCTGACGCCAGCCACGATAGATAAGACACCGCCGATGATGGCGTACGCTCCGAAGAGGAGGACGAATGCTCCCACCATCGTCGCGGGATTGATGAAGGCGATAAGACCGAATACGATGGCCAGAAGTCCGCGTATCGCAAGTGCCCACCAATTCCCACCCAGCACCATCGTCATTTCTGCCTCCTCGAGGAACAGTGTGAAAGTCGACCGGTTCTAGTCGAGCTCAGCGCGATGCTGAGCCCCTCGCGTCGCCAGACGATGGCCCGAATGCCTCGTCAGCATCGCGAGCGGGACACGCGCACAACCCCCCAGACCGATCAGCCCTGGCGCATCGCAGATGCCTGAATCGCGTCTAGAGCGGACGCATAGTCTCTATTAATTCTGGAGTGCCCAACCGCACCGGCGACGACCCAGTTGATTACGAGCAGAATTGTTCCGAACCCCAGTGTGACAATGGACACGAGTACACCTACCCATTGCAGCAGCCCGAACAGAATCCCTAAGCCAGTCTGACCAACGACGAGATTTCCGAGACCTGGCCAGAGAAGGTTGACCAGCCACAACACGACCGGGCTCTTCTTCTTGGCTTTGGCTCGTTCGATCGCTGTGTGGAGACGTCCATCGGACGCACCTCCCATGCAGGTTGTTATTCGGCGGTTCTTAGGTCTCAGGGTCGCGCGAGGGATGTCAACGGCGTCTAACCCGAAAAGGACGGCCAGGATTCCACGTGCGGCGGGCACCAATAGATTCCGTGACACCACCGTCATCGTCCGCCTCCTCGGGAAGAGTCGGAAGCTGGCCCGATTCTACTCGAACAGCGTGGCTGGCGTTCGGTACCATGAACAACGAGGACAGCCATGATCATCGGGGTCCCGCGCGAGATAAAGCCGGGCGAGCAGCGTGTCGCTGTGACACCGGCCGGGGCGTATGCTCTGGTCGACGCCGGTCACCGCGTGCTCGTGGAGCACGACGCGGGCAGCGGCAGCGCCATCCGCGACGAGGAGTACGCCAAGGTCGGCGCGAGCCTGTCCACGATGGACGAGGTCTGGGCGGCCTCGGAGCTGATCCTCAAGGTCAAGGAGCCCATCGCCGAGGAGTACCCGCGCCTGCGGGCCGGGCAGATCCTCTTCACGTATCTCCACCTGGCGGCGGTCCCCGCCCTCACCGCGGCCCTGCGCGAGGCCGACGGCATCGCGATCGCCTACGAGACCGTGCAGCGGACCGACGGCAGCCTCCCGCTGTTGACGCCCATGAGCGAGGTGGCCGGACGCCTGGCCGTTCTCGAGGGCGTCTACTATCTGGGCAAGGCCCATGGCGGCCGCGGCATCCTGGTGTCGGGCGTCCCGGGCGTTCCCCCCGGCAACGTGGTCATCCTCGGCGCCGGCACGGTGGGTCTCAACGCCGCGCGAACGGCGATCGGGCTCGGCGCCGACGTCTCGATCCTCGACGTCAACCTCGATCGGCTCCGGCACTGCGACGAGATCTTCCGCGGACAGATCGTCACCCTCGCCTCCAACGCCTTCAACATCACGCAGGTGGCCCAGCGCGCGGACCTCCTGATCGGCGGAGTGCTCATCGCCGGCGCCCGGGCGCCGGTGCTCGTCACGCGAGCGACGGTCGAGCGGATGAAGGAAGGCGCGGTCATCGTCGACGTGGCGGTCGACCAGGGAGGCTGCATCGAGACCATCCATCCCACGACGCTGCTCGAGCCGATCTATCGCGTGGCCGGCGTCGTTCATTATGGCGTCGCCAACATGCCGGCCCTCGTCCCCCGCACCTCGACGTTCGCGCTGACGAACGCGACGCTGCCCTACGTGCTGGACGTGGCGGCGAAGGGCGCGGCCGGCGCCGTGCGGGACAACCCCGCCCTCGCGCACGGCGTCAACATCTGGCGCGGCCGGATCGTGCATCCCGCCGTCGCGATGTCGATCGGCGAGACCGCGACGCCGCTGTCCGAGCTGACGTAGGCCGCCGTCACTCGATGGGGGGCCGTCGATGGGCCCACGGGCGGGCGCGCTCGAACGCGGCACTGGCACGGAGCACGGAAACGTCGGCGTATCGCCGCCCGACGATCTGAAGCCCGATCGGCAGGCCGTCGCGCGTGAAGCCGCAGGGGACGGATGCGGCGGGCTGGCCCGTCATGTTGAACGGGAACGTGTAGGGTAGCCAGCCGTAGAACGACACGCGCTTGCCGGCGACGTCGGGGGGCGTGTCGAGATCCGGCGCGAAGGGCGGACAGGCGACGGTCGGCGTCACCAGGAGATCGTACTTCTCGAACAGCGCCCGCGGGTGCGCCCACCACGCGAGGCGATCGAACCACGCCTGCACGTAGCGCGTCGGCCCCTGCGCGAGCGCGCGCTCGACCAGGGGCAGGAGCCCGGCATCGATCTCGTCCCGACGCTCGGCAAGATACGGGGCGAGACGGATGGCGAGGCCGCCGCAGAAGATCTGCTCGAAGCCGTCCAACGGCGAGGGCCAGCCCGGATTCACGGTCTCCACGCGACAGCCCAGCTCCCGGAACGCCTTGACGGCCTTGGCGCACGCCGCCCGTACCTCCGGATCGAGCGCCTCGACGTAGCCGAGATCGTCGGTGTAGGCCACGCGCAGTCCCTTGATCTGGCCGCCGAGCGCCTTGACGTAGTCCGCGCCGTCGGCCGGCAGCGAGTACTGGTCGCGCTCGTCGGGCCCCGCGCAGACGCTCATCATCAGCGCGGCGTCTCGTACGGTGCGCGTCATCGGTCCCACGTGCGACAGGCTCCATCCCCCGCTCGGGGGATACGCGGGAATGCGCCCGTACGAGGCCTTGAACCCGAAGATCCCCGCGAACGAGGCGGGAATCCGGATGGAGCCGCCGCCGTCGGTCCCGATGTGCAGCGGGGCGAGGCCGGCGGCGACGGCGGCGGAGGCGCCGCCGCTGGAGCCGCCCGGTGTCCGTTCGAGATTCCAGGGATTGCGCGTCGCCCCGAAGAGGAGGTTGTGCGTGGACCCGATCCAGCCGAGCGTCGGCGTGTTCGTCTTGCCGAGCATGATCGCGCCCGCGGTCTTCATCCGCTCGACGATGGGCGCGTCCTCCGTCGGCACATGGTCGCGGTAGAGCGGAGTGCCGAACGTCGTCCGCACCCCCTTGGTGATGACGAGATCCTTCACGCCGAAGGGCACGCCATGCAGCGCGCCCAGGGTGGCCTTCGTTCGCATGAGCGCGCGCTCGGCGGCCCGAGCCTGCCGCAGCGCCTCGTCCGCGGTCAGCGTGACGAACGCATTCAGCTTCGGGTTGATCTTGGCGATACGGTCGAGGGCCGCCCGGACGACCTCGACCGGCGACACCTTCTTGCGGCGGATCAGCCCCGCCAGCTCCGAGGCCGGGATCCAGCAGAGCTCCTCGTTCGCCATGACAATCCGCTATCCGGCCAGGTGGAACACGACCATCTTCAGCTCCGTCATCTCCTCGATCGCATAGGCTGGCCCTTCCTTGCCGAAGCCCGACTCCTTGAGCCCGCCATACGGCATCAGGTCGGCCCGCCACTGCGGGCCCCAGTTGACGTGGAGATTGCCGGACTGCACCTCGCGCGCGAACTTCCATGCCCATTCGAGGTTCTCGGTGAAGATGCCGGCGGCGAGACCGTAGGGGCTGTCGTTCGCCATCGTGATCGCCTCGTCGATGTCGGTGAACGGCGTGACGGCGACGGCCGGCCCGAAGAGCTCGTCGGACGAGATGCGCATCTCCGGCTTCACGTCGGCGACGATGGCCGGCTCGTAGAGCGCCCCTTGCCGGCGGCCGCCGGTGACCAGGCGCGCGCCGCTCGTCACCGCCTCCTTGATCCACTCCTCGACGCGCATCGCCTCCTTCTCCTTCACCATCGGCCCGACCGTGACCGACTCGTCGAGCTGGTTGCCGACCTTCAGCGCCGCCACCTTGGGCCGGAGCGCGTCGAGAAAGTCGCCGTAGACTCTTCCCGAGGTCAGCACGCGCTGGGTCGAAATGCAGACCTGACCCGCGTTCGCGTAGCCCGTCGATGCCACGGCCGTGGCCACCTTGTCGAGATCGGCGTCGGGCATGACGATGACCGGCGCGTTGCTCCCGAGCTCCATCGTCACGCGCTTGAGACCCGCCGTCCGGCAGATGTGCTCGCCCACGTCCCGACTGCCGGTGAACGTGATCTTCCGCACCCGGCGATCGGTGACGAGCGTGTCGCCAATCTCCCCGCCCGAGCCGGTGAGCGTGTTGATGGCCTCGGGCGGCAGCCCCGCCTCCAGCAAGACCTCCGTCAGCTTGAGCGCCGACAGCGGCGTGTCCGTGGCGGGCTTGACGATCACGGCGTTACCCGCGGCCAGGGCCGGTCCCACCTTGTGACAGACGAGATTCAGCGGAAAGTTGAAGGGGCTGATGGCCACGACCACCCCGCACGGCACGCGGAGCGTCAGCCCGATCTTCCCCGCCCCGCCCGGCGCGCCGTCGAGCGGGACGGTCTGGCCGTGCCGACGCTTGGCCTCTTCGGCCGAGCCCATGATCGTTTCGAAGGCGCGGCTGGCTTCCAGACGTCCCTCGGCGATGATCTTGCCCTCTTCCTTCGAGATGGTCTGCCCGAATTCCTCGGAGCGCGCGGCGATCAGCTCGGCGGCCTTCTTGAGGATCTTCCAGCGATCGTACCCGGCGAGCTTCGCCATGACCCGCGCGCCGCGCTCGGCCGACTGCAGCGCGCGCTCGATGTCCCCGCGGTCGGCCCGCGGAACGGTGTCGATCACGGAGTCGTCGTACGAATTCCGCACTTCGATCTGCTGCGGCTTGTCGATCCACTGGCCGGCCACATACATCTTCATCGCTCGCCTCCCATTGCAGAACTCCGGGGATCAAGGTCATTACACACCCGGCGTCCACCGCGCGATGGGGTCAGGCTTTGACTTCTGAACATCTCGGTGGATCCGTTGCGATCACAACGCACGTCGACCGAGATGTTCAGAAGTCAAAGCCTGACCCCGTCTCAGCTGCCGCGGAGTCGGGGGTCGAGGGTGTCTCGGAGGGCGTCGCCCAGGAGATTGGAGCCGAAGACGGCGAGGCTGATGGCGAGGCCGGGGAAGATCACCAGGTGCGGGGCTTTCTGGGCGTACTCCGCGGCCGAGACCGAGAGCATGCGTCCCCAGGACGGATACGGCTCGGGCACGCCCAGGCCCAGGAAGGACAGGGTCGCCTCCACGAGGATCGCGCTCCCGAGCTGCGCGGTACAGAGCACGATGAACGGCCCCATGGTGTTGGGCAGGATGTGGCGGAAGGCGATGCGGAGATGGCGGAGGCCCATCGAGCGCGCGGCCTCCACGTATTGCATCTCGCGGATCGTGAGCACGCTCGAGCGGATCACGCGCGCCGCGCGCGGGATGATCGGAATGGAGATCGCGATGATGACGTTCTGGACCGAGGGTCCGAGCGAGGCCGACATCACCAGGGCGAGCACGAGCAGGGGGAGCCCCTGGAGGATGTCGAGCAGGCGTTGCGCGATGAGGTCCCGGACAGCAGTCCGATGATTCCGCCCAGCACCGAGCCGAGCAGCGTCGACGCGAGACCGACGATCAAGGAGACGCGGGCGCCATGGACGATGCGGGAGTAGATGTCCCGCCCGAGATGATCGGACCCGAGCCAGTGCTCGGCCGAGGGCGGGGCCAGGGTGTTGGCGGCGTCGGTCGCGATCGGGTCGTGCGTCTGGAGCACGTCGGCGAAGATGGCCGTGACCACCATCGCGACGATCAGGACCCCGCCCGCGGCGCCCAGCGGCTTCTTCCGGATGAAGCGCCAGAGCGCGCTCCCCAGGCTCCCGCTGCGGCGCGTGACCGCCGGCACCGTGAGCTCGATCTCCATCGCGGACATGGGGGGCCTAGCCACGGGCCCCCCAATCCCCCCGAACGCTCGTCACGCCCCGGCGAAGCCGGGGCGCTCCTCGAATGGGCGATGCGTGCCTAACTGCCATACCGTACGCGCGGGTCGAGGACGCCGTAGAGCATGTCGACCAGGAGGTTCGAGAGGATGACGACGATCGCGATGAACATGACGAGGTTCTGCACGATCGGGTAGTCGCGCCACAGGATGGCCTGGACGAGGAAGCGCGCGACGCCGGGCAGGTTGAACACCGTCTCCGTGACCACGAGCCCGCCGATGAGGAACGCGAACTCGATGCCGATCACCGTGACCACCGGCAGGATCGCGTTCTTGAGCGCGTGCCGCCAGATCACCACGCGCTCGTTCTGGCCCTTGGCCCAGGCCGTCCGGATGTAGTCCTCCCGCATCACCTCGAGCAGCGAGGAGCGCGTGATGCGCATGATCAGCGCGGACGAGCGGTAGCCGACCGCGAGCGCGGGCAGGGCGAACTGGACGACGTGCAGCTTGAAGTTCTCGAACGGGGAGACGTAGGTCAGCGGCGGGATCCAGCCGAACCACGTCACGCAGCCGAGAATGATGACCATGGCGAGCCAGAAGGCCGGCATCGACAGCCCCCCGAGGCTGATGACGCGCAGGACGTAGTCGAGGCTGGAGTCCTGGCGCACGGCGCTGATCACCCCGGTGGGCACGCCCAGGACGACGGCCACGATGATCGACAGCGCCGCCAGCTCGATGGTGACGGGCAGCAGCGGCTTGATGATCTGCCACGCGGGCAGGTCGTAGCGATACGACTTGCCGAGATCCCCCGTCAGGATCTGCTTGATCCACTCGAGGTACTGCACCCAGTAGGGCCGATCCATGCCCAGCTCGGTGAGGATGGCCTGCTTCTCCGCCGCATTCACGTAGCCGGCGGAGGCGAAGAGGATGTCCACGATGTCGCCGGGCGCCAGCCGGAGCAGCGCGAAGATGACCAGCGACATGCCGAACAGCGTCAGCACGGCGATGGCCAGCCGTTGCGCGATATACGTCTTCACGGGCGGGGGAGCGCTACTTGTCGATCCACACTTCCTGCATCCGACCGAAGTTGTAGATCGACTGGTGGGGGATCAGGTTCTTGACGTACGGCCACACGGTGAAGTAATCGAGCTTCCAGTCGAGGATCGGGCGGGCCGCATCGGCTTCGAGCCTTTTCTGGATCGCCCACACCATCGCCATCCGCTTCTTCGCGTCCAGCTCCTGCGACTGCTGCTCGACCATCTTGCCGACTTCCTCGCTGCAGTAGTGGCTGTAGTTGCGCGGCGAGCCGCAGCTGTAGTTCTCGAAGAAGTTGGCGTCGGGATCGTCGGGACCGATCCCGGTGAGGTTGGCCCCGATCTGGTAGTCGCCGCGGGTCGCCATGGGATGCCACTGCGCGGTCTCCACCTGCTTCAGCGAGGCCTCGATCCCCACCTGCTTGAGCTCGTTGATGACGAAGGACGCCATGTCGACGTAGATGGCGATCGCGCGGGTGACCATCTCGACCCGGAGCGGCTTCTGCGGAGAGATGCCGGCCTCGGCCAGGAGCTTCCGGGCCTTGTCTTTTTCCTCGGCGGGTTTGCCATAGCCCGGGAGCGCAACCAGGTCCTTCTCGAGGAGGCCCCAGACGCCGTGAGGTTTGGGAGCCATCGAGGCACCGACCACGGCGCCGCCCTGCTGGACCGCCTGCACGAGCGCGCGGCGGTCGATGGCGTGACTCACGGCCAGCCGCACCTTCATGTTGTCGAAGGGCGGCTTCTTGACGTTCATGATGATGTTGTCGTTCACGTTCTGGCTGTAGGGCGTCACCACGAGCTGGGGCACGGCCTTCTTGAGCTGCTCGGCCGTGGTCTTCGTGGTCTCGCCGGGGAAGGACACGTCGACCTTGCCCGCCTGGAGCGCCGCGGTGCGCGTGCCGCGCTCGGCGATGATGATGTACCTCAGCGTGTCGAGGTACGGGCGCCCCTTGACGAAGTAGTCGGGGTTCTTGACCATCTCGACGAACTCACCCTTGCGCCACTCCTTGAGCTTGAAGGGGCCCGTGCCCATGCAGGAGGTCCGGTAGCTGGCCGGCGGGACGTGCGCGGCATAGACCGGCGAGTAGCCGGAGGCGAGCATGAGCAGCAACGAGGGCTGAGGTTTCTTGAGATGGAAGATCACCGTGTGGGGATCCGGCGCCTCGACGTTCTGGAGGTTGGCATACCAGTCCTTGCGGGGGTTGATACGAAGCTTGGCCTGCGCGTCCGGGGCCTCGCGCAGCATGTCGAACGTGAACTTCACGTCCTTGGACGTGAAGGGCTGGCCGTCGTGCCACTTCACGCCCTTGCGCAGGAAGAAGACGAGGTTGCGATAGTTGTCCTGCCACGACCACTTCTCCGCCAGCTCCCCGATGATCGTGTCCGTGCTCTCGACCTTCTTGAGCGGGTCGAAGAAGACGAGGTTGTTCAGACACGCCATGGCCGGCCACGAGGTGGAGATCGTTCCCGTCTCGTGGACGGCGAACCCTTGGGGCAGTTCTTCGCGCTGCGTGACGTTGAGTGTTCCGCCGGACTTGGGAGTCTGGCTGACCGCCGGGCCGCTCAGCACGAGCGCGGCGCCGATGGCCAGGATGCTGACAAGAATTACCGTACTTCTCGGAGTCATGGTGGCCCCTCCAGGAATGTGGGCAGCAGATGCCTGAGTCTAAGTGAAAATTCCCACGCCGACAACTTGGGCCCGCCAAATTAAGGCAGCGAGACCAGTTACTTACAGCATTCGGAGGAGGAGATGGAGGCCATAGAGCGCGCCGCCGGCCAGCCCGCCCACGAGGGTGCCGTTGACCCGGATGTATTGCAGGTCGTCGCCGGCGTGCTCCTCGATGAGCCGGACGGCGCCCTCGGGACCGAGCGCGCGAACCCCATTCTCGATGAAGGCCGCGATCCGACCGTGATACCGGTCCACGAGCTGGATCGCGCGCGCCTTGAGCCAGCGGTCGAGCTCCGTGCGCAACGCCGCGTCCCCGGCGAGTCGGCGCCGGCCCTCGTCCAGCCGTTCGACGATCCACTCCACGACGTGCGATTCGGCGCCGGCGAGATCGGCGGTCAGCGCGCGCCGGACGCCTTCCAGCGCCTCCTCCGCCAGCCGCGTGACCAGCTCGCCGTCGAGCAGCTCCGTCTTGACCGCCTCCACCCTGGCCTGCATCGCCGGATCCTCGCGCAGCTGGCGCGGGAGTCCGGCCACGACGTCCTCGATCTGGCGGCGCAGCGGATGGCCGGGATCGTGCGCGATCTCGCGCAGGCCGGCGCCGAGCGCGGCGACGATCCGGTCGCGGTCGACCACTCCGAAGAGACACGGGACGCTCGAGCGCCTCGCTGACCGCCTGGGCCAGGGCCGCGATCAGGCGGTCGTCCCAGCCGTGCTCGCGCGCGAGCTCGATGGCCTGGGCCAGGGCCGGCGCGAGCCGCCAGCGGTGGAGCACGCTGCGCAGGCGGGCGACTGCGTCGGCGCCCGACAGCGGCGGAAGCTCGTCGGCGAGCCAGCGGGCGAGGGTCCGCGTCACCGCCTGGATCTCGTCGCGCGTGACTCTCAGCGCGCCCCGGGCCAGCAGGTCGGCCACGTCGAGCCCTCCGATCTCGTGCGCGACGTACTCTCGCGTGAGCACGCGATCGCCGACCATCGTCCCGACCCGCCAGGCCAGCAGCTCCCAGTTGGCGGGGATGACCCCGGTGTGTGGGATGGGCAGCCCGAGGGGCCGCCGGAAGATGGCGGTGACCGCGAACCAGTCCGCGAGGCCGCCGACGATCCCCGCCTCCGCGACGGCCAGGATCCAGCCTCCCCACCAGGTCTGGCGGAACGGAACGGCCGCGATCGCCAGCGCCGCCGCCGCGAGCAGGACGGCGAGGGCGAGGCGGCGCTTGGGCCTCACTCGCGGCCGAGGAGGAAGTCGAGCATGGCGTCGGTGGCGTTGGGCCCGGCCGGATAGGCGTGGGTCCCGCGCGGATCGCCGCCGCTCCACGCGTGTCCCATCCCCTCGATCAGCCACGCCTGCACCAGCGGACGTCCGGCGGGGTCGCGATAGAGCAGTGGGCCGGCCGGTTCTGCCTTCGCGGCGCTGGCGCCATCGAGCTGCGCGAACATGACGCCGAGCGCCCTGAGATTGGACGGGTTCACCACCGCATCGTCCGACCCGTGCCACAGCGACGCCCGCAGCGCGCGGGCCGCGGGTCCCATCGCCGTGCGGCACGCGGCGGCCGACACTTCGCCATCCAGGCCCAGACCGCGCATGCAATTGACGGCGCCCAGCGCTCCCAGGCCACAACGATAGGGGCCGCCGGAGACGACCCCGACGCCGGAGACGACGTCGGGTGCCGCGCAGGCGAGGTTGACGGCCATGTAGGCGCCGGCCGAGAAGCCGATGGCGATGACCCGGTCGGGCGCGATCCGGTAGTCGCGGCGGACCTCGGCGACGATCGCGAGGATCTGGGCGAGCTCACCGCGCGCGCGGACCTGCGCCTCGGGGACGAACCAGTTCCAGCATCGGCTCGGGTTGTCACGACGGCTCTGCGCGGGAACGACCACGACCACGCCGCGACGCTCGGCCGCCTCGCCGAGCCGCGCGGTCATCACGAAGTCCTCCGGGGTCTGCCAGCACCCGTGGAGCGCGATGACGAGCGGCCGCAGAGGGCCCTCGCCCCGGGATTCGCCGACGGCGGAGGGAACGTAGAGGCGGTAGGCGACGGCGACCGCGCCGTCGGGCGCGCAGCAGGAGCCGGGCGGCCTTGACGTCCCACACGCCACGCGGCGTGAGGCGGATCGACGGCAGGAAGTCCGCGGCCAGGAAGAAGAGCGTGAACAGCGGGTCGTGGTGCGGGTACCCGCGGACGACGAGGGCCTCACGCAGGCCGCGCTCCGCCGCGGCGGCCTCCGCGAGCGACCCGCGCCCCATGATCCCACCGAGCGGCAGCGGCAGCTCGTACGCGATCTCGTCGCCGTCGACGACGACGATCCCGCCGCGCCGATCGAGCAGCCGATTGACCGCGCGCGCCATCGCCTCCGGTCGCCGCCCGAGCACCAGGATGTTGAAGTCGGTGGTGATCGTCGAGGCGAGCCCGTCCAGGCGCTCGGCGAACCCGGCCACCACCCCGGGAGCGACCCAGCGGCCCGCGCGGTCGATGAGCGCCGCGTGGAGGTCGCCGGGGCCGAGCGGCCGGTCCTCGCGCTTGCTGATGACGGCGCTGACCAGCCGCAGCACCGGGTAACGATCACGCGGCGGCAGCGCGAAGTCTCGCGCGCTGGCCCGCCAGCGAACGTCGAGCCGCGCCTCCGGCGTGACGAGCACGCGGGACCAGCGCGGCTCGGGGACCTCGACCACGAGCCGGCCGTCCTCGGCGGCGACGCGGCCGCGCGCGACGACGATCTCGGGACGCGGCTCGGCGAGGTCGGCGAGCACGCACACGTCGGCGTACCGGCCGGGGGCGATCCCGCCGAGGTCGGCATCGAGCTGGAAGTACGTCGCGGCGTTCAGCGTGGCCATGCGGTAGGCCTCGATCGGCGGCACGCCCCGCTCGAGCGCGACCCGCAGCAGGTGATCGACGAAGCCATGCTCGAGCACGAACGACGGCATCGAGCCGTCGGCGGTCAGCATGAGCCGCGAGGCGAGCGCCGGCGCGGCCTTCAGCGCGTCCAGCAGCCCGGCGAGATCCGGACGCAGCGACGACTCGCGCAGCATCACCGCGATGCCCTGACGGGCGCGCTCCAGCACCTCGGTGGCCGTGATCGGCTCGTGGTCGGACGTGAAGCCGGCGGCGGCGATGGCGGCGATCTTTTCCCCCGACGCGCCCGCGGTGTGGCCCTCGACACGCCGGCCACGTCGTTGACCGACGGCGAGCCGCCGCAGGAGATCGGGCGCGCCCGCATGGGCGTCGGGCCATCGCGTGACCTCCCCGACCGCCACCGCCCACGGATGCTCCATGGCCCGGGCGAGGTCGCGGAGGGGATAGCGGCGCGCCTCGTCCGTGGTGCGCGACTGCGCGTGGGGACGGATCATCCAGTAGAACTTCAGCGGCGATCGCGCCAGCGCGTCGGCCACCGCGCGGAAGGCGCGCAGGCCGCCGAGCTCCCAGATCTGCAGCGTGTCCGCGAACACGGTCGTCGTCCCGAGCGGCAGCAGGTGGCGGGCGAGCGCTGCCGGCGTGACCAGGTGCGCGGGGTGGACGTGCGGATCGATGTAGCCGGGACTCAGGATGCGACCGCGGACGTCGAGCGTCCGCGTCCGCGCCCCGATCATCTCCTCGCGCAGGCCGACGTAGGCGACGCGCTCGCCCGCGATGGCGACGTTCGCCGGGTAGAGCTCGCCCGTGTAGACGTTGAGCAGGGTCCCGCCGCGCAGATAGAGGTCCGCGGGGGCCTCGCCGCGCGCGACCGCGATCAGTCGCCGGCGCTCGGCGCTCGTCACCGCTCCCAACTCGTCATATGAACGGATTATGCCCGATTAGAATATAGGCATGGACGCGATCGTGGTGACCGAGAGCATCCGCGTGCCGTCGGGCGCGCTGACGATGCGCGCGGTCCGCGCCTCCGGCCCCGGTGGGCAGAACGTGAACAAGGTGGCGAGCAAGGTCGACGTGCGTGTCGATCTCGACGCCATCGAGGGTCTGAGCGACCGCGCGCGCGAGCGCTTGCGCGCGCTCGCTCTTCACCGGCTGGATGCTGAAGGACGGCTCCAGGTCACGAGCCAGGCGACACGGGATCAGTCGCGGAATCTGGAGGACGCGCGCGACAAGGTCCGCGCGCTCGTGGCGGCCGCATTGCCGGAGCCGAAGCGCCGCCGGCCGTCGCGTCCGCCGGCGGTGGCGCGCGAGCGACGGCTCGAGACCAAGAAGCGACGCAGCACCGTCAAGCGCTTCCGCGCGCGCCCCGGCGACTGGTAGCCGGCGGTTGGTTGACTGGATCCGAGTTCGCGGAGGACCGCGAGCGGCTGGTTGCGCGGGGCGGCTTGTTTAACCTATAATGCTGTTCGCTGAGGGAGCATGAGACGCCACGAGATTCCGCACGAGCTGAAAGCCGCCAAGCAGGCCGCGATCACGCGCTTCCTGGGTCACGGCCCTCTTGTCATTCCCCGAGCCCCGTGGGTCACGTCCGCCCATCCGGCTCGGAATCTCGTGGGGGTTGGCATCGGCCGCAAGATCACGAAGGGTCGGATCACCGCAAAGCCCTGCGTGAGGCTCTACGTCGAGCACAAGATCGACCGCGCGGTGGTGCCGCGCGACCTCCTCCTGCCGCCGCACATCGGTGACGTCGACACGGACATCATCGAGACCGGCCCCCTGCGTGCCCTCGCCGTCCCGGCCGGGCGCAAGCGGCTGCGGCCCCTGCGGCCGGGCTGCTCCATCGGCTTTCGCTTCACCGAAGCCGAGGCGGGCAATCTGATGGCGGGCACGCTGAGTGCGATCGTGGAAGCCGACGGTGTGCGGTACCTGCTCAGCAACAACCACGTCCTCGCGAACGAGAACCGCCTGCCCCTGGGCACCGTCATCTTTCAGCCGGGCCCGCTCGACGGGGGCGGCGCCGCGGACGATCGGGTGGCGACGCTCGCACGCTTCGTCGAGCTGGCCGCCGACGCACCGAACGCGGTGGACTGTGCGCTGGCTGTGGTGGACGACGCCACCGCCGTCCGTGCCACGGTCCTGCCGCGAGTCGGCCGGCTCGCGAGCGCGGACCCGGTGGACGCGGCCCTCGGCATGAAAGTGGAAAAGACGGGTCGCGCGACGGGCTACACCACGGGGACGGTCCACGATGTGAGCGCCAACGTCACCGTACAGTTCGACCTCGGGCGTCTCTTGTTCCAAGACCAGGTGGTGGTCACCGGCGATGGCGGCCCGTTCTGCGACGGCGGCGACTCGGGGTCACTGGTGGTCGATGACCGGTCGGGCCGCGCCACCGGCCTGCTGTTCGGCGGTGGACGGGAGTTCGGCATCGCCAACCATCTCCCTGACGTGCTGACGCGGTTGGCCGTCAAGCTCGTCGCGTAGAGCCCTGCGTGGCGGACGACCTCCGATCCGTCAAGCAACGCTTGGCGCCCAAACTGCTCGCGGTCGACGGTGTCACGGGAGTCGGGATGCGCGAGGGACGGCTGGCTGTCTACCTCGACGGACCCCGCGACGCGGCACGCCGGCAGGTGAGCGCCCTCGTCGAGGCGGAGGCGCCCGGAACCATCGTCGAATACTTCGAGAGCGGCGAGTTCCGCCGCGTCGATTGAGGTGACGCTCCGTGCCGTCGCTCATGGACGAGAGGAGGGTGCGATGAGAGCTGCTCGATCGCTCGCCGGATCCCTGGGACTCCTGGTGCTCGCCTCGTCCACGTGCTCGTTTGCGCAAAAGGTGGAAGACGCCGTCCGTCACGACGTCTCGCCGCCGCTGCGCACGATCCGGCCCCCGCTCAAGGCGCAGGGCGCCTTCATCGTCGAGCACCGGGTCAAACGGCTGCCGCCGCTACCCACGAAGCTTGCCGCCCTCGCCGACACCGCGCTGCAGAAGGCGGCGCCGAAGAAGCTACCGATCGGCCCTGTCACCACCTTCGCCGGTGTCGGCCTCGGCAATTTCACGATCACCGGAGATCCGCCGGACACGGTGGGCTCGGTGGGCACGACGCAATACGTGCAGTGGGTGAACACCGGTCTGGCCGTCTTCGACAAGAGCACCGGCCAGATGGTGCTGGGCCCCGTGGACGGCAACTTGCTATGGACGGGCTTCGGCGGCAACTGCGAGAACTTCAATGACGGCGATCCGATCGTGCTGTTCGACAAGGCCGCCAGGCGCTGGTTCCTCACCCAGTTCGCGGTGAGCAAGCCGCCGTTCTCGCAGTGCATTGCCGTCTCCACGTCTGACGACGCGCTGGGCACGTACGCGCGCTATGAGTTCCAGTACCAGGACTTCAACGACTACGGCAAGTTCGGGGTGTGGCCCGACGCCTACTACGGCACGTACAACATGTTCCGCGGCAACGCATTCCTGGGTGCCAAGGTCTGCGCGTTCGAACGGGCGAAGATGCTCGCCAGCCAGGTGGCGCGGATGGTGTGCTTCGATCTCGGCACCGAGGGCGGGCTCCTGCCCGCCGACCTCGACGGCGCCACGGCGCCGCCCTCGGGCGCGCCCAATTACGTGATGAACTTCGGCCCGGACCGTTTGAATCTGTGGCGCTTCCGCGTCGACTGGACAACCCCCGCCAACTCCGCGCTCTCCGGTCCCGCCGTCATCAAGACGGCGCCGTTCACGCCGGCCTGCGACAACGCCCCCACCCCGGGCGTGTGCGTGAAGCAACGAGGCACCACGCAACTGCTGGATACGCTCAGCGACCGGCTGATGTTTCGACTCGCCTACCGGAACTTCGGCACCCACGAGTCCCTCGCAGTGAACCACAGCGTTGCCGCCGGCTCCGTCGCCGGCGTGCGCTGGTACGAGGTGCGCAGCCCTGGGACCACGCCCGTCATCCAGCAGCAGGGCACCTACGTCCCGAGCACCCTGTTCCGATGGATGGGCAGCGCGGCCATGGACAAGGTCGGCAACATGGCCATGGGCTACACCGTGTCGGGCAGCAGCACGTTCCCCAACATCCGGTTCACCGGGCGCTCCGCCGCCGACCCGCCCGGCCAAATGGCCGCCGAGCAGACGGCGGTCCAGGGCATTGGCTCGCAGTCGAGGCCGGACCGCTGGGGCGACTACAGCAGCATGAGCGTCGATCCCACGGATGATTGCACGTTCTGGTTCACGACTCAGCATCCGGCCAAGACGGCGCCGTCGAACTGGCAGACGTCGATCGTCCGCTTCAAGTTCACGAACTGCCAGTAACGCTTGGAGGGAGGGCGCTCGAATGGGTGAGGTCGGGGCGCCCTGCCGCGCAAGGCGGGCGCTCAGCGTCGGCCGCTGTCGTAGATGATGTCGACGCGGGTGAACGTGCGAGGTGCGACGACGACGGAGCGCGTCGAGGCTCGCGGATAGCGGGCGGGCGACTCCGGCCGCAGCGTGTAGGGACCGGGCGGCAGGGCAATGCGGAAGTTCCCCTGCGCGTCGCTGGTGAACGTGTTCACCGTGTTGCCCTGGCCATCGAGGACCGTAACCGTCGCCTCGTAGGGGACGGAGTTCGAAACGCCAGCGCGTTCCACCGAGCGGACCGGACGGATCTCGATGTGACCTTCGATCCCGCTATCCAGCGCGCTCTCCCCGGCGCCGCCGACGCGCGATGGCGGCACTGACGCGGCCACCCCCCCGGCGGCGAGCGCGCACACCATCGCGAGTACGCTGCGTCGCTTCACGATGCCAGTCTACCGCCGCCGCGAGTGCCGGCAAGACGGCTCGCTCCGTAGGGAATGCTCTCGCAGCCGCTAGAACCCGAGCGCGCGGACCTCGTCGCGGAAGCGCTGGACGTTGCGGAGCTTGATGCTCTCGTAGCCGCGGATCAGGTCGGGGAGCTTCGCGAGCTTGAGGGCGCGGGCGTGGCTCTCCAGCGACAGGCCGACCAGGGCCTTGTCCACGAGGGCACGGTATTCGCCGATCAGCGCTCGCTCGACCCGGCGCACCTCGGCGCGGCCGAAGGGATCGAGGGCGCTCCCGCGCAGGCCGCGCGTCGCGACGAGCAGCCGGAACGCCGAGTCGAACCAGCGGCCGAGCTTGATCTTCTTCGTGAATCCCATGGCGCGCAGCATCGGCGGGTGCAGCGCGTACCGGATCTCCACGCCGTCCGGATACTCCTCGGCGAGCTGCGTGGCGAGATCGTTCTTCAGGTGCAGCCGCGCGACCTCGTACTCGTCCTTGTAGGCCATGAGCTTGAAGAGGTAGCGCGCCACGGCCTCGGCCACGGCCGTCTCACCCGGCAGGGCCGCCCGCTCCGCGGCCAGGGTCTTCTTCACGAAGTCGACGTAGGACCGCGCATAGGCCTCGTTCTGATAGGCGATCAGCTCGGGGACGCGGATCTCCAGCAGGCGCCGGAGCTCGCCCTCGGCACCGACGCCGTCGACCAGGGCGTGCGCGCCGGCGCCGAGGACGGGCATCGCCTCGACGGCACCGAGACGGCGCTTGCGCAGTCCGGCCGCCCACGCCGGGTCCACGACCGCGAGCCGGCCGGCGCGGAAGGCCTGGGTGTTCATGGTCACGGCCACGCCGTTGTGGACGATCGCCTCCTCGATGGCGGCGGCGCCGATGGGGATCGCGCCGGCCTGATACGCCGCGCCGAGCACGATGAGGTTGGCGGCCATGTGATCGTCGAACAGGACCTCGGCGAGGCCGAGGCTGTCGAGGTACACGTTGTCGTCCTTGCGCGTCACGCGGTCGATGGACGTCAACAGGTCCGTGACCTCCGGGAACGGCACGTCGGTCTGCGTCACCATCGCGCCCGTCGGCACCTGGCTCGTCGACACGACGGCGATCGTCCGCTCGGGCCGCGCGTGATCGAGGTTCACCGCGGAGGTCGCCACCAGGAGATCGAGCCCCAGGTAGCAGTCGGCCCCGCCGGCCGCGACCTTGTTGGAGACCTCGAGCGGCCGGCCGAAGATCTTCAGGTGAGAGACGACGGGGCCGCCCTTCTGGCTGAGTCCCGTCTGATCGAGACCCCGGACCTGCTTGCCGTCGAGCAGCCCGGCGGTCCCCAGCACCTGGTTGACGGTCACCACGCCGGTGCCCCCGATGCCCATCATGAAGATGCTGGCTTCCCCGGGAACGCGCAGCGTCGGCTCCGGCAGCGGGCGGTCCACCGTGAAGGCCTTGCGCGCCTTCTTGCGAGGCTCGCCCCGCGGGACGACGGTGAGGAAGGACGGGCAGTCGCCGTCCAGGCACGAGTAGTCCTTGTTGCAGGACGACTGGTGGATCTGCGTCTTGCGCCCGAACTCCGTGTCGACCGGCTGGACGGACAGGCAGTTCGACTTCACGCCGCAATCGCCGCAGCCCTCGCACACGGCCTCATTGATGAAGACGCGGAGCGCGGGATCGGGCAGCTTCCCGCGCTTGCGCAGCCGGCGCTTCTCGGCGGCGCAGCGCTGGTCGTAGAGGATCGCGGTCACCCCCGGGATGTCGCGGAGCACGCGCTGGGCCTCGTCGAGGCGATCGCGGTGCCAGACCTCCACCCCCGGCGCCCACCGCGTGTCGCTCGGATACTTGTCGGGCTCGTCGGTGATGACGATCACCCGCTTGACGCCCTCGGCCTCGAGGAAGCGCGTCATCTCGGGCACCGCCATGACCCCGGCCGCGTCCTGACCGCCCGTCATCGCCACCGCGGAGTTGTAGAGGATCTTGTAGGTGATGTGGGTCTTGGCCGCGACGGCCTGGCGGATCGCCAGCGAGCCCGAGTGGGTGAACGTGCCATCGCCGAGGTTCTGGAAGAGGTGCGGCATCTCGGTGAAGGGGGCGATGCCGACCCACTGCGCGCCCTCTCCGCCCATGTGGGTGATGCCCACCGTGTTGCGGTTCATGAGCAACGCCATCCCGTGGCAGCCGATGCCGCCGCCGGCGAGGGAGTCCTCGGGGAGCACGGTGGAGCGGTTGTGGGGGCAGCCCGAGCAGAAGAACGGCGTCCGCGCGAGGGTGATGAGCTGGGGACGCTCGCGCAGAGCCTCCAGGAGCGCGACCCGCGCGGTGACGGACTCGAGCTGCACGCGCGGCTCCAGACGCGCGGCGACGATCTGCGCGATGCGGTCGGCGTCGAGCTCACCATTGACGGGCACGAGGGGCCGGCCCTCGAGATCGTGCTTGCCCACGATCCGCGGGCGCTCGCGCTCGTTGTAGAGCACGTCGCGAATGAACAGCTCGACGAGCCCGCGCTTCTCCTCGATGACGAGGAGCTCTTCCAGTCCCCGCGCGAACTCCCGGATGGTGCCGGCCTCGAGCGGAAAGAGCATGCGCAGGTGAAGAAGACGAATGCCGTACCGGCGGAGCTCGGCATCGCCGAGCCCCAGCTCGCGCAGGGCCTCGCGCAGGTCGTAGTAGGTCTTGCCGGGCGCGGCGATGCCGAGCCAGGCGTCCGGCGTGGGCACGGTGATGCGGTTGATGCGATGGGCCGCCGCGAACGCTCGCGCCGCTCCGAGTCGGCCGTAGTGGATCTCGCGCTCCAGCTCGAGGCTGTAGGGCGGCAGCAGCATGACGTTCTGCCGGTGCTGCCACGGCCCGCTCTCCCACGCGAATCCGGGATCGACGATCGTCACCCGATCCGGGGACACCTCGGCGGTCCCGATCTCGTCGGCGACGTTGGTGACGATCTTGAAGCCCACCCAGAGCCCGGAGTAGCGCGACATCTCGAATCCCAGCCGCCCGAGATCGAGGATCTCCTGGATGGTCCCCGGGAACAGGATCGGGAACAGCGCGTCGTAGAACGTCACCTCGGTGTGGGTGGGCAACGTGGAGGACTTCGACAGCGGGTCGTCGCCACCGAGCGCCAGGACGCCGCCGTTGCGACCCACGCCCGTGAAGTTGGCGTGCTTGAAGATGTCGCCGGTGCGGTCGACCCCCGGGCCCTTGCCGAACCACATCCCCAGCACGCCGTCGTACTTCGGCCGTGGGAACAGGTTCGCCATCTGGCTGCCGAAGACGGCGGTGGCCCCCAGATCCTCGTTGACGCCCGGGATGAAGACGACGTTGTGCTCGCGCAGCAGATCGCCGTTGCGCTTGAGCGTCAGATCGAAGCCGCCGAGCGGGGAGCCCGGGTATCCGGAGATGAGCGTCGCGGTGCGAAGCCCGCGGCGCTCGTCAGCGCGGTGCTGGTCGAGAGGCAGACGCACGAGCGCCTGGATGCCCGAGAGGAACACGACGCCTTCCGGTTGTCGGTACTTCGCATCGAGCGTGAAATCGATCTTGGTCGCCATGACTCTCCCCTCGAAATACGAGCGCCGATGACCGCGCGTGATCCCGGTCGTATGATACGGGGGCGCCATGGCCGGCGCAACGAACCCGCGCGAGCCGCCTCCGTGCACGGAGAATGACCATGCGCCCCAGCCTCGCCGTCTTGCCGACTTCGCGATGACCGCCGCCGTCGCCATCCGTCCGGCGGCGCGAGACGAGATTGGCGCCGTCCTCGACGTGTGGCGGCGCGCGGAAGCGATCCCGGGCGAGACCGACACGGCGGCCGATCTCGGGCACTTGCTGCGGCACGACCATGAGGCCCTCCTCGTGGCCTTCGCTGACGGCCAGATCGTCGGCACCGCGATCGTGACGTGGGATGGGTGGCGGGCCGGGCTGTGGCGGCTCGCGGTGCTACCGGAGTGGCGGCGCCGCGGCGTGGCGCGCGCGCTTGTCGCCGAGGCCGAACGTCGGCTGCTCGCCAAGGGAGCGCGGCGGATGTCGGTGCTGGCGGAGAGCAGCGATCCGCGCGCGACGACGTTCTGGGAAGCCCGGACGGACATGGGATACCAGCGCGATCCGGGGGCGAGACGTTATGTGAAGATGCTCGGACCTGATTGAGATGGGGGGTGCGCGGCGCACCCCCCAAGCCCCCCTGTTTCGGGGATCGATCGAGCTGGCGCTCGATCGCGTCTGCGGCAACCGTTCGAAATTTCGAGACCACAGGCCGCGGTGGTCGGCGCGGGCTTCGGATTCGAGAGCGGCGAAGCGGGTGGCATACCGGAGGTTGGGAGGGATCGGCATCGCGCGGGCGTAGCCGCGGCGGACCATCTCGGCATTGACCATCGTGTCCCCTGCCCACACGTAGGCCAGCAGGCGTCCGTAACGATCGCGCGTCTCGAGATCGAGCTCGAGCCTCACCGCTCGACCGACGAGCAGGGCCGCGTTGACCCGCGTCGCGCCGATGCCTTCGCGAGTGCCCGCGCGCCGCGGACGGCCCTCGCGCTCTTCATGCGCGATCTCGGGCGCGTCGATACCGATATAGCGGACGCGCTCGACGCGGTCCCCCAGCCTCACGTCGATGGTGTCGCCATCGTCGACGTGCATGACCGTCGCGGTGACGACGTGCGCAACCTGCGCGATCGCCGCACGCGGAGCGGCGATCGCCAGGCCGACCGAGGCGAGAGCGATTCCGAACTTCCGCACGCGACGTGGCATCGATCACACGCTGACACCCCGCGTCTGGGCCGTCAATGTCCAGAATCGTGGACGGTGATCGGGACGGCGCCGCCAAGCTTCGAGCCGAGGCGAATCAGCGCGGTGCCGATGGCGATGCGGAACGGCGGTCGCGGCGCTCGATGCGTACGAACCAGGCGCTCGAGCGCCGCGGCGGCCCGGCGCTCGGCGAGCCGCGTCTCGACTAGCCGGCCCGTGATGTAGTCGTGCCAGTCCATGCCATGACCTCCCGCCCGGGCACCCGGCGCGGCGAGACACGCGCCGCCTCGGACGATCTCGCGTCAGCGCCGCTCACCTCCGGCGTCTGCGCCGTCAGCACGACCTCCAGCGGCGAGGCGTGCGGATCGGTCCGTTGCATCGCGGCGTGCGCGAGCGCGACCACCCGTCCCACCAGCGCCGGCTCCTCGAAGGGCACCGCGACCTCGAGACGCCAGCCGCCTCCGAAGCGACGCTTGACGAAGGGCGCAACGATCGCCCCCAGTTCGGCGTCGATCGCCTCGGTCACCGCGATCTGGCGAACGACCGCCCGCTCGCGCGCGCGCTCGCGCCATCCGGCGAGCAGCAGCAAGGCCGTCGTGAGCGTGGCCGGCAGCATCACCACGACCAGAACCGTCCCCAGCGTTATCAGCATGGCATTCTCCTCCGCCGCGTGTGACACCGCAGGGAGGCGCGTGTGAAACCGAGAGAGCGCTACGAGCTCAGAGGATGAAGATCGGGGCGGCAGTCGATGCAGGGCGCGAGCCCGGCCGCCTCGGCGCGCCCCCGCGAGCCGAAGAGGATGAACCGCTGCGGCTGGTCGGCCGTCGGGATCCAGCCGCAGGTCGGCAGACAGTACGTGCGCTCGCCCGGCAGCGTCACGTACATGGTGTCGCGCGGGATGCGCGTCCCGTGCGCGGTGGGCACGCCCTCGACGGCGAGCAGCCGCTCCTTGAGCGCGATCTTGTTCCCGGCATATCCCACGAGCGCTCCCGACGAGCCCACCACACGGTGGCAGGGCACGACGATCGGCACGGGGTTCCGGCGCAAGGCCTGCGCCACCGCGCGGGCGGCCGTGGGCTTGCCCACCTCGGACGCGATGCCGGCGTACGAGCACACCGCGCCGTACGGGATGCCCGCGGTCGCGCGCAGCACGGCACGATGGAACTCGCTGCGGGCCAGGCGCAGATCGAGCGGCCACTCGAGGCGAGTCCGGCGGCCCTCGAGATAGTCGAGCAGCTCACGGTAGAACGTCTCGAGCGCCGGGCTGTCCTCCACCGCGTCGGGCGCCATCTCGCGGCCGAGCCGACAGTCCTGGGGATCGCGGCTGTCGCCGAGATACTGCACGAGCGAGATCCCGTCCTCGGTCCGGGCCAGCAGGATGTGGCCCAGCGGTGAGGCGAAGACGCCATAGACCATGAGGCGCCGGCGCAGATCCGCCAGGCGCGCCGCGAGGCGCTCGCGGGCCCGGACCTCGTCGGTGCCGGTGTCGGCCGTCGTTCGGAGCCGACCGACGACGTCCTCGATCGCCCGATACCGTCCGAGGTCCTCGGCACAGGCGCGGCACCCGCCGACGTGCTCGCGGACGCGCTCCGCCGCCTCCGGCGCGGCCTCGCCCGCCGCCGTGGCGACGAGATCGGCTTCGATGGCCAGACACCGCGGATGCTTCGACGTCATCGCGACACCTCCGTCACGGGAAGCTCGTGCCCGTTGAGACCATGGCGGATCTTCCTGAGCGCCTGAAAGACGTGGGCGCGCGCGCTCTCCGCCGAGCAGTCGAGGCTGCGGCCAATGACCTCGTAGTCGAGTTCGTGGATCTTGCGCAGCACGAACGCCGTCCGCTGCTTGAATGGCAGCCCGGCGACGACCTCCTCGATCAGGCCGCGCGTCTCGTTGAAGAGCGTTTCGCCCTCGGGACCCTGCCCGTCGGCCTCGTGCCCCGTGGCCCGGACTTCGGCATGCGCCGTGGAGCGGCGCCGCTCGGAGCGAACGTGATTGCGAAACAGGTTCGTGGCGATCGCGAACAACCAGGCGCGGACGTTGGCGCCTTCCGGAAGGGCCCGGTAGGCACGGTACGCGCGGAGAAAGGTCTCCTGGGAGAGGTCCTCGGCCTCGGCGGCACGGCCGGTGACCCGCAGGAGATACCGGCGGATCTCGGGATGATGCTCCGAGACGACGATCTCGAAGGATTCCAGTTCCATCACCCCCTACAACACCGGACGAGCGGCGTCGTGAAACGCCCGGGAGCGGCTCAGGCCCGGCGCCAGAGTCCCCGACCGGCCTGTCGGGCGTCGCGTTGCAGCTCGAGAAACAGCCGCTGATACCGGACGTTGGGCGGCACGGTCATGACCTGAGCGTAACCCTGGCGCACCAGCTCGGCGTTGACCATGGTGTCGGCCACCCAGACGTAGGCGAGGAGCCGGCCGTAGCGGTCGCGACTCTGGAGGTCCAGCTCGAGGCGCACGTGGCGGCCGGCGACGAGGCGCCGGTTGGCGTCCGAGGCTTCCCGACCGCCGGGCTCCTCTCCGCGCGTCGGATGGTGCACCTCCGGCGCGTTGACACCGATATACCGGACCTTCTCGACGCGCTCGTCGACGCGCACGTGGATGGTGTCGCCGTCGACGATCTTGACGACCAGCCCCTCGATCGGGCGCGAGCCGGCCGCCCAGACGTTCGCGACAACAGTAAGGACAGCGAGGAAGAGGACGAGGCACGACGATCGGCGCACGTCGCCACGGTGTCACGCCCCTCGCGGAGGTGTCAACTTTTCGGGACATCACTTTTCGATACCGTCGGCTTGACGGCCGCGGTGGGCTCGCCTACCATTGTTCCGTGCAAGTCACCGATGGCAGTATCGACGGAGCTCGCGTGAGCGCGTCGCCGGCAGGCCGCCCCTCAGTCCTCGTCGTCGAAGACAACGAAGCGCTCCGCCACACGATCCTGGACTACGCGGCCAGCCTGGGGTGCGAGGCCTGGCAGGCCTCCAACGGTCTCGAGGCTCTGTGGATCGTCAAGCACCACCGGCCCACGCTCGTGCTGCTGGACCTGACGATGCCGCGCCTGGACGGCTTCGAGACGATCCGCCACATCAGGAAATTCGATCCGTCGATCGAGATCGTCGTCGTCACGGGTGACGCGAGCGAGACGACTCGTCGCCGCGTGGAAGAGCTCGGCCTCGAGCTGCTCGTCAAGCCGTTCCAGCTGACCGAGCTGGACTCGCTGTTCGCGCCCCGCTGACGGCGCCGTCGGCCGAGGGGCTCACCGGCGGCCAGCAGCGCGACGAGAGCGAGGAGCCGGCGCCCGACACCGATCAGCCTTCGCT